>Ga0315277_10010749_pt1 | contig 11567 bp, 8 predicted proteins | sample YL17G05_15_MG_FD_203695 | JGI IMG/M metagenome (GOLD analysis project Ga0315277, IMG submission 203695) | Sediment microbial communities from Yellowstone Lake, YNP, Wyoming, USA - YL17G05_15 | ecosystem: Environmental > Aquatic > Freshwater > Lake > Sediment | place: USA: Wyoming | collected...
GTCGTGTCTCGCATGGCGTCCATGCCGCACCTCCTAGTGCTTGAAGCACTTGCTTGGACGAACGCCTTTCTTTGTACGCTAATTCCCGGCCCTTGCAGCGCGGCGTTCCCGCGTCCAGCGCGCGGGTTTTTCCGTCAGGTGACTGTCACGGCCTGGGCCGGCGGGCTTCCAGGAGCGCGCGGAGGTTCCTGCCGAGCACCTGCTGCTCCTGGTACGGCAGGCCGAGCCGCTCGAGCTTGGCCCTGACGCCGTCCCATGCCGGGTCCTCGTGAGCGCCGCCGTCGCCGAGCAGCGCCTCGGTCTCCTCGGCTGTGAACACGACGTCCGTCCTCTCCACCGGAAGCTCCGGGTTGGCGGGGCAGGGGCGCTGGCAGAGCAGGCACCCGATGATGCAGTTGTGCGCGGACGGCGGAATCCAGGCGGGCCACTCGCCCGCTCTCTCATTGACCGCAACGAGGCACTGCTCGCCGCGGAGGAGCACGCGGTCCTCGCCGATCGCTCCGGTCGGGCACGCCGCGAGGCACACCGAGCAGCCCTCGCAATCGGGCAGCAACTCGGGCTCGCATGGCCGCCATTCGACGGGAAGCGGAAGCGCCGCGTCGGTGAGGTAGCCGAGGAGCTGAAGGTAGCTCCCGAAGCCAGGGGCGTAGGTCACATTGGTGCGACCGTAGCGCACGAGACCGAGGCGCGCCGCCAGGGACTTGAGCGGCACGTTGAGGCGCTCCACGCGCGCGCCCGGAAGACCGTGCTTCTGGAGATCCAGACGGACCTCCTCGAACAGCGCCTGGTAGCGGACGTAGGTCGGCGGGAAAACCGTTTCGACCTGCCGCCCGTTCACCGTGAACGCCACCAGGTGGGCCGGCCGGGGCATCACCACGACCACGACCGTCGCAGGCCCTTCCCACGGCGCCTCAAAGGACTCGAAGCCGGCGAGATTGGCCTCGAAGAACCCGGGGTCCAGCTCGCCCGAGCGCCGCCGGGACAAGACGTCCTCCCGCGCGGCGGCGAGAGCGGTCGGCAACCCCCAGCCGACGCGGTAGCCCCGCCCCTTCGCCCACCGAATGAGAGTCGCGTCCATCCGTTTCTCCATTCTCCGACGTCGGCTCCTCGTTTTCAACTACGTAACTATTAAAGTATTGTTTCACCAGTTACCACTTTACACCCGAAACGGGTTGTGAAATAGTCAATGAAGGCGAACGGAGGTTACGCGTGGATCCGCTTTGGGCTGAGCTGATCAACTCCGACTGGCACGACTACCGCGGCGGCGGGGGGCGGGAGGACCGCATCGAGAACCCCACGTGGCTGAGCCAATTTATGTTGCGCTGCGGGGTCGCGCCCCGGCCGCTCCCGGGCCCCAAAGGACGGAAGGCGCTGCGGCGGCTGCGCGCGGTGCTCCGGCGCTCCGCCACGGGACTCATGGCCGGCAAGGCGCCGGGACGGCGCGACCTCGAGGCAATCAACCGGTGCCTCGCCGATGCACCGTTCACCCGTCGCGTGACTGCGGCCGGACGAGCGTTCGCCGTCGAGCTGGTTCCGCGCGTCGGCGGCATCGCCCGGGTGCTCGGCGAGGTCGCGGCTTCGTTCGCCCAGCTCCTGGCTACCGGCGACCCCGCAAGGATCAAGGTGTGCGCGAACCGCGACTGTGGGTGGATCGTCTACGACGAGAGCCGCAACCGCACGCGCCGCTGGTGCGAGTCAACCGGCTGCGGCAACCTCATGAAGGTCCGCCGCTTCCGCCAGCGCCACCGCCGCGCGACCCGAGCACGGCACGTGGAGTCGTAGTGACTCAGCGGGCGACAGCGCTGCCACCCACTCGCGAATGCGCGCCAGCAGGTGGTCCACCTACCCCTGGGCGGGCTTGAGCTCGATAACGGATAGGGTTACCAGTAGCCCTGCATATATTCGTAGGTTACCTGCCGCACTGACAAGCTTGTGTGCACGACAGCAGGTTGATTAGGATGGGTTAATAACATGCAAGGCAAGTTGTTCGCCCGCGAGTTCCTTGAGGTCGGCATCACAGAGACCCCGGCCTGGGGAGCTCAGGACAGCGATGCCCTGGGTCGAGTACGCACAAACCTCAGCAAGCGGTTAGCGCGAATCTCCGCCGCCCGCGACCCCAACGAGGCTGTGACCGAACGCCAGGTAATCATTCCTGTGCTGGAGGCGCTCGGCTGGCCGGCAATCTTGCCTCAGCAGACTGTCTCGCGCTCTCGCCGCTTGGATACCCCCGACCTGCTGCTGTTCCAGTCAGGGGAAGAGGCTGACGCTGCGCAGCAGGCCGCCAGGGAGGCCGACCGCTACCGGCACGGGGTGGCGATTGCCGAATCAAAGCGTTGGGACCGAGCCCTCGATCGGGCCACTCAAGCACCGCGCGATCGCGACGGCACACCATCCACCCAGATCCTTCGCTATTTAAACCTCTCCGAGGTGCAGTCGAACGGCCGAATCCGCTGGGGAATGCTGACCAACGGCCGGCTATGGCGGCTGTATTGGCAGGGCGCACGGTCGAGGTCAGAGGACTTCCTCGAAATCGACCTAGGAGCATGCGTTGGCCTCGAGCCAGATGGCACCGCTGGGCAAGTCGAGGCCAACAATCCCGGTCATTGGTTGCGGGTCTTCGCCTTGCTGTTCAGCCCCGTGGCGTTCGTCCCATCACCAGAAGATGCAGAAAACCGCAGCTTGCTCGAACTGGCCCAGGTCGAGAGCCGACACTGGGAGGCCCGAGTCTCCGAGGAACTGGGTGAGGTCGTGCTCAACCAGGTTTTCCCGGAGCTGGTGGCGGGACTTGTCGCTCGCGACGCGCAACGCCCGTCACCGCTCTCGGGCACGTACCTCGATGAGGCCCGCCAAGCCGCCCTGACACTGCTGTACCGCATGCTCTTTGTCCTCTATGCCGAAGACAGGCACCTTCTGCCTGCGGCCGGCTCGCACTACGATGACTACTCCCTCCGAGCAATTCGAGAGGACCTCGCGCGCCGCGTCGACAACGGCGACGTCTTCAGCGCCAGCGCGTGCCGCTACTTTGACCATTTCACCGACCTGTGCCGGGCGATCAACGTGGGCGATCCATCAATCGGCCTACCGGCGTACGATGGCGGCCTCTTCGACCCGGAAGCTCACCCGATCCTTGCTCGCACACGAATCCCAGACAACACTTTTGCGCCGGCCTTAGACAAGCTTGCACGGCGCTTGGACGGCGACAGGCGGAAGTGGATCAACTACCGCGAGCTTTCGGTACAGCACCTCGGGTCCATCTACGAGAGACTCCTTGAGTTTGACGTCGTCGCGGAGGGTCACCAGGTCACCACGCGTCCGAACGCCTATGCGCGCCGGGTGACCGGCAGCTACTACACCCACGACGACCTGGTGAAACTGATCATCTCGCGGGCCGTCGCACCGCACATTGCCGAGATCAAGGATGCTTTTCGCAAGCGGGTTTCCGAGATTTCGCGTGGTGGGCGCCGAAGCAAAAGCGAGGTGGAGAACCTGAGAACCCTTGACGCCGCCTCCCGAATCCTGTCGCTGGCCGTGTGCGACCCTGCGATGGGGAGCGGCCATTTTCTCGTTGCTCTCGTGGATCACCTCGCCGACGAGACACTCCAGGCGGTTGCCGAGGCCGAAAGCGAGACAAGCACGGCAGGAATTGCCCGCTACCGATCCCCCCTGCTCGACCGCTTCGAGACAACGCGACGGCACATCCTCAGCAACGCCGAGCAGCACGGTTGGTCGATCCGCCCCGAACAGCTTGATGACCGACATCTCATCCGCCGTATGGTGCTCAAGCGCGCCGTCTACGGTGTCGACAAGAATCCGATGGCAGTCGAGCTCGCCAAGGTCGCCTTGTGGTTGCACACCTTTACCGTCGGCGCTCCGCTGTCCTTCCTGGATCATCACCTGCGGTGTGGGGACTCCCTATTCGGTGAGTGGTTGGAGAACGTTGGTCGTGACCTGGGCAGCGCCCTCTTCCTTGGTAATGCGCTGGCCGCTGTTGACACTGCGAGCCGGGTGTTCGATGACCTTGCACAGCGGGATGATGCGGACATTGCGGACGTCGAGGGGTCGAAGGCGCTGTTCACTGAGGGGCAGGGACAGCTTGAACCACTCTATCGCCTTTGCGATTTTTGGCAGGGGGCGCGGTGGCTGAGGGCACGGGACGGCCGCACGCACCCCGGCGTGACCTTCCTCCTGACAGGCTTCTTCGGCGATTTGTTCGACATCCTCGTGCGTGGGGACCTTGGCGAGGTCACAGGCGACAAGGGTGGTGCGGTCGAAGAGGCGCAGGGAGCTCTGACAGAGACCCGAGGTGTCGCGGACACGGAGCGTTTCTTCCACTGGGAGCTTGCGTTCCCGACGATTTGGCAGAAGGGTGGGCCGAGGCGAGGCCCAGGCTTCGACGTCGTGGTCGGCAACCCACCGTGGGACCGGGTCAAGCTGCAAGAGGTGGAGTGGTTTGCCGCACGGAGGCAAGCGATCGCCGCCGCGCAACGAGCAAGCGACCGCAAGCACATGATCGAAGCGCTGAAGAAACGTCACGACCCGCTGTGGAACGAATACAGCGGCGCCAAGGAGCGATCGGAGGTGGCCGCACAGGTCGCCCGCGAGTGCGGCCAGTACCCGCTGCTATCAGGTGGTGATGTCAACCTGTACTCCCTGTTCGTCGAGCGTGCATCGCGCCTCGTCAACGACAATGGCACAGTCGGGCTGCTCACACCTTCGGGGATCGCCGCCGACGCGACGGCAGCGCCGTTCTTCCGGGAGATCGCCACTACCGGCCGCCTCGCAGCGCTTTTCGACTTCGAGAACAAGAAGATCTTCTTCCCTGACATCGACACGCGTTTCAAGTTTTCGGCGTTGGTCTTCGGCGGGCAAACGAGGACGTTTGACGCGGCTGACTGCGGGTTCTTCCTCCACAGCGTTTCTGAGCTGAACGACAGCAAACGCGTCTTTCCCCTGGGGCCGGCCGACTTTGCCGCAGTGAACCCCAACACGGGCACGGCGCCCCTCTTCCGCACGCGCCGCGATGCCAAAATAACGACCGCAATCTACCAGCGGCTGCCGATCCTCGTGGACCGACGAGGCAGCGGAGTGCCAAAACAGGTCTGGCCTGTTCGGTACCTCCGAATGTTCGACATGACCAATGACTCACAGCTCTTCAGAACGAAACACGAGCTTGAGGCCAAAGGGTTTTACCCGGTCGAGGGGAACCACTGGAGGAAGGGGAAAGAGGACTACGTTCCACTTTACGAGGGGAAGATGGTCCAGATGTACGACCACCGCGCCGCGAGCGTCGTCGTGCACGCCGACAACGTGCACCGACCTGGCCAGCCTGAATCTGCCTCGCTTGCGCAACATGAGGACTCGGCCTGGCTACCGCGGCCACAGTATTGGGTCGCCGCCGTGGCCGTCTCCATTACGAGGACATGGGCGATCGGGATCAAACACGTTACGTCGCCGACGAACGCGCGAACAATGATTGGCGCGATAGCGCCAGGGCTTGCGGCAGGCAACTCACTGCCACTGCTCGTAGCCGACCTACCCGACTTGGCCGCAGGCGCCATGGTGGTGTCCGTGCTCCTGGCGAATCTCAACTCGTTTGCCCTTGACTACGTGTTGCGCCAGAAGGTGCAGGGCCAGAATCTCAACCTCTTCATCCTCGAGCAGCTCCCCGTCATCCCAGAGTCGCGGTTCTCGGAGACGATTGGCTCGCGAACGCTTGGAGACTTCGTCCGCGAGCAGGTTCTCCGGCTGAGCTACACCGCGTTCGACCTGCGGGAGTTCGCGCGTGACCTGGCCTACGACGGCGATCCCTTCCCGTGGGACGAAGAGGAGCGCCGCCACCGGATGGCACGGCTCGACGCGCTGTTCTTCCAACTCTACGGGATCGATCGAGCCGACTCCGACTACATCCTTAACCAGTTCCCCATCGTCCGCGCGGACGACGAACGAGAGTTCGGCCACTTCCTCACCCGCGACCTTATCCTCGCCTACATGAACGCCATCGCCGCCGGCGATCTGCAGTCGCGAGTGCGACTGAGCGGATAGGCGGTCATGGGGCCAATCATCATCCTCGACAAGTCGACTTTGCAGGGCCTCTCACGCGACGAGCTCACCTTCCTCGACAAACACTACTTTCTCAATATTCCACCCGTGCTGGTTGCCGAAATTCTCGGAGATATTACGAAGCGGTGCAGGGACGGAAAGCCACTTCCCGACGACGTCGTCGCCCTCCTGTCGCGCAAACTTGGTGGCTTGGATCGCATCGTGAGCCTAGCGTACAGGGTAATCTGTTTGCGGAACTTGCTAGGCCAGCCGCTACCCCGTCATCGACAGGTCGTGGTTGGCCCTGCCAGAAGGGTTGTGACAAAGGATGGAGTGGTTGGCCAGTGGATCGACGAGTTGCCCGAAGAAGCTGCCCTCCGACACTGGGGCGCGGGCAGGTTCTCCGAGGCTGAGCGGCTACTTTCGGCAGCTTGGCGCGCGGCGGCGACATCGGTGGATCACTCGCTTTACGTAGAACAGCTTTCCAGGTTTCATGTGATTTTGCCCGCAGCATCGACGCTAGATGAGGCCGTATCGAGCGTTGACGCGGTGCTAGGGAAACAACCGCTTCAGGTCCCCCTGCTCTCACTCCTTCTTGAAGACTTGGGGTGCTCGCAGAAAGAGGCCCACGCCGTCCAGAACCGTTGGGCACAGTTCAGGCCTCAGTTCATTAGACCGTTCGCGCCGTATGCCGAGTTTTGTCTCAGGGCGTTGCTCCTGTTCGTCGTGGCGTCCAGGAACGGCCTCATCGGACCGCGCGCGACGAACCGCGTGGACTTGGAGTATCTCTTCTACCTACCCTTCTGCATGGTCTTTTCCTCTAACGACGTCTTCCATCGCTGCCTTGCTCCACTGCTCCTTGAGGCAGATCAGGATTTCGTGCTGGGCGAGGCGCTCAAGAACGACCTCGCCATGATTGCGGATCGGTGGGCCGGGTTGACGGAGGAGGAGAAGCTTGAACGTGAGTACCAGTACGGGTGCTATCCACCGGAGGTCGAGAGCTCGCCAACCGCTTGCCTATGGCGGAAACACATGCGTCCCTGGCAACCAGGGTCCGGCAACATTGCAGTCAAATTCACCCCCGAGGAGCACGCGAGATTGCTGGAGAAACTACGCCAGTACACGAACGCGGTGAATCGGGGAGATAACCAAGACCAAGACGAGAAATAGGGGGACTGCAGAACGCGCCAATCCTCCAACGGTTCCACTTCGGGGACCGGCTCACCCAGGAATTGTAGATCTGCTGCGCGCGCAGCTCCTTGATGCGGTCGCGCAAGATCGCGGCCTCTTGAAGATCCGACCTCCTCACCGCCGTCTTCATCTGGTTCCCCAGCTCGGCGAAGTACTGGGTGAGGTCCTCCGCCATCCGCTTGGTGAGCGTGGTGACCAGCACCCGCTCACCCGCCGCCACCCGCTCGCGGATGCGCGCCAGCACGTGGTCCACCTGCCCCTGCGCCGGCTTCACGATTATCTGAGGATCCAGAAGGCCGGTGGGCCGGATGAGGTGGGGAATGTAGACTTAGGATGGGGTTACTCCCAGCTTCCGCAGCGCCTCCGAGTTAGTTGTCGTCGAACTTGAGTCGGGAGGCGACGTTTTTTACGTGCTTCTCGTGGTCTTCCTTCCGCGCTGCCGCCTCCTGGCGCCGTCGCGTCTCTGTCTCCATCCGCTCCCGCATTCTTGCATTGGCTTGGGCGAGAGCGAGCTTCAGAGTCGGGCGGTGAACCTGTTCCACCTCCTCAATCGTTGTCCCATCGAGAACGATCCGGTTCCCCGAGACGCGAGCTATCCCTGGCCTATGCATTGTGGTGAAGGACGGCGGGCGGTCCCACGCCTCAATGAACAGCTCGGCCCAGCCCGGAGGAACAATCCTGGAGAGCTTGAACGGCACTGCATACAGAGCTGAACCCCGAGTGCCATCGCTTCTGGGTGTGCCAACCTCGTCGACCGCAACACCGATGATTCGGATAGGCTCGAACTCCTCAAGTTCGGCGGGCGCCTGACGACCTTCTCCCGGGATGGCGCCAGGCTGTGCTCTGCCAACCGGAGGGGCTTTCTCGCGTGTGCCCAGCATGGTGCTCAGTAGATCCTGGTATTGCTCCTCCGAGTACGGATCGCCTCGAAGGTCAACGTAATACTTGCCGCCCAGCCAGGTAGGGGCGGCCTGGGTCCACTGTCCTTCGCGGAGTGCCGGGATGAATTTGCGTTGATTTCGGCTGGACATGAGGCTGCCCGTGATGATGTCGCCTTCGTAGCCAACGCCCCCGATCCGGCGATCGGACCGCGCCCGATAGGCAGGAGTGCAGACGATCAATACGAAGTTGTGCTCACGCACGGAGCGTTCCATGAACTCGGGCAAAGCGTCCCCAGGCACAGTCTCCCACTGGTCGAGCTTGACATCGACCCCGTCACGCCTGAGCCTAGTCGCGAACTCTCGGACCCAGAGCTTGTGCTCGAGCGGTTCCCAGGTGTAGGAGACGAAACAAGCGGGTACCGTCATCAGGCTCTCCATTGGAATTGTACACACGTTGCGCGGCTCCAGACTTGAAGCGTGGTCGCCCATGAGCAGTCCGCAGTCAATTGCATGCCTCCTCGGGACCTTTCGACATTCAAAGCGATCAGAGATTCGAGGAGGTGGTCGTTAGACATGGCGGACTCCCAGCCGTAGGTGGCGAAGGCAGCAGCCTCGAGCTTTTCATGCGCCAATTACAGCCACGCTGGCCGCTGGTTGTTGAGGGTGGTCAGCGTGCGGGGTTTCGGCTTGGCGGCGCACTCCGCGTCCTTTGGAGCCAGACGAGTGTAGCGAACCGTCCCGATGCTGCCGGCGTCGGCGTGGTAAAGGTAGCGCTTCCACGCGCCGTCCCTCGCACCGGCAGACTCCGGCACTTCCTCGCAAACCCACCTCGGGCGGGTTGAGCCAGTTGGAGCGCAGCTCGCCGGGGTGCTCCTTCGCGGCGCGGGTTAGCTCCAGCCTGTCCGTGCGCGCGTTAATGGTTGGCGCGCCATCAATCGTTGTCTGGTGGCCAGGGATTGGGCAAGCCTAAAAGATCCACGGCCGCCTTCCCCGATAGTGTGTGGTAACGCCCTGCTCTGGTATCCGGAACCCACCGGTCAAGAGGCCAAAAGCCTGGGGCCAGCGGCCGACGTGCCCACGGGTGATGGATGAGCCTCGGCGACTCCTCGGCCATACGCCATGGATTGAGGTGGTAGGCAACCATCACGGCACTTACGTCGCGCCCTTGTGGGTCACGAGGACCTGTCCAGGCGCCATTGCGCTTCCTCGTTTCATGCGGTTCGACTGATCGCCCATCCGCGTAGACGGCGAAAGTAATGCACTCCTCGCCAAGAAGGGCATTCATGACGTCAAAGTCGTCGGCAGACTCATCGAGCACGTTGACCGCGATCACGAGGGGCAGCTCAACATTGGTGTACTTCTTCGTTTTCGAGTTGACGGCCACACGAAGAGGCTTGTGGCTCCGTGACCAGCCACCCGACATGCGACTCCCCAGCGGTCGAAGTCCAGTCTTGCCCCGGTTCTCTGGCGCTTTGGGGATTGGGGAGAACGTGAGGCTCCAGCCATCATGCTGCCACTCGAGAGTCGGCAGACCGTCGAGCCCAAATTCGCTGAGCCGTCTCGCGATTACATCTGGGTCGAGTGGTGCCAACCACTTGTGAAGGTCCTCACGCAGGCGTGCGCCTGCCGGTGGCGTCTTGGGTGCGCCTCGCACGTCAATGTGGAGGAAGAAGTTGGGTGAGTCGAGGCCATTAAGCGTGTCGTAGACAACCGCGGCGCGCTTCTCTTGCGCCTGTTCCTCTGCCGAGGAGGCGGCAATGGTGATTTCGAGATAAAGGACAGCTGTGCCGCCCTTGCACACCAGGAAGTCCGGGTGGCTGCTGCTGCCCGGGATGTCGGGATGAGGCTTGAGCTCGTACCCCATGCAGGACACGAGTCGATGGACGTAGAGCTCGAAGAAAGCAGCCTGGTGCTGTACATCTATCGGCGAGCGGAATCGCTCGCGCAGATCGGTCTTGGCTTCCTCTGGGTACTGGTCGAACCATTGCACGAGCAACCCTCGCAAGGCACTGACACTGGGTCGTGCCGAGGTGTTGTAGTAGGCAAACAGCGGTTCCGCCTCATGCTTCGTGCGATGCTGAACCCTGGCGATATCGTCGTCGAAGAGGTGTATAAGGGCCACTGCCTACCCCTTGCCCACAAGATCCGGCAGAAGCTTCTCCAGGCGGATACTCGCCGCTTGGGAACTAACCTGAAAGTGAAGCGCGAACAGGGTCGGCGAGAACTCCAAGCCCTGCTTTCGCAATCGGCCAAGGTAGCTGCGTACGCCGGCCAGCGGCATGAGGAACGCTCCGGCCCATGCGCTAGCCTGCCACTCGGGCGAGCGAAAGATCGGGACCTCCGGCGGGAGCTTTTGGGTCGCCGTCAGGGTGTCGCGAAAGGCGCAGCCACGGTGCTGGATCAGGTCGCTGCGGTGAAGGACCACATGGCCGATCTCGTGCGCGACAGTGAAGCGAGAGCGCGCGTTTCCGGCTTGTGCGCCCTCCCACACGTCGGCGCGCACCCGAACCGCGACGGCGCCACGCCGGTACTCCGAAACAGCCTCTTCGTGAAGGCCCCTGTCGGCCTGGATTGTGACTGCCGCGCCGGCGACTCCGGTCAGTCGAGACGCTGCGAGCAATTCGTGAACCGGAATCGCCTGTCCGCCGGCTACAGCACGCGGAAAGAGCTTGCCAGCGAGGTTTTCAGCTCCGTCCGCAATCATTTTGTATGACCGAGCCTCGGTCTGTTTGATCTCGGGCGTGGCAACCTCGACCACGCGAATCTCGACGTCTCGGTTCAAAGCCAACAGTGCCGCCTGGAGCCTGGCAAGCTTCGAGGCGTGATGCGGATCAAGCAGGCGACGAACCTCCTTTTCATCGAGGCCGAGCTTGCGCGCAAGCGCGGTCTGGCTCGTGCCGGTCTGACGTAAGGCAAGTGCCAGCGCCGCCTTCGCCGCCATGATCGGCGGAACGCGAACGACCACCGCGTCCGTATCCTCCGCCAGGACCGAGGGGTCCGGAATCTCCTCGCCCCGCCGGATCCGGGCGGCAAAGACCTCCTCGAGGGCGTCGGTCGCCTGCTCAATGGCATCCGCCCGATCCTTGCCCTCGGTCAGCAGCTCCGGGAAGTCGGGGCATGAGACGACGAACCCGCCGGATGGCTCTGGGGCGAGCACGACTGCATAAGCGAAGTCTCCTGCCATCGTTTCCTCCCTAACCTTGCTGCAGGTCCTCGAGTGTCAGCCCGAGCTGGGCCAGCATCGCGTGAAGCAAACCAGGACTCAGCTCAGCCTGCCGATGTTTCACCGTTGTCCGCCGTGTCCCGTAGTACAGGGTCCCGTGACTTCCCTTGCCACGCTCCGCGACGAACTCAACCGGGACCCCTCTCCGCCGCCCCACCTTCTTCACCTTGCGGATAAACTCCGCACCCCTCACAAATGGAATGTCGGTCATTTTTGTCCGAATGTCAAGCCGA
>Ga0315277_10010750_pt1 | contig 11567 bp, 4 predicted proteins | sample YL17G05_15_MG_FD_203695 | JGI IMG/M metagenome (GOLD analysis project Ga0315277, IMG submission 203695) | Sediment microbial communities from Yellowstone Lake, YNP, Wyoming, USA - YL17G05_15 | ecosystem: Environmental > Aquatic > Freshwater > Lake > Sediment | place: USA: Wyoming | collected...
TTCCTCACGAAGCATTTCGTTGTATCGCCCTGCAGAAGGAACGCACCTCGCTGTTTCATCAACCTCTCATTGAGCCTGACCGGGGTGACATGATAGACACACGCTTTGTTCTTCCTCATCAGAAAATCGACTACCTGGCCCCTCAGAGCGCAATCCTCGTCCATGAACCTGTTATGTGCTTGCCTCTTCGCTTTCTTTTTGCACCAATGATAACGCCTCTTGCCGATGATCCGTTCGATTCTTGGCCTTTTGGGTTCCTCACCCTCGTATGTGATGTAGTTGGCATCAAGTGCCCAGATTTGTCGCTCATCCGGGGGTGACTTGCCACACTCCAACTCGTTGATCGCAAAATAGCAGGCGAGGAAAAAAGAGTAGGTGCGATCTAAGAGTCGCGTGGGACCAAAATAGTGCTGGATCAAGGCCAACCATTCGAGGTCATCTTCTGTATCGGGGAGGCTGGCTTCAAAGTGGTGGGCTTTACGTTTGAACTCCCGAACAAGGTCTGCCTCCCATTTCTCCTTCTCCTCGGGAGAGTCAATGCCAGAGGCCATGAATGCCTTCGTGAGACTTGTAAGGAAGCCAACATCGGCGCTGCGACAGAGGGATGCGTTGCCGCAACAACAGGATACACAATCGATATCCTTAGCTTGCTCGCCCCTCTTTCTCTTCTCCGCTCTGAAGACCCACTGCGTAGGGCGAGGACCTCCAGGCTTGAACGACTCAGGTCTGGGGCTGAACCACTCCTGATAGGTTCGAAGTAGGTTGTCCCATGAGTTGGCCTGTATCTCGCCGAATTTGATGCCACCCACGTCGATGGGGCGGACAGCAGTTTTGTCGTCTGCCATGCGGTCCCTCCGCATTGAGACTAATCGCGCGTTTCTCCAATCGTCAATTACCAATCATCAATAGTCAATGCTCAGGAGCAGCCCATGGAGTTGCCGCAGTTGAAGCACTTGTAGCAGGTTCCGTTTCGGACGGTGATGGAGCCGCAGATGTCGCAGGCGGGGGCGTCGTCGCCGAAGTGCTCGAATTGGGCGTTGAACTGCTGCATGATCTCCGCCTCCGTCTGCACCTCGCCCTCAGATGTGGTTGTCGTGGACGCGACGAGCGAGATCATTCTGCTGGTGCGGGCGGCGAGACGGTCCGCAGGGAACGTAAGGGGCGGCTTGAGCACGGAAGCGGCAAGGGCCTCCTGGGACTTGGACTCATCCGGCTTGCCCGACTTCTTGCCATTGCCGCTGCTTCCGGCCGCCTTGGCCTCTACGATCTTCTGGGCGAGGTCTTTGGTCTTTTCGACCAGCTCGCGGGCGGTCGTGACGTTGCCGTTCTCGGGCGTTCTGACTGCCGCGGCTCGATTGGGCACGTTCTTGTCGGCGTAGCCCGGGATGAACTGGCAGCCGAGCCAGCAGAAGATATAGTCGATCAGGCTCTTGGCAAACGGGATATCCCGGTTGCTGGTCATGCCCGAAGGCTCGAACCGGGCGTGGCGGAACTTGTCCACCAGCGTGATCAGCGGCACGCCGTACTGCAGGGCCATCGATGTGCACGTCCCGATCACGTCCATAAGGCCCCCGACGGTGCTGCCCTCCTTGGCCATAGTGATAAACAACTCACCAGGCTGGCCGTCCTCGTATAGCCCCACCGTCAGGTAGCCTTCATGTCCTGCAACGGAAAACTTGTGCGTGATGCTGTGCCTGGTGTCGGGCAGCCGTTTTCGGAACGGCCGGGCCGGCGGCAGGGCGTCAGCAACCGCTTTGGCTTTCTCTTCCTTGTGTTTGTCGTGCTTCTCCGTGGAGACGGGCTGTAGCCTCTTCGAGCCGTCGCGGTAAATGGCGACCGCCTTGAGCCCGAGCTTCCAGCCCTCCATGTACGCCGCCATGATCTCTTCAGTCGTGCTCTCCTTCGGCATGTTGATCGTCTTGCTGATCGCGCCGGAGATAAAGGGCTGCACGGCGGCCATCATCTTGAGATGGGCCATATAATGGATGAATCGCTTGCCGTTCTTGGGCTTAAAGGCGCAGTCGAATACCGGCAGGTGATTCGGGTTGAGCTTCGGGGCGCCTTCGATCGTCTCTCGCTCGTCGATATGGTCGCAGGTAGCTTTGATATCCTGCGGCGTATAGCCCAGCCGTTCCAGGGCCATCGGCACGGTTCGGTTGACCAGCTTAAGCATCCCGCCGCCGGCCAAGAGCTTGTACTTGACGAGCGCGATGTCCGGCTCGACCCCCGTCGTATCGCAATCCATCATGAACCCGATGGTCCCGGTCGGCGCCAGGACGGTCGTCTGGGCGTTTCGGAACCCGAATTTTGTGCCGGCGTCCACCGCCTGGTCCCATGCGTCCTTGGCGGCGTTGCGCAGGTAGTCCGGGCAATGTGCCTCCGGGATATTGTATGCGTGCTGGCGGTGCATGTTGATCACCTTCAGCATCGGGTCCTTGTTCTTCTCGAATTCCTCGAAAGGCCCTTTCAACTGGGCGATCTCGGCGCTGGCGGCGTAGGCGGCGCCGGTCATCACAGCGGTGACGGCCGAGGCCATGGCCCGGGCCTGATCGGAATCGTAAGGCAGGGCCAAGCTCATGACCAGCGAGCCGAGATTGGCGAAACCCAGGCCCAGCGGCCTGAACCGGTGGCTGTTGGTCGTAATCGCCTTATCCGGGTAACTGCCGCTGTCCACCAGGATTTCCTGGGCGATGATGAATAGTCGAACGGCCTTCTTGAACGACTCGACGTCGAAAGCCCCGCCGTCCTTGCGGAATTTCATCAGGTTCAGGGAGGCCAGGTTGCACGCCGAATCGTCGATGAACATGTACTCGCTGCAGGGGTTGGAGGCGTTGATCGGCCCGGAATTGGGGCAGGTGTGCCATCGATTGACCGTGCTGTGGTACTGGACGCCCGGATCGCCGCAGATTCGCGTGCCTTCTGCGATCAACTGCATCAGCTCGCGGGCGGAATGTTCCCCCATTTTCTCACCGCTCGTGACGGCGTAGGTCGTCCAGATGTCATCCTTCTCCACGGCCTGCATGAACTCGTCGGTCACCCGCACGGACAGGTTGGAGTTCTGGAACATGACGCTGTCGTAGGCTTGGCTGTTGTGCTCGCCGGTGTATCCGGCGTCGATGAGCGCCCAGGCCTTCTGCTCTTCGATGGTCTTGCAGGTGATGAACTCCTTGATATCCGGGTGGGTGACCTTGAGCGACTGCATCTTGGCCGCCCGGCGGGTCTTGCCGCCCGACTTGATGACGGCGGCGATCTGATCGTACACCCGCATGAAGCTCAGCGGCCCGGACGGCTTGCCGCCCCCGGCAAGCTTCTCTTTGCTGCTTCTCAGTGTTGATAAGTCGGTTCCGGTGCCTGAGCCATGCTTGAAGAGCATCGCCTCGCTGGTGGCCAGTCGCATGATGTCTTCCATCGAGTCCTTGACGGACTGGATGAAGCAGGCGGAGGCCTGGGGGTATTCGTAGCTGCTCTGGCAGGGCACTGCAGTGCGCTCCTGCAGGTCCCACCGGTAATTGTGCTTGCCTCCGGCGATGCCGTACACGTCGTGGAGGCCGACATTGAACCAGACCGGCGAGTTGAACGAGCCGTACTGGTTCACGCACAGCCAGGTCAGCTCGTTGTAGAATACTTCCGCCGCCGCCTCGTTCACGAAGTACCCGTCGCGCAAACCCCGGTCGGCTATGGTCTTGCAGACGCGGTGGACGAGCTGCTTGACCGAGTGCTCGCGCTGCCCGTTCTCGATATCGCCGTAGAAGTACTTGCTGGCCACGACCTTCGTCGCCAGTTGGCTCCAGCTCACGGGCACTTCGATATTGTTCTGCTCGAAGATCGCCTCGCCGCTATCGCTTGAGATCCTCGCCGAGCGCATCTCCCATTCGAGCTGCTCGAACGGGTGGGTGCCCGCTGTCGAGAAGTAATGCTCTATAGTCAGACCCTTCCCATTATCAGCCCGAACGGCTGTCTTGGCTCGCTCTCGCTCCCTTTTGAAAGGATTCTCAGGGTCGAATCTATAAGACATTACGCGCCTCCATGCTGCGATACAACGACCACTACATATAGTTAGGAAGAACCGGGACACACCCAGATATTGTTGCTACGTTCATCAAAAACTGTATCGGCAGACTAATGAGAATCGGGTGAAGTGTAAAGGTGAAAAAGTGAGAAAAATGCTCCGTTGTGACCCCGCATTTCTCTTAGTCCTTGCAACACCTGAGTCTACGTTGCGAAAAAATTTTTACATCGTACCATTCGACCACAGCGCGGTGGCTTGCAGCCATTGCAGTGCGATCCACGCATGTGCCCAAACGTGCGGGTGCACGCCGTCATCCGACCACGCTTCAGGCGGGATATCGGCGATCTTCCGGTCGATCTCTCGCTGCAGCGGGACGAGCACGGCATCGTATCTTGCCGCCAGTTTGCGTACGATCTCAATGTACGGCATAAGGGCACTGAACACCGGATTGTGCCTGCCCCGGCAGAACATGAAGGGCTCCATCAGCACGAGCCGGCAATTGCACCGATCTCTGGCGCGTGAAAGTAACTGATCGTATGTTACTTCGTAGCGACTCGGGTCCGCGGCCGTCACGGCTAAGTCAGATTCCATCGTCAACTGCCAGACGTCGTTGATGCCCACGAGAACGCTCACGACGTTCGGGCGGTGAGCGATGCAATCCCGCTCCCATCGGCGCTCCAAATCGATGATCGTGTCTCCGCTGACGCCGGTATTGATGAGGTGGAGATTCAGCTCAGGGCGCTGGGCCCGCAGGAGGTTGCCGGCGAAGTGCACGTAGCCGAACCCGAGCGGCGCGTACGCCTGGCGGTGGTGTTCCGCGTCGGTGATGCTGTCGCCGATGAAGACGATCGTATCCTGCGCCTTCAACTGGATTGCCTGCACGCATCGTTCTCCGTTGGATTCCTGTACATCGAGCCTCATTCTTATCGGCCTCAGTGGTCCCTGCCAAGTCCCTTGTGCGACAAAAGAGAAGAAGGGCGCGCATTATGTTGCCGATATTCATACAGGCCGGCACGGGCAAACTCTTTTGCCGCACTATGCGTAGTGAAGTAGAATGTGCTTCCAACGGAGAGGAGACCCGTTCACCAGCGTTGAGTTCAGAGGTCCATGGCAGATAACGGCGATAACGGCAGGCTCGAAGCGATTCGGCAGCGGATCAAGGAATTCCCGACGGGCCCCGGCGTGTACTTCATGAAGGGGGCCGACGATATCGTTCTGTATATCGGCAAGGCGAAGAACCTGCGCTCGCGGGTCGCCAGCTACTTTCAGCCGTCCAGCGACCTGGAGACTTCGCGCGGGCCGCAGATCGTCGAAATGGTCAAGAAGGTCAAGGCGGTCGACTACCTGGAAACCGAGAGCGAAGTCGATGCGATGCTCAAGGAGGCCCGGCTGATCAAGGACGTGCGGCCCCCCTATAACACCGACCTGATGGACGACAAGACCTTCCCGTACCTGGAGATCACGGTCCACGAAGCCTTTCCCGGTGTGTACATCACCCGCAAGCCGCAACATAGCGGCACTCGTCTGTTCGGCCCGTTCGCCAGCGCCAAGGACCTGCGCGACGTGCTCGTGGAGTTGCAACAGATATTCCGATTCCGCACGTGCAGCCTGACGATCGATGAAAACGACCCGAAGCGCCCATTCTTCCGGCCCTGTCTCCTTTATCATATCCGGCAGTGTACGGCCCCGTGCGGCGCCAGGATCGGGAAAGCCGACTATCGCACGATCATCCGGGACCTGCTCCGGTTCCTCCGCTCGAAGCGGTCGGTCATCCTGCGCGAGCTGCAGGGACAGATGGAGGAGGCGTCGAAGAACTTCGAGTACGAGAAGGCGGCGATGTTCCGGGACCGTATCCGGCTGATCGAGAGCATAGACGACCGCGGCTCGCCCGATGAGCATGTCCAGCCTGAGGTCTTCGCGAGCGATCCCACCGAGGCCCTGGTCAAGCTCCGCGACATTCTCCAGACCCCCAACCAGGTCCGCATCATCGAGGGGATCGATATCGCCAACATCAGCGGCGCCGAGGCCGTCGGGTCCCTGGTCAAGTTCATCGACGGTCGGCCCTTCAAGGCCGGTTACCGGCGGTTCAGGATCAAGACGGTCCGGGGGATCGACGACTACGCCATGATCGCCGAGGTTGTCCAGCGGCGCTACAAGTACGCCCTGCGCGGCGAAGAGCTCTGGCCCGATCTGATCCTCATCGACGGCGGACTCGGCCACCTGCGGGCCGCCGAGGCGGCGTTCAACGCGATGGTCGCCCAGGCCACCGCATGTGGCGAAGACAACGTGGAAATGCCCCAGAATACGAAGATCGCGTCAATCGCCAAGCGCGAAGAGGACATCTACCTGCAGGGCAGCTCCGTGCCGTTGAAGCTGCCGGCCCATTCCCCCGTGCGAAAACTGCTGCAGTACGTTCGTGACGAGGCCCACCGATTCGCCCAGCACTACCATCACATCCTGCGGGACAAGAAAATGCTCAACGAGAACCGCTGATGTCCCCGCGGCGAGTGCCGGCCGATTATAACCTTCGGTAGAGACAGGGGTTATCCCTGTCTCAATCCCCGGTTCGCTCCTTCTTTTTCCCACTGCGGACGCCTTGACGTCATGGGCTGCGGGTTGGTACAATGCTCTTTATAAGACCTGTGGGAGCCCGTTTCCGCAAAGGCTGGTTGTTGGCACCTCTTTATCACGCAGGCAGATGAAAGTCGAGTGCGGAGCGCCGAATGAGCGGTCTGGTTGGGTGAGCTGTCCCTCCGCGACTTGAGCTTCGCACCCGCAACGGTACGCGTATTCGGGTCGGAAGGTGTATCGATGTGGCTAAGCGCCGTCACTTCATAATCTCCACTTCTCAATAAGGAGGACTGTCATGTACAGGAAAAGCGTGTGTTCCGTCAGTGCAGTCTTGTTCCTGGTCCTTGCGGGCCGTGCTTGGGGCGATCTGATTGGCTGGTGGAAGTTTGACGATGGCGCAGGGAATGTCGCCGTCGATTCGAGCGGAAAGGGTAACGACGCCACGGTGCAGGGCAACGCCGCATGGGTCGAAGGCAAGGCAGGCACCGGTGCTCTGAGCTTCGACGGGGTCAATGACATCGTGCAGGCCAGTGAGACTCCCCTCATGGATATCGATAAAGCCCTGACCATCGCCGCATGGGTGTACCTGAACAACCTCAACACCTTCTATTTCATTCTCGACAAGTCGCCCAGCGGCACCGCCCCGAACAACTATCCGGGCAACTACGAATTCCGAGTCGCCGTGACTACCGGCACGCTGCAACTCCTGCATCAGACCTCACAGAGCACGGACCTCGCCACCTACGACTCAGCCTCGCCGATCAAGGCCGGACGGTGGTACCACGTGGCCGTCACTCTTGTGAAGGGAGTGTCCGTCAAGTTCTACATCGACGGCGCTCCTGCCGGGAACCTCCCACAGTCGGCCACGTTCGGAATCCTGAACGATGAGCCTATCAGGATCGGCGGCCGAAAGGACTCCTATTCGTTCTTCAACGGGACTCTCGACGACGTACGCATCTACAACCATGCGCTGAGTGACGCGGACATCAAGAAGCTGGCGGCCCGGCCCAAGGCCTACGATCCGCAGCCGCCCAGCGGGACGACAGGCGTCCTCCAGCCGCTGGTGACGTGGACCCCCGGCACATTTGCCCAATGGCACGACGTCTACTTCGGCACGAGCCCCGAGCTGAGCCAGGCCGATTTCAAGGGTCGCCAGCAGCTCTTCATGACGATGTACTGGCATTTCGCCGGGCTGCAACCGGGCACCACGTACTACTGGCGCGTGGATGAAGTCGAGCCGAACAATGTGGCCCATACCGGCGACATCTGGAACTTTACCGCCGCCCCGGCGACGGCCTTCGCTCCCATGCCGCGCAATGGCGACAAATGGATCGATCCGAATGCGGACCTGTCCTGGAAGGCGGGTATGGGTGCAACGAAGCACAACCTGTACTTTGGCACGGATGGGGCCAAAGTGGAGGCCCGCGATGCCGGCGTCGCCAAAGGCTCGCCATTCTCGCCTGCGTATGAGCCCGGCACGCTGGCCGCGCAGACCACCTACTACTGGGCGGTGGACGAAGTTGGGGCCACGACGGTCGCCGGCGAGGTGTGGAGCTTCACCACGGCCGGCGGTCCGGGTGGGGTCAAGGGCGAGTACTTCGCCAACACCAGCCGGGATATGTCGGGAGCCCCAGCGTTGACGCGGATCGACTCATCCATCGATTTCAACTGGGGCAACGACGGTCCGGGCACCCCCATCGGGACCGATCACTTCTCGGTTCGCTGGACAGCCGACCTGGAAATCGCCGTGGCTGACACGTACACCTTTATCACGAACACCGATGACGGCGCGCGGGTCTGGCTTAATGACCGGCGGATTATCGACAAGTGGGTGGACCAGGGTCCGACGGATGCCCCCAGTGCTGCGATCCAGCTTGAGCCGGGCATTTATCCGCTCACGATGGAGTACTATGAGTGGGAAGGCGGTGCGGTGGCTCATTTGTACTGGCAGACACCCAGTGTGGCTCGCCAGATCATCCCGCCCGGCCCTCTGCAGCCTCCGCTCCGTGCTAGAGTGATGTATCCGCAGGATGGCGATGTGAACGTCCCGCACGATGCGACGTTGATGTGGTCCATCGGGGAAAAGGCCGTCACACATTATGTATACCTGGGCACAGATAAGGCAGCCGTCGAGGCGGCCACCCCCGCTGATACGGCCATTTACCGGGGCAGCCAGGGGAGGGATGAGAACACCTTGACCCCCGGCGATCTGGAGTTCAATACGGCCTACTACTGGAGAGTCGATGAGGTGAACGACGGCGCTGTCGGCAGTCCGTGGAAGGGCTCGGTCTGGAGCTTCACAACAGCCGACTTCATCATCGTGGATGACTTTGAGACGTACGCGAACGACTCGCCGGACCGCCTGTTCCAGACGTGGATCGATGGCTGGGGATTCTCGCCGGATGAGTTCTTCCCCAACGGCGATCCCGGCAATGGAACGGGTGCATCGGTTGGACATGATATCTGGACGGCAGGCACGCCGTACACGGATATTGTGGAAACCTCGGTCGTCCGGCCTGGCAGCACGCAGTCCATGCCGTTGGGCTACGACAACAGCAGCAACCCGTTCAACTCGGAAGCTGTGCGGACCTGGGAATCGCCTCAGAACTGGACGCTCAATGATGCGAAGATCCTGAGCCTGCAAGTCTATGGCTATCGGGCGGCGCCCACTTCTGTAGCGGTCACTGAGACCGGCGGCAAGATGAGTCTGACCGGCGCCGGCGCGGACATCTGGATGGCCAGCGATGAATTCACCTTTGCCTACAAGACCCTCAACGGCGACGGCTCACTGATTGCCAAGGTCGCCAGCACCGGCACCGGCTCGAATACCTGGGCCAAGGGCGGCGTGATGATTCGCGACAGCCTCGAAGGCGGGTCGGCAAGTGCGCAGATGGTCATGACCGGCGGTGCCGGCAACGGCGCTGCGTTCCAGCATCGCCCGGGGACTGGTCAGGATATGTCGGTGGTCTCTGGGACGAACTTGGAGGTGGGCGCGGCGATTGCACTGCCGTACTGGGTCAAGATCGAACGCAGCGGCGACACTATCACAGGCTCTCTGTCTCCCGACGGCACCGCCTGGACCGTGCATGCCTCGGTGGATATCGTGATGACCGCTCCGGTGTACATCGGTCTTTGCGTGACTTCCCATGCTGTTGGTGAGGACCGGACCTTCCAGTTCGAGGGCATCAAGAGCACCGGCGGCGTCAGCGGCCAGTGGCAAGGGGCCATCATCGACAGCCCGGCGTGGAACAGCCCGCAGGACCTTTATGTCGTCTTGCAGGACAGCCTGAACAAGAGCGCCGTGGTCACGAATGCGACGGCTGTGAACTCGGGTGATTGGCTCGACGTGCAGATTCCGCTGAGCGACTTCACCGGTGTGAACCCGGCCAAGATCAAGAAGATGATCATCGGTGTCGGCAAGCGCACGAATCCGGTTGCGGATGGCACAGGCATGCTGTTCATCGATGACATCCGAGTGGTCAAGCCGACTCCGTAACCGCGGGTTGCAGGATGAATGCCGGGATGGGTCAACTGCCCGTCCCGGCCTTCTCCTCGCGAGGGTATGAGCCGGGGCCTGTGTCTCTCGATGTACGGGCCCCGGTCTATTGGTGTCGCGACACACAACAAGCCGTCCCTGGTAGAATGGAGTTACGTCCGAAAACCTTGACGGCGCGCGGAAAATCTGGTATGGGTGATACAGAAGGTGAAGTGCGAGGACCGGGCTGACGATGGGTTTGAAGGACCCGACGCATCTGGATGGATGCTACCGTACGGCTTTGTGCAGCAGGGGGAGACTCTGTGATGTACATACTGTGCCGTAGCAGGCTCTTCCATATCTCGTATGGCATCTCAGTCATTGCGTTTTAACGAAAGGAGGTGGAGACGGACTGCTCAGACGACGAGTCCTGAAACAAGAATGCGATTTCATGCCGTTTCTGTTCGAGACCGGCCCCGTTGCCTCGTTGGTGCCCGTCACCACCGGGTTGTGCATCGGGGAGATCTTGGTTCCGGCGTGTGGCCGGGGAGTCTGATTCAATACCCTTGTGAAAGGAGGGCTCTTATGATCAAGCGAATAACGATGCTGGTTGGGTTCGTGGTCGTCCTGGGCAGCGCGGCCGCGGCGATGGCGCAGTGGGACCCCAATACCGACGCGAGCCTTATCGCCTGGTGGAAGTTCGATGACGGCGCCGGCAGCACCGCTCAAGATTCGTCCGGCAAGGCGCATCCCGGCACACTCCAGGGTGGCCCCCAGTGGGCGCCCGGACGCTTCGGGGGAGCGATGTCATTCAGTGGCAGCAACTATGTTCAGGTCAGTTATGCGGCTGACCTGGCCCTCAATGAGTTCACGCTCTGCGCGTGGGTGAACGTCGCCAGCGAGCCGGGCGTCTTCGGAATCCATGGAACTCGCAGTGGCGGGGAGTACACCTTTGACTTGAAGGTCCAAGCCACCAACATCCACGGCGACATAGGCAACGGCACCGCCTGGCTGAATACAACCATAGATATTGGCGCGACCGACACCGGAACCAAGGGACAGGGAGGTGATCTGGAGGTCGGCATGTGGTACATGATCGCGTACGTGCTCGATAATAAAGGTCAGCAGGTCAGGATGTACGTGGACGGCGACTTGAAGCGGACCGTAACTATTTCCGGGACGCCGCTTCTGATGCAGTCCGGTGCGTCCATGCAGATCGGCGGTACCGGTTACACCGGCGAGGGGATGAATGGTCTGATCGACGATGTCCGCATCTACAAGCGCGCGCTGACGACAGCGGAGATCAAATCCATGGTCCCGCCCAAGGTGAAGCCGCGCAAGCCGAGCCCGGCGGATGGCGCTACGGGCATCATGATGCCGCTGCTGACGTGGACGCCGGGTGAAACCGCCACGGTCGAGGATGTCTACCTCGGCGACAGTCCCGAGCTGATGGCCGCCAATCGCGTCTCGACCCACCAGTCGATCCTGTTCAAAATGTACTATCACGTGATG
>Ga0315277_10010751_pt1 | contig 11567 bp, 11 predicted proteins | sample YL17G05_15_MG_FD_203695 | JGI IMG/M metagenome (GOLD analysis project Ga0315277, IMG submission 203695) | Sediment microbial communities from Yellowstone Lake, YNP, Wyoming, USA - YL17G05_15 | ecosystem: Environmental > Aquatic > Freshwater > Lake > Sediment | place: USA: Wyoming | collected...
GCACCAGTTTAGCGCGAGTAGCAAGCAAAAGCCCACGTAAAGTTTCGCGAGTTGATAGAAGGTCTTCAGCAACGAGCGGAAGCGGAAGAACTGCGAGCGCCCGTGCAGTCGCGGATAGTGGTGCACGCCGACCTCTACCACGCGGCAAGCGCTGAGCTCGAGTTTGCGCACCAGTTCCACGCAGATCGTGCCGCTCGTGGAGAACAGCCGGATCTCTTCGAGCAGGCTGCGGCGGATCAGGCGGAAGTCGCAGTCGACATCGCGGATGCGGATGCGGAACAGAAAGCGCGCAAGCCGGTTGTAGGCGTGGCCGATCCAGATGCGGTGCCGCGGGTCGTTGCGCTCCAGCTTGTAGCCGTTGACCAGCCCCACGTCGTCCGTCATCAGTTCGAGCAATTTAGGCAGCTCGCTCACGTCGTACTGTCCGTCGCCATCGGTGTAAAAGACCAGATCCTTCGCGGATGCGGCGAAACCGCTGCGCAAGGCGCCGCCGTAGCCGCGGTTCTTCTCATGAGCGATCACCCGCATGCGAGGCGCATAGCGGGCGCGAAGTCCCTCGAGAACCTCGGCCGTGTTGTCGTAGCTGCCGTCGTTGACCACGATGACTTCGAGGTCCTCGACCAGCGGATCGAGGGTGTCGAAGGTCCTCGCGATCAGGCTCGGCAGGGACGGCGCATCGTTGTACGCCGGAAAGAACACGCTCAGGCTGGCAACACGGCGGATTGGCATGGGATCACCCAGGGTCCTCCAGCATATCAGTCCCCGCGCATTTGTAAAGTACTCTAGATACTGTATTTCTCCTTACGCTTTCCCATAGATCGCTGCGCCGACGCGGCACATCCAGGCGAGTTCCTCTTCCGCCATGGGGCCGCGTTCCAGCGCCGCGATCGCTTCGTCGACGTGCCCGGCCTGGCTCGGACCGGTGAGGCAGACGTCAATCTCGGGCCGCGCGAGCACGAACCGGTAGCAGTCGCCCGCCGTGGGCACGCGTTCGTTCTTTGGGATTCTGCGATGGCCGAGCAGCCGCTTCCAGCTTGTCGCGGTGAAGCCGACCATACCGGCGCGGTTTCCCGCCGGCAGGTGCGGGAAGATGTCGCGCTCGGCGCCCGTGTGAACGGCGCTGTAGCGGAAATGCACCACGTCGAAATCGACCGCCAGCTTTGGGACCAGCGGGCGCTTGTGGGTCGACACGCCGATAAACCGCACCAGGCCGCGCTCTTTCAGCCGGCCGGCGGCCGCGAGGAAGCGATCCGGCACCGGCTTGTTCCACATGCCGAACAACAGCACGTCGGCATGATCGTATCCGATGGTGCGCAGCGCGCGCTCGACGCTCCAGCCGACGAGGCCGGCCAGGCGCGAGTAGGACTCGAGCACCAGCGCCATGCGGTCGCGCTTCGGCTTCAGGTTGCGCAGCGCGGCGGCGAACTTGCCGGTGCGGATGCTGGCCCAGAACAGGTAGTTCATGCCCGCTTCGAACCCGCGCTCGACCGCCGCGGCGGGGACCCCGTAACTGGCGCTGAGCCCCAACCGGCCGACTGCGAGGCCCGTGCGCCCGAGAGTCGTCCGCTGGAAACCGTCTGGAGGGGACATGGTGACAGGATACATCACCATCGTCGCGCGCGCTCGGCGCTGGCCGCCTCCAGTATCTCGTCCAGCGTGCCTCTGGCGGCAGCGCAGGCTGCGCCGATACTGGCCGCAGCCGCCAGCGCGCCTGATCGAGCCCTCATCTTGTGTGCCAACGTGATTTCGCGAACTTGGCCTTACAATAAGGAGAGGAGGCACGGCCATGACGACCAAAGACGCGCTTCACCAACTGGTCGACCAACTCCCGGACGACCAGGCGGATCTGGCCCGCGTGTGGCTGGAAGACCTCCGCGACGCGGCTGACGCCGGCGGCCCACCGCTCGATGCCGCGGCGCTGGCTTCGCTGGACCGCGGACTTGCCGACGTCTCCGAAGGGCGGGTCAAGCCCCTCGACGAATACGAGCGCGAACGCGGGCTGTGACCTGCCGCGTCGTTGTCGCCCACGAAGCGGAGAGGATCCTCGACCGCCTCGATCGTCCGACCGAGCGGCGCATCCGCGCCCGCGTCGTGCAACTCGCCGAAGACCCCTTCGATCCTCGCCTCTCGGCCCCGCTCACCGAACGTGCCGGAGTGCGCAAGTCTCGCGTTGGCGGGTGGCGGATCTTGTTCACTGTGGACCGCGACGCGAAGGTCCTCTGCGTCCTCGCCGTGGATACTCGCGGGCAGGTCTACAGACACTCATGAACGTCTCGAGCGGCCGCCGGAAACCTCTCGCCAGGACGGTCAAGTCGAGGGACAGGCGGACGCCGGCCGAGTTCGGCCTACGGCACGCGCTTCAGGATGTCGGAGACGTAGTTGAGGGTCTCCGGAATGGGCGGCACGCCGCGGTTGCGGTCGACCGCGCCGGCGCCCGCGTTGTAGGCGCCGAGCGCCAGCGCCAGGTCGCCGTCGTAGCGCGTGAGCAACTGTTTCAGCAGGCGCGTGCCGGCGTCGATGCTTTGCCTGGAGTCGAAAGGGTCGCCGACGTTGAGCATTTGGGCGGTGGCCGGCATCAGTTGCATCAGACCCTGTGCGCCCTTGGGAGAAACCGCGCACGGCCGGAACCCGGATTCCTTGCGGATGACGGCGCGCACCAGATCCGCCGCGACGCCCTCGCGGTTGGACGCGTCCTGAACTAGCGCGTTGATCTGCTGCTCGGGTAAGGGATCGCAGTCCGCCACGCTCAACATCGACACCGCCGCCGGCCAGGGCACGGTGGGGGAAGGCTGGATTGCCGCGCCCTCGGCGACCGGCGGCCCGACCCGCAACACCGCCTCCACCTGCCTTTGCACCGAGGCGCGCTGTTTGGCGATCGAGGCTTCCATGGCCGCGCGCGCAGCCTGGTATGGGTTCAGCGGAGCTTGCGCGCCGGCGACGCCGGCCAGCGCGAAGAGCGCAATGACAGACTTCATCCCCTGTCTTATCGGCACAAGCCCGCCGCCCGTGAACGGAAATCGGGGGCCGAGCCGAGGACGAACTCAGGCGAAGTCCAAGGCAAGACGTACGGCTTCTTCAATCTGCTTGATCCGTTCCGGACCCAGGCGGCCGATCGGGCGTTCGGAGAAAAGTGCCTTCGGAACGGTGGTGACCTGGTCGCACTTGGCCCAACCGCGCATCTTCAAACCGCCTTCACCGGGCCTGAGCTCGACTCGAGTCGGGAACGGGGGACGCTCGACGCTGGTGATGGGCACGACCATCACATCCAGCGAGTAGCGGCTCAGCCAATTCGCCGTCAGAATGACGGCCGAGCGCTGTTTGGGATGGTTTGGCATGCCCGCATAGTAGATCTCGCCCCGGCTAACGGTCATGCCGTTGAGCCTCCAGGCTCATCTCCAGCCACTGGTCGTCTTCCCCGGTCTCTTCCGGCGCCGGTGCCGGCGCGAAGAACTCCTTTGCTCGCCTGCCGAGTTCCTTCTCGCGGGTCCGCCGGCGCGATTCCAGGATCAGGGACTCAATCACGGCGCTGCGCGACCGGGCGTGCTCGCCCGCCTGCCGGTCGACGAACCGGAGCGTATCGCTGGTCAAGGAGACTGTCACACGGCGGCGCGTCTTCATACAGTGATCATAACTAAAGTATGAACCAGTGGCACGCGCGCCAGGCAACCGGGGAAACCGGGGACCAAGCTTGGTCTTCGGAGGCCCAATCAGGCTCCGTCCCTATTTGCCCCGGGTGGCAAGGTACTCCTCGATGCTCGCCAGGGAGTCGAACTTGCGCGGGTTCAGGTCCGAATCCGGGACTTTGACCGAGAACGCCTGCTCGAGCGCCGTTACCATCTCGGGCAGCGCAAACGAATCCAGAAGGCCGGACTCGAACAGCGACTCGTCGGGATCTGGGGTGATGTCCTTCTTTGCCACCGCGCGAAGGAGTTCAATGATTCGGGCTCGTTTGTCCATTGGGCGACTGGCCTGCCACTTCCTCTCGGATCCTGGTAAAAGCCGCGTACTGGCCGATGAGATCCCGGAAGCAGGTCTCGCCGAGCAGACGATAGCCGGGGGCGGTGAAGTGCACGTGGTCGTACTGTGCCAGGCCGGCCAGCACCCACCTGCGCATCGACCCCTTCCCGCCCATCTTCTCGCGCAGATCCCAGAAGGCGCAACCGGCGCCCAGCGCCGCCTCGCGCTGCGCGGCGCCAATCATGTCGATGCGCGGGTGCGGCGTCCACTTGCCGCGTGCGCGGACCAGCCGGTCCAGCGGCCCGATCACCAGGATGGAAGCCGCCGGCGCCGCCTGGCGCAGCCGCTGAATCAGGGCTGAAAACATCAGCTTGTAGCTGGCCTCGGTCCAGTCGGGGCTGCTCGCATCGTTGGCGCCGTAGGCCAGCACGATCAGCGCCGGCGAGCGCCGTGCCAGTTGATCCGCCAGCAGCGCTTCGTCCCATCGGAACACGATCGACGCCTGCGCTCCGTTGATGCCCAGCGCCTCGTAGGTCACCCCGCGCTGGTTTTCGGTTACCCAGCCATACAGGCGCACGGGGGCGCGATCGAGCGTTTCCAGTTCCAACCGGTGCAGTCCCGGCGCCGTGGTGTAGCGATGATAACCGGGGCCGGGTTCGCCCGAGGTGGCGAACTTCTCGACCGGCGAGCCGTTATCGTACAGCATCAGGCTTCCGCCGCCGGGCTGGCGCAGGAAGAAGACTTCGACGTTGCTGCAACCGGCCACCAGAAAGACTTCCTGGCGCGGCAGACGGGTCCGGATGCTGATGCCGCCCAGGCCGTTTTGTCCGTCGCCGTTCTTTCCCACCAGGCCATCGGTGACCCAGGCGCGGGTGGCGCCGCCGCGAAGGTCCAGCCTGCGGTAGCCCAGGAACGGCTTGCCGGCGAAGGAGAACCCCGCGCCGCCGTCGCCGAACTGCTGCTGGAGCAGGGCGCGGAGGGCGCCGGTCCACTCGTCGGCGGCGGTGTGGGAGTCGCCGAAATGAAGGATGCGGACCGGTTCGTCGGCCTCGCCGCGCTCGTGGCGGTACAGCCGCTCGAAGAAGGGGATCAGCGCGGCTGGGTTTTCGGGCGGGTACTCGAGCGCGCGGGCCAGGTAGTCGAGCACCTGGCGGTTGGCGTCGGCGCGCGTTTTGGCGCTTACCGCGGGGGCCCTGGGCGCCGCGCGCCGGCGCGCGGTCTTCTTCTTCGACGACGGCTTGGACGCAGCCGGAGACGCCGCCGGGACCGCCAATGCCACGGCCCCGGCCAGCAATCCGACGATTGGGATCAGCAGGCGCATGTCCTAGTCCCGCCTGGCCACGTTCTCGCGCATGCGCTCGAGCTTGTACTTGTTGTAGCCGTCCACCAGAGCCTTGGAGAACAGGTTGCCCACGATTCTGGCGCCCGCCGGCATGGGATGAATGAAGTCGGCGCTCACCAGCCGGGGTTCCGCCTGGTACCATCTTCCCATCGTTCCCAAGCCGCCCATGGCCTGAAACGTGTTGAAGAACGCGCAGCCGGCCTCCTGCGCCACCCGTTGTTCGATGGCCACCACGCGCGGCAGAGCCGGGACCGTGCCAATCTCGCCCGAGGCCTCGCGTTCGCCGCGGTCCATCGGGCTCATGACCAGAACCGAGGCCTCGGGAACGGCGGCGCGGACACGGCGAATGACCTCCTTCAGCTCGGACGCGAAACCCTGGTCGACGAAGCTCGGGTAGACGCTCTCGTTGGTGCCGTAGTTGATGACCACCAGGGCGGGGGTGTAATGACGCAGTTGCGCTGCCCAATGCTCCTCGCGGAACATGCGCGAGGGGACCGCGACATACGCGCCATTCACGCCCAGGCTGTGATAGGCCAGGCCCGGGCCCGGCTTTTCAAACCGGTACCCGAACAGCCGGACTGCTCCCTCCGTCACGCGGATTTCGAACCTTCGCTCCCCGGGCGGAACCGGGAATTGCGCGTATCCGGGACCGGTCTGGGGTCCGGACGTGTCCACGCTGACCACCTGGTCGCCGATGGCGAGGTGGAACGATCCGCCGCCTGGCATTTCGAGGTAGGACACCTCGACCGCCGTGTGGCCGGTGTCGCGCAACACCACGCGTGACCACGCTCCGGGCATGCCACGGAACGAGACGCCGCCCAGGCCGAACAAACCGTCGCGGCTCTGCGACTGGGTAGCGGGCTCGATTTTCCATCCGCCTCCGGTCAAGCTGACGCCGCGATGCTCATACCAGGCCCAGGGTTTGGCGATCAGGCAGAAGCCATGGCCGGCGTCGCCGAACTGCTTCTGCAGCGCCACGCGGGTGTCGGCCGTGATGAGGTCGGCCGTGGTCGGCGAGTCGCCGTAGTGCAAGATCTGCACCTGCGCGCCGGCTTCGTTCGCCTCGACGCGGCGAAGAGCTTCATAAAAGCGTTCCATCGCTCCGGAGGAGTCGTCGAGCGGGCGCACGGCGTAGGATGCCGGGTCCGCATCCGGACGAAGGCGCTTCTGTTCCTCTTCCACGGGCGATTCGGTGGCGCGGCGCGGGACGAAGTCGATTACCGCGGGCGCCGTGCGCCAGTCGAAGATCTTGTAGTCCTTGAGCCGCGGAACGAATTCCGGAACGGCGAGAATGGTCAGGAAAGTGAGGATCGCCGCGGTGGCGTGGACCGGCAGTGGGACATGCTTCAGCTTGTCCAGTAGCACAGCCTTCAGGCTGTGGAGTGGGACAGGCTTCAGCCTGTCCTGTTCCATTGCCGGCGCTGCGGCCAGCTCCCGCCGCAGTTCGTCGACGCCCTTTTCCGGGGCCGGTTTCGGGACGAACGGCGGTGCCGGCGGCTTCCGATGCCCGCCCTTGCGTCGCTGTTTGTGCCGGCCTCCCATCAGAACCTCGTGTAAATGAACGGCGCGGCGCCGGTTGCGGCGACGTATTGGAGCCCGATCACCAGCAGCGCCAACGCCGCGGCCTGGACGTAAAACGGCGCCCGGCTGTAGATGCGCAAGCCGGTCTCATAGACCGGTTTCGGCGCGTAGTGCGCCAGGACGGCGATTGCCATGACCACGGCAAACGGCGTCGAGATGTTGGCGAAAGAGACGGTTAGGGAGCCGACGCGCTCCAGGATCGCGAGCGCCGCGGCGAGGTCCGGCGCGCGGAAAAAGATCCAGGCGAAGCAGACGAACTGCGCGGTCAGGAACGTGCGAACTAGCTTCGCCCAGGCCGCCGTCGAGGCGGGCCGGCGTCCGCGCAGGCTCTGCCACAGGCGCGTCAGCGCCAGCGCAACGCCGTGCAGCAGGCCCCAGAGGACGAAGTTCCAGCTCGCGCCGTGCCACAACCCGCCCAGCAGCATGGTGACGACCAGGTTGGTGTAAGCAAACACCTTCCACTTCGAGCGCAGTCCGGGCAGCGAGAAATACAGGTAATCCCGCAGCCAGTTGGAGAGCGTGATGTGCCAGCGGCGCCAGAAATCCGGCACGCTGTCGGCCGCGTACGGGCGGTTGAAATTGGCGGGAAGTTTCAGCCCCAGCAAGAGAGCCGAGCCGATGGCGACGTCGGTATAGCCGGAAAAATCGTAATAGAGTTGCAGTGCGTATCCGTAGACGCCGATCAGCGTCTCGGCGGCGGTATAAAGCCGCGGAAGATCGAAGACCCGGTTGACCAGGTTCTCGGCCAGGTAGTCGGCGATCATGAACTTCTTGATCAGCCCCAGGCCGATCAGGAACAGCGCGCGGCCGCTCTCGCCCGCCGCCAGAGTCTTGCCCTTGCGCTCGAGTTGCGGCAGCAGGGCCGCGACGCGGGTAATGGGCCCGGCCAGCGTGGTCGGGAAGAACGACACGGCGGCGAGGTGAGCCAGATAGCTCGAGGTCGCCCGGGCGTCCCGGCGGAAGACGTCGATGGTGTAGGTCAGCGACTGGAAGGTGTAGAACGAGATGCCCAGGGGAAAGGTCCAGTGCCAGGCGGGAGCGGGCCGGTCGGTGAGGCTGGAGTAGTTCGCCAGCAGGAACGGCATGTACTTGAACGAAGCCAGAATCCCCAGGTTGAGCATCACGCTGAGCGCCACCAGCGTGCGTCTCACTCCCTGACGGGCGGCCCGTTGAATGCCCAGCGCGATGAGGAAATCGCAGGTCGAGGCCGCCGGAATCAGGAACAGGTAGAACAGGTCCCACTTGGCATAGAAGAAGTAGTTGGCGAACAGCAGCACGGCCAGGGAGGCGGCGCGCACCCGCGCCACCGGCCAGTAGAGGAAGAAGACCCCGACCAGGAAGACGAAGTAGAGCGAGGAAGAAAGCAGCACGCCGTCCGTCTACTTATAGGTCTTTTTGAATCCGTTCCGGCTGTTTTCGACGGTGAACGAGCCGTTGGAGGCGACCGTCATCTTCAGCCACTTGCCTTCGCAGTTTGTCTCGGTGTTGGCTATGAGCGAGTCGGGCGAGTTCCGTTCCTTGCCCGCGCCGAGCGCGAAATGCAGTTGCCAGAGGTCCTCCAGGCCGGGCGACCGTCGGATGATCTCGAAGGTTTCCGGCGAGCCACCCTTCTTGGCGCCGTTGTTCATGATGGCCACCCGCGGGTGGAGCGCGTGCACCATGGCCGCCGGCCCCGACAGGTTCATCCCGTGGTGCGTCACCAGGTACACGTCGATTTTGCCAATCTTGTGGTTCGGGCAGGACAGGTCGAGTTCCTTGTTCCAGGTCAGGTCGCCCAGGTCGATGAACCGGAATTTGCCGTAGTTGAGCACGAAGCCGATGGAGCGGGCGTTTTCGGTCTTGTCTTCGTCGCGGCGCCGCTCGGCGGCGCACAGCGGATTCTCCTGGCCCGCGCCTGGGAGCGCCTGTTCGATCAGGTCGCCGCGCGCGGCGACAACCTTGGTTTCCAGCTTCTTGAACGGCAGCGCGTCGCCCCGCTTGATGATGATCCGCTTGTGTTTGGCGACGGCTTCTTCGTATGCTTTCCAGAGCGCGTCGGCGCCCTTGCCGGTTTCGGTGTTGGTTCCGTGATCGATCACGGTGGTGACAGGCACCTTGGCCAGCAGTTGCGGGACGCCGCCGACGTGGTCGGTGTGATAGTGTGTGACCAGCAGGTAGTCGATTCTCTTGAGCCCGGCGCGTTTGACGGCGGCGGCGATCCGGCCGGCGTCGCGCCCGTTGTTGCCCGGCCAGCCCGCGTCGACCAGCACCGATTGCCCGGCCGGGGTAACCATCAAGGTGGCTTGCCCGCCTTCGACATCGATGAAGTAGAAGTCCAGTGTTTTGGCGGCCGGCACGGGCCCGGCAAAACACAATACAATGGCAAGTCCGAGGAGGATCCGCATCGTTCGCATCCTACCATAGTGGCACGGCCTTCAGGCCGTGGAGAAAAGGTAGCACAGCCTTCAGGCTGTGATCCAGGTGGCACGGCCTTCAGGCCGTGGAAGAAAATGGGGAATCAGTACTCCGTCCCCGGTTTAATTGAACGGTGGGCGGGTAAACCTCGTATTTGTTAACGGGTACGGAATCATGCCTTACTGTTGCCAGTGCGGAAAGCAAGTTCAGCCGGCCGACATTTTCTGCGCCGCTTGCGGGGCGCGTCAGGCCACGGCCCCACCTCCCTCCACGGACTACCTTGGCAGCATCCATCCGCGCACCGCGTCGATTCTCTGCTACATCCCGATCGTCGGCTGGATTCCAGCCATCGTCGTGCTGGCATCGTCCCGCTTCCGCAACGACCGCAATGTCCGGTTCCACGCGTTCCAGGGCCTGTACCTGTTTGTGGCCTGGTTGATCGTCGACTGGGTATTGGGTCCGGTCTTTGGTTTTCCAGGCTTCAGGTTTCATCTCATTCCTCCCATCGCCGGCCTGCTGAAGGCGGCCGTGATCGGCGTTTGGATCTACATGATGGTCACGGTCAGCCAGGAACGGATGGTCAAGCTCCCGATCATCGGCGAAATGGCGGACCGCTCGGTTTCCGAGCAGCGCTGACCGCGGCCCCGGCTGCCTTCTTGATCGTGCCTGCAGGCGCGCCTATAATCGAGGAGATTCGGGCCAGGCCATGGGGTGGCGCTCGGGAGGAAATCGGTCATGAGGAATTGCCGTGGATTCGCTCTGTTTGCGATGTCTCTGGCGGCGGGGACTCTCTGGGCCCAGGAGTTTCGCGCCACCTTGACGGGACGGGTTGTCGATCCATCGGATGCGCCGATTGTGGGCGCCTCCGTCACGGTGAAAAACGAGGGAACCAACGTCGCCTATCCGGCCAAGACGGATTCGCGGGGCAACTACACGGTCACGTTCCTGCCGCCGGGAGAGTATTCGGTAACCGCGTCGGCTCCGGGATTCAGGCCGGCGATGCGGTCCGGGCTGCCGCTCAGCGTGGCCCAGGCGGCGACCCAGGATTTCAAACTCGAGATCGGCCCCGTCACCCAGGAGGTGACGGTCAGCGCCGAGGCGCCCCTGCTGGAGCAGACCAACGGGGACCGCGGCGGTCTGATCGACGCCGAAGCGGTGACCGAGTACCCGCTCAACGGGCGCAACCCGTTCATGCTGTCGATGCTGGTTCCGGGCGTGGACTACAACGGCGAGTTGGTCTACCAGCGTCCCTTCGACAACGGCGCCATCGCCCGCTGGAACATCAACGGCAGCAACGCCAACAACGAATTCCTCCTGGATGGCGCTCCCAACAACGCACAGGCCGGCACCAACAACATCGCCTACGTGCCGCCAGTCGATTCGGTGGCCGAGTTCAAGATCCAGACCAACTCCTACGACGCGCAGTACGGCAAGAGCGCCGGCGGCATCGTCAACGTGGCGCTGAAGAGCGGCGGCAACCGCGTGCACGGGACGGTGTACGAGTTCGCGCGCCGCAACGCCCTGGACACCAATTCGTTCCAAAACAATTCCCGCGGGGCCCCCAAGGAAGGCCACTACCTCGACCAGTTCGGCACCCAGCTTGACGGTCCGCTGTACTTGCCGAAGATTTACGACGGCCGCACCCGGACCTTCTTCCTGTTCAACTACGAGGGCTATCGGGAGGGCACGCCGCAGCCCCTGGTGCTTTCCGTGCCCGAGCCGGACATGCGCAACGGCGATTTCTCGAAACTGTTGGACGGGGCGGGACGGCTGATCACCGTTTTCGACCCCACCACCACCGCTCGCGGCGCCGACGGCGTATACCGGCGCACTCCATTTCCCAGCAACATCATCTCCAAGGAGCGCATCAACCCCATCGCGCGCAAGATCATGGACTTCTACCCCCTGCCCAACACCAAGACGGCGGGCGTGGCCTACGCGCAGCAGAACTACTTCGCTTCCGGCGGCGCCAACCCCGCCAAGGACCGCTTCTACAACCTGGTGTTCAAGTTCGACCAGAACTTCGGCACGCGCCACCGTACGTTCTTCCGGCATGGCAGCAACGACCGCACCGAAATGCGCTCCACCAACGGCATCCTCGATAAACCGGGCGCGGACGGACCGCAGCCGCTGAAGCGCCTCAACGACGCCTACGTGCTGGACTGGGTGACCATGCTGTCGCCCAGCATGATCCTGAACCCGCGCGTCTCTTTCAGCCGCTACCTGTACAGCAACGACGCGGTCGCCGCCAAGAAGTTCGACATGACCAGCCTGGGCTTTCCAACGTCGCTCG
>Ga0315277_10010752_pt1 | contig 11566 bp, 11 predicted proteins | sample YL17G05_15_MG_FD_203695 | JGI IMG/M metagenome (GOLD analysis project Ga0315277, IMG submission 203695) | Sediment microbial communities from Yellowstone Lake, YNP, Wyoming, USA - YL17G05_15 | ecosystem: Environmental > Aquatic > Freshwater > Lake > Sediment | place: USA: Wyoming | collected...
TTTGTGTATTTGGTTTTGCAGGTGGAGCTGAGGGGATTCGAACCCCTGACCTCGTCAGTGCGATTGACGCGCTCTCCCAGTTGAGCTACAGCCCCTCGCATGAAGGTAGGGTTAGTATATGCGAAGGGGTGGAACTTGTCAAAGTCAGTGGATTGATGTCACGTGTCATTGACGGAATCCGGCAGGTGCGCTATAGTAACCCCGCGCGAAACAACTGGCTTCGGGGAGAGAGGGCACTTGAAGGACCGGACGCACCGCAGACACCGCACGCTGCGATTGGCTGAGCGAGTTTTGCTTGCGCTGTTCGTCGTGACCCTGGGGGTCATGGGGTATCTGGCGGCTCGGGCGATCAGTGGGAATGAACCTCCTCCGCTGCCGACCCCTACGCCCACGCCCATCGTCCTGACGCGCCAACCCAACCCCCGCCCTGTGAGCCTGCCCGCGCAGAAGGTGGGCATCATTCCCGGCCATTGGGAGAACGATTCCGGCGCGGTGTGCAGTGACGGCCTGACCGAAGCGGAAATCAACCTGTCAGTAGCCAACAAAGTGAAGGCGCTCCTGGAATGGTACGGCTACCAGGTGGAATTGCTGCCGGAGTTTTCAGACCGTATCCAGAACTACCGGGCAGACACCTTCCTGTCCATCCACGCCGATTCCTGCCAGGTCATTGAAGGCGCGACGGGGTTCAAAGTGGCCCGCGTCCAGAACAGCGCCATCCCCGAATTGGACGACCGTCTGGTGCAATGCCTGTGGCAGGAGTACGCGGCGGCGACGCGAATGCCGCGCCACGAAGGCAGCATCACCGACGACATGCTGCACTACCATGCGCTCAAGGAGATCGCGCCCGAAACTCCCGGCGCAATCATAGAAATCGGCTTTCTGGGAAGCGACAGGGAGATGCTTGTGTTCCAGCAAGACGCCATCGCGCAGGGGATTGCGAATGCGATCATCTGCTTCCTGGAAGGCAGCCAGTGAACAAAACGGGGGAGTCCGGCGACTCCCCCGTTGTATTTCCTGGACCGTCTACGCGAGTTTTTGGCCGCAGTTGTTGCAGAACTTGGAGCCGGGCAAAACATCCACCCCGCAGTTTGGACACTTGCTCTCCACGGCCATCTTCTGCCCGCAGTTGTTGCAGAACTTGGAACCGGCAGGCACTGGATTGCCGCAGTTGGAGCACTTGGCCGTAGCTGCGGCAGCAACGGCAGCGGCTCCGGCTGCGCCAGCTGCCGGGGTTTCCTTGCCGCCCTTCAGGGCTTCTGTGATCGCCCCCGCCATAGCAGCGCCGATGCCGACGCCTGCGCCCAGGCCGACACCCGCGCCGGCTAGGCTTCCGGCTTCTCCTCCTCCGCCAGCGGCAGCCGCATCGCCCATGGCGCGGGCGGCCTTGAACTGCAGGTACTTCTGCATGTCGCCGATTGCGCCCATGGCCGCGCGCTCGTCAATGGCCTTGGCGGTCTCCTCGGTCGGGCTGATGGAGGTGATGACCATGTTTTTCAGGGCGATGCCCAGGGCCTTGAAATCATCCGCGAGGCTGGCTTTTACCCCGCCTGCGATTTCATTGAACAGCCTGGGCAGGTCCAGCAGAGAGGCCTTTGCTTCGCCCAGAACGTCGGTTAGCCTGCCCACGATGATGCCGCGCAGATAGTTCTCAATCTGGGCGCTGGTGTAAATCCCCTGGGTGCCGACGATCTTGTTCACGAACAGTTGCGGGTCGCTGATCTGCATGGCGAAGAGCCCGAAGGCCCGCAGCCGCACCATACCCAGCTCGGTATCCGGCAGGGTGATGGGTTCAGGCGTGCCCCACTTCTGGTCAATGAACTCCCGCATGTTGACGAAGTAGACCTCGGCCTTGAAAGGCGTCTGGTTGGAGAAAGCCTTGCCGACGAGGTCTACCAGCAGGGGCACGTTGGCCGTGGTGAGCGTGTGCCGCCCAGCGCCAAAGGTGTCCAGCGCCTTGCCATCGCGGAAGAAGACCGCGGTTTGGCTTTCGCGCACGATCAACTGGGAGCCGATCCGAAAGTCACCGGACCCCGTCGTCGGGATCCGATGAACCATTTCGTTCCCCGATTCGTCAAAGTACTCTATTACATCAAAAATCCGTGCCATCTTATTCTCCTTTCTATCCTATTCGGGTTCTGCTCACGAAAAGCGGACAAAGGCACAACGCGAGACTACTCGGGTTCCTCTGTTTTTAGAATCGCTTCCTGCCGGTGGTCAAAGGTGATATCCATCTCCTGAAGGACGCCGGTCAGTCCTGCGATAGCGCCTTCCAGGTCGCCGTTCGCTTTCAGCGCGGTGGCAACCCCAGCAATGCCTTCGTCTATCCTGGGCACGAAGGTGAGCAGCTGGGTGTCAAAATCGTACAGCGCGTCGAGTTCCCCTTCCTTGATCTTGACAGCATCAAAGAGACCCGCGTACCCGTATGAGGCCGTCCGCAGGCGATCAATCAGAATCTGCAGCTTGCCGACGGCCCGCTCAAGGTCATCTACCAGGGACAACTTGCCTTTGCTCAGGAAATCCAACTGTAGGCCTGTGAGTTTTGTGCGCAGATCGGACAATTGGTTGGCGAGGGTGGTCCGCAGCAACTTGTCCGCTTCCCTGCGAAGTTCCTTCTGCTTGTAGCCTTTGTAGCCAGGGATCTTTCCGATCAGTTCCTCAAACTTACCTACGCTGGCGCTCACCTTACGTTTGACGTTCATGTCTTCCTCCTTAAAAAAGTGCTCTCCTTAGAGATATGGGCTGGATGCTGCTTGTGCAGGACATACACTCGCTTCTCAACGCTGCCGTTTATGGCAGCGGCGCTGTTCCTTATTGGGGAATCATCCCAGCGAAGGGATGCCCGCAACCCCCTTTTCTCACTGCGCCGTGCGAAGCCTGCGCGTGAGCACCAATACAACCGCCGCCACCACCGCTACCAGCAAGATTATTTCACCGGCTCCGGTGTTTGGCGTCGTGGCGGCTCCGGCTGTCGGTGTCGCTGTAGGCTTGGCGGTCGCCGTGGGCGCTGCTGGCGGTTTCGCTGTAGGCGCAGTAGTCGCCGTCTCTGCGGATACCACCGGCGTATTCGTGGGCCGTCGCGTAGGTATGCCCGTAGGTTGAGGTGTTGCGGGCTTCGTGGGCGTGGCGATGGCGACTGTAGCCGTAGGCTCCACTGCTGCGCCCCCCGCGGCTTTGCGGAGCAGCGAGATAGCGCCAATCGCCAACAGGCCTACCAGGATCAGCCCAACCAGGGCGATGGCCCCGACAACGAAGAGCCTCTTTTTGTTGCCCGGCTGAAAGATTCTAGCGAACATAGCCCATCCCCTCCTTGAACGAAAATCGCAACTAGCGCAGAATCTCCACGTTGCTCGTGGGAACTATCATCCGTTCCCCGGAATCTGATTGTATCTCTATACTCGGAAGCGTCAAACCGATGTCATAGGCAACAGGGTGTTCGGGAAGTCGGGTGACGGTGCCCGTGAACCCGCCCCGCTCGCCCCGCACCACGCGAACGGTATCGCCGGATTTCAGGGAATTGTCCAGCGGGGACTCACCCGCAGCGGGCGCTGAAGACGGGATGATGATCTCTGGGAATCGAGGCCGCCACGGGTTCATATCCCCAGGGTCTGCGGTGGCTTCGCTCCCCACGTGATCTTTCAGAAGGCCGAAAATCGTTTGGCCCATGGGAAACTCGCCAAGCCCCTCGGTGACCAGAACAGGAAATGGCAGGGCTGCCGCCTGGTCTATGAGGGCACTGCTGAGTGCGCCCAGAATCAGGCCTCGCGCCTGCATCTTTGAGGCCTGGATAAGAGCCTCGCACGTAGTGCCCGCTCCTCCGATGACAATGGCGCCCAGGCAACTGACGTCCACTTTGTCCGGCGTCAGTATCTCGTCCGGCGAGTTCACAGCGGCGCGCAGCACGCCGTGTGACATCGTGCCTGTGCCCCAGATGCACTGGATCAAGGTAGCGGTGGTTTCAATCACCGCTCCGCGCTCCGGCATCACGCTCACGACCCGTCCGCTGATCTGCGCCCTGACCTCCGCCTCAGCGGTTTCTGATTCCAGAACGACCTGGGAATCGGAAACGGCAACGATTCGCCCGCCAGTCGGCGCGCGCAGTGCGCGGGGGAACATTTTGCCCAGGCGTGGCTGCGAGGCGAGCACGTCGCCCGCCCGGACAATCTCCCCCGGACGCTTCAGCAGATAGGTGGACAGGTCGCGCCGTTTCAAGTTTAGCGCCGCGCGGGCGTCCAGGATCAGAAGTTTGCCGGGCGTCTCGTACCTGCCGATGATATCTACTGCGTCCACGCGGTCGTCAATATCTACGAGAATCTTGCCGCGGGTGGGCAGCATGCGTTCACGGCGCACCACGGTAGAAGATACGGCCCGCGTGACTGTGCTGTAATATCTCATCTGTGCTAACACCCCATGTCCCATCGCCACTTCTGCAGGTGGCGGCGGCGATCCACGTCGTTTTCCGGTATCTGGAGAGGCCGCCCGCGTGCGTCAATGACGAGACCGAGAATGCCCCCGTCTACTTCGGCAACCGCACCGCGGCCCTTGTGTCCCCATCCGATGTCAAACGCGCGGGCCGGGCGCAACTCCACAGTGGCCTTTTGGCCGGGCGCAAGCGGGATGACCTCTATAGAGCCGTAGGCGATTTCCAGATTCAGCACTTCCTTGTTGGGGTAGGTCAACTTTGCTGACAACACGGTTTCGCCTTCGCGGCCTGTGCCCACCGGGCTGATGAGCGTGCCGAGCGTGACCAGCCCATCGTGCTCCAGCGCCTGCGCGGCGGCCAGCGGCTGCACGGCCCCAACCACACCCAGAACATCCATCATCCCCAACTTGTCCATGGCCAGCGTGCATACGCCGATGGGCTGCAGGGCATCCAGCACAGCGAGAACGCCCTGGCCCAGGGTTGGCTGGTTCGGGAGGAACCCGCCGCTGATGACGATCAAGTCCCACAAGGGAGCCAATTCCGGGTAGGGGCAGTAGTTTTCATTGTTCCACAGTGGCGCGGCCCGCTGTGCGGTCAGCCGAAGCGCTTCGCGCGCGATGGCCTGCTCGGTTTCCAGTTCCAGCGGCGTGAGGGCCACAGACTGTGGGTACAGTGCCTTCGTCAGCGCGGCGTTGGCAATGTCGGTTTGCGTTGCCTCCTCGGCGAGCACCCACCGGGCCACCGAGGGCAGAGCCGCATCACGAAGCACTTGCTCGGCGCCGCGCCCCACGCCCCAGCCAGAGCCGGTGGTCAGCGTGAAGTTCTTGTCTATAACCGAGGCGAGAATGGTCTGGCCGGAACCCAGGTTCACTCCTAGCACGTTCAGCCCATACTGTTCCGCGAGGAACCTCACAACCTGGCCGAACGACTTGCTCCCAGGGATCACCGACACGGGACTCCACGCGCTCAGCTTGCCAAATCCCGGCAGCCGGGCCATCTTGCGGTCCGCGTGCAGGTTCTCCAGTTCTTCCAGCAGCGGGCCGAGGTGTTCCACATCCAGCGAGGGGCGGACGTTGTCTGCAGGGTGGAAATTGATGACCCCGGATGACTTCTCCGCGATCAGCGGGCGGGCTTCAATGTTGCCTGCGAAGACCAGTTCGGGGCGCTTCTCCCGTTCCAGCAACTTCCCTGCCAGAGTCACAACATCGGTGAGCGTGCCTATTGCAGCCGTCGCGCCGCCCTCCACGCCGCCGACCATGACCACAACATCTGGCTGAACTTTGCGGATGAGGTCCACTTGCTGGGCGGGGTGCGCATCCGCGCCGAGCAATAGAATTCCCTCCACCAGCGCGTCAACCTGCGAAACGGCGCGCTGAGCACTAGCAAGGCTCAACTCCGGGATCAACCCGGCCAGCAGAACGCGAAACGGCGGGGCCGCACTGACCGTCGCCACAAATGCATCCACACCCAGACCATCGGCCCTTTCCGGGCGAATCAACTTGTCCACGTCATCCAGGAGCTGCCTGCCCGTTGCGGCCTCTAGCTGGCGGATGGCCTGGATGACCCCTGCGACGATGTCATTGTACGGTTCCGCCACTGAACTTGGGGCCTCCCCGCGCGCCACGAAACGGTGCTGTCCGTCTACCAGGTCTATCAGGAAGACGCGCGTGGTCGTCAGCCCGCAATCCGCCGCCAGGATAGATTCAATTGTGTAACTATCTGCCATGTCTCAACCCCGGTTTGCAGCTACTTCAGCAGCGATTTGGGAAGTTCGTATATAAGAAATTGCAGCCTGCCAATGAGCAGCGAGAGGCGGGCCATGACCGTGCTGGCGAAGATCGCGCCGAACGTCACCATGATGAACCATTTGCCCAAACCTCTCCAGACCTTCATGAAACCGGCGGGAATGCGGCCCAGCCCCTTGCCTCCATCGCCGGTGAAATAGAAGTAGAACAGCGCGCTCAGCGTCCCGACGATGAGAACCAGATTACTCAGGGCAACTCCCCAGCCCCCCTCGGCGGGATTGATTGACTGAATCGTGGCAACTGTCTGCGGCAGCAAGGAGCCGAATAACGCGCCTCCGATGGCGAGGGCAGCCCCCACGCCCAACAGGAAAGCCAGTGGGATGATGCCCGCCCGATGCCATTTGAGGTTCAGCCGGCCCAGAAGCAGCAGAGACAGCAAGAGAGGCACAGCGAGAGTCCAGTTCGCCGCCGGTGATTGTAGCAAAGGCAGGAACAACTTTGGGCGCAGCACGCTGTAGTAGGCCAGCAGAACCGCATACCCAATTGCCGTGCCGATGAATAGATGTTCGGCCAGGCGGTAAAGGGGATTATCGCCCAAAAGATAACTGAACACCATCAGGGTAAGCAGCGCGGCGATCCAGGTGCCTATCAGTTCGCTCATGATTGTCTCCCGATCAGACGCTTGCCCCAGTAGGCGATATTGCCCAACACAATCAGTCCAGCAATCACTAGATGCGCCAGCGATTGCGCCTCCAGCGCAATAACGTCCTTGTTTTCAGTGCTTGAAGAACCAGAGCCCCGCTGATAGGCCTGGCCGCCGACCCACCCGCTCACCAGCCCGGCCAATTGGTCGGATGCATAGTAGGGCCGGACGGCGGGTTCAATCGCCGCGCTGACGATGGCGGCGATGGGGGTCTGAACCTGGGTGCCCACCTGTTCCACCCACCAGCGGATGGTCTCCTGCGACGACGCCACGGTGAGGATGAGCTTCACATCGCTCAGAGAACGGACACCGAAGGGAGCATCAGGCACTGCGCCGCCGAAGCCTGCCAGGGCAGCCCCTGTTATTCCGGCTGTCAGCTGCTGCAGGCCCATTTCCTGGCCGGGAAGGTAGCCCAGATTCACCATCTGCGCGCCCGTCCAGTCAAAACGCGCCGCCAGCCCAGGCCCGGTTGGGGTCGTGCCCATTAGCAGGATGTTGACGCCTTTTTGCTTCAGATCGTCCAGAACAATGCGTGCCGGCCAATCCAGCTCCGTAGAGACGCCGGGATCGTAGTCAAATGAGACCAGCACAGTGTCGCCGGGCTGGAGGCTCTGAACGCTGCTTGCCAGCGCTTCGGCAGGCGTGGAGGCTGGAACAGTGTTTCCTCCTGGGACGAGACCAGGCAAGAAGAAGGGCAGCACGACAGCGGCGACGAGCAGGAGAGCCGTAAGCCAGGGCAGTCCCCGCTCCCGAACGGCCTGGGTTGGGATGGGTTTCGGCTTCACCAGCGAGGATGTGGATTCGCCCAGCAACCTGGTGAGCAATTCGGCGCGCTCTGGCGTCACCGCCGCAGACTCCGAAACGGCGCGAGCCTGCGTTTCGGGCGAAGGATCAATGGCCTCCACCAGACGCAGCGCGCCCCGCACCCCCTCTAGAATCCCGCTTTCCTCGGCGGTTTCCTCAACAGGGATTTCTCCCTCTTTCGCTCGCCCCGGACGAAGAAGTTCCAGCCAGGCCGGAATCTGCGCGCGCTCAAGCCCTGCCTCTTCGGGGGTGAGTTTCCCTGCGAACGCAGGCCCCAACGCATCGGGACGCATGCCCCCTCCAGGAGCCAGGCTCTCCAGCCAAGCGGGGATTTCCGCTTGGGGCAAGGCTACTGCGGGGTATTCCTCCGGCGCGAAGACGATGGTTTCGCCCTCTGCAGCCTCCTCGCCCGCCTCCAGAATGACGGGACCTTCCTCTTGCAGCCAGGCGGCCAAAGCCTCTTCTGATGCGGGCGGCACTGGCGGGGCTTCTTCTTGTTCCTCTGGTGGCCCAACTTCTTCGGGCACAGCGGGCGGCAGAATTGCCTCACGCGCTTCTGCTGGCGCGGGTGTCTCGCCGGGGGGCGGTTCCTCCGGCAACGCGACGGCAGCTACCGCAACGGGCAGCACTTCTTGGGGAAGCGGCTCTTGCAAAGGTGCTTCCTCGGCAATGGCTTTCTCCTCGGGTTCGGCGGGCGTTTCTGCCAGGGGCGATATGGAGGGAGTCTCCTCGGTTACGGGTTCGGAATCTGACTTGACTTCCGCTGCCTCCGCCGCCGCGACTGCTTGTTGTACCTCGGCTCCTATTTGTCGCATCCATTCGGGCACTTCTGCCTCGGCCGGTTCTTCTTTGGATGGTTCTCCCTCCGGCTGCTCCTGGGCAGGCGGCTCAACCTGCGCTTCTTCCGTGGGGGGGGCTGCGGCCCGCAGTTGCCGGAGCCAGTCTGGAATCTCCGCCTCGCCCTCCCCGCCCAGGTCTTGGGGCGGCATAGGCGCGTCAAGTTCCGGAGCAGGTTTCTCGGTTGCCAGTGGCTCCTGATCCGCGCCGGTCACGTAGCGTAGGCGGTGCAGCCAATCGGGCACGTCCTCAGAGGCTCCCTCCGGGGTTTCCTCTGGCACTTCTTCGTCCAGGGGCTTGGTGGGCAGCGAAAGTCCCTTGACCCCCGGTTTCTCTTCGGCCCCTTTGGTCACGAGAGGAGCCAGTTTGGCCCCGCAAGAATCGCAGAAAACGTTCTCTATGGGGTTGGGAGCGCCGCAAGATGGGCAGACTGTCTTGGACCCGCTGCCGAGTTTGTGGCCGCATTGGTTGCAGAAGCCGCTCCCATCTTTGTTTGCCGTTCCGCAGTTTGGACAATAAATCATGGAATTCTCCCCATGAGACGGTCTATTCCACGTGGGGGCGGTCAATCCCCAACAGCACTCTCAGGCCGACCAGCACAGCGCCCAGCGCGGCCCCCAGGATGATGCCTCGCGCCCCGCCAGTGCTCGGATAACTCAGTATCCAATCCTTCGCGTCGGCTATGCGCCCCCAAATCGCCTGGCCGATGGGGACTTGGCCGAGCAGGACGATCAGGCCCACAATCAGCATGATGAACGAGTCCACGCTGCGAACCCGGAACGCTCGGTACGCAGCCGAGGCAACAAAGAAAGCCAGCAAGGCGAAGATGGTCGCCTGGAGCGGAACCTGAACGTACTCAAATATCCAGGACACCGAAGGAGATGCGGGGCCTCTGGGGTCCGCCAATCCCAGAACGATCACAGTGCCCATCGCAGCCAGCAGGAAAAGGCTGTAGGGCCAGCCGGATTTCTTGTTCTGAATCTTGCGCGCGTGGGAGGCGAGGATGTTGAAGATGCCCAGGATGAGAGCCACCGCCGCCAAAATGATGGCCCAGTCCAGAAGGGTTTTCTGCACCTGCCGCAAGAAGTCATTGCGCACGAAGAAATTTACCAGCACCAGGATACCGGTGCTTATGGTGATTGCTGTGACCAGGCTGCGGCCAAACTTGCCTTTCACGTTTTCCTCCGACGGCTAGACCGAGCGCAGAATGACGCCAACCAGGATGACAACCGTAACAAGAACGCGCAGCCAGTCCTGGACGCGCAGACTGGCGATGTGCGTCGGTTTGGGGTTCAGATACGCGCCCGACGCAAATATCTCCTCGCCGATGAGCACCTCGTCCGCCGTCGCCTGAATAAAGGCAAGGGTCTGGGGATCAATCCCTCCGGCGATCTGGGGCGTGCGCGTTCGGATGCCAGTTTCGCCCATGAGCAGATATTCGTGACCGAACTTCCCGACCATGACGTTGGCGGCTACGTGTTCGCCGAGCAACGTGTCCATAACGCCCGCCGCGTATGCCACAGGCTCCGGCGCAACCAGGCGCACCTCGGGTTCGGCGGCATCGCAGCCATATTGGCGGCTTTCCCAAGCGTGGAGCGCCGTCTCTTGCGCCAGGGGCAGAAGCGTTGGGTCGGAGACCGTGACGATGAGGGGCGCTCCGCTCGCGATGGATTGGCCGGCTATGTGCCCCATAAAGGTCACGCCCGCCAGGCTTTCAGCGGTGCTGGCATCCGCAATCCCGCCGGTGCCCAGGGATACGTGGATGGGGCGGCCTGTTTCCGCGCCGCGCCCGATGAACTCGCGCACCCGGTGGAACGCCTGGATGGGTCGCAGCGCAACGGGCTTGCCCGCACGCTGCTGCATGGTGAACAGCGCCAGCAAGGGTAGCGTCACGAGCAGGAGAACCAGCATGAGCGCCTGCTGCTCGCTGGTGCCAGAATTCCGAAGGAGGTCTATGAGACTATCCATAAGGCTTTGTCTCCAGTCGTCTGATAATCCGCTCCACCGTGTTCCGGTCTTCCAGCGCTTCGGCCCAGTCGGCAGCGAGTTGCCCTTTGCCGAGGATGCGAAGGAGCGGTTCGGACAGCAGGAAGAACTGGCTGCCCAAGAAGGAAAACGGCCTGTTGGCTTCCAGGAAAAGAATGGCGGGAGCCTCCAAGCCCCGGGCCTCAATGCTCTTGGCCAGGCGCTCAATCATCGCATCGCGCTGTTCTGTGGACAAAGGCGCAACCCCTCCGAGGCTGGCAGCGAGCCAACCCGAGCTTGCATATAGTATAGCACAACTCTGCTACTTTTTCTAGTATCTTATGTTGTCTTTTGCTACCCGTCAAGCCCGCCTTTGCATGGGGTGCACTTCAGTCCTGGGGCAACCTGCGTAGTATAGCCCCTTGTGGGCGTAGTCTCCGCACGAGACGCGCACAAGGCGCTATACTACGTCCAGATCCGCCCCCAAACTGAAATGCACCCTTTTGTATGTTTCAGGACTTGTGCAACGTCATGGGATAACGCGCTGGCCGCTTGGTGGGGCGAAACATTTGCCCGGCGCAAATCCGCGGTGCCGGGGTGTTGCGGGCAAATGTTTCGCCCCTGCCAGCAGCGCATCCTCACCCGGTTTCCAGCGGTTTGTCCCGCAGAATGAGTTTGCCTGACAATGGGACTTCATGGAAACCGCCTATTGATTTTGTGCGAATATTCGTGTACAATATTAGTGTGAACATTACGGCACAGAGACCTCAAGGCGAAAACTGGGTGGCTCCGGACAGTCGAGTGCGCGACAATTCGCCATCAGCGATGGAGGTAAAGGAGGCAGCACCCATGGAAATCATCAAAGTAGCGGCGAAATCCAGATCCACGGCGGTAGCAGGAGCCATTGCGGGGGTAATCCGAGAAACGGGCCGCGCAGAAGTTCAGGCCATTGGCGCAGGCGCAGTGAACCAGGCTGTCAAAGCCGTAGCCATCGCGCGAGGATACCTGGCTCTGGAAGGCATGGACATCGTCTGCATCCCTGCCTTCACCGAGGTAGACATTGAGGGACAGGAGCGAACGGCTATAAGAATA
>Ga0315277_10010753_pt1 | contig 11564 bp, 8 predicted proteins | sample YL17G05_15_MG_FD_203695 | JGI IMG/M metagenome (GOLD analysis project Ga0315277, IMG submission 203695) | Sediment microbial communities from Yellowstone Lake, YNP, Wyoming, USA - YL17G05_15 | ecosystem: Environmental > Aquatic > Freshwater > Lake > Sediment | place: USA: Wyoming | collected...
CAGGACTTGGCTATCTTCCGCACCAAGCTCCACTGGGGAGTGCTGTTTGTCTTCCTCCTCTTTCTTTTCACCTGTCCGCTTTTTTTTAGTGACCGAATGCTGACGATAATGACGATGATCGGTATTACCGTTATCAGTGTTCACGGGCTCAATATTCTAACTGGATACTGTGGTCAGATTTCCATAGGCCATGCAGGTTTTATGGCAGTCGGTGGCTATACCTCGGCTATTTTGTGTGCCAAGCTTGGCTGGCCATTTTGGGTAGCCCTCCCATGTGGTGCCCTGTCTGCGGGAATAGCAGGTTTGATCTTCGGCCTGCCGTCCTTAAAGATCAAGGGCTTCTACCTCATTATGGCGACCATAGCCGCACAATTTATAATTATTTGGACTATTATCCAACTCCGCAGCATTACCGGTGGGCCTGATGGTTTAAGTGTACCCAAACCTGCGATAGGGAGTATCGCACTGAGCTCCAAGACCAACTATTTTTACCTGGTGATGGTAGTTACTTGCCTGGCTACGCTCCTGGCTAAAAACATCATGAGGACTAGGGCAGGCAGGGCCTTCATCGCCATCAGGGATAACGACCTGGCGGCTGAGGTCATGGGAATTAGTCTCTGGAGTTACAAGCTGCAGGCATTCTTTATCGGTTGTGTCTATGCCGGAGTGGCCGGTTCATTGCTCATTCACTACTACAGTTTTGCCAGTACAGACCAGTTTCCCTTTATGGATTCAGTCTGGTATTTGGGGATGTTAATCGTGGGGGGAATGGGCAGTACGACAGGGGCTATCTTTGGTGCCGTATCGCTCAAGCTGCTGGATGAGCTGGTTACGATGGCAGGCCCCGTTCTATCTGCGGCGGTTGCACCCCAGGCAGCCGCCTCGTTGGCCCTCATCTCCCACGGATTGATCATCATCATCTTCCTCATTTTTGAACCCAGAGGACTTCATCATCGCTGGGAGATGATCAAGGCCTATTTCAGCCTCTGGCCTTTTTCACATGAAGAATGAGAGTGAACCCCGTTAGAAAAGACGGACTTTGTTCCGCCCCCTTTCGATGAGGAATTAAAATTCATCTATAGCATATCTATCACGAACGGCAGGAATTTCTAACAGGGTGAAGGGAGGTGATGGAAATCAATAGAACACCGGGTTTACGGTGTTAACTTAATCATAAAATTGAAAGGAGGAGAAGAATGAATAAGATGAAATTGGCGTTTGTAAGTTCCGTGATTGTTGTGATTGTGGCGTTGTCGCTATTTCCTGCCAGCGCTGAGGCTCAGAAGAAATTATATGTCGGCGGCACTCAGTCGCTAACCGGGCCCTTTGCTGAGGATTCAGCGGCAGTGCTGGCCGCCATTGAGGACTATGTCAAATATGTCAATGAGACAAAAAATTTGGCTCCGTGGCGGAAAGAGAAATTTCCCGCCGATATAACACTAGAGGTGATGTGGCGGGATGATGAGCTCAAGCCGGCCAAAGCGCTAAGCATCTATGAGGAGCTTAAGGCTAAGGGAATGATGGTCGCTAGGATATCGGGGTCTCCCATAGCGCTGGCACTCAAAGACAAAATGTGGGAAGACCGTATGGGCGCAACGAGTATGGCCACCGGACCCTACTACCTGTCGCCGCCCCAGAGCTGCTTGACTTATTACCCTATTTATACCGACTGCGCTGGCGCCATCGCCGACTGGTTTAAAGCGAGCTGGAAGGAAAACAGGAAACCACGGGTTGCCTATCTGACCGCTGATAACGCCATGGGCAGGTCGATTGAGATACCTGAGATGAAGGCGTATCTCGAGAAGATTGGCTATGAGTTTGTGGGTACCCAGTATGTGCCTCTGGTGGTTACCTCGCCGCCAACCACCCAGCTTACATGGCTCAAGGAAAAGGGTGTTGACCTTGCCGTTGGTGTTATGATCAACCCCGGCTCACAGCCGACGGTAAAGGAGATGGTCAGGCTGGGTATGGGACCCTATCAGCCCTACAAGATGACTCTTGGTGTCGGCTCACCAGGTCACTCTGCCGTGTTCGCTGCTGCCATGGGTAAGCTGGGTGACGGTTATGTCTGCGCGGGTAGTTTCCCTCCCATGGACGACCTCGCCACCCCTGGGGTAAAGTTCTGCGACGACCTACAGAAGAAGTATCACCCCAGCAAGCGGGTTACCCACATCATGTATGAGGCAGGGATCCTTGAGGCCATGACCCAGGTTGAGGCGTTACGGTTGGCCATGCAAGAGGTGCCTTTTGAGAAGCTCACGCGGCGTGACGTCCTGGAGAAAGGCTTCTTCAAAATCAAAAACCTTGACACCGGTGACATAAGCAGTACGCCGCTAACCTATGGTCCGGGCGATATCGAGGGTGTTGATGAGATACGTATTGACCAGGTGCAGAATGGTAAGTCGGTAAAAGTGGGTCTCTACCCATTGCGCAACATATATACGCGCAAATAACGATTATTCCGGGGACTCTGATGGGTCCCCGGAAATTCTCATTGAAATTAAAACCCGTTAGAAAGGATGGGGCTTTAACCCCGCCCTTCCTGTAAGGAATTGAAGCTTTATTTTTATCATCCCCACCATAAATGGCGGGGCTTTCTAGCGGGGTAGAGGGTAATAAGGCAGCCCGAAATAATTGTATTTATCCTATGGGCACATCTTCAGAGGTGAAAATGGTTCTTACTAAAAAAGATTTAGATATCTTGGACAAATTTGAATTCGACGTACAACCTGTTGGCGTTAAATTCTTGGCCAAACGGCCGGACATGGTTGATAGGTTAGACGGGAAAATGGCTTTATGCGAAATGCTCAAGAGGGCACAGGAAGGAAGTGCCTTTTTTGCCGATAAAGAAAACCACACCTGTGAGGCAGGACCGCATGTATTAGGTCAGGTAGATGCCTCGGAGCCTTTTATCAGCGGGGAATTTGGAGCCGGGCTAAAAATCTTCGAAGAGGCGCATTCCGCAAGCAGACTGTACCAATATATACCGAGAATAGGCAAGGGTGTGGTCAACTATATTGCCTTTTCCCCGTTAGATAAGCTCTCATTCGATCCAGACGTCTTGATCATTCTCGCCAAGACCAGCCAAACAGAAATTTTGCTGAGGGCAATGAGCTATAGAACCGGGAAAATGTGGTCGAGCAAGTTCTCACCCGCAATAGGATGCGCATGGATTTTAGTTTATCCCTATCTGACTGGAGAATTGAATTATGCCATTACTGGTCTTGGCCATGGCATGAGGCGAAGGAAGCTATTTCCAGAAGGTCAGCAATTTGTATCTATTCCCTTTGACATACTGCCTTCCATGCTGAAGACCTTGGAGGATATGCCATGGGTCCTTCCTGCTTATAAACACGACGGAATGGAATTTGTCAGACGCCTGCTTATTGAGTTGGATATTACCCCGCCCCAGTAACTCAAAGCCATTTATACCTCCTATGACCTTCAGTACATTGCCAATGACAGCGGTGCGGAGACCATTATCTGCGCCGACACCAATTACGGATATGTTCAGAGGGCCATGGCCGGAGCCAACATCAGAAGGATCATTGTGACCAATGTGGTCGATCTCCTTCCATGGTGGAAAAAGGTATTCGGAAAGGCTTTTGATAAGGTTCCGACGGGGAAGGTCTCAAGGGATAACAAAACCTATCTCTTCGAAAAGTTGATGCGGCAATCCGGTTCCCTTCCTCAGAGAGCCGGGGCAAGGGGAGACCAGGTTGTGGAGATCCTCTATACGGGTGGAACGACCAAATTTCCCAAAGGTGTTCCCATTGCCCATGACCTCTTCCTGGAATCTGCGGAGGAACAATTAAATGTGAGCATGCCCCTCTTCCCGCTGGAGGAGAATACCATTCTGGCCGGCGCCCCTCTGTTTCATATCCTCGGCCAGGCATGTGAGCTTGCCACCCTCTGTTTCGGAGGCACACTGATTCTGCAACCCAAAGTCAATCTGGATGGGATGTTGGAGACGATCCAAAGGTTTAAGGCAAAGACCTTCGTCGGTGTCCCTACTCTTTACCGGATGATCCTGGAACATGACCGGATTGATTTTTATGATTTACAATCCCTTCAATATTGCTTCTGTGCAGGCGATGTCCTTCCGGTTGAAATCGGAACCCGATGGTTCGAAAAATATAAGAAGCTGATTTACCAGGGTTATGGGGCAACCGAGACCTGTGGAGGGGTGACCATGTGCCCGGTGGGGGCGGACAATCCTCCCAGAAGTATGGGCTGCATCGTTCCGAGCAAAAAAATTAAAATCGTCAGCCCTGATACCCTGGAGCCGGTTCGTTTAGGAGATCCGGGGGAATTGATCGTTTCCTCTGAGAGGATGGTGATGGCTTACTGGAATAAGCCGGAGGAGACAGCGGTGTCATTTGTTGAACTGGATGGCCGGAAGTGGTACCGGACGGGCGACATCGTTTCGATGGATGAGAAGGGTTACCTCTATTTTGTGGACCGGACCGTTGATACAATCAAGCATAAAGGCTATCGGGTCTCCGCCTCGGAGATCGAATCGGTTCTGCAGGAACATCCGGCAGTGATCGGAGCCTGTGTGGTCGGTGTTCCGGATCAGGATGTGGGAGAGAGGATCAAAGCCTTTGTGGTTCTTAAGGAGGATGTAAAGGGCATCACCGGGTACGATTTACTCAAATATTGCCGCCAGAAGCTGGCCTCCTATAAAGTTCCCCAATATATAGAATTCCGCGACATGCTTCCCAAATCGAAGGTGGGCAAACTCCTCAGGCGGGAAATGAGAGCCGAAGAAAGAAAGCGCCAAGAAGAATAGAAAAGTAGGGACACATACCATTTAAAAACAAAAAATATTGACAACTCTATCGTCATTTGTCATGACATATGACGATAGGTTCGTCAAATAGAAATTTGTCCGTGATGTGACGGCGCTTCCTTAAAGAAAATTTTGGAAGCTCTCTGGAGCAGCGAATATTCATAAAAGGTCCATCGGTTTCGAGTCCCGCTATAGCGGGACTCGAATTTCTAACGGGGTTCACTTCCTCGCTTTTTTCTCTGGGGAAGAAGTTGGGTCTTTGCATTCAGCGCTATTCCACTCCTCACTGAGTCTTGTCAGGATATGTTGTTGCTGCCGGATCGAGAAGTCAGCATATTCAGGGTCCTTCTTCCCGTAGGTCCTCTCAATAAAGGTAATCGAATCGTGGGTGGCACGAATTTCCGTGCGGATCTTCTCACATCTCTTCGGTTCTAAACGGGCCTCGATCGACTCCTTCGGACGAGGGAGAATCCAGTCTTTTTTCTCTAAAGATGGAAGCGATTCTCTACATTCGGACCTGTTCCACTCCTCGCTGAATCTCGCCAGTAGGTGCCGTTGCTGCCGAATCGAGAAATCCGCATACCGAGGGTCCTTCTTCCGATAGGTCTTCTCAATAAAGGCTATGGAATTGTTGGTGGCGCGGGTTTGTGCTTGGATCATCTCACATTTCTTCAACCCCCAACGGGCTTCGATCGAGTCCTCCGGATGAGGGGAAAACCAGAGGTGGTTCTGGTAGACATGATAGAGTGAGACCGAACGGTTCTCTGAGATATCGATCGAAATGGCCTCCATCATCTTTTTCGCTTTCTCTTGTTCGAGACGGTTTGATCCGATGATCTGGGAGAGATGGTCCATCAGAGAAATGATCATTCCGTCACGACCCGAAGTACTGTGAAGCTCCCACCCTTCCGAAGCTTCCGGACAGCCCCCATTCCGGCACTGCTGGTAACCTTTCAGAACAATGGGGACCCTTTCCCTCAGAAGAAGGGTGAGCGTTCCCAAAACCTTAACCATCTTCTCCGTGGGGCCATAATTTATTGGATCGATCCGCCTGGCCACGGCCTCGACAAAGTCCGCATATCCCTTATAGAAAGCAGAGATATATTGTTCTTCTGAATAGAAAGGGTGTTCTTTGACAGGGAGATATTTCCACTCCCCGTTTTCAGAAACAGGCCAGCGAAATTTCACAAGACCTGAGCTTGCCCTAAATTCCGGTCTCGCTGAAAAAAAATATCTCAAACTCAGCTTTTGCACTTTCACAGGAAGAGCAGACTCCCAGGTCTGAAGAGGATGGGCCTGGCTTCCGTCGAGAAAAACACGTCTGATCATCCCGGTATGGGATTCTGTCTCTAAAAAGAGTGTTCCCGGCGTAACGGAATCAGTGGAAATGCGGACAGGGTACGTATCGAAGGGCAAGGTTCCTGTCCAGGTCCTCGGAAAAAGGTAGAAAAGGACAGCACGGAAACGCTTGTCCTGATGCCACTCAGGGTGAGTTGGAAGATGTTTCCAATCCGTAGACCAGTGGCCGACCAATTTCCCGTCTTTTGTAGTAGCGGCAGCAGGAAAATGGGCGATCCGGGCGTAAATCCATCGGATCGCATAGACTGCATCTGCGCAATCCGTTGGGATTTTATAGCGAATGAAGAAATCCTCCGTTATCGTTTCCTCAACCCATTTTTCAAACCGACGCTCCTCTTCGATTGTCCACCGGCGATCGCCCACTTCCCAGATCTGATCAGTGGATTCATTCAGCGTCTGGCAAAAGGATGGGGTGGAAATAAGAAGAATCAGGGAAAGAACTAAAAAAGGCATGGCTCCATCTTAAAAAGAATGACCAAAGATTGTCAACCGAGAGAATAGACTTTGCGATTGAATGGAGAAAATGAAAAACTTGCCCAATGCTTTTAAGGTTCACAGCTCTCTTCCCCAAGGTTTCTTCCTGAAATCCTCATCACCATGTTTTCCCTCCATAGTGCAGACTTCAACCTATAATTAACAATCCCAACAGAGTATATTTAACCTTATAAGTTAAATAAAAAAATCCTTGACATTTTAAAAGTAATCTTCTATCTTTTTCTTAATTGAATAAGAAGGTTTTCGGGTCCAGAAATATTTAACATTTCTGGAGGTTAAAAACCGAGATAGTCGGGCCGCTATCCGAAAGTAGAATTTCGGGTATCGGCTTTTTTATTGGGCTGAATTACTGGCATCGGTAAGGATATACAATCAAATAAGAAAGTAATGGGGTCCAGAAATATTTAACATTTCTGGAGGTTAAAAACCGAGATAGTCGGGCCGCTATCTAATACTTGGATAGCGGCCTTTTTTATTGGCGTTCAAGATGGCGAAACAAGAATAAGTAAGGATTTAAAGTGGGCGGTGGCGAAAGCCTATTATTAGGGGGAGTAACCAGTGGTAGATCCTGAGTCCTATTAGAATGGGAGCAGGGTGTGAAAACCTGCCCGGCCTTACCTTAAAGGAGGAGATGAAAGTTATGAAGGCAACAGCAAATAAATGGTTAGGTCGTTTTGGATCATTTTTAATGATGGGAGGATGAATATTGGTCCTTTTGTTCCTTCTTGGGATGACTATCTTATACTACAAGATTTTCCCTTATACTAAGTGAATTTTATAAAATAAGGTCCAGTTGATAATCCCATCACGACGGTGTTTCCGAATATCAAAATGGAGATATGATCTGTCGAACCACTGGCTGGAGGAGGATGCGGCAAAAATCTGAACGGAGATGAATAAAATGGAGAAGAAAGAAGGTAAGGAAGAATCACCAATTCCAATGTTGATCTTGTTGGCAATAATTGGATTGGGAGCAATCTTGCTGGTGGTATCCGGAATCTTTGGGAAATAGGGAGTTCTTTTCTATAAAGAATTCCGAGAGAGCTAAAAAGGGTGCGGGATTAAAAAAGATTTATAGAAAGGAGAGGTCAATGGGAAAGAAACTTATTTTATCATTCTTTTTGTCATTTCTTTTCATAGTTTGTTTGAGCTGCTCATCTAATTTGCCAGATAATGGGGTCACGATTCAGAACCCAAATGAAAAAGATATGGTCAAGGTAGGAGACTCTTTTGAGGTCCGCTGGAAAACGGAAGTAGCGGAATCAGAATTTGGGGCGATGGTGACTATTGAGTTCTCAAGGGATGGGGGAAAATCCTGGGAAAAAGTGGCAGAAAATGTACAAAATAGTGGGAAATATGTATGGACTGTTCCAAAAGTGGAGCATAGGAAGTATGCGATAACCAATAAAACATTTAAACTGAGAGTCATTTCCCAAAGTAAGCCAATCTACCGTGATACGTCAAAGCTTTTTTTTGTAAGCACAGGAATCAAAAAATAAGTATTTTTAAAAATGTCTGCAATTTTAAAGGGATTTTAAGCAAGGTCCCCAGGCTAATGCAAAACGAAATTATATATAAACGAGGGAGTGACTCAAATGGGTCAAACTGAATTACTGGCATCGAAAAGGATATACAATTAAATAAGAAGGTTCTGGGGTCCAGAAATATCTTAATATTTCTGGAGGTTAAAAACCTGGATAGTCGGGCCGCTATCTGAATATCGGATAGGGAATGATCAGTTTTTGGATGCTGAAAGCCAGAGGAAGGAGACTAAGATGGAGGTAGCAACCCAGAATGAAAAGGAAAAGAAATTGGAAGCGGGAAAAACGGGGAAGGGAAAGTTCTTGAGTGCCTTCGTTAACTTTTTGGTCATGGGGGGATTTCTAATCATTCTGATTGCAATTGTTGCAATCATTGTTCTCATTTCATATTTAACGAAGTGAAGCGTGCCAGCTTCAATAAAAAGGGAAAAGTCCTTTCTGCTTCGAGTAAAAAGGAGGGGGCGATTATGTCTGCAATTATCTTCTTCATGGGTTGTGCAGACTTTAAGAGGAACATAAATTTAAGTGAATGTTTTAGAGACAGTCTGGACGGCTGCTGCCCGTCCGATCATTCGATGATTATTTGACTTTCAACGCTCTATGAAGGAGGTCACCAAGAAATGGTGGAAAAGAAAGGGTCTATATTTTCATTTGTTATTTAATCATGCACATTTCCATCGGCAATCATTAACTTTCAGTATTATCTTGGACTGTAGACTTGGTGCAACGTTGAATGGGTGGGAAGGGTTTTTGTGCTCACCCATTTGATAGTCCCTAATAGCACTCCTCCTAATTCTTCTTTTGATGCAGAGGCTTCCAAGTAAATGCTCCAATCCTGCCATAAGCCATTTAATTAGCCCAATAGACTTATCCTTCAAAATCGGGACTCTCCTATTTCTCGAGGAGGATCTGCTGATTATTGGGTGAAGCCTTCAGAGGGCATCTTCTGGGGAGAGGCGTCTACTCGGAAGGAGAAGGCAATAACCCTATACCTTTTGAAAAGAAATCTTCAGTCTTTGGGGTGTGCCATATTGATTCTTGGCCTGTCTGCCTGCCTATTTCTTAGGCAAACCGGGGGTCAGAGATGTAATGTTTCTCCCGAAAGTATGATTTGACAGGGTAGGCTGAAAAGTGTAGGTTTGCATCAGTAATGGTTAGCTGGCCTGGTTTTTCATAAAAGCTTGACGTCCAAACAAAAAATAATGTTGGGCGTTGAATGCACACAAGGAAAGGAGAAACATTATGGATATTAATGCGCTTCAAAGATTTTTCATGTGGTGTACAATCATAAACGGAGCCTGGTTTGTTTTCGCGGCCATGATTTGTGTATTTGCCGCTGATTGGGTATTCCGTATGCAAAGCAAATGGTTCCCCATCTCTCGGGATGCCTACAATGTGGTGATTTACTCGTTCTTCGCGTTATTCAAAATTGTCTTCGTAGTGTTCAATGTCGTTCCCTACGTTGCCCTGCTGATCGTGGGATGAAACGGCGCATCTAACAACCAAATCCACCATACTCGGGTAAGGCTGAATCCCACGAGCCGGTGATTTTTCATGTTAATGCTCACTTTCAAACCGTAACCCTCATCCTCAAGGATCACGCTCGGGGCAACATTAGTAGGTGATAGGAAGGAGTAGGCTAAATGAAGCCAACGAACCAACTGGTAAACCCTATGTTGACTGATTTCTACCAGATAACCATGGCTTATGCTTATTGGAAAGCCGGAGTGCACGAGGAAGAGGCTACATTTGACCTTTTCTTCCGCAAGAATCCTTTTGGGGGAGAATTCGCAATATACGCCGGTCTCGAGGAGAAACTCAGGCTGTTTGAGAATTTCCGTTTTACCGATGATCACATTGCCTATCTCACGGAGCAGATGCAGCAATGTGAGAAAGGTTTTTTCGACTGGCTCAAAAGTGTGGACTGTTCCAAAATAAAGATTTACGCCTTGAAAGAAGGAACGATATCTTATCCTCGCGTTCCTTTAATAAGAGTGCAGGGACCGATAGCGGTTGCTCAGTTGCTCGAAACTTCCACGCTCACGCTGACCAATTATCCGAGCTTAATGACAACAAACGCAGCTAAATATCGGTTAGCAGTGGGGTTTGACAAAGGTTTAATTGAATTCGGTTTGCGAAGGGCGCAAGGGCCGGATGGAGGGGTTTCAGCCTCCCGTTACAGCTATATGGGTGGTTTTGATGGGACCAGTAATGTTCTTGCGGGTTATCTTTTCGGTGTGCCAATACGGGGAACCCATGCCCACTCTTATGTGCAGGCTTTTACAGGCATTGAAGATCTGAAGGATCACACGCTTGCTGGGGCAGACGGAAAAATACATGATTTTGTCAAAACGGTTTTGGAAATCCGAGCCGAATTGGGTTTCAATTACACCAATGAAGGAGAGCTCGCATCCTTTGTTGCGTATGCCCAGGCCTTTCCCAGAGGATTTCTGGCGCTTGTGGACACCTACGATACCTTGAAATCAGGCGTTCCTAACTTTGTTTGTGTGGCGATCGGGCTCCTCAAATTGGGGTATAGGCCCATAGGGGTAAGATTGGATTCCGGAGACCTTTCCTACCATTCAAAGGCAACAAGGAAAGCCTTCAATGAAATCGGTGCCAGGACTGACCCCTATCTTTTAAAATGTGTGATTCTGGCAAGCAACGAGATTAACAGGAGCGTTCTGAAATCTCTCAGAGAGCAGGGCCATGAAATCGACCTGTTTGGAATAGGCACACATCTTGTTACATGCGATGATCAGCCTGCAATGGGATGCGTTTACAAACTGGTTGAAGTAAAAGGTACCCCTCGTATAAAACTTTCCCAGGAATTGAGCAAAATGACCATACCCGGGAAGAAAGAAGCTTACCGTCTTTTCAGTGAAGACGGATATGGCCTGCTGGATCTAATGATAAGAGTAGGAGATAAGCCCCCGGAACCATCAAAACGTGTCTTATGCCATCACCCCTTTGACCAAATCAAGCGCGTGTATGTGACTCCCTCCAAAGTCATTCCACTCCATCGTTGCGTCTGGGATGGGAAAAGGGTCTACCCAGAAGTTTCATTAAAGGAGTCCAGAGATTATGTTTTGAATCAACTGCGCAGCACAAGGGAAGACCATCTAAGGGACATCAATCCTACTCCATATAAAGTGTCAGTGAGCGAAGAGCTTTACGATTACGTTTACCGCCTGTGGACAGAGGAGTCTCCTGTGACGGAGCTCAAATGATTAGATTCTGGGGAGGATCATTGGGAACAGGCTTGAGAAACTGAGATATTGGATCTTTTAGTCGCAACAACTCGTAGGCAGTTCGATTCAAAAACTTTCTTATTTCCAGGTTTTTGTTTTTTCTTTCAATACAGGAATCACATTTTG
>Ga0315277_10010754_pt1 | contig 11564 bp, 10 predicted proteins | sample YL17G05_15_MG_FD_203695 | JGI IMG/M metagenome (GOLD analysis project Ga0315277, IMG submission 203695) | Sediment microbial communities from Yellowstone Lake, YNP, Wyoming, USA - YL17G05_15 | ecosystem: Environmental > Aquatic > Freshwater > Lake > Sediment | place: USA: Wyoming | collected...
GACTTGCATTCATCGTAGTATTGCTGGTTGCGATCTGCATCGCCCTGGCCCTTCATTACTTGCTGGTCAGGATTCTGGGCGGCCTCGCCCGGCGCAGCGGCTCCAAGATGCCTGACCTGCTCATCAAGCATCTTCGTCGGCCGACACAATGGGTCATGGTCTTGCTTGCCGCAAGCCTCAGCGGCGAACTTCTCGTGCTTCCTCCCGTGCTGAGCGAGTTCATGAAGCACCTCTTTGCAATCGTCGTGATCGGCCTGATTGCCTGGCTGCTCATCGAGGCCGTCCACGTGCTCAGCGACGCCATCGTGCTGCGCCTCCCGATGGACGAGAAGGACGACCTTCGAGCCCGAAAGGTGTACACGCAGATCAATGTCCTGCGGCGCATCGTCGTCGCGATCGTCGTCACGATTGCCCTTGCGGCGATTCTGATGACGTTTCCGCGGGTGCGTCAGCTCGGCACGGCGATTCTGGCCTCGGCCGGCATTGCGGGCATCGTCATCGGCCTGGCCGCCCAGAAGACCCTCGGCAACCTCATCGCGGGCCTCCAGATCGCCTTCACCCAGCCCATCCGAATCGGCGATGTCGTGATCATCGAAGGCGAGTGGGGCCGGATCGAAGAGATCACCCTCACCTATATCGTCGTGAAGATCTGGGACCTGCGGCGCCTCGTCGTGCCGATCACCTACTTCATCGAGCACCCCTTCCAGAACTGGACCCGCGCCACCGCGGACCTGCTGGGCACTGTCCTGCTCTACGCGGATTACACGGCGCCGGTGGACGCCCTGCGGACCGAGCTGCAGCGCATCCTCAGCGAAACGGACCTGTGGGACCGCAAGGTCGGCCTGCTCCAGGTCACCAACGCCTCGGAGCGGACGCTGGAGCTGCGCGTCCTGGTCAGCGCCCCCGATGCGGGGACCGCGTGGGACCTGCGATGCCACGTCCGGGAGAAGCTCGTGGAATTCCTCCAAAAGAACCACCGCCAGGCCCTGCCCAAGCTCCGCGCCGATCTGGGCAAACCCGAGAATTCATCATCCGCCGACGCCCGCGTGCAGCCTGGAAACCGATCGGCCAGGCGGCGTAAGGCACGTCCGTAGCGTGCCCGTAAGGGCATCAAGAGGAACGCCTTACGGCGTCACTACAAACAGTTGGTTAGAGCACCAAGCACGGCTTGGCGACGAAGTCACGACTATCCTCGCGGTCCCGCCAGCGCAAAGGCGGCTCATCGGCTTCGACTGTGCGTTTATCGCTTTGCGGGTACCGGCGGGGAGTGTGGCAGGCTCGACACGATGCCGGACCTTCCCGACCGTATCCCGCCGGCGTTGGCGCTCGGGTCGCTCGCCAACGTTGCTCTGTGCTCCGATCGGGCACAACCCGCCAGCCTGTCAAAACATCATGGGGCGCGCTCCCCGCCGGTACCTATAAAGCGATAAACGCATGCCCGGAGCGACACCGGCCGCAGACACCCGTGCAAGAACGGTCATGTACCCTCGGCCTTGACGCCACCACCTGTCGGCCGGCCTCTGCGAGAAGTGATTTTTCTTCGCTTTGGCGCCTCCGGCCGGGTATACTTCTTGCGTCGTTCGCAAATGACTTGAGAGGTGGCAGAATGAGGCCGAGGATCCTATGGGGATACTAAAGGATGAACGGATGAAGAAGGCGAAGCTGGCGGCCGTCGTGGTCCTTTCGATCCTGGCCGTCGTTATCGTCTTGCAGAACACGAAAGTGACTGAGACGCGCATCCTGCTCGTGGACGTGAAAATGTCCCTGGCACTGCTGCTGATCTTGACGTTCACTCTCGGCTTCGCCACGGGCATCCTGGGGGCCACCTTCTCCATGCGGAAGAAAACAAGCAAGAAATAGGAAGGCGCCGCCGACAGGCGGATATTCATGAAATGATCGCGTTAGTATTCCCTCACTCGCAGTTCTTTGCCTGGGTCATTCTGCCCTTTCTGATCTTCCTGTCGAGAATCGCCGATGTCTCGCTGGGGACCGTGCGTCTGATCTTCGTCTCGCGAGGCATGAAGTACGTCGCGCCGTTCGTCGGGTTCTTCGAGGTGCTGATCTGGATCGTGGTCATCGGTCAGATCATGCAGCACCTGTCGAATCCCGTCTGCTACATCGCATACGCCGGTGGGTACGCCACGGGCAATTTCATCGGGATCCTGATCGCCGAGAAACTCTCGCTCGGCCTGGCGCTGATCCGAATCATCACCCCCAAGGAAATCGACGGTTTCACCGACTGCCTGCGGGAAAGGCGTTACGGCGTCACCTGCATCGAGGGCCAAGGCGCCAACGGGCCCGTCCAGGTGGTCTTTACGATTGTCCAACGCCGGGAAGTCGGCACAGTCGTCGAGCTGATCAAAAGGCTCAATCCGCAGGCCTTCTTCACCATTGAGGAGGTCGATTTCGCCGAAAGAGGGGTTTTCCCCAGACGCCGGAGCTGGCTCCCATTCTCATTCCTGGGGGTTATAAGACCTTTCTGCAAAGACAGGTAGCATAATGCCCTATCCATTGCCGGAATCCGCGTGTACAATGCTGCATCGTTGTGTCCATCGTGTGCCGGGTATTGCGTGTCGTTGTACGCCCGGGGCGATATGCACGAGGCACGGCGAATAAAGGACGATGCATGAGGGCCGCTGAGAAGACTGGCTCAAAACTCCAGCGACTGACCGAGCTGTTCACGGGCAAGGCCTACCTGCTGATCGTGATGCAGGACAATCCCGATCCCGACAGCCTCGCGGCCACCGTTGCGCTGCGGAAGCTGGCGAAAAGCCAGGCCAATCTCCAGGTATCTATCGCGTCCGGCGGGACGGTCGGACGCGGGGAGAACCGGGCCCTCGTCAAGTACCTGGGCCTGAATTTGCGGTCCTGTGATGAGGTGGACTACGACAAGTTCGATCTGATCGCCCTGGTCGATACGCAGCCGGGAACGGGGAACAACTCTCTGCCCGATAATATCGTGCCCGATATCGTGGTGGACCATCACCCAATCCGCCGCCAGACCCGCATGGCGGAGTTCACGGACATCCGGAGCGGCTATGGGGCCACGTCCACGATTCTCGTGGAGTACCTGATCGAGGCGGGAATCACGCCGGATACGCCCCTGGCCACCGCCCTGCTCTACGGTATTCGGTCCGACACCCAGGACCTCGGACGAGAGTCCTCGCGATTCGATATCGAGGCCATCGAGTTCCTGTATCCATTCGCCAATAAGCGAATGCTCGGTGTGATCCAGCGAGGAAAGGTGCCGAGGGTGTATTACCAGATGCTCGCCAATGCCCTGCGAAACGCACGCGTCCAGGGCCCGGCGATCATCACCGACCTGGGTGAGATCGATAATCCCGACATGATCTCCGAGGTCGCCGACCTGCTGCTCCGCGAGGATGAGACCACCTGGACGATGTGCACCGGCTTCTGGAGCGACAAGCTGCTGATCTCCCTTCGGACCAGCGAGGAAAGCAACGTAGCCGAGAAGGTGATCCGGCACATCGTGGCCCGCAGAGGCACCGGCGGCGGCCATCTGACTTATGCCGGCGGGCAAATCCCCTTACCTGACAAGACCAAGGCGGAGCGGGAGACGCTGGTCCAGGATGTCCAGAACAAGTTCCTCGAAGCTATCGGGGCCGAGGCGGCCGAGAGCGCCAAGCTCGTGAAAACGTGACGGAGCGCCCGTGGCGATGCAGGCCCCGGCGGTCCGGGACTGCAATTTTCGTAAAGGCAGTTGCAGTTGCAGACCCGCGAGAGTATCATTGCACACAGGAAAAGTGCAGTATAGAATACCGGCAAAAGCCCGAGGGCAGCAAGCTCGCCCGGGTCTGTGAAGGACGGATCAGAAAGCGCAGACGGTCAACGGACGGCTTGGCCGGCTCTGCGGGTCGATGAAGGAACAGAAGAACATGTGTCCCATGTTGGATTGGGGCATACAAACTGGAACGGAAAGGAGAAAACAAATGGTTAATCTGAAACGCAAACTGGTCGCATTGTTCTTCGCCGTGGTCATTCTGGGCGCCTCGATCGCGGTGACAAGCTGCAAGAGAACGGAACCCGTTAAGAAAACGACGCCCGCAAAGCAGAAGATCCCCGCGGATCTGCAGTAGCAAGGCGACAGAAGCGGCTATTTCCGCGGGGCCATGGCTCGGGGGGCGGGCTCGGCTTCATAGCTTGTGACAGAGCTGGCTTGACCGGCGGAAATACGTGACTGCATTGCAGTCTCTTCTTTCGAATCTGTCGACCACACATACGTCATGATGGAGTCCGCTCCTGACAGACTTGTCTGTAGCGGACTTTTTTTGTTTTGTTCGTGTGGATTGCAGGGATGGAATCGCCGAACAGATCGGTCAGTGTAGTCGGGGCGCAACGCACACGGATGCAAGGCGAGGTGGTCTATATCCGCGCGTTCGATCTGGCTTACGATATGCGACGCGAGCGAATCCCGCGCATTCTCGGCCAAGCCGTGCGGGATTATGTGGTCGGACCCACAAAGCCGGCTCCGAAGCACGGGTTCTTCTATCGGCCACAGGTGGTGACGCTGCCGCCAAGGACATACGAGAGCTTCGCGGGCGAGTTGGAAGCCTCGATGATGGTCAAGATATTCAGCGTCGGCGCGGTCAGTATCCAGGTTCGCATGCCCTTCGAGGTGTCGTCCATCGACGGGTTGGTCAAGTATTACGGATTGCAGGTCGTCGGCGGAAGCATCGAGGAGGAGATCGTGTCAGTAGCCGAGCGGGTCCGCCGGGAGCTCGATTCCTACCTGGTGCGGCCGGTGCCGGCGCTGGATGAGGGCGAGGATTACACGGTCTTCTGCATCTATCAGGTCCCGTCGGCCCCGGAGCATGAGGCAATTGCCCACGCCGCCGAAGATGTGCTTCACGAGAGGCACAGCGCCGCCGAGGATTGGCTGATGCAGAATCGCCGGGCCGTGGCCGCCCTGCTGACCCAGGAAGAGGACGCCTCACGACTGTCGGACCAGGAAATGCTCGAATCCACCGAGCGGTATCTATCGTACTACGAGAGCGATCTGGTGGTGACGGACTGGGACGCCGCCCTGGTGGTCGGCGAGCAGGACAGCCTAGAGGAGGTCCTGCACGTGATGGAGCTGGCCAACGTCCAGCTCGCCGAGCTGGCCGCTTATGACCGCGTGCTGGACGGGGCCCTCGACCTGGCCTATCGCGACCTCGCCCGAACGCGGCATATCCGCGGGGAGGTCAGCCGTAATCTCCGCGAAATCCGCGTGGATATGGCCCGCCTGAACGACGAACTGCGCAACATCACGAAGTTCTTCGGTGACTGGCACCTGGCCAAGATGTATCAGAACCTCTCCGAGCGTTTCCATTTGGGCGATTGGCACGGTATCATCAATGTCAAGCTCAGGACGCTGGCCGAACTGTACCAGCTTCTGCACCAGGACTGGATCAACTCGTGGATGGTGATCCTCGAGACGACCATCGTTCTGCTTTTCATCATCGACGTAATACTATTGTTGATTAGCTCATGATTCATGACGGAATTGCGAGGGACGAAGATGACGCCGGGGCAAGGCGGGAGGCTGACCTACGAACATGTCAACTGTGTCGTTGTTGTCGCCCATCCGGACGATGAAACCTTGTGGTGCGGCGGGACCATCCTGATGCACCCCGACAGCAACTGGACCGTCGTGACGCTCACCCGCAAGAGCGATCCGGACCGGGCCCCAAAGTTCCACAAGGCGATGGAACTCCTGGGCGCGCGGGGAATCATGGGCGAGTTCGATGACGGTCCCGACCAGAAACCGCTGCCGGCCGGTCAGGTGCAGGATGCGATCATGAACCTGCTGCCGTCGGACCGGCTCGACCTGATTCTCACACACGGCCCGTGGGGCGAGTACACCCGTCACAGGCGGCATGAGGAGGTCTCCAAGGCGATTCAAGCCCTTCGCCAAAGCGGCAGACTCCAGGCCGGGGAAATCTGGATGTTCGCCTACGACGACAAAGGCGGCAAGCGGCTTCCGCAGCCGCTGATCGACGGTGACGTGTACACCAAGCTGCCCGAGGAAGTCTGGCGAAAGAAGTACAAAATCATCACGGAGGTTTACGGCTTCGCGGCCGACAGCTTCGAGGCCAAAACAACGCCCAGGGACGAAGCGTTCTGGGTGCTGGGGAAGGGAAAATGAAAACAGCTCGTCGTGCAAGCGATTCCTTAGGTCTTTGAGGTCCTTTTAGTCCTTCGGTTTTGGAAGGACCCAAAGGACTCAAAGGACCTGAAGGTCCCCGCCGGCACGGCAGACGATACTCTTGGGGGGAACAGGCATGAAGGTGCTGCTGCTGTATGACTATCCGCCCTCTCCGTCGGGTCTGGCGACGCAGGGAAATCTCCTCCACAGAGGTTTGCAGGGACTGGGCGTCGATGTGCACTCGGTCCACTTCGAATCGGCGCAGGAGAAGGAATGGTACTATCGCTGGTTCGGGCCCGACGTGGTCCTCGGCGTCGGCTACTGGGGCCACACGCACCATCTCGTGCTGCATCCGCAGCGGTACGGCATCAAGGCGATCGTGCCCTGGCTCGTCGCCGACGGCTACATGGCCAACTACCACGAGGTGCTGGAGAGCCTGCGCCTCGTCCTGGTGACCTCCAAGTGGGTCAAAAGCGTATACGTGCGCGACGGCCTCAAGGGGGGAAACATCGAAGTCCTCCCCGTCGGCTGCGATACGGACGCCTTCATTCCGAGGGATCGCAGCGACCCGAAGGTGGCCGCGGTGCGCGAATCGCTCGGCGTCGCGCCGGACCAGGTCATGATCCTGACCGTGGGAGGAGACGCGACCAGCAAAGGCGCGCAGGAGGTGATGCAGGCTTTGGCCCTGATCGACACGAAGGCGCCCGACTGGAAATACGTCTGCAAGGTCTGGCCGCAGCCGCGAACGAACCAGCAGAATTACATCGACATGCAGTTGGCCTCGCAGTTGGGCATCGATAAGAACGTTGTCTATGCCACGAACATCATCTCGCGGAATTTCATGCCCTATCTCCTGGCTGCCTGTGACATCTACGCCGCCCCGTCGCGGCTGGAGGGATTCGGCATGACCCAGGTCGAGGCCAACGCCTGCGGCAAACCGGTCATCGGCATCCGCGCGATGGGCATGCTCGACACCATGGTCCACGGCGAAACCGCCTTCCTCGCCCGCGTCGCCCAGGAGGTCCGCATGAGGGAGACCATGGTCGGCGACGAAGCCGGCTACCAGCCCGGCCACCGCGTCGTATTCCGGAGCCCACGTATCGTGGATTACCGGGCCAGCGTCCACGATATCGCCGACTACCTTCTCAAGCTGATGGAGAACGCGCAACTGCGCAAGACGATCGGCGAAGCCGGCCGAAAACGCGTCGTCCAGAACTTCGACTACCGCATCATCGCCAGGCAGTTCACAAAGATCATCTCCGAGAAACTCGGAATCTCCTGAGGCGACGCGAAAAAATCTTTCGATTTTCTGAGAATTGCATCCACATCGGGCATTCGAGAAACGCCACCAAAGTAGATGGATTCTGCGCTGGGGTATTTGCTGTGTATGAAACGCCCCAGGCGTGCCAGGTCGTTTTGCGCGTGGCTGGCGGATGGTTCCGCGCGGGGCGTAAAAAAAGATAGCAAAATCCGAAAAATTGGGTTGACGGGTTCGTGGGGGGGGGGCGCAGAATGGACAATTGCTGAGACCTGTGTAGCATTGATGGCAACATCTCCGACGATACAGTCTTGATTCCGGGGCGCTGATCCTATTTCGTGGACCAGCGAGCGGGAGAACGGAGTAAAGACCATGACGTGCAGAGAGAGGCAGCGAGCGGACAGCGGATGGCCGCCAGGCATTTCCTGGGGACTCATGTTTCTTGCCGTATTGTCGCCGGGACTCGCCGGTGAGGCGACAGATTCCGCGGAGTCTGGCCCGTTGGAACAGGCCCTTGCGGCCGTTCAAGATTGCATGACCCGTTCCCCCGCCCCCTGGCCCGACGCCTGGCAGCGCGAGTATCTGGACACGATCCGGCACGCGCTGATGGCTCATCCGGATGGCGTCCAATATGCCGAGCGATTGGCAATCTTGGCCGAGGGTTTTCAGCCTTATTGGCAGGCGCTTCAGAAGAGTCAGGAGAGGTCCCTATTCGAGGTCCATTGTGCCGAAATCCGCTGGTACGCGGAGTCTTTGATGGGCGCAAGCTTTCGCGGGGAGGAGGACAGGCATGCTCTGCGGTATCAGTACGAGGGCCTTTTCCGCTATGCCGCGACCGCGTTGCTGGGCCAATTCCCGTTTCTCGACCCCAACGCCGTACATAGGGCAGAGACGGACCATCTGGCCGAATGCTATCAGAGAATCGATGCGCCGCTCCTGCCGATCTATTTGGAGCCCTTCTCTGTAAACCAGATAGACCGGATCAAGCAGCGATGGCACGACCTGCGCTATGCCCGCGTCGATCTCTGGCGTCAACTCGGCGGTGGTCAGTCGCCACAGATGCCACATCCTGCGTCCGCACCCTCGCAGGTCAAGGCGTCGAACGAGCAACCTGACTACCTGTTGACCCAAAGGAGCCTGGGCCAGTTGCAGGGGCATATCTGGGCTGTCGGCGCTGCCGCTCGGGACTACTACCGCAGCGCCGTGGCGAATCACATCAATGCCCAGAAACGCCGTTTTCAATCAAGGATCGAGGCTGGGAACCAGGAGAGACGCCTGCCGAGACCAGTCCTGCAGACGGAACAGATCAGCTTTCTGCTGGCCGCCCTCTTGGAGACGGCAGGGTCTTCTAACGAATCCTCGTCTGCCGACGTGGACGGGAACACCGCACCTCCCCAGGCGGAAAGTACGGCGGAAGGAGATAATGCATATGGACGTAAATAAGAACAATTGTCGATCATCGCCTGTCAATTCCGCGGGCTTCACGCTGATCGAACTCTTGGTCGTGATCGCCATCATTGCCCTCCTGGTAGCGGTCCTGCTGCCGGCGCTGCACGCAGCAAGAAAGCAGGCGAGAAGCGTGGTCTGTCGCGCGCAGTTGAGACAGTGGGGAACCACTCTGGCTCTATACCTCGAGGACAACGAGGGTCGGTTTAGACGCGAAGAGGACAACACCTTCATCGGTGCATCGATCCTCACGGGCATATACAATGGGCGGGACGCCGACCCGAACAACCCCAGACGCTACCACTCGGTGCGCACGGAAGGCATCGCGTGCTGCCCCATGGCTACCACGACTTTTGGCATCAAGGACGTCACAGGGATGGCGACCGTCTACGTGGGTGGGCCTTTTACGGCCTGGGAAGCGGTAAAACCCGGCCCGCCGTTTCGCGGAAGCTATGGCGTGAACCGCAACGTGTTCACCCTTCTGTGGGAGGCCCCCAACTTCGTGCGTAACAGTCCTTACCTGGATGTGTTCTCACTCAGGAGGCGTGACAACATCCCGCTGCTTCTGGATTCGGCTTACCCGAATTGCGGCTTTACTAATGAGCGCAGGGCTCCGCCACCATTCGAGCCTCTCGGTCCACGAGACGATGTGAATACCATCATCAATCGTCACAACGGGACGATGAACGGCCTTTTCCTCGACTGGTCGGTCCGACCGATCGGTCTCAAGGAGATATGGACCTTGAAATGGTGTCGCTATTTCAATACGGCCGGTCCCTGGACGAAAGCCGGCGGCGTCCAGCCCGAAGACTGGCCCCAGTGGATGAGAAAATTCAAGGATTATTGATGGTGGCCTTGCAGGGATGGTTCTGGATGGGGGAAGGTTGCCCGCGCGAAAGCAAAGCGCCACGGAGCGCGCGCGGTGCTTCTGAAACGTATCCTTCACAGATTCGGTCAGGCGCGTACGCGTGGCGTGCGCGTATTGCGTACACCATCGATCCGGAATCTGCTGGACAGCGATGGGCTGTGGCGAAGGAGGTGATGCCTATGACCTGAGAAACGTGTGACCAACACGTCGAAAGGATTGGCTCAGGAAGAATGAAGAAAGAAAAGGAGTCTCACGATGAAACGACAAATTCAGTTTATGTGTGCAACCGCCGTGTTCGTTGTCTCGGCTACGGCATTCGCCGATGATTACTACGAGCAGAAGTACGGGTTGGGCAACGTGACCTACCAGTATGACCGATATACAGACCATATTGCGTCGGGGTACGCGATAGGCGACAACGCCTGGGGTTGGGGTTGTGCCGAAGGGTCGAAGTCCATACACCCCGCCTACGCCGGGGATTGGGAGCCGACGATTTTCGTCGACGCGTACGCGCTGGCTTGGGTGAGCCTCAGCACCTATTTCCAGCCTTGTTACGCCGACGCCGAAGCAGAGGGCAGCGGGTACGCCCGGGGGGTTTCCGGCGGGCGTGAGGCATCCGCCTATGTCGATTCCACTATGTTCAATGGCCACAACTGGCTGATCGAAGACGAAGATAACCCCTCCAGCTTCTATGACTGGGCGGAGCGGGACTGGTACGAAGCGGACGAGACCATCGAGGTCAGCCACAGTGCCGTCGCGTCGGCAGGTGTGATCCAGGATAGCATGGACATAGCAGGGAGCACTGCAATGGTCCAAGCCATCGGGTTTTGGCAGTAGCAACCTCTCTGACTCTTGATGATCGGTTGCCAGGACAGTAACCTATGCTTCGAGGCACTGTGTGTTGCGTACTGTTGACGCCCAAGAGGACCCAGGGGGTTCCTCGAAGGCTGTTGTCGCTGTTGACGACCGCAGGGAGGGTCACTGTCCTGGTCTCTCTTCTGGTAAGCTCCGCTGGCGTGCGCGCCGACTTGGGGCCATTGGGAGGGAGCTGGTCAAACGACGCGCCCAGTCGAGTCGAGGACACCAGCGAGACCGGTCTGCACGTACTCGAGTTCACTTGTGAGTTTTACGTCGGTGCCGGTCAAGCCCGTCTCGACGGACTGATGGCTTTCGACGCGTCTCGGTACCGCATTGCCATCTACTGGATCGAACCTGATCTGTTTCGTGAGGGCACGTCCTTTCTCAAATATAGCGACTTCCTCTTCAGCCCCGAGCTTGTGCATTATTGGGTCTACGGAATGTCTGGGGCCGGGACCTTTCCTTTGTCTGGCGATGCGCCTGACCCTCCGCTGCCGCGAGGGAATTCGGTCGAATCGACCGTTCGGTCCGCTTTCGCCATCTTGACGCGGATAGGGCACCAGTCTGAGCGGGAGGAGGTTCCCCTTGAAGTCGCCAGGTTCTTTCGGGAAAGCCGCACCGAGGCTCAATACACGTACGAAGCCTCCCCAGGTGAGCCAAGCAATGATAATCTCTCCGCAAGTACCGGGTCAGACGTGCAGACCTTGAACGCACTCCCCTTTGGCAGGGAGTACTCCAAAGAGACGCAGAGTGATGGGAGCTTGGTCTGGCGCGCGCGAAGGGCCTTGAATGCTCAGCCTCTTGTTCGCGTCATGGTCAAGCCTGCCGCCCGTCTTGAGAAGAGCCATTGGCGCGACGTGTTTGACGTGGCGACCCTCGGACAGTGGTCACTCGTACCGAAACCATGCCGGACCTATTGGTCCTTTGATTCGGCGTATTCACAACTGAGCAACTCGCCGAACGATGGTGCCGGTGCGCGCGATCTC
>Ga0315277_10010755_pt1 | contig 11564 bp, 8 predicted proteins | sample YL17G05_15_MG_FD_203695 | JGI IMG/M metagenome (GOLD analysis project Ga0315277, IMG submission 203695) | Sediment microbial communities from Yellowstone Lake, YNP, Wyoming, USA - YL17G05_15 | ecosystem: Environmental > Aquatic > Freshwater > Lake > Sediment | place: USA: Wyoming | collected...
AACGGGGCATACGGGTTCGGGCAAGAGCACGACGTTGGCGGCGATGCTGGGGGCCATAAACCGCAAGTACAGGAAGCGCATCATCACACTGGAAGACCCGATCGAGTACATGATAGAAAACGACCAAAGCATGATAGAGCAGCGGGAGATCGGCTCTGACTGCCCGTCGTTTGCATCGGGGCTGAAGCACGTTCTGCGCCAAGACCCGGATATCATCATGGTCGGCGAAATGAGAGACCTCGAGACAACAAGTTTCACGATTACGGCGGCTGAAACCGGGCACCTTGTCTTCAGCACTCTGCACACCATCAACGCCTCTCAGACCGTGGATCGAATCATCGACATCTATCCCGCGGCCCAGCAGAACCAGATACGGAGCATGGTGGCAAACACGCTGCAGGCCGTGGTTTCTCAAACGCTTTTCAAAAGGATAGACGAGCCAGGCATGGTGCCCTGCACGGAGATTCTGCTGTGCACCTCGGCGGCAAGAAACTGCATTCGTGAGAACAGGATTTACGAAATTCCAAACATCATAGAGACATCAAGACGACTCGGAATGCAAAACCTCGACCACAGCATCGCAGATATGTATTCCAAGGGCTATATAGACAGAGACGAGGCGATAAACCGTTCGAGCAATCCGGGCAAGATGGAGAAGGTGCTCGTTCCCATGGACGAAATTGAAATGGTGCAGTCGCCCCATGCCGTAACCGCTAATTCATAAGGCGTGAAAACATGTTCGAAGAGCATTCAGACAATAGTGGAGGCGTTGCCGTTGCGGAGAATCCGCATCGTCAGCAGGAGTCTCGGCAGGCGCGGCAGGCAGCCGTGGAGTCGGGCTCATCGTCGCAGACAATTCGGCCGGTGGGCAAGCCAGGCGGGTGGGAGAGAGTCAAGAATTTCAGAGTCGAGCTTGGACCCGGCAGAAAAGACATTCTCAACTTCACGAACCAGATTGCCGTGATGATACGGGCCGGGATAAGTCTTCAGGAATCGCTTGAGTCGATAGCCGGTCAGATGACAAATCAGAAATTCAAAGCGGTAATAACGGATCTGAAGAACCAGATCGAAGCCGGTCAGAGCTTTTCGCAGGCCCTGGCGGAGCACCCAGACATATTCAACAACCTGTACATCAATATGGTGGCGGCGGCGGAGGTCTCCGGCTCGCTCAGCTCAATGCTCCAAAAACTGGCCGAGTACCTCGATTCTGAAGCCGAGACGCGGTCGCAGGTCAAAGGGGCGATGGTGTATCCGGTCATAATAGCGGTCATGGCCGTTTCCGTAACGGTTTTCCTGCTGTGTTTCGTGCTGCCGAGGTTCACTGCCATATTTTCCGGGAAAGAACATTTGCTTCCACGCCCGACGAAGATTCTGATGGCCAGCAGCGCGTTTCTGAGAGGCTATTGGTATTTCATCGTTCCGGGGGTAGGAGCGGCTCTGTGGTCGTTTTGGTATTTTATCGGGACCACGGCGGGGCGACTGTGGTGGGACAAGACAAAACTGTCGCTGCCACTGATTAAGACGCTGTGTCGAAGCCTTTACATTACCAGGAGCCTGCACACAATGGGAGTTCTGATACGGTCGGGCGTTCCGATCCTCAGCACGATTTCAATTACCGCGCAAATCGCGGGAAACGTTCTGTACAAGAAGATGTGGCTCGGCGTTCATGAAGAAGTAAGGCAGGGCAAGAAGATCGCTTCGAGCCTGGGCCAGTACAATCTGATGCCGGGCAACGTGGTGCAAATGATACGCAGCGGGGAAGAATCCGGCACAATGGGCGACGTCTTGCGGGATGTATCCAACTATTACGCAAGAGAGCTCAAGACGGTGATCAAGACGGTGACGTCTATGATCGAGCCGATTATGATTTGTATTATGGGCGTTCTGGTCGGATTCATCGCTATGAGCATCATTCTGCCGATTTTCCGGATGTCGAGCCTGGTTATGGGGAAATAGCTCGTGCTACGTAGCGAAACAACTTGCCACTTCGCAGAGTGGCAAAGGAATTGCAGAGCAACGAACTTGCTTAAACAGAATCGGTTAGTTTGAGTCAGGCTACCGAATGGGGTTGGGAAAGATGAAAAGCAACGGTTTTTCACTTGTTGAAGTGCTATTTGCGATACTGCTTGTCGGTTTGGCGATTGCATCTCTTCTTGGGGCGAACGCGGCCTTTACGAGGGCGAACGGCGCCGGTGCGGACCTTTCAACGGCGGAGTTTCTTCTTGAGCAGATCAAGGAGCTGACCGCCATGCTGCCGGTGATCGACCCGCAGACCGAGACGACGACCTTCGGCCCTGAGGAGGCGACAATGGCGGCCTACGACGACCTCGACGACTTCGACGGGGCGGCTTTCTGTCCGCCGATCAGCGCCGATAGAGCAACGTTGGCGGATTTCGCCCCCTTTACGCAGCAGATAACCGTCGAGAACGTAAGCGCCTCGAATTTCGCCCTGGTAGCAGCCGACCACAGCACGGCATTTGTCCGCGTTACGGCAAGGGTGCTGATGAACTCCACGGAAATCAGCTCAGCGAGCTGGATCAGGGCGCAGTATTAACTAACGGCACCTGAAAAAAAAAGGAGAATCGACCCTCCGTCTTTTTCGCTGGAGCGGGAATTAAGAACAGAGATGTAAAGATCGAACTTGGCGGAACGCGAAGTAATCGGAAAAAGTCAAAAACGCCGATTACGGAACAAAACATGCGACATACAACGCACCAAATACGAAATACGAAATACGAAATACGAAATACCAATGTGCCGGGTTTCACTCTTGTTGAGCTGCTCGTTGCCCTGGCGATCACGGCGATGCTGCTCGCCGCCGTAGCGGTGGCCTTCAACGCCTCGGTCATAAACTACCGCGAGAACGAGGAGATCTATAAGGCCATCAACAGCGCCAGGCAGGCCCTGTTCCGCATTACGAGCCAGCTTCGCACGGCAACGGCTGCCGATCCGAATGCCCCCGCCAATGAGTGTACGCTTATAACAGCCGACGGCCAAGACCTGACATACCGATACGACGGCACAGCAAAGGTGCTGTACTTGGTTACAAACGGCAACCTGACCGATCCCGACTACAAGCTGTGCGAAAACGTCGAGACGATGACCTTCACAAAGGACATTGTCGTCGAAGGCGCAGTGATAAAGGTCAGAAGCGTCCAGATTGCCATGACAGTTACGGCAGGCGACACGGAAGAGAGATTATCTGCGGCAGCGGTAATAAGAAGAAATCTCGACTGAAAGCCTTGACTGTTGAATCCTCTTCAGCGATACTGTAAAGTAACGCTCACCGGGGCGGTTAGCTCAGTTGGCTAGAGCGCCTGCTCGACACGCAGGAGGTCGTTGGTTCGAGTCCAATACCGCCCATTTCCCAAGCCCTTGCCATTAAAGGGTTTGCGAGAAATCATTCCATAGTGAGTTCTGCGCGGAGGGCGAATTCCTGGGCCAATCTTCTCGACCGGCCGGTCAATGCGCTGTATAATCATTCCTCACGAATCGGAACGCATCGCGAGATGACGGTATCTGAAAGGATTAGTGATATGTACGAGACGTGTTTCTCAAGATGGCTTCTGTTCTTGGTGATCTCAGGTTTGTGCTGCTGCCAAGTAGTGTCCGCTCAGGGGCGGATAAAGGAGACGATTGTTGAATACGGCAGCAATTCGGGTAACGATACGCTCCAGGGGCAATACAGGGCCATAGTACGTCCGGCCGCCCGCATTCAGTTTCCGGGCATAGTGCACGGGCAGGCCGATCCCCAAGCGGACGGCGATATCGATTGCAGCAGCCCGGCACACTGGGATGGGGATACGATGTATATGTTCTATTCCACAGGTCACCCATTTCGGTCTTCCGGTCGAGACCTGTTCAGTCTCAGCCGGCCGTCGGTACGCGTGGCTTTCGATAATGAAGCGGGTTGGAAAATGGGCGGACGATGGATTGAGTCAACGCATAAGGCCGACGACGGTCGGCTGTATATGTGGTACCACAATGAGCCGCCTCTTTCCCCCGACAGGACGGCGCCGCGGATTGGCACAATGGTTTCGCAGGATAACGGGCTTACGTGGCGGGATATCGGCATCGTCCTGGAGGCACCCGAAGGCTCCAACAATCTTGACTCAGCCAACAAGTATTTTGTCGGAGGCAACGGCGACTTTGCCGTCATCGCGGACCGACAGAAGGAGTATTTCTACTTTTTCATAAGCACGTATAACAAGGACAAGGCAGAGCAAGGCGTGGCTGTGGCTCGGATGGCTTATCAAGACCTGGCTCAGCCTAAGGGCAGGGTTTTCAAGTGGCATCAGGGGAAGTGGACTGAGCCGGGTATCGGCGGCCATGTCACGCCTATATTCGTGGTGACTATTGACTGGCATCGCCCCGACGCCGACGCATTCTGGGGCCCTTCGATTCACTGGAATACTTACCTGAATGCCTGGGTGATGCTTCTGGACCGGGCCAAGGACAAAGACTGGGCGCAGGAGGGAATCTACGTAAGTTTCAATCCCGACCTGTCGGCTCCCTCGGAATGGACAAAGCCCGTCAAGATATTGGATGCAAGCGACCTTGAAAAGTCAAAATGGTATCCGCAGGTTGTCGGCGCCGACAGTGCAAAACGTGAAACCGACAAATTAGCCGGCAAAACGGCGAGACTCTTTGTTGCGGGGGTCTCCAAGTGGGAAATCGAGTTCCAAAAGCCGGCAGCAATTTCAGCAGGCATAGAAGCTCGGCAAACCGACTTATTTGTCTCCGGCCAGGAGGGATACAAGGCATACCGGATACCTGCTTTAGTAGTTTCAAATAAAGGCACTATTCTGGCAATCTGCGAGGCCCGCAAGAACAGTTTTTCAGATCAGGGCGATATAGACCTTGCGATAAGGCGCAGCTTTGACAACGGCCAGACGTGGACGGAAATGAAAATCATCGCGGACGACGGCGATAATACCATGGGCAATCCCTGCCCGGTGGTGGACCGCGAAACGGGAACAATCTGGCTGCCTTTCTGCCGAAATAACGAGCGGGTCTTTGTCACAAAGAGCAGGGACGACGGGGCTACCTGGTCGGCGCCGGAAGAAATCACCGGATCGGTTTCAAAGCCGGAGTGGACGTGGTACGCCACGGGGCCGGGACATGGAATCCAGCTTAAGAGCGGTCGGCTGCTCATCCCCTGCGACCACAAGATAAACAACGCCACAAAAGAGAATCCTCAGTGGTACTTCTCTCACGTAATATACAGTGACGACCACGGCAAGAGCTGGAAGCTCGGCGGCACTTTGGACGGCAAGACGAATGAGTGCCAAGCGGTAGAAACTGAGGACGGCTCCGTCTATCTGAATATCCGAAGCTATGAGGACAAGAACCAACGCGCCTACGCACGGAGCGAAGACGGCGGGTTGACGTGGTCTGAAGTCAAGCTGGCCGAATCAATGCCGGCGCCTAAATGCCAGGCGAGTATCGCCCGTTTCACCGACGAAAAACGCCATGGGAAAAACCGCGTTATATTCTCAAGCCCCGCAGGGACAGAAAGGGAGAATATGACTATCAGGCTCAGCTACGATGAATGTCGCAGTTGGCCCGTTTCCCGTACTTTATACCCGGGTCCAACCGCGTATTCCGAATTAGCTGTCGCCCCCGATATGACTATCTGCTGTTTCTACGAACGCGGGGTCAAGGATAAGTACGAGAAGATTGCCTTCGCCCGCTTCGACCTGGAATGGTTGACGGAGGGCGCCGATAGTCTTGGGCGTGACGGCGATAAGGCAGAATCAAAGTAGAGAGATTGGTTGCTTGAACCCGTGGCCTATTTGGACGAATTTAGCGCCAGAGGTTGTTGAATCGACAAGTGTATCGTATTCGCAGGTGCATTATGATAAAAAGGTTCTCTTTATTGCTCTTGGTGTTCTTGATGCCGGTTCACTGTTGCGCCGGCGAGGCTGAGTACGCATCCTTAGACCCACCTGTATTCTTGCCCAACGGCAACGAGTTCAAGACCTGGAGCGACCGGACGGTTTATACAAAGACGTATTACGTCGATCAAAGGCATCCGGGCGCATTGGACGAAAACCCCGGCAGCAGAGATAAACCATTCCTTACAATCAATAAGGCCGCTCAGGTCGTTGGACCAGGTGAGAGGGTCGTGATCGAATCGGGCGTATATCGCGAGCTGGTCGAGCCGAGGCTCGGCGGCGATGGCCCGGAAAAAATGATTAGTTACGAAGCAGCAGCCGGAGCGATGGTAATCGTCAAAGGCTCGCGAATCTTCAAGCCGGCGTGGAAAGAATCGGTAAAAGGCGACCACACGTACTCGGCAGCTTTGCCCGATGAGCTATTTGGTTCGTACAACCCCTTTCTAACCGAAAACGCCAGCAAGGAGGATATCGACCTTATGCCGTGGGCCGCCGAATGGGCCGGCAAATTGCCATATACGCTCGGTCGAGGCCTGGTCTTCCAGGACGGCAAAAGATTAGCCCAGCAGGCGACTTATGCCGACCTCGCCAAGATGCCCGGCTCGTACTGGGTGGATAAACAAACCAAAACGCTTCACGTCCATCCTTTAGACGACGCAACCGCGAACGGCGCGACCTTTGAGATCACCACGCAGCAGCACATCTTCAAGCCCGCCTCCACCGACCTGGGCTTTATCCGCCTGAAGGGCCTGGTCTTCGAGCACGCCGGCAACGGCCTGCCCCGAACGGGCGTCGGAGCGGTATTCACCAACGGCGGGCACCACTGGATCATCGAAGAGAATATCGTCCGCCAGGTAAACTCCGTCGGCATCGAAATCGGAGCGAGGACAGACGAGACTAAGCAAGCCGGCAGAGCAGATGCCCAACGCGCCGGCAAGAATCCCGGCTATATGATCATCCGCAACAATGAGCTCTACGAATGTGGAAGGGGGGGAATCCAGGGCCTGAGCGTGAAGAATGCCCTCGTAGAAAACAACCGCATTCATCACGTCGGCTGGCTGGACGTCCAGCGGTACTGGGAAACCGGCGCCATAAAGCTCCTGCTCAACGATGGCACGCTCGTTCGCCGAAACATCATAACGGAGATTACAGCCGCTCCCGGAATCTGGCTCGACTACACAAATATCAATTCGAGAGTCACTCAAAACGTCCTGGTCAATATCCAGTCCGTCAACGGGGCAATTTTCATCGAGGCCTCCCAGGTCCCCAATATCGTCGATCGCAACTTCGTCTGGAACATCCGAGGCTCCGGAATATACCAGCACGATTGCGATTACCTGACCGTCGCCCATAACCTCGTCGCCAACTGCACCGGCAAAGGAGTCGAAATGAGAATCTGCCAGGGAAGAATAGTCAACGGCAGGCTCTCAACCTGCACCAAGAACGTCGTGCTGAATAACATCCTGATAAACGCCAAGGAGGGAATCTGGTTCATCGACGACGACAACATCTCCAACCGCAACATTTTCGTCAACTGCGGCCCCCCATTCGACTTCGCCGCCTGGCAAAAGAAGGGCTTCGACAAAGATGGTCAGACAGCCAAGATCGATGTCTCTCTTGACCTGAAGAACCTGAAACTAACCTGGTCCGCCTCCGAAGAACTCCCCCTCTTCGAGCCGCACGCACATGTCCCGCAGGACTTCCACAACAAACCGTGGCCGACGGAAGAAGTCCCCGCAGGACCGTTCCAGTACCCCGGCAAGACGCCAACGATAATTGACTTGAGAGAATTTTAAGGTGTATCAATCTTGAATATGAGACACAACGCAGAAAACACCGCCCACATTTCCCGCCGGGATTTTCTCGGCGCCGGCGCCTCGGCTCTGGCCTTCATCATCGTCCCGCGTAACGTCTTAGGCGGCCCGGGGCAAGCTGCGCCAAGCGAGAAACTGATCCTTGCCGGCGTCGGAATAGGCGGAGTCGGAAAGAGCTACATCGACAACGTCAACTCCGAAACAATAGCCTTTCTCTGCGACGTCAACGACTCGCAGGCCGAGCACACCTATAAGGCCTACCCCAAGGCCAAGATATACCGTGACTTCCGCGAAATGCTCGATAAGGAAAAGTCCATCGACGGCGTCGTGATTGGCACCCCTGACCACACGCATGCCGTCGTCGCGATGAAGGCTCTGGAGATGGGCAAGCACGTCTATTGTGCAAAGCCGCTCACGCGGACGGTCCACGAGGCCCGGATGCTCACGGAGGCCGCTGCCAAAGCCGGCGTCGCCACGCAAATGTCGGTTCAGTCCGATGCTTCCGAGGGCCAGCGACTGGTCCGCGAGTGGATAGCCGACGGGGCGATAGGCCCGGTGCGGCAGGTACATATCTGGTCCGACCGGCCTATCTGGCCCCAGGGGCTCGACCGCCCCAATGACACTCCGCCGGTCCCTGAAGGTATCGACTGGGACCTCTGGCTCGGCCCCGCTCCCTATCGCCCGTACCACCCCGCGTATGTCCCCTTCAAATGGCGGGGCTGGTACGACTTCGGAAGCGGCGCATTAGGCGATATGGGCTGCCACAGCCTCGCCCACGTCTTCAAGGCCTTAGACCTCGGCCCGCCCAAATGCGTCTATGCCAGCTCGACCAGGCTGTACAAAGAGACGTTCCCCTCGGCCTCGATAGTCAACTATGAATTCCCGGCTCGCGGCGAGAAGCCCGCGGTGAAGCTGACCTGGTACGACGGCGGCCTCAAACCCCCGCGACCGGATGAGCTCGAAGATAATCGCAGCCTGTCTTCTTCCGGACTGATATTCACCGGCGACAAAGGCTCGATGCTCTGCGGATTCGCCGCCGACGAACCGAAGCTGCTGCCGGAATCTAAAATGAGAGACTACAAGATACCGCCCAAAACCCTGCCGCGATCCGTAGGCCACTACAAGGAGTGGATCGAGGCATGCAAAGGGGCAAGGCCGGCAGGCTGCAACTTCAGCTTCGGCGGGCCGCTCACGGAAACAGTCCTGCTCGGAAACATCGCCCTGAGAGTTGAAGGAAAACTATACTGGGACGCGAAGGGTATGCTCTTTACCAACAGCGACGAGGCCAATAGATACGTTAAGGAGCCTTACCGCGCCGGCTGGACTCTCTAATACGCCTCTTTCGAGACCAGTCACTCAGAGCGTACTCTTGAATCGCGTATAACCAAATAAAGCTAAAGGCTGGAGAACCACTGATGTCGCGCTTCACCCAAAGACGTCGAATTACACCGACTGCAATTGCTCTCTTGATTTCTCTGTCCGCCTTGGCGGCGACGGCCGGTCCCCGGCTTGGTATGAACCTTGCAGGCCCTGCGGACTGGAACACGGAACTGCCCTTCGTCGATGTATTCCGCATGTCGCGCCCCTGGACAAGCCAGAAGCAAGGCGAACCATGGGGACGAGGCCCGAAGCTTGAAGTCGATGAGAACGGCTGGGTCAAGAAGCTCGATAAAGACTGCTGGGCCGAATCTCCGCTTTGCACAATCCCGGAAGGTCACTACCCAAGCGGCGAGTACACCGTCCTCTACGACGGCAAAGGCAAGCTCGACGCCTGGAACGCCGCAGAAATTATCTCGCACAGTCCCGGCAAAATGGTGATTAGGATTGACTCATCAAAAGGCGGCTTCCACCTCAAGCTGCTCGAAACCGACCCCGAGGACTACGTCCGCAACGTCCGCGTGATTATGCCCGGCTTTCTCGATACATACAAGGACAATCCCTGGCATCCCGCCTTTCTGAACCGATGGAATGGCGTCGCGTGCCTGCGTTTTATGGACTTTATGCACACCAACGGCTCGAACGTCGCCTTCTGGTCGCAGCGTCCGACTCTTGAGGACGCGACTTTCAGCTCAAAAGGAATAGCCCTCGAGCTGCTGATAGACCTGTCGAACCGGCTAAAAGCGGACCCCTGGTTCTGCATCCCACACCTGGCCGACGACCAATACGTCCGCAACTTCGCCGAGATGGTCAAGCGCTTGCTCGATCCGAACCTGAAAATCTACGTCGAGTACTCCAACGAGGTCTGGAATGGGATGTTCCCGCAGAGCAAGTACGCCGGTGAGGAGGGCCAAAAGCTCGGATTCGCCGAAAAGCCCTGGGAGGCCGCCTGGCGATACACCGCCTATCGCTCCGTGCAAATCTTCAAGATTTTTGAGCAGGTATTCGGTGGAAACGACCGGCTCGTAAGAATCCTGCCCTCGCAGGCCGCCAATCCTTACGTCTCCGAGCGAGTCGTGGAATTCCAAGACGCTTATAAGAATGCCGACGCCCTGGCAATCGCCCCTTATATCAGCTTCAACATCAGCCCCGGCGGAAAGCCCGCCACCGAAGAGGTCGCCCAATGGAGCGTCGAGCAACTCCTCGACCATATCGAAAACAAAGCCCTGCCCGAATCAATCCGATGGATCCAGGGCAACAGAGAAATCGCCGACAAGTACAAGCTAAAGCTCATGACCTACGAAGGCGGCCAACACATGGTGGGCGTCGGCGGCGGCGAAAACAACGAAAAGTTAACGGCCCTGCTGCAGGAAGCTAACGCCCATCCGCGACTGGCGGAAATATATCGAGAATACTACCAGGCCTGGGAAGACAACGGCGGCGACCTCTTCTGCTACTTCTCATCCGTCTCCAAATGGAGCAAGTGGGGGAGCTGGGGCATCCTCCAATACTATGACGACGACCCGGAAGAATCGCCGAAGTTCACCGCAACAATGAACTGGGCCCGCAAGCTCGGCCAGCCCGTAACCGCCGCGGTCAAACCTTGAGAATCCGTTTTCTCGTGGCATGGCCAGGATGGCCGTGCCACTTCTCAAACACGCGAACACTAAGATACTAAGCCTTTTCGGCCTCTCTGCCGAGGTCGTCTATATCCTCGATCTTCATGTGCCTGACGTCTTCGCCCTCGACCATATACACGACGTCCTCAGCGATATTGACGGCGTGGTCGGCAATTCTCTCGAGGGCCTGGGCCGCAAGCATCAGCCCAAGTATAAAACCGATGTCCGAGGGAGAAGAGAGCATGTGGGTAAAAAGAACCCGGAATGTCTGATCCGTTATTCGATCGACCTCTTCGTCGGCATTGATGACCGCTATTGCCTCGTGGACGGACCTGTTGATAAACGCATTGAGGGCATTATGGAGCATCTGCTCGGTAACGTCCGCGGCGTGCGTGAAATCGATGATATCCTGGGTTCGTTTTGCTTGAAGGAAGTTCTCAACGGAGTGCCCAATATCGACGATCTTATCGCCGATCCGCTCGATCTCGGCGTTGATACGGGCCACCATAAGGAGGAGCCGCAGGTCCCCGGCCACGGGGGTATAGACGCCGATGAGCCTTATTGTCTCCTCATCGATTTCGCGTTGTATGCGGTCGAGCGACTTTTCGTTCTCATATATTTTGTCTAAGAACTCCTCGGCCCGGTCTATGAGGACCGAGTTTATGCTCTGAATCATTTGTTCGGCGATGGCGCCCATGTGCAGAAGCTTTTGCTTCAGTTTTCCGAGGTCTGAATCAAATCGTAGAGGCATTGCATTCTCCAGTGCTCAAATATTAGCCGTGGTTAAGCCATGGCCTAGCCATATCGGCCTTCAATATATTCTTCGGTTCTTTTGTCTTTGGGATTCAGGAAGATGT
>Ga0315277_10010756_pt1 | contig 11564 bp, 5 predicted proteins | sample YL17G05_15_MG_FD_203695 | JGI IMG/M metagenome (GOLD analysis project Ga0315277, IMG submission 203695) | Sediment microbial communities from Yellowstone Lake, YNP, Wyoming, USA - YL17G05_15 | ecosystem: Environmental > Aquatic > Freshwater > Lake > Sediment | place: USA: Wyoming | collected...
TCCTAACTTCTGCCTTCACAATTCCTTATTCAGCCTTTCCGAAACTCCCCTCCGCCATTGGTCCCATAGCAGTCCCAGTTGTTCTCCCTGTTGCTCTGTCCGTTGCTCTCCCCGTCGTTCAGACCGTTGCGGTCTGAGTTGCTCTCCCCGTCGCGGTCCCGGTTGCTGTCACGGTTACGGGTCGAGTTGCTGTCCGCGTTACTCTCTCCGCTGCTCTACCGGTCGCCCCACCGGCCGCTCTGACCGTTGCGGTCTGAGTCGCCGTCCTCGTAGCTCTCCCCGTAGCTCTGACCGTTGCTTGCTCGATTGCCCGGCGAATTGCCTTCCGAGTTGCTCGCAGAACTGCTCCGTCCATTGCCTTGCCGGCTACTGTGAGCACTGCGTCTCCGGGTAGAGATGCGACCGGACTCAGCCATGGGACGAAGGCGACGGAATGAGCGGCGACAGCGGAGCGGGGAATGCGGACGGACTTACCGGCTCTTGCGGCAGGCGCGGAGCTTCTGTTCGAGCCAGGCCACCCATTTGTCGACACCGTCGCCGGTCTTGGCCGACATCTCGATGAAGGTGATGCCGGGCTTCAGCTTTCGCACCACCTTCTTGAGCGCGGGAAGGTCGAAATCGACGTGGGGCAGCAGGTCCATCTTGTTGATGACGAGCACGTTGGACTTGGAGAACATCAGGGGATACTTGACCGGCTTGTCGCTGCCTTCGGGTGTTGAGATGACCGTGACGTTGTAGTGGGCCGGAAGAGCGAACTCGGCCGGGCAGACAAGGTTGCCTACGTTCTCAATCAGGAGCAGGTCGAGCTTTGCGAAGTCGATCTCCCCCATCGCCGGGCCGAGCATCAGTCCGTCGAGGTGACACGCGCCCTGCGTGTTTATCTGGACGCAGCTAACGCCCTTGGCAGCGACCCGCCGTGCGTCGAGGTCACCCTGGATGTCGCCTTCGATGACTTGTATCCGATACTTGCGACCAAGCGCCTCCGCGGTTCTCTCGACCAGAGTCGTCTTGCCCGCCCCGGGCCCGGACATGATGTTGATGCCGAGCACGCCGTGCCGGTCAAGCTGCTGTCGCTGGGCTGCGGCGAGCGCGTCGTTGCTCGCCAGCACCCGGCGCATCAGCTCAATCTTGGGCATCCACAAACTCCGAAGTGCGAACGCCGAACGTCAAACTGAAGAAGGACATCATCAACGAAGAGCAAGAGCGCCAAGACTGAACGGAACGGCGAACGCCGAACTCCAGACTCCGAATCTCCGACTCTGGCGCTTGGCGTTCGGCGATTGGCGCTTGACGTTGTCTACTGCCTAAGCCATCTCAACTTGTTTGACTTGAAGGGAATCGTCTGGCTGCGCTCGCTGCCGACCGAGATGAGCGCAATCGGGCACTCGCAGAGCTCTTCGAGCCGCGCGAGGTAGCGCCGGGCGCGCACCGGCAGTTCGACGAACGAACGGCAGTTCGAAGTCTTCTCGCGCCAGCCCGGCATCGTCTCATACTGCGGTGACAACTCGGCGGCGTGGAACGGGTCAAACTCCCGGACCTCGCGGCCGTCAAGCCGGTAGGCGTGACATAGCTTGATCTCTTCGCACGAATCCAGGACGTCGAGCTTGGTGATGATAAGGGCGGTCAGCTTGTTATGCCGCACCGAGGCCCGAACCACCGGAGCATCGAACCATCCGCATCGCCTGGGCCGACCGGTAGTCGCCCCGTACTCGTTCCCAAGCACGCGCAGCCGATCGGCATCGGCTTCGTTCATCTCGGTCGGGAACGGCCCGAGCCCGACGCGGGTGGTGTACGCCTTCGCGATGCCGACTACTTCTTCGAGCCAGACCGGGCTGATGCCGGTACCCGGCGAGACTCCGCCTGCCCAGGTGGAAGACGAGGTAACATAAGGATAGGTGCCGAGGTCGATGTCGAGGTGCATCCCCTGCGCGCCTTCAAACAGCACTCGCGCGCCGCGGCGGAGCGCATCCTCAAGGACCCGGCTGCCGTCGCCGACCATCTTGGCGATACGCCGGGTGGCCTGCCAGTACTCACGCGCGGTGGCCTTGAACGGGATCGGCTCGGCGTTGTACCGGTCCATCAACATAAAGTTGGCCGCAGCCAGGTTGTGCTTCAGCTTGTCGTTGAAGACCTCTTCCGAGAGCAGGTCCCCCGCCCGGATGCCGGTCCGGTTCACCTTGTCCGCGTAGGCCGGACCGATGCCGCGGCCGGTAGTGCCGATGCGCTGCTTGGCCGACTGCTCGTCCCGCAAGCGGTCGAGTTGCTGGTGGTAGGGAAGGATCATCTGCGCCCGGCGGTCAACCACCAGCCGCTGGCCCAGCGGCACCTTCTTCTTGCGCAGCGCCGCCAGTTCGTGCTCGAACACGTACGGGTCGTTGACGCACCCGCAGCCGATAATACAGACGGCCTTCGGATTGAGAATCGCCGACGGTATCTGGTGGAACGTGAACGTGCTCCGCTCTACGCAAACCGTATGCCCGGCATTGGGTCCGCCCTGGAAACGGGCCACCACGCCCGCGCTGCGGGCAAGAAAGTCGACCGCTTTCCCCTTGCCCTCGTCGCCCCACTGCGCGCCGACGATGGTCAGATTAGGCACAGACCCCTCCTGTTGGGCGCGCTGGAACCGCAGTCAACTTGCTCTAGAACTGGTAGGAAAAGGAGAACTTGTAGTTCTGGGTCTTGAAGTCGTAGATCAACTGGTCCACGCTCAGGTCGAACTTGAACTTCTCGAACTCAACACCGGCTCCGAAGCAGAGGCCGATGGAGCTGATCGTTCCGAGGCCCTTACGGGTCAGCACGTCGCTGAGGCCGTAGTGGTATGTCTCGCCGTCCGCGTTTTTCATGACGATGCCGCCGCGCTGACCGGTCAGGTCCTCGAAGTAGCCGAGGCGGACGGACAGCAGGTCGATGAACTTCGCCTCGACCCCGAGTGACTTCCAGGCGTCGCGCAGCTCTTCCTGCAGCTTGCGGCTGAACGGCTTGGTGCCGGCCGAGTCGTAGAACATGCCGACGAGGATCTTCGAGAACTCGGGAACGACAGCCACGGACACGACGTTGTTCTTCACCGGATAGTATGCCAGACCGACCCGCAGCATCCGAGGGAGAGGATCCCCCTCGCCGGACGAAGTATAGGTTATGTCAGGCCCAATATTGGCAACCGCCAGGCCCACGTTCAGGAACTTGAACGGTTTGTAGAGCGCGCCTGCGTCCAGGGCCCAGGTGATGCCGGTTCCGCCTGACGATATCAGCAACTCGGGCATCAAGCCCCACACCCACTCCGGAACCAAGAACGAGTAGATGAACTTGGCGCCGACGCCCACGCCCAGATTGGGTAGGACCGAGTAACCGTACCCGCCGGCCACGGCCACGTCAAACGTGGTGTAGCGACCGAGAAAATCGCTGTGCTCATTGACGACGTCGGTCTCACCGGTCGTCAGGTAGATGATGTTCCCTCCGACGTTGCCGTAGCCCGGCAACTGATGGGTAAGAGCAGCGTACTCGTAGTACATTCCCGGGTACAGACCCGGGAGCCAGTTGCTGTGCATCAGCGTGGCGTTGGTCCCGTCGAGAAACGCCATGCCGCCCTGATTGTAGAAGACGCTGCTCGCGTCGTCAGCCAACGCCGTGAAGGCTCCACCGAGTCCGGTCGGCCGGGCTGCGGGCCAGATCATCAGAAACACGGCCCCCGGGTTTTGGCTCGCGGTCGCGACCCCAAGCAGGGCTGCAAGCGCAAGCCAGCAGGCTTTCTTCCTCATACGAACTTCTCCTTAGTAATCACAGACAATTATAGGTCAGTAGGTGTCAAGGTCAAGGTGAACAGCCCGGCGCCAATGGCCGAACCCCTCATCATGGTGACCAAGTCGCAATGACCAATCCCCAATCAAACCCGAATGCCTGAATACCCAATGCCGAGAACCGCGACCATTGGTGCTTGGTCATTCCTGGTTGATTGGTCATTAGCACTTGGCAATTGGTATTTCCTTCACTACCTCAGCACCAGCAGCTTGTCCCGCACGGTAACCTGCTGCAGTCGGCCCGGCCCTTCATCCACCCGCGCGGTCAGAGTGTACAGGTACACTCCGTTCGCCGGTAAACCGCCGCCGGTGTCGCGCCCGTCCCACCCGATGTCATTGTACCCGAAGTTCGCCGGCCGGAAACCAAGGTCACGTACCAGGCGGCCTGCCAGCGAATAGACTCGCACCCGCACGTCCGCCTGCCGACTCAGCACGAAGGTGAACCCGCAGCCGGATCGTACGGGGTTTGGGTATGGCAGCACCGACTCGACTCTGAGCACGCCCGAAAGGAGCGGCTTGACCGGGATTCCGACCACGGTCCGGTTAAGCAGGTTATCGGACACCGCTACGAAGAGCGAGTCGACGGGCCCGGTCAGTTTCACCGCCACGCGGAAACGCGCCGTTGTCGTCGAACTGTCATCGAACACCAGCAAGTCGGTCAGGTTGGTCGCGTAGGTCGGGTTGTCGACGTAGAACAACGGCACTTCACCCGCGACCGGGGCGATCATTATGCCCGAACCGTCGTTCACCACGCCTTCCAGTTCGAACTCCGCCGGCACTGTCGCGCCGCTCTCCAGTCGATTGCCGTCTCGGTAGAGACTAACGGCAGGAGCCGTCGTGTCGGCCTGCGCCGCCGGCTCGCGCGTGTACTCGATTGTGTCGCGTAGTACCGACAAATCCCCGGAACCACCCCAGATAGAGGCGCTTACTCGACACGACCGTTCGACCGGTGCGTAGTTGCCATTCGGCACAAAGACCGTGTCCAATGGCACGCCCAAGGGGAACGTGCCTTGGCATCCGAGCATCCCTCCGGCCACATCACCGGTTCCGCGCGCCAGGTCTGTTCCCGGCAACTCGTAGCTCGTCTCTCCCCGGAACGAGCGATAGGTGCGGATCCGTTTCGGCCCCTGGAGCAGCCATGCGAACTTCGCCTTGGCCGCATCAATCAGACCGTTGACGCGAAACCGCGCCCCGGGTCTGAGTGTATCGGGGACGACGACCAGTTCCTTGGCCGAAGCGTGTGGCAGACGCAGCACAGTTGCAGGATCGCCGAACAGGTGGTATATCTTGTCGTTCGGCCACGCCTGGAAGAAGCTGCGGCCGATGGTCGAGTCCGGCTGAGTGAACAACGGGGTGAGCAGGTTCCGGGCGAAAACAACATTCGAGCCCGCGACCGTGGCCTTGGTAGCGCCGACCGAGGCGATCGCGCCGCTCGACTGCCGCACCAGCTCTTCGGCGATGCACTCGAACTGCGTATCGTCAAACCGCCCTACCGAACAGCTGCCGAAGAAGCAGAACGGACCGCGGTGACCGTTCTGTATCTGCGGCACTTGAGAGATGTTCAACACACTCTCGTGGGTCAGGTCGAATCCAGCCCCATGTCCGAAGAAGGCCAGAGCGACCGCGCCGAGATTCATCTGGCGCGTCAGCTCGGCATGCGCACCCGGTTTGTTCTTGATGCCGACGTACGGCCACTCCGTAAGGTAGACCTTGACCAGGTCCAGCTGTTTGTCAGGAATCAGGCCCATCGCCTCACAATACGCGATGTGTCCGAACAAGATGGGGTCCCACCGCTTGGGGTCGTTCGGATTGGCCTCCCCGAGGAACTCGTCGTCGGCCAGCAGCAGATATCGCTTGTTCCACATCCCGGCCGGCTGCGTCTCGTATTCGATCACCTTGTCCACGAACTGGCGCAGTTCGGCCGCGCTGCGGCACGTAACTCTGCCGAGTGCCATGTCCGGGCTGCTGCCCTCTCCATCGAAGTCCGCATACCAGGCGTCGAATGCCAGCGCGCTCCGGTCATACGCATCGGGGTTCAGCCCGAACCCGTACTCATAGGCGGGGATTCCCGGAGGGCGTCCGCCCAGCAACCCCTTGTAGTCGCAGGTCGCGTCGCCGGCTAACAGGCCGTAGACCGGGTGCTTATCAGTGAGGAACAGCTTAATCGCACCCGGTTCCTCCATGCCGAACGCGTAGTCATCATAGATATCGTCGAGCGTCGCCGCCTGAGCCAGAGCGTGAGTGATGCCGGCGACCCGCCCGGTCCGGTATCCTGCGAGCCGCTGGGCCGGGCTCAGGAACTCCCTCGGCGTCACAACCCAGTAGTCAGCCTGCCGCTCGACGTTGCGCAGGTGACCGGGCCGGCGCAGTTCCATGTGGGCTGGTTTGAGCTGTTCACTTGCTCCCGCCACCGCGAACTCGGCCGGCCGGGCAAGACGCAGGCAGAACCGGGCGCTGTCCCCGGACCATTCGGCGCTGTCGTACATCGTCGGGGCGTACGGGTCGGTCACGTCGAGCATCTGTGGCCGCGCACGCACGTCCTTGATGCAGAACCGGAGACTTCCTGTATCGTCGCACAGAAAGTGAAGCTGGCCATCGTGCAACGAAAGCCGCCGCAGGTAGTCAACCTCGAGATAGTCCAGGTAGAGATTCTTCTGCCCTTGTCCGCTCAGCTCAAACGTCAGCACGTTGCGGCCGAAGTTCACCGGTAATACCGTGTCCGCGGCAAAGTCAAACGGGTTGGATGGCGGGGATTGCGCAAAATCGTATGTAGCGACCTGGCGTCGATTGAAGAACAAGGAGAGGTGATTCCCGCTGGCATCGGCCAGGAACCTGCCCGCCAACCTTTTCACCTGCACCGGGTAAGTGACGTCGAGCGGCACGTCGAGCGTCGCCACCTCACGGTCGGACGGCTTGAATAGCTGCGTCCAGATCCAGAGCAGGCCGGAGCGAGCCGGGCAGCTGAGTTCCTTCTCCTGATGGAGTCGGTCCAGGCCAACGTAGACAACCGGCGCGCCGGCCGTATCCGGTCCCGGCTCCGAAGGGATCCTGCTTCCGCGCATCCCGCCCCAGGTGAGCCAGTAGACGTTGTGCCGCGTGAAGTAGTTCTTGACGTACACTGAACACGTTCCGACCCAGTGCCCGGGCGCAAGACCGTAGAATACGACTCGGTCAGTTGGGTCCAGGCTGCCGTCCTCCTCGCCCTGCACGAGTATCGGGACCTGTTGCATGGAGTCCGGGTAGGACCTGTTAGGCTCATGCTCGCCGATCGTATACAAGGCAAGCGTCGCCGGGTCCAGCCCGGGGAGACTCAGGCCGGCTGCGGCCAGCTCGCGGCCAGTGATTCCGTAGATGCCGGTTGAATCGACAGTGATCTTGAGCCAGTGCGGCGAGCGCTCGAACTGACTGACAGGGGGCCCCGAGGCCAACTGAGACGATGTATGAACGGGCCAATCCAGCTTCCAATCCAACGCCTTCCCACCGTTCAACAGCATCGCAGCGACGGCACCATCCAGCGGGTCCGATTCGCCGCTGCGCCGCGGCCTTCGCTCGAAGGTGACGGAAACCTCGAGCCACTCGTAGTAGCTCAGCGTATTCGTCTTCGTGTCATACCGGCATGGGCTGAGTTGTATCGGCACGAACCTCGTTCGGCGCAGGACCTCCGCTGGCCCGGCCACGGCTGACGGCTGTGAGAGAACTCCCGAGTTCTCCGGCAGATCACCGTACCACGACGAGTCACCGTCCCATGACATATGCGGTACGGTCGAAAGCCGTGCGGCTCGCAGCTCGCGCTCAGGTCCAGTCCGGACACTGACTCGCACGCCGCCGGTCTGCGGAATTCCGACGCGCACAGTCTTCCCCGGCAAATCGGGCTCGCCGGGCTGTGCGAGATGGTCCGCGTCATCGAAGTCGACCGCGTGCCGGCCGCCAATGCAGTCGGTGAGCCTGACCTGTCCCGGCACATATCGAAATGAAACGCCGCTCTCATCCGAGCTTTGGACGGTTAGGGAGGCCGATAGCACAGCCGGAATCACGGTAAGGACGAGGAGCAGCGGTGGTATCTTCGTGGAAACGAGTCTAGAACGGTGCCGGTTCAAGTCAAGCAGCCTGGCCGACCTCGCCGGTCACGGCTTGATCGTGATCCCGAAGTCCGTCGGAAGCACGCCGCCGCCAGCCAGAGCCACGATGACTCTCACGTCATCCTCGTTGCCCATATCCTGGAATACGAGCTTGCCGTCCGGGTCCGAACTGGTCGCGGACATGGCTATGCAGTCCACCACAAGTATGGCCGGCCCGCGGTTATCGGGAAGAGCAACCGAGGTCGCCAGCGCAGCAGCCAGCGGAGTGGTTGTTAGAACTTCGGCCGCGATTTGCTCGTTCGCTGCCAGCAGGTGCTCCAACACGACACGGCGTGCGGCATCCCCACCGACCTCCACTGTTCGACAGGGGCCGCCGGGGCCAACTGCTGCGTCAGTGCTCTCGCCGATCCCTATCCAGCGCCCCTGCCATACCTCGACACTGCCGCGGCTGAAGAGCAGGTCGACCTGACGCCGCGACTTAGCCTGCCCCAGCAGCAGCGCCAGTCCGCGGGCGGTTCCGCGCAGCCGACAGTCCCAGCCCAGCTTCGCCAACCTCTGCCTGAGTATTGCCGTCGTTCGCCCAAAGGCGGCCCGGTTCAATCTCTTGGTTGGACGGGCATCAACCGTCATCGCCGGCTCGTAGGGAACATCGACTGACCCGGCGCGGTTGAATCGGCCCAAGCGCAGCTCCCACTCTGCCGTTCTTGCCGAATCGCTGCAGTACAGGCGGACCGGCAGTCCGGAACTAGGATCCACCTCCATGACACCGGTCAGCCGCTTGGTCTGAGTCGGGTCGAGAATCGGCAGGTCCGGCTTGAAGGCAAAACGGTATCGGCCACGCTCGGTGCCAATGAACTCGAGTGGCCTGCCTCGGAAGGCTCCTTCGCCCTGTTCCAGTACACGGGTCTCGATACCGCGCAAGGTTCGATGCCAGCCAGACTGCTCCTTCTCGTACTGGTCCGGACCCTCGGCTCGCAACTCCACTCGTGACACCTCGCTGCGACGGCGCATGAAGCCGGACCACACCTCCCGGTCTGCCTGCTCTCGCGCGCCAATGAACTCAACCTCAATTGGAAACGGCATGTCGGTATGGAAGCCGAGGGTGAACCCGAATGATCCGAGTTGCGCAAGCCGCTCCCACGCACCCGCGCCAGCCTGCTCCGGTGCCATGGGCCGTGCATTGTGCAGGACGCCGGCGCATGACAGAGTCAGGACTGCAGCCAGAACCGAGAACGAACCGCGCACCGACCTAGAAGTCGGTTCCGAGCCCGAGGATGAACTTCCAGCCGCTGTCATCGGTTGTCGAGAGCGGTTTGGCGAAGTCGAACTTCAGAAGGAAATAGGATAGCGTCACCCTGGCGCCGATTCCCACCCCCAGTTTGAGGTCGTCGAACTCCCCCTTAGCGCCGTCCCACAAGTGGAAGCTCCGGCCTGTACGCCAGGGCGCGACCATGCCGCCGTCAAAGAAAGCAACTCCTCTGATGCCGCCGAACTCAATGGGCAGGGGAAATGCCAGTTTGAGCCGGTCGATGAATGGGTATCGTAGCTCGAAATTGAAGGTCGCGGCCGCCGGGCCGTAGTCAGCGTAGAACTCGGCCGGCTCGTAGCCTCTGACCACAATCTGTCCAGGCGCGTATTCAAGGAACCGTATGCCGCCCAGGTAGTATTGATCGGCATCCGCGCCGTAGCTCGTTATGCCGAAGAGCCGGCTTGCGAACACGAATCTGCGCCCGAGCCTCTGGTAGTTGCGGACGTCCAGGAATACGTCCTGGAACTGCCTGGTCGAAAGGAAAGATGCATCGGCGCCAAACCGCGCCCTGGTGCCACGTGCAGGGCCGTCATAGTCCCAGAAAGTGTTGTCGAAGACCAGCGCGGCTTCACCGGAGAAGACCACCTCGTGCCACAGGCTGTCAAGGTACCAGCCCGATTGCGGCACTGCAGGAGAGTCTACCCAAGTGTCGCGCTCTACCTCGCTGTAATACCCGGTCGGCCCGGCTTCCACCCTCACGAAGCGGTTGAACGGATAGACTCCGAGCGCCTGCACCCCCCGGTTGAGATTCCACTCCCAGATGTGGTACGGGTTGTACCGACGGATGTCCTGGAGTTGGAAGAAGGTAAAACCGTAGTCAATCCGGCGAGGCAAATGCCAGTACTGGAACAGCAGATTGGAGTTCAGGATGTTGCCGTACAAATCCGTATACAGCTCGAACCGGTGGTCGCCGAGCATGTCGCTGAACGCCACGTCTACGAGCCCCTCGAATCCGCCGGACGAACCCCCGTACGACGCCGCGCCCGCAGCATAGTCAAGGGAGAGGTTGAAACCTACCGGCTTGACCCGGGTGAAATCGAGGCCGGCTTTCTGGAACACGAACGTGTCCAGCGGGGGCTGATATGGCTTGCCCGAGTCCGCCGGCAGGTTCTCAAGCGGGTCAAGGATGACCGCAACATCCCAGCCAACGTCAAAGAAGTAGGCAAAAGAGAGTTTGCGGTCGTCGCGCGAAAGCGTAAGGTAGGAGACGTCACCCAGCAGGTTCGTGCGTCGGACGATGCGTTTGGTCGCAAACGAGTACGCGTAGATGTTGCTGGCCGAGTCCGATGCGGCATAGAGCAGATACTGACCGGAGTGAGAGAATTCGGGATGTGAGAGTTGGCCGCCCCAGTCGGTGAGCCTGTCTATCTCGCCGGCCCCGTTCCTGATCCAGACCGCGTACCGACCAGGTATCCACGCTTCGCCTTCGTCCGGCCGGTCGGATACGAACGCGACGGAGTCTCCGCCCGGCGAGAATACCGGGTCGCGCTCCTCGAAAATGTCGTATGTCATCCGCGTGGGTTCGCCGCCACCAACCTCCGTGGTATATACGTCGCTGAACCCGTTCTTGACTCCGACAAAGACGATCTTGCTGCCATCAGGCGAGAATCTTGGGCTGAAGATAGCATCGAGGTTACCGTATATCCGACGCCTGACCTTGCCGGTCACATAGTCGATCAGGGCGAGGTTATCCCTCCCGCCGCTGGTTGTCACGACGACGATCGACTTCTCATCCGGAGACCAAGCCGCCCCGGGTCGGATGAGGTGCATGGACTCAAATCCGCCGGACCTTCCGCCCTTGACGAGGCGCTTCAGCACCCGACCGTCGAATGCGGAAATCACATACACGTCGGCGTACTCCAACCGGTCCGATATCATCACGATCTTCGTCCCGCTCGGCGATATCGCGGGCGCCGTGTTGTAGACCGAACCGTCATCTACATGGTTGGTGAGGCGCTTTGCCAGACGGTCGAAGTTGTCGAGCTTCACGACTTGCGGCCAGTACTTCACTCGCAGGTAGTTCTCCCACTCCTTACTGAACCGCTTGATCGCCACCCCGAATACCGAGGCGAAAGCGCCGTCCAGGCTCCGCTTGCTTTGAAGCGAATGCATGAACTCGTACACCTTCTTCCGGCCGTACTTTTCCTCAACGTAGCGGAAGAATGACTCCCCTTCGCGATACACGAGATAGCCCGTCCCGTCGGAAAGGTCCTGCAGCGAGACCAACCGGTTGTTGATGACGAGGTCGCGCATGAAGTCTTCTGAGCTGACGTTCACCCAGCCGGACTGAAACTCGGCGAAACCCTCGGTCACCCAGAGCGGAACGCTGAACTCGTCGATGGCGCCGAGCAAAGACGCCAGCCGCGACCGGTAGTACATCTG
>Ga0315277_10010758_pt1 | contig 11563 bp, 10 predicted proteins | sample YL17G05_15_MG_FD_203695 | JGI IMG/M metagenome (GOLD analysis project Ga0315277, IMG submission 203695) | Sediment microbial communities from Yellowstone Lake, YNP, Wyoming, USA - YL17G05_15 | ecosystem: Environmental > Aquatic > Freshwater > Lake > Sediment | place: USA: Wyoming | collected...
CTTCTTTATGGAGCCTCATGGCCTCTTCGAGTCTGCCCAACCCCTGGAGGATGACGCCTTGGTTACAAAGGGAGGCTGAAAGTCCATCCTTATTCCCCAGTTCCCTGCAGATGCCTTCCTCCTCTTTGTGGAGTTTCATGGCTTCTTCGAGTCTGCCCCAGGCTTTAAGGATGAGGGCCTGGTTGCCAAGGGAGCCCGAAAGTCCATCTTTATTCCCCAGTTCCCTGCATATCTGCTCCGTTTCCTTAAGGAGCTTCATGGCCTCTTCGAGTCTGCCCCAGGCTCTAAGGATGAAGGCCTGGTTGCCAAGGGAGTCCTGAATACCATCCTTATTTCCCAGCTCTCTGCATATCCGCTCTTGTTCTTTTAGGAGCTTCATAGCCTCATCGAGCCTGCCCTCGGCGATCAGCGCCAGGGTGAAGAGAGATGTCCGAATACCATCCTTATCTCCCAGTTCCCTGCAGATCTGCTCCTTCCCCTTCTGGGGAAGCCTATTTATAACATTGTCAAGTATCGGCTTAATCTGTTGTTTCAGAGCCGATAAACCGTATTTAATCGTAAGGTTATAAGCTTCCTCCACCAAGGGCAGTGCATCCTTGGGTTTGCCTATTTTAAATGCAAGGAGATGAGCTTGGCTGCTAAGTGATAAGGCTAGACCTCCAGGGTTCCCCAGCTCCCTACATATCTGCTCCTCTTCCTTATAAAGCTTCATGGCCTCATCGAGTCTGCCCCAGCCATAGAGGACGGCGGCCTGACTGCCAAGGGAGATTGAAAGGCTATTCTTATTCCCCAGCTCCCTGCATATCTGCTCTTCTTCTTTATGGAGTTTCATGGCCTCTTCAAGTCTGCCCCAGGCATAGAGGATATTAGCCTGGTTGCCAAGGGAGCGTGAAAGTCCATCCTTATTTCCCAGTTCCCCGCAGATGCCCTCCTCTTCCTTATGGAGTTTCATGGCCTCTTCGAGCCTGCTCCAGGCTTTAAGGATGAGGGCCTGGTTGCCAAGGGAGCGTGAAAGTCCATCCTTATTTCCCAGTTCCCTGCAGATGCTCTCCTCTTCCTTATGGAGTTTCATGGCCTCATCGAGTCTGCCCCAGTCCTGGAGGATGAGGGCCTGGTTGCCAAGGGATCCCAGAAGGTTATCCTTATTTCCCAGCTCCCTGCATATCTGCTCCTGTTCTTTACTTAGCTTCATGGCCTCATCGAGTCTGCCCCAGGCTTTAAGGATGAGGGCCTGGTTGCCAAGGGAGCCCGAAAGTCCATCTTTATTCCCCAGTTCCCTGCAGATGCGCTCCTTCTCTTTAAAGAGTTTCATGGCCTCATCGAGTCTGCCCCAGGCTTTAAGGATGAGGGCCTGGTTGTTGAGGGAGGTCTGAATACTATTCTTATTCCCCAGCTCCCTACAGATCCGCTCTTGTTCTTTTAGGAGCTTCATGGCCTCATCGAGTCTGCCCCAGGCTTTAAGGATGGTTGCCTGGTTGCCAAGGGATATCTGAATACCATCCCTATTCCCCCGCTCCCTGCATATCTGCTCTTCTTCTTTATGGAGCCTCATGGCCTCTTCGAGTCTGCCCAACCCCTGGAGGATGACGCCTTGGTTACAAAGGGAGGCTGAAAGTCCATCCTTATTCCCCAGTTCCCTGCAGATGCCTTCCTCCTCTTTATGGAGTTTCATGGCCTCATCGAGTCTGCCCCAGGCGTAGAGGATATTTGCCTGGTTGCCAAGGGAGGCCTGAATACCATCGATATTTCCCAGCTCCCTGCAGATCCACTCTTGTTCTTTTAGGAGCTTCATGGCCTCATCGAGCCTGCCCCAGGCTTTAAGGATGAGGGCCTGGTTGCCAAGGGATCTCTGAAGGCTGTCTATGTCCTTATTTTGCCGATAATGCTCTACGAGAAAAGTCCGGAGGGAAAATGCCTCATGGGGATTGCCAGTATCGTCTAAGAGGGTGGCAATTTGCCATACGTGGTTTTTGTCGGGTATATTTTCCGGACTGGTAAGGACAGGTTTGTAAGCATCGCTCATTTTAAGGGAATTACTCTCAAGGTAGGACCAGTAGGCCTTGACATCAAATTGGTCCTTCTGCCAAGCAGCAGAGAAAAAAGAAAGATCAGAGAGAAGGTCATACAACCGCTGGCGGCTTCGGGAACTATTAGGCTGACGGAACTGCCAGGGGAGCTCATCCACCTTGCGGGGCGTTAGCTCCTGCTTTTCGAAGTAGTCCGCCAAGCGTAGGTGGACACTTTGCTGATCCTCTCCTATTGGCATATAGGTACCCCGGACTGCATCGCGGAGGAAGTTGTGTGCGAAGGTGAGAAAGCCTGAGCGGCTGATGAGTGATTCCCGTGCAGCGAGGAAGAGGGGTGACCATGCTGCCCGTGGAAGGGGCTCTCCATCCTTACCCAAGAGGTCAAGGAGTTCTGATTCGGTAAGACCCCTTCGGGATGCCCAGATGAGGGGCATGGAGTCTTTGACTAAATCTTTACCGTAGTCCTCTTCCCAGCGGGCAAGGACTTTGCCATAAAGTTCATAAGGATCTTTGGCCTCAAGGTAATGATTGATGCGCTCATCAAGCCTTTCATGTTCACCGAAGAGACGGAGCTCTTCAAGCAATACCTTGAGAAAGAGGGGATTGTAGGTCTGCTCTGCTTGTGCAATCTTTTCTATCCTGTGGGCGCTCAGCTCCTTTGTGTACTGTTTGAGATAAATGGGAATCAGCGCCTTCCTCTCATCTGCTGCGAGGAGTTCTACAGTGAGGGTCGGCCATCCCCTCTTTGTGAGGTCATCAAGTGGCCTTCCGGGGAGCGTGGAAAGGAAAATTCTAATATTCTCAGGGATGAAGGGTGGAAGCCAGACGAGGTCGAGGGCGCCTTCATGGTCTTCCAACTGGTTTAAGGCATCGAGGATGAGAATGACTTTGGAGAATCGCTCGACCCCCTCACCTCGGTCCTCTCCCGCCAGGGGAGAGGAGGGTCGAAGACAAGCAGCGGAGACCATATGCAGATAGTTGGCAAAGGCAGACCTTAACTCATCTGATTTATCTGGTATCTCCTGTGGAATATTGAAATGTCTCTTCAATTCCCCCATGATTCTTCTGAGCATGGCTGCCCAATCAGCACTGTAAGGTGATGCACCGATAAAGTGCAAGACGAGAAGCTCATGGGGGTGCTCTTCACGATACTTCAGCGCCCAGTTTGCCAGGAGCGCCGATTTCCCTGAGCCTGATTCACCGAGGATAACAAGGGGTGGGTCAGTGGACTGGGTGTGTTTATTGAGACGGTCAAAGTATGCCTCCCTCCCTATGTAAACCTGCGACCTGCTCTGGGCATAGGCCTCGTGATCGAGGGCATCACGGTCAAGTGGGTCAATCTTCTGGTCAGGAGGATAAAGGACATCAATAAATTTAGTTAAGTCCTGAAGGACAAGCTCCCCCAGTGTCTTCGGGTCCGGGAAGTTCTCGTGCACTGGAAATCCGCTTTTTCTAATACGGCCTTTGAGTTTTTCAAGTTTCTCGCGTGCGTCTTCATCTTCAGAAAGGAAATCCGCTCTCTTTGCCCCTTCAGGTAAACGTCGAATATACTCAGGGTCCCGGAAGTAGAAGAAGGCATGTTCTGCCATCTCGGGGTTATTGAGTACACCGTGGAGTATCTCCAGTTCTGTTACCGAATGGGAGAGATGCTCTTTCAGCCAGGGTTCCCGATCTATGAGGTCATGCGGGATCGTATCGGGTATCCAGCCATACCGTTCCCCAAGCAGTCCAATAAAATAGGGTCGGCACCGTTTGATCTCTTCGAGGCAGATGGGGAGGACCTTCCCTTCTGCCTTCTGCTCTTCTGTTACGCCCCACCGTAGGTCAACTTCACCCCAGGTAACACCCCGTTCCTCACAGATCTTCCTCAACTGGGGGAAGGTGCGCTTTACAAGAACCTCCCTCTCCTCCTTCATATCTTTAAAGGTAGAGGAGACGAAAACACGAATGACACGCTGTTGTAATTCAATTGTGTGTGCCGTTTGACTTGTCATTGTTCATCCCCCCTTTTCAAAAAATTGTCCATCGCCGATTGGTCACTTACAAACTATAAAAATCGGTAATCCCCCGTCGGGCCCCTTTAATAAAGGGGGATTGGGTGTTCGCGCCACACCCTATGATAATGTGTTTGAAATCCTTGTCAATCAAATTTTGAAGGTGCCCTCCTCGTATCCAAATATCAGATAGTTTGACTGGCATAGTCGGGCGTATTATATTCTACCATGTTTAAGCTTGGGAATTTATTTCTAACACTTAAGCATAAATGGGGCAAATTGGATCAAATTCTCAATTCAAAGCACCTGCCTTCGCCGAAGTGGCTACGCGCAGGCAGGCGAAATCCGAAACAAATACGAATATTCAAAATACAAATTTTCCAAACAAAAAAGTCTTGAATAAATCCACTTCATCGTCTGTAAGATTTAGAAGGAAGGTATTTTTATGAACGAGGTGTTATATTATGGCGGGTCCATTTTTAAGGATTATCATAAAAGTCTGTATATAGGGTTATTCTTAAGTAATCGTGAAGTACTAAACATACCAGCGATGAATCATATCCGACCTGCGGATTTCTTGCCAAGATGTGTTTTCTCCAAAAGGCTTCGGTATGAAAAACAAATCAAAACCATTCATCTGTTCCGTTTATTATCACTCGAAATGTTGCATGGAGATAGAAAAACGTAAAAACAACATTACAGGAAGAAAGAAAGTATAACGTTGGGTGGCATGTGAAGAACTACCAAATGCCAGGAATTAAACGATATGTAGTCTTTTGCATATATTCCTTATATCCTTTTAGTTCCCTCCCAAGTACACTTTCTTCATTTCGTATTCTTGCCACTAAAAGGGGAATGATCAACAGCGAAGGGATCGTTGCCCAATAGGATCCCAGTGCCAGCGGGGAAAGGATATACATCAGCGACACTCCCAGATACATCGGGTGTCGGACAATTGCATACGGCCCACTACTGATGACTTCCTGTCCCTGCTCTACTTCGATGATGCGAGATGCATAGCGGTTCTCTCTTAATACAAGGAAAAACATACCGTAGCCCAGCAATACAAGAACATCTGCAACGATTACCACCACAACGGGAACATTTGACCACCCAAAACGTTTGTCAAAGCCTGGAATCAGGAAGATGAGGAGATAGTAGAGAGACCCGAGTTTGACAATCAATTTTTGAGATGCTTCTTTTTCTCTCATCCTCATCCTTCGTGCCAGCAGTGCAGGATCGTTTCTGAGCAAATAGATTAAAACAAGAACCATGGGAATAAGGAGGACGGTTAAATACAGCCATGCCTCCCAGTAGGCAAAGGTTCCAGCAGGCAGGAAGAACATCGCTAACAGTAAAGGGATAACTATGAGAAGGCGCACAAAAACCATTTTGATCAATTCACTCTGTGAAAGTTGCTTGTCGTCCATTGTATTTCCTCACCAGGTTCGCTGCCCAACGAATAGCTGAGCGGTACCCGGACTATAGATCCTTAGGATCAGTGCCATCCACTTTAAAATACGGGTTCTAATATACACAATCTTTGAACGTTTTGGAACCGAATGTTTCAGGAAAAACTAATTTATTTTATCTTTCAATAGATTTTCTCAAGGGGGGAAGGAAGGAGGGGACAGGTTCAAATTTATTTTGTCTTGTTTAATTTGCTCGCTTGTGATAAGTTTTGCTTTAAATTTCAGGGAGAATGAATGATGAAGATCGAAAAGTTATGGGGGGGGCGGTTTGAGGAACTTCCACCGGAAGAGATCGTTGATTTTCTCTCGGGGAGAGATGTAAGGGGGACCCCTCCCTGCGATGAGCGTTTGATCTCATATGATCTATGGGGAAATCGTGCCCACCTGTTGATGCTCTGCCGTCAAGGGATTATCTCAAAGCAGGATGGAAAGAATATCCTCAAGGGATTGAGGGAATTGGAATCCCTTTACCAGAAAGGGAGGTTTAAATTGGATCCCTCCAAGGAGGATGTCCACTCCAACATCGAGAGTTTTCTCATCGACCGGGTGGGGATGGAACATGGAGGAAGGATCCACACCGGCAGAAGCCGCAACGACCAGGTCGCTCTTGATATGCGTCTCTACCTTCGGGATCAGGCGATGGAATTTATTGGAGGATTGATCGGGCTAATAGAATCGCTTCTCAATAAAGCCGGAGAGCATCGTTTGACGATCATGCCCGGTTATACCCATCACCAGCATGCAATGGCTACTACTTTCGGCCATCTTTTGCTCTCCTTTGCAGAGGCTCTGGAGAGAGATATTCAACGGTTCATCCACTGGTTCGTTCTCTTCAATAACAATCCTCTGGGAGGAGCAGCCGGCTATGGGACCTCTTTTCCCCTCGATCGAAAATTGACCTCAAAGCTTCTCGGCTTTGACGGCCCATCGGAGAATGTCACCGATCCCATCACCCAGAGATGGGAGCCTGAGACAGAATTGGGGTACGCCATCGCCGTGATGATGGACCATCTCTCTACGATGGCACAGACATTGATCCTTTTGTCCACCAGCGAATTTAATATGGTTCGTCTGAGCGATCAACATAGCACGGGAAGTTCCATCATGCCCCAGAAACGGAATCCTTGCTCCATGGAGGCGATCAAGGCCAAGACAGCTTTTGCTCACGGAACTCTGGTGAGTCTCCTCTCTGTGGGCAAGGGCCTCTTCGTGGGATATAACCGAGACACCCAGTGGACAAAGTACTGGATCATTGATCTGGTGGAGGAGACAAAACCCGCCCTAACGGTGATGGCCGATGTGATACGGCTCCTTCAGGTTCATAAGGCACAGATGTTAAAACAGGCCGAAGAGGGGTTTGCCGGCGCCACTTCCTTGATGGAATGGATGGTTGCTTCATTTAGGCTTCCTCTGCGAAAAGCGAAGGGGGTGATGGAGAAGGCGGTGAAATATTCGGAGAAAGAAGGAAAGGAGGAGGTGACCTTTCAGAGCTTGAAGAAAGCCCTCCGAGAGATGAAGATCGATCTATCCCTATCAGAGCAGGACGTGAAAAAGGTTCAGAGGCCGGAGAGGATCCTGTCTCAAAATCTCGCAATTGGGACGCCGTCTGCTAAAAGGGTTCAGGAAAACGTCTCATCGCTTCGGGAAAAGGTGAAAGAAAGCAGGGCTTGGTTGACCCTGAGGAGAAGAAAAATCGAGAAGGCGAAAGAATTGATGGGCAGGATGGAGAGACAAATCTGGAGATGAAAGGAGATATCCATGGGAAAAGTGGAAGCGATCATCAAGTCTGAAATCGTACGTCTGGCAAAGAGGGAGGTTCGAAAAATATCTGCTCCATTGGGCCGGGATGTGAGGGCATTGAAGGGTACCGTCTCACAACTTCACAGGATCGTTTTGGCCCTCGAGCGATTCACAGCCCTGCAGAAGAGAGAATCGGAGAAAAAGATTTCTTTCGAAGCGACTCCGGAAGAGGTGGGGGCATCGCGCCTCTCTCCACGATTGATCCGAAGCCTTCGCAAACGGTTGGGTATCTCCCAAAGGGAACTTGCCCGCCTGACAGGAGTTACTCCTCTTGCTGTGTACCAATGGGAGACCGGGACGTTTAAGCCGAAAAAAGAGAAGAAAGCGATGCTCGTGGGGCTTCGTAAACTGGGTCGCCGCAATGTGAAAAAATTCCTCGAAGACAGAAAGAGTGAGGGAACGGAGAAGAAAGCTCCCAGACCGAAATCAAAGACCAAATCAAAGACCAAATCAAAGACCAAATCAAAGACCAAATCAAAGACCTCGAAAAAATAGACCCTAAAAAGGGATAGGCTACTACTTAGAAAGGAAGACCCGAAGGAATTTTAAAAAGTGGCGTGTCCCTTTTTTATTATGAGAGATTTCTGGACTTCTTCAGAAATCTCATTATGGAGGCAGTATGGACTTAAGAGTGTTTGAGAAGATGGATACCTCACGGCTTCGAAGTTATATCCAATTCTTGCTCTGGCACTACCGTGTGATCGATGCCTTTTGGTTTATCTATGTGGCGGAGATGTTTGATCAACCCACGGCAGAACGGCTTAACGAGCAGGTCTGGGGACGGGTTGCTGGGATGGCCGGCAAAGACCTCCTCCAGCGTTTTGATATCGAAGAGAAAGGGCTTAAAGGTTTCGTTAAAGCCTTAAGATATTTCCCCTGGGCAATTCTTGTGGGTTATGAGATAGAAGAGAAGGAAAATGAGGTCATCATCACCATTCCCAATTGTCCCACCCAGGAAGCCCGCCTTAAAAGGGGGCTGGATGAATTTGTGTGTAAGGAAATGCACCGGGGCGAATTTACAAGCTTTGCCCGGGAGATCGATGACCGTATCGAGGTGGAATGCCTCTTCGCCCCGCCTGATCCCCATCCTAAAGACCTGTTTTGCAAGTGGAAGTTCACCTTAAAAAAGTAGGGACACTTCCCAATTTTTTCCTGCCATTTTGTAACAAAAGGGGCCGGATTGATTCTTCGATTACTATTTGCGCTCGTCAAGTCAAGTTTATAGTTTAGTTTTAATCCCGGCCCTCTCTTCCAAAGTCAATTATGACATCTTACTACAGAAGTTCTTCCTTAAACCGGGAACTTTTTTGTGTTCCGGTTGTCTATTAAACCATAAGAAGATTAAAAAGGAGGTCATGTTATGAAACGGAACGCTTTATTAATGGTGTTGTTTGTCGTATGGGTTATTCCAGCATTGGCATGGGCCCATGCAGGAAATGTAGATGTAGTGGATGTGCGGGTTCTTTCAGATTCTGGAGAAGTGTTTCCAAAGTACAGGACCTATCCACGCTGTTCCCAGGAGGGAAAATTTTTCTATATGGAGGCAGTGAAGGGACAGAGATACTCCATTCAGGTCACAAACAAATCGGATAGGCGCATTGGCGTCGTGATTGCTGTGGATGGGAGAAACATCGTCGACGGCAAGAAATCAGACCTCAAGCGGAAGGAGCGGATGTACATCGTCGGGCCTCACGAGTCAAATACCTTCGAAGGCTGGCGAACAGGCATGGACAGGACAAACAGGTTCTACTTCACCGAACAGCCCGATTCCTATGCGGAGAAGGTGTTTGCCGACGCCTCGGCAATGGGGACCATCGCTCTCGCTGTGTACAGGGAAAAGCTTCCTGAAATAGTTCCATACTCCGGAGGTCCATCCCGAATGAAGGACGCACCCGCCGGAGCTGCACCCTGTGCTCCCAGTGAGAGTCGCTCTGCTGACAGGTCTGAACAGAAGAAGAATGAGCAGGCAGGCACCGGATTTGGGGAGACGACCCACTCCCCTGCTTATATGGTCCACTTTGATCCGGAGTATACCATGGCCGAAAAAATTGTCCTGAAATACGAATGGCGATCAGAACTGTGCAGGAAAGGAATTATCTCATGCGGTCCAAAAAACAGATTCTGGCCTGGTGGTTACGAATTTGCCCCGATCCCGAAAGATTTTAGGGGATGATACCAGTTGGCAAAGGAATGCCTGCCCTCGAAACCATAAAATTGGATGAAGTGGGAATACACATGGGAGATACCAGGCACATTCTGCACGAACGTCGCTTTGTTCTGTATCTACTCGCGGTATCTAAGGTAATGTATGGAATCCCTGCTCTCTAAAATGCGGATCAAAGGCAAAGGCCATCTTGATCTCCAGGGTACGCATCATCTCGAAACTGACGCAATCAACGAGGCTGAGATTCCGCCTCGACGCTGAAAGGAGGGCGCTAACGCCAGATCGATGTAATTCTGGGATAACAAATTCAATATTTACTAAAGGCAAAATGTCGTTTTGGACTCCTCTTGCGGCGTCCATGCCAAGTCGATGCTGAATAAGAGCAAATGTCTCCACAAGAATGTAATTGCTTGTAATGAGGGTACCTTCATCCTTTAGCAGACCGACCCATGCGGTCTTCGCCTTTTGATGATTTTCATCATCTCTATCGAGCAAAGCATAAAAGGCCGATGTATCGATAAAGACTCTCATTTGTTATAGGCTTCCGTTAGATAGAGATCATGCTTTTTAGAAACGTCGCGTTTTCCAGAACTGAACTTTCCAACGATCTCCATCGCCCTTCTATGTCTTTCTTCGGCGTTGACAACCGTGTTTGACTTAATGACCGTGTCAACGGCTTTCCTGATGAGCTCCGCAACGGATAAATGCCGAGACTGGGCTATCTTCTTAAGCGCCTTCGCCTGATCCTCTGTCAATTGTATTTGTGTCCTGATCATAAATGCCTCCTATGTTATCACTTTTGATTAAATGATAACAGAAGGGTCCAAACCTGTCAATCAAAAGGAGAAAGTGGTTGTTGCCCATCCATTTTCTGCTTTTCTCTTGACAAAATAATTTAGTATGCTAAAGTTTAGCATATAAAATTTAATCCGGAGGATTGATGATGGCTGTTGAAGACCGGCTTATCTATTTAATTTCAAAAGTATTTCACAAACTTATGATAAATCTTCAAAAGGCCTTTTCAGAGGCCGGAGTAGAGGTGACGCCGGTTCAGGCTATGCTCCTCTTCTACCTCCAGAAGAAAGACGGTTCGAGTCTTACGGAGATTAGCTCTGGTTTAATGTTAGAGAATCCGACTGTCACAGGCTTGATCGACCGATTGGAAAAATCAGGTTATGTGAAACGATCGGATCACCCCAGTGATCGACGTGTCTACCTGGTTTATCTCACTGAAAAGGGAAGCATGGTAGCTAAAAGAGCCTTGCCAATCATTAAGAGGTTAAACGAGCAAATTAAGGAAGGATACTCAGGGGAAGAGATTGAAAGCTTCAAAAAGGTGTTGATGGGAGCATTTAATAAGTTTTCCTAAAGAAAGCTCAAGGAGATTCATGTTGGAACATATAAAGAGGATAAAAACTTTACAAGAGATGATTGAAACCTGTGATCTTTCTGGGGTGATTTTGTTTTATTCCAGAGATGTATTCTATTACACAGGAACATCTCAACCCTCTTACTTTTTTATTTCACCCCAACATTACTGCCTATATGTGAAGGCTGGTTTTGATTTTGCCCTTCGTGAGGCGCAAATCGAAAAAGAAAATATTAAAGAGGAAAGACATCTTGAAAATATCTTCAAAGAGAATTTTTCTATAATCAAAAGAGGTAAGAAAATTGGTGTCGAATTGGATGTATTACCCGCAAATCGTTTCTTGGAATTCAGTAGAATCTTTAGTGGATTTAAAATTGTAAATATCTCTCCCCTTATTCTAAACCAGAGGAAAAGCAAAGACGCCAGGGAAATTAAGATCATCCGGAAAGCATGCAGCGCGATCCATAGGGGCCATGAGAGGGTTTTAACTGTATTGAGAGAGGGGTTGACTGAACTTGAATTAGCTGCTGCAGTCGAGGATGCCCACAGACTGGCAGGGCATGAGGGGATCTTCTTTATCCGACAACCCGATTTCTTCATGAGCAGAGGGCCATTAGCCTCCGGACCTAACCTTTATCAGATCAGCGGTATGGTCTATTCGATCACTGGAATCGGGTTGAGTGCTTCCGTCCCGTTGGGACCCTCTCGCAGAAAGATTAGAAGGGGAGATTTAGTTG
>Ga0315277_10010760_pt1 | contig 11561 bp, 8 predicted proteins | sample YL17G05_15_MG_FD_203695 | JGI IMG/M metagenome (GOLD analysis project Ga0315277, IMG submission 203695) | Sediment microbial communities from Yellowstone Lake, YNP, Wyoming, USA - YL17G05_15 | ecosystem: Environmental > Aquatic > Freshwater > Lake > Sediment | place: USA: Wyoming | collected...
GATTTCAAGTTCGACGAAGGTGAAATGCCGGCTGGAAATTATATTCGGAAATTCACAGCCGAGGATTTTCATCAGATGGAGGAATTGCGCAACCTCGAGAACAAAGGATTGACGATATGCGAAGAGCGAGTAAAATCTCATGGTCTTCCGATGAAACTCCTTGCCTGCGATTATAGATTCGACCGCACGAAAGTCACATTTCATTTTTCAGCTGAAAATAGAGTTGATTTCAGGATACTCGTACGGGATCTCGCGAGCATTTTCAAATGCCGAATCGAGCTTCATCAGGTGGGAGTTCGCGATGAAACGCGAATATGCGGAGGGATCGGTTTCTGCGGACGAGCTCTCTGCTGTATGAGCCATCTTAACAAATTCGAGCCTATCTCAATAAAAATGGCTCGTACTCAAAATCTTCCGCTTACCCCCACCAAGATAAGCGGCGTTTGCGGACGTCTTCTCTGCTGCCTGAATTATGAGCATCCCACCTACGAGGAGTTCATGGAGGGTCTTCCGAATGTGGAGGATAAGAAAATCATCGATGGGAAAAATGCAACTGTGATAATGGTCAGTCCCTTAAGGCGCCTGGTTGTTATTGAATATGATGATGGCAAACGGGAAACCATTTCAAAAGAGGAATATATCTCCGGTCATAAGCATCGATTCGAAGAAACCGAAGCTTAAATTGTGTCGTGCAGGATTTCATTGATATACTTTTCAAAATGTGATAAAATACCCATACTAATAAAGATGGAATTACTTTGTATTTAAATATTTTTGACATTCTTATGTAGATTATGAACTCAAAAGAACCCTGAAGAGGTGAGAATTATGATAAAAACAACGTCGCTCTTGCTCATAATGGCAGGTTTGTTTTTGCTTTTAATGATTGGATGTTCGGGTAATGCATCCAGTCCGATTTCTCCGGAAAGACCACAGGATGAGAGACCATCTGTGAATACTGAACCAGAAGGAAAAGTGCATGAGCTTCTCGGCGTGTACACGATGAAGTTCGACCTTGATTCCATGACCGCGACAGTTGAACCGGATCGTGATGTCTTATTCCATCTGAATGTTAAACCCTACATTCCAGCTCCCACAATTAAAATCATTTCATGGGATCCGGTAAATGAAGCTATCAGTGTGGATGTTACAGTCAGAAATCCATATAACGTGACCGGGTATGATGTCCGTCTGATTATTTACACGGATAACATTGGTCATACTCTCATTAACGATGACAACTGGACATCGCTTTATGACATCGCTGGCGGAATGAATTTCAATCCGTTCAAGGCATACGCGATAAAGGAAACCAAGCGTCAATTCGTTGCATATTATTCAGAGAAAGTTAGATTATTAATTAGACTTCCCGGAGGGAATCCATATGTAAAATTCGCGATTGACGCATCTTATCCGGGCAACTGCGTTGAACCATATGAGATTCTTAATTTCACACAAGGGGAGCTCTTTGATAAAAAGAATTCCACTGCCCCAGTATCTTTCTATGTAAATCGTTGGGATCCCTTAGCAACACTAAGCGCGTGGATAGAATGCCCGGATATTTTCGGTTCCGTGATAATGCAGATGCCGCCTCCCGGTGGTAACCATTTTCAAGGGAATATAGTCAATTATGAAGGAGCTGATGCGGGTGAACATATGGGGTGGATTAAATCGAAAACTAATTATTCGGATTTGTATCTTTATGAGGTGATAAAGATTGATGTTCATGTATATCCGGATAGTGGTTGGGTGGTGCAGCAATACGAAACTAATGCTTCTTGTGTTGAAACAGACCTTCTTGAGAATATTTATATCACTACTGGATTATCATTATCATTAAAGAAGTATGATGATACCAGTGTTCTGCAATGGACTCGCGACCTTGATTCCGAAGATGCATATTCTTCGCTAAAAGATCTTAATTTTAACGGGTATTTATATGTCGCCGGCGAAAACGGATTCTGTGGTACTCAGGTTGGGAATCCGGGATTTACAGGCGGGATGTATGGAACATCAAATACGAGATACTGGGTGAACGATGACTGTATGAGCGGTGTTGAGCCTGGATCGTGCATCGCAGGCAGCAATCAAGGGATATCCTTCCTTGGCACTTCAGTCTTCAGGGGAACTTTGGATTCTATTATATTGAAGCACGATGAGTTGGGTTACGAATTATGGAGGAAAGAATTTGTAAGTCCGGAGGGTGGTTTGGGTTTTTCAGATTTGACCATGGGTGAATTAGGTTCCTTTTATGCGACCGGGGCTTTCGTAGGGACTAATGTTGATTTCGATCCTATGGTCTCTGTTCAGAATAGAACCGCGGGCGGGTTATATGATGCTTTTCTTGCCCAATATACTTCGGATGGATATTATATGAATGTCGTAACATGGGGCGGAGATACACATACAATGGAAGAGTGGGATGAAGTACATCCTACCGGTATGGTAATCGATGATTCCGGCTGCATATTTATCTCAGGTACATTCTATGGTGAGGTTGATTTTGATCCGGGTCCCTTATCTATGGTATTTGATTCAGGTGAGGGAATTTCCATTTTCGTGAGTAAGTTCGATTCGGATTTTAATTTTATTTCTGCTATACAACTGGGTAATGCATATAGCATGAGTGGTGCGTCTATTGCAGTAGATCCTAACGGCAATGTTTATATTGCTGGAACGTTTGAGGGGAATGTGGATTTCGACCCCGGTTTTGAACCGCACTTTAAAAACTCAAATGGTTTAACAGATATTTTCCTTTTGAAGCTTACTAACGATTTGGAATATGTCTGGGCTCAGACATGGGGAAGCACAGGGGAGGATTCAGGAATGGATGTAGCCTGTAACAAAAATACGGGTGCGGCTTATTTGGTTGGTTGTTTCTCGGGTATTGTGGATTTCAATCCCGGTGATGGCGTGTATGAACGAACAGCGGTTACCACTCCGGATTCGTTCCTGGTGAAAGTGCTTCCTAATGGCTATTGGGAGAATTAAAAATAAACTGATAAAACAGATTAATCCTTGGTGACGACTGGTGGTTCGGGAGGAGGTATTACAATCGGTTTTAGATCTTTTGAGCTGAGATGTTGAACCTGAAATCCCGTTCCAAGAACAGAGATGACGATTTCGCTGAACGGTAATCTGTGAGATGTATTCACATCCTCCTCATATCCGAGAATCAAGACCTGACCTTCGCTGAATAATTCCCTGATTCGTTTTGCAAGTTTTTTATCGGCACTCTTTATCGATTTGTATTCGCGACAAAAATCCGTGAAATGACCGTTACCACCGGGTAGTTTTAGAATTGTCTGAGGGATACCAGCTTCGGGAAGATAGACATATTTGACGCTTACATTGGTAAGGATATCGGAAAGCTGCTCCGGGGTGAATCGTCCTCTTCCCTCTGTAACAGCGTTTTTCGCTCGGATATCGACGACCTGCATTATTTCCTTGTCTTTGACAATACGGATAAAATCAACCATCGACAGTTTTTCGTATCCCAGAGTGAAGATGGTTTTTTGCGTCATATGGATTCCTTTTTTTTCATTCTGCGAGTTTCTTTTTTAAATAACTGATGAAGTCCTTGCGAGTGTCATCCCTCTCAAGCGCGTAGTCCACGGTTGCCTTGATGAATCCCAGAATATTTCCCACATCCCATCTTTTGCCTTGATAAAGATAACCGTAAATCGGCTGAGTTTTATTGAGAATGCTCAAGGCGTCGGTTAACTGGATTTCGTTATCCTGGTCTTTAGGTGTATTCTCAAGGGCGGTAAAAATTTCAGGATTCAATAAATATCGTCCAATAATTGCCATGTCTGACATATCTGTTTCTTTTTTGGGTTTTTCAACCAGCCTTTCGATTTTGAAAAATCCGTTTTCTTCCTCCCTGCCATGAGCGACTCCATAATCTTTAGCTTTCTCAATTGGTATTTTCTCAAGCGCAATAACATTGCTCTTTGTTTTATTATAGAAGCGGATCATCTGGTCGAGACAGGATGTATCACCCGGGAGAATATCATCGCCGAGAAGCACAACAAAAGGTTCGTCCCCAATATGGTCTTTGGCTTGAAGCACGGCATGACCGAGACCAAAAGGATTCCCCTGCCTGATATAGTGAATCCGTCCCATGCTGGGAATAGTCTCAACCTTTTTCAGTTTATTCAGCTCCTCAGCTTTTCCTCTTTCCTTAAGATAATCTTCGAGTTCGAACGCCCGATCGAAATTGTCTTCTATCGCGCGTTTTCCTCGTCCGGTGATGATAAGGATATCGCTAAGACCTGCTTTGATAGCTTCTTCTACAACGAATTGAATCGCCGGGGTATCGACAATGGGAAGCATCTCTTTTGGCAGAGCCTTGGTGGCAGGAAGAAATCTCGTTCCAAGACCTGCAGCAGGTATTACCGCTTTTCTTATTACCATGAAAGCACCATCCTTGACCTGAAAATCAAATTGCTTTTATGGTTATTTTTAATTATTCACATTAATAAGTCAAGAAGTATAAGTTTTAGGTTAGGCACATGTTAGAAATGAGGGCAGTCCACACATTAAGTTTCTTTGTCCATGCTACAAGTAATATCTTCTTTATATCCTTTGTTCGTTGTGACCGTTGCAAAAAGGCTCTTCAAGAAAAAATGGGGACAGTCCACAAATATTTAGTTTCTTGATCTGTTTTACAAGTCGCATTTTATCTATATTCTCTATTCGTTATATTTGCTTATTCGGGACAGTCCCCATTTTTTCATGATTTATGCGTTTCACGATAAAACTCATGGATAAGGGCAGCACCATGGCGGACAATCCGCTTGAACTGCACATTATATGCCGATTCGCATACCCCGATATTTCCGTTTGTGAAGTAATCCTCGTCATACTCATCCCATTGGGTGAACAGGTCTTCGCCATCCCCTAATGCAGAGATAACTTCATCGAGATTCGGCCATCGCCAGTTCAAAATCCAGAATCCAAGCGCCCAGACATCGAAATATGTTGTCGACACGCCGAGTGGATGAACCTCGTTGTAGAACGGCAGTTCCGCTTTACCATAAATGACTGTTCGTCCGCCATAATTGAATTCCCAATCTGTTATTCGAGGCCATGTTGATGTATCAGCGTAGGATTGCGTTGAGCGATGAATTGTGTCTTCGCTGAAGAAAGTCCGGTTTGTCATGAAAGCGAGGCTTTTAAAAATAGCTTCGAATCCCGCATATTCAGGAAGCTGTGGATGATTGTAATAATAATAGAGAAGCGGCTCATGTGTTGAGAATCCATTTTCATAACGGATAATCGGATTCTGAGCGAATAGCTCCTCGAAGAAGAGATTGAAGGACTGGTTAATCTCACCCATGTTCCAGGTGTCCGACCAATCCTCAAGCGGGTCCGGCTGAAGATAATCAAAGCCCGGGATATAGGATAACGCGGGAATCCCATGCATATCGTTTCGAACATGAGCAGGGATTCCTGAATCCTCAAGAAGATGCAGAACATGACCCAGAGCATAGAACGAATCGGCTATTTTTTTACCTCTTAAAACCGGATTCGGTTCTTTCATAGCATCCTTATATTGCTGGATCGCATACTGCCATGTTTTGCGATTTTTATTCTCTCGCATATCTACGATATCTATTATGTTGACCGGACCGATTTTCTCCATACCGAGTGCCCATTGAATCGCCGGTGCGCTTTCATCCGACTGGTCACCTAAAATTCCCATATCGTTAAAACCTATGAATGATTCCTGAATATACGATTGGTTTACCGGAGTAAGGAAATGCGCATAACCTTTGAAGAATGTGTCGTCATTTTCACCGTAGTTCGTGTTGGTTTTAAATTTTATTCCGCTTGAGAAATCAAGGTTGATATCGCGGTTGAAGACAAGGTTTCCATTGACATCGAGCTCGCCGAGAAAAACATCCTCATCGATAGAGCCTATCTGTATTAGCGCTGTCGGCGCGTTACCAACTATTTTTGCATCAGGAGGGATATTCTCGTAAATGTCAATATCATAAATTCCCAATATCGAATCGACAGGTCCCGGATGTGAAGCTTTTACCTGGTACAAATATTTATTCTGTTTGAGAAAACCGTTAGCACCGATAAAATCATAATCTTCGGGATAGTTCCGAATGTAGTATTCGATAATCGCCCTTGTGAGGTAGGAACCATGAACCGTATTTGTGCCCCATGCAGCGTTTCTTTCGTCGCGATACCGATGAGTTAATGGAACGGGACTGAGGAGCCATTTTCCATTTTCTCCATCGGGACGAACCATATAAAATCTCGGTTCCACAAACTCATTCGGTTTATCCGGACGAGTGAGTCGGAGTCGGATTTTAATGGTGTCTCGTCCGCTCTCCTCGATACGAGCATCCCGAAGCGCTTTTGCTAAAATCGGCCATGAATCTTTCAACCTGCGAAGGATTCGCTCGTTTTTATCGCGATTGAAAAAAAACTGAAGAGCGGCATCCAAATCGCCTTTTTCGAGATTATCAGCTGCTGAGCATAATACGGAACGCACCTCGTTATTATCCTGCGGAGCAATGGGATTGGAACTGCCGCCGGAGGAGCATCCAAATGCCATAGCGGTAAGAATAGCAAAAACAAATATCGTGAATCTCATTGCGCACCTCTTGATTTTCATGGATAAAAAAACGCATCACAAATAATGACCATGAATCATAATCTTCTCAAAATAGTTAAATCATTATATCCTCAGATTACTAAAATCTCAATTATTTGGATTCCTTCCCACTGTTGATTTATAGGATATAATCCATAATCTGAGAACATGATAAGCACAGATGACATGACCGGTTTAAAAGCTGTGTTTTTTGACCTTGGTGGGACACTCATTAAACCATCAAGCGAACCTGACACTCGAATATTCGAGATGTTTACAAGTATGCTGCATGAAGACGATCCTCGTTTTACAATCGAGGATTTCCGCGACATGAATCATCGCTATTGGCAGGATATGCAAAATGAATATTATTCCCTGAGAAAAGAGCTCAGTATCGAGGAGTACAACAGCCGGTTCCTGCGCAAGGAGGGATTCTCAGAGAAATCGAGCGTTAGAATCGGTGAATTATTTCCGGAGATTGTTTACCAGTATGAGCTTGAAAGTACGGAACTCATGCCTGGTGCGATGGAACTGCTTACATGGTTGAAAATAAATGGGTTTAGAATGGGAATAATAACAAATGCATCTCATAGCGAAGCAAGAATACGGGGTCTCATCAGGAAAGTCGGCATTGAGGATTTTTTTGACATAGTCATAGTGTCGTCAGAAGTGGGCATAAGAAAACCGGATGCTGGAATATTCATGAAAGCTTTATCAGCTCTTGGCGTTGAACCGAATGAATCTCTTTATATCGGCGACAGGTACGATTATGATGCAATCGGCGCTGAAAATACGGGAATGAGATGGATTCTTCTGGATAATCAAACGAGCCTGTCCTCAGTGATGGACGTATTAAAAAAGCCGTGTTAAAAAAGGGGCAAAAAATAAAGGGGTCAGTCCCCTTTATTTGAAACAAGCATAAAATGAGGGATTTAGAATAAAGGGGACTGACCCCTTTATTTTCAAAAGTTACGATTGTCGCGGAATCCAAAATTATGCGTGTGCTAAAATAGACATGTAGTATAAGAAATTATTAAGGAACTAATAAAAATGGTAAAGCTTGAGAGCAGCATATTCAGAGAATACGATATAAGAGGGATAGCTGATGGTTCGCAACTCAGTCCCGAGATAGTCAAACTGATTGGCAAGGCGTACGGGACTTTTCTTAAAAAACGGGGAAAGACATCCGCTGTAGTTGGTCACGATGCGCGAAAGACAAGCGATTCGTTTCGTCAGGCTATCTCTGACGGTCTTGTCTCGACAGGTATAAATGTCTATGACCTTGGACTTGTGACATCCCCCATGATGTACTGGGCCCAGTACTATTTCGATTGCGATGGCGGCGTTATGATAACCGCAAGCCATAATCCGCCTGAATGGAACGGGATGAAGCTCGCTCTCGGTAAAAGCTACACGCTTATCGGAGATGAATTGACAGATATTAAAAACCTGGCTGAATCAGGGGATTTCGATAAAGGAACAGGGCGATATGAAAAGAAGGATATTTTTTCTATTTATCGCGAGGATCTTATCAAGAGGGTCAGGATAAGGAGAAGAATCAGAATTGTCGTGGATTGCGCGAATGGTTCCGCTGGAATTTCAACTCCTGAGATTTTCAGGTCGATAGGTGTTAGTGTTATCAAACAATATTGTGAAGCCAACGGTGATTTCCCATATAAATCGCCTGATCCATCTATGATGGATTTCATGGATTCGCTTGGAAAACGAGTAGTGGCGGAGGGTGCCGATGCCGGTTTTGGATTCGATGGCGATGGCGACAGGCTTGGGATGGTCGATGACAAAGGTGAAATTATCTGGCCTGACAGGTACATGATTCTCCTGAGCAGGTCCGTTTTAAAGGTAAAACCGGGAGCGAAAATTATTTTCGATGTCAAATGCTCACAGGCTTTAGAGGAGGATATCATTGCGCATGGTGGACATCCCATAATGTGGAAAACGGGACATTCGCATATAAAAGCCAAGATGCATGAAGAAAAAGCGCCGCTCGCAGGTGAAATGAGCGGACATATTTTCTTCGGAGGGGATCAATACTACGGTTTTGATGATGCGACATTTTCCAGCTTGAAGCTTCTTGAATTCTTGAGCGCGGATAATCGCAAAGTAAGCGCGATTTTTGCGGAGGCGCCATATTATATCGCCACCCCAACCATTCATGTTGATATCCTCGGTAAAGATCCGGATGAGGTTAAGTACCAGGTTGTGGAAAGATTGACAAATGATTTCCAGGCGCTCGCAGGCAAGGGTAAGGTAATCGAGGTTATCACGATAAACGGCGCAAGGGTAAAGATGAACGATGGATGGGGTCTCGTGAGAGCATCATCGAATCTCCCTGTGCTCGTTCTGAGAATGGAAGCTAAAACTGAAAAGCGCCTTCAAGAGATAAAGGATTTTTTCAGGAAGATGTTCAAGAAATATCCTGAAATCTCCGAAAAGTGGAAGAATGAGTAAAGATATTGCGGTTTTGCTGAAAATATGGTAGAAATTATTGTTTTTATTGGAGCGGTTCGCTCCTATTTTTATCAAATTCGAGCCCGGGGATAAAAAGGACCTGAACTACAAGATCCCCGCGGCGGGAAGTAAGGTCCGGAGGTTTATTAAACCCATGTATGAAATCACCATGAAGCAATTACTGGAGGCCGGTATCCATTTTGGCCATCAGACCAAGCGCTGGAATCCCAAGATGAAACCGTATATCTACACTCAGCGCAACGGTATCTATGTAATGGATTTGCAGCTTACTCTCAAAATGCTTAAAGACGCGTATTCGTTCGTGCAGAAGTTGAGTTCCGAAGGGGGAAATATTCTATTCGTCGGGACGAAGAAGCAAGCTCAAGAGGCTATAAAAGAGGAATCTGAACGCGCCGGTATGATGTATGTCAACCATCGATGGCTTGGTGGAACTCTCACAAACTTCAGGACACTGCAAGCTCGTATCAAGTACAGGAACTTACTCGCCGACCAGATTGCGAAAAAGGATTTCAAGAACCTGACCAAGAAAGAGATTGCTCTTCTCGAGCAGAAACTGCAAAAGCTCGACAAGTTCTTTTATGGCATAAGGACCATGACACGTACTCCGGATGCGCTGTTCATCGTTGATATGAAAAAAGAACATAACGCGGTGCAGGAAGCGCATAAAATCGGAATCCCGATCGTCGCGATTGTAGATACCAACTGCGATCCGGATGAAGCGAATTATCCGATTCCCGGTAACGATGATGCTATCCGCGCGATAAGACTTTTCTGCCAGGCAATTGCGAATGCGGTTATCGAGGGTCGCGAGGGTGAGGATGCTGTCCTCGTGGGACCGGAGCAGCTTCCAAAGAAGGAACCCAAGCTTGAGGAAGTCGATGAGAAAATTGCCGATATCGGCGAAATCGATTTCGAAGCAAGAAAACCCGCGTTCGATGTCGATATACCGCATATTTCATAGTGTTTATAAGGATTTCAAGAATATCAAATCTGATGCGTTTTATAAAAGTACTGTACGACAAAAAAGAAAAATGCGACCACGGAGGTAATGAAAGTGACAGGTGCAGAATCAGGGGAATATGCCCCTAAGGCGGAAGAGATAAAGGAATTAAGGCGAATCACGGGAGCCGGGATGCTCGATTGCAAGAAGGCTCTCGTCGAATGCCGCGGCGATATAAGTTCAGCTATGGATGCCCTTCGGAAGAAAGGTCTCGCCACGGTCTCCAAGAAGGCCGAGAGAACCGCATCAATGGGTGTCATCGAGTCATATATCCATCTCGGGGGCAAGATCGGGGTCCTTGTCGAAATCAACTGCGAAACCGATTTTGTCGCAAAGACCGATGAGTTCAAGACACTCGCGCGGGAAGTCGCGATGCATATAGCTGCGGCTAATCCGCTTTATGTCAAGCGCGACGATATCAGCGATGAGGCTCTCGCGAAGGAAAAAGAGATTCAGAAGGAACGTGTCAAGGAGGAAGGCGGCAAGAAGCCTGATAACATAATCGATAAGATAGTCGAGGGTCGTATGGCGAAATATTACGCCGAGGTTTGTCTTCTCGATCAGCCGTTCATCAGGGATGAAACCAAGAAGATACAGGATTTGGTAAACGACATAATCGCGCGAGTGGGGGAGAATATTCAAATCCGACGTTTCTCGCGCTTCCAGATCGGCGATTAATCCGCAGCCATTATTGAATGCTTTGAATTATTATTATGCTTTTGTCATCTGGGAAATATTCTCGCCACGACTTAACTTCAACTCGATAATTGAACTTCGCCCTATTTATCTTTATAATATAAGCCAAACTATTATCGATAAACTACGGACTTTCTGAAACCGCGATACTTTATCGTGGGGTTTCTGATTAGTCTGCAGGTTCGGAGGTTAAAAATATGTTCAGAAAATCATTATTTAATGCAGTTTTCGTTATTATTATTTTGCTGGCAGGATGTTCATCGTCAAAAGCGCCTGTTGCACCGATGAATCCTGATTTACCTAACGGTGAAAGCGGTGCAAGCCAGGTCGATGTTATCATGGCTGGTACTTTCTCCATCGACTTGGAAAATCAAATAATCACTGTGGTTGAAGATCGTACATCCGAGCTCAACTACAACATCACCGGATTTCTTGGATCAGCCTGCCCCGGTGGATGTTTCCATTTCAGAATCATAGAGATAAACGGAACGGTGCTGACAATCGAACTGGATTTGGAAAATCCAACTTCATTGCAGGTCTATGATGTTCGATTGATCTATCTCAATCTCTATGGCAAGTCGGTTCTGAATCCCGACAGCTATACAGACCTGTTCACAAAGGGACGGATTGTGCCGTTTACGGCTTTCGCGAAAGAAAGCGCTCAGCGGGCTTTCCCGAAAGGACCCGGTGCGCATGATACGGAGATTCTTTCACTCGATTTCCCTCCGGGCTCATTAGTCGCGGTCGATTTCATTATTGTTG
>Ga0315277_10010761_pt1 | contig 11561 bp, 7 predicted proteins | sample YL17G05_15_MG_FD_203695 | JGI IMG/M metagenome (GOLD analysis project Ga0315277, IMG submission 203695) | Sediment microbial communities from Yellowstone Lake, YNP, Wyoming, USA - YL17G05_15 | ecosystem: Environmental > Aquatic > Freshwater > Lake > Sediment | place: USA: Wyoming | collected...
ACGGCGGCATTGTCAACATCGGTATCTACGGCGGCACTACGGAAGCCAGCAAATCCTATTTCGGCGGGCCTGTCTGCCAAAAACCTATCGCCGGAGACGCGAACGGCGATTGCAGAGTCGATTTCACGGACTTTGTCCTTATGGCCTTACACTGGTGCGAGGATAATAATCCGTAAGGCGTAGGATTAGAGGTTTTTGTGTGGGGTATTGGCATAGGAGTTCATTTCTGTCGGCGGGTTCGAATTCGGTGAAGTCGAAGGCTGGGGCTACTGTTGTGCCCATCAGGGCGAATCGGCCGGTATCATTTAAGAAGCAGCCCTGCCAGGTTCCCTGGGGAACTACTGCCTGGACTTTGTGGCCGGCTGAGATGTCTTGGCCTAAGGTGATGACCTGGTGCGAGCCGTCGGGGTGGAGTTGGAGCATTGTTACGGGATCGCCGAGATAGAAGTGAAAGACCTCATCACTTTTGAGGCGGTGCAGCCTTGAGCAGGTATCGGGCGTGAGAAGGTAGAGGATGGCTGAGCCGAAGGGCCTGGCACCGGCGTAGCGGGCCGGCAGATTCGCACGGGCTATCTGCTCGCTGGAGCGGTAGGTCTCGACGTAGTATCCGCCCTCGCCGGGCAGCGGCTTCATCGCGAACATCTCGATTATCTGCGTCGCTGTTATCATTGCGGGCTATTTCGTATTTCGTATTGCGTACTGCGTATTGCGTGGAGCCATCCCCCCCTTAGGGGAGGCTGCCACCTCGTCGTATTGCGTATTGCGTGCCCCTTAATGCGGTTGCGACGCCGAGCATACACATTAGAATTTAAGGGTTTGGGGGGTCTATGTCGAGGGCTTTGCGGTTTCGGGAATGCAAATAAACGGTTTACCTGGGGGCGGTGTTTTGGTACAATAAAGAGTTTGTGTTTGAGTCGGTTTTTTCAACTGAGTATGGTTGGTTCGACAGAAGAAGGGGTATGGCAAAGAAGGCTTCAAAGGCTATTAAGATAACCGGCGCGGCGGAGCATAATCTCAAGAATATCAGCCTCGACATCCCGCGCGATATGATGGTTGTTATTACGGGGATAAGCGGCTCTGGCAAGAGCTCGCTTGCGTTCGATACGGTCTATGCGGAGGGGCGGAGGAAGTACGTCGAGTCGCTCAGCGCGTACGCCCGGCAGTTTCTCGAGCAGATGCAGAAGCCGGCGGTATCTGATATTACGGGCCTGCCGCCGACGATTGCAATTGAGCAGCGTCATGCCGGGAGCAATCCTCGTTCGACCGTGGCCACGACGACGGAGATATACGATTATTTCCGTGTGCTCTTTGCTCGCGTGGGTCAGCCGCACTGCTGGGTCTGCGGCAGGGAGATTACGAGCCAACATTCGTCGCAGATTGTCGAGTCGATACTGAGCAGGCCGGAGGGGACGAAGGTTCAGATTTGCGCACCGCTGGTCCGCGGCAAGAAGGGCGAGCACAAAGAGGTTTTCGCGGATATTCAGCGAGAGGGCTTTGTGCGCGTTCGCGTTGACGGGTCGATTTACGATGTGAGCCGAGGCGGCGGGGCGCCGATCTTGGACAAGAACAAGAAGCACGATATTGCGGCGGTTGTGGATAGACTGATAATCAAGGAGGCGGTTCGGGTGCGCTTAGCCGACTCGGTGGAGACGGCGCTGAAATTAGGCGACGGGATTCTATTGGCGCTGGTGCAGGAGCCGGAGGGGGATAAAGCCGATGGCGGGGCAGCCAGCGACGGCAAGTGGGAGGAGGTTATATACAGCGAGAAGTTCGCCTGCTCGAAACATCCGCAGGCGAGCCTGGAGGAGCTTTCGCCGAGGCTATTCAGCTTCAACAGTCCTTACGGGGCGTGCAGGAGCTGCGACGGGCTGGGGACAATTCTGGAGTTCGACCCCGACCTGATTATCCCGGACAAGGCCGTTTCCCTGGAGAACGGCGCGGTTGATGCCTGGCGCAAGGGCGGCAAGAGGATGAATATATTCTATAACCGACTGATTAAGAGGTTTTGCCGGAGGATGGAGATCAGCAAGTCGGTTCCGTTCGAGGAGATACCCAAGGAGTACAGGGACATCCTGCTTTACGGGACGACGGAGGCGGACGAGGGCAAGTATGGAATGTCGTTCGAGGGCGTGATACCGAACCTGACGAGGCGGTGGAAGAACACGGCCAGCGAATACGTCAAGGCGAGGCTGCACGGCTACTTATCGGAGCAGCCCTGCCGGGAGTGCGGGGGGGCGAGGCTTCGGCCCGAAGCGGTGGCGGTGACCGTGGGGGGGATGAATATAAACAAGCTGTCGCACATGAGCATCGAAGAGGCGCAGGAATTCTTCGGGCGGCTGAAGCTGGATAAGGAGAAGAGTATCATTGCGGCGCAGGTCTTGAAGGAGATCAAGGCCCGGCTGAAGTTTATGGTGGACGTGGGGCTTGGGTATCTGACTCTGGACCGGATGAGCAGCACTCTTGCGGGCGGTGAGGCTCAGCGGATTCGGCTGGCGACGCAGGTGGGCAGCGGGCTGGTCGGAGTCTGTTACGTTCTCGATGAGCCGACGATAGGTCTGCATAAGCGCGACAACGACCGCCTGTTGGGAATACTCCAGCGGCTCAGCAAGCTCGGCAATACGGTTATCGTAGTCGAGCACGATGAGGATATCATTAGAAGCGCGGACCATATTATCGACATAGGGCCGGCGGCGGGCAGGCACGGCGGCGAGGTGGTTGCGCAGGGGACGATTGAAGACATTGCGAATTGCGAAAGGTCTCTGACGGGCGATTATCTCAGCGGCAGGAGGAGCATATCGCTGCCGACCAAGAGACGCAAATACAGTCTGAGGAAGTGCATCGAGGTAAGGGGCGCGGAGGAGAACAACCTTAAGAGCATCGACGTGAAGTTTCCGCTCGGCGTATTTGTGTGCGTTACGGGGGTATCGGGTTCGGGCAAGAGCACTTTGGTCAGCCGAATCCTGCTGCGGGCGTTGAGGCGAAGGTTGTATCAATCGCGGGAGCGGCCGGGCAGACATAAGGACGTTTTAGGGACGGCCCAGATCGACAAGGTCATAGAGATAGACCAGTCGCCAATCGGGAAGACGCCTCGGAGCAATCCCGCGACATACACCGGGGCGTTTGATCTGATACGCAGGCTGTTTGCCCTGACGCGCGAGGCGAAGATTCGGGGTTACAAGCCGGGGCGATTTAGCTTTAACGTCAAGGGCGGACGATGTGAATACTGCATGGGCCAGGGGACCAAGAAGATCGAGATGCACTTCCTGCCGGACGTCTATGTTACGTGCCAGAGCTGCAAGGGCACGCGATTCAACCCGGAGACACTGCAGGTGACGTATAAGGGCAAGAATATCGCGGAGGTACTGGATATGCGGATTTCGGATGCGCTCGTTTTCTTTGCGAATTTTCCTAAGATTATGCGCGTATTGCAGACTCTGGCGGACGTGGGGCTGGGCTATATGCAGTTAGGGCAGGCCTCGACGACTCTTTCGGGGGGGGAGGCTCAGCGCGTGAAGCTCTCGGCGGAACTGGGCAAGGCGGCGACGGGACACACTTTCTACATACTGGATGAGCCGACAACGGGGCTGCACTTCGCGGATATTCACAACCTGCTGAATGTATTGGGGAGGCTGTGCGATATGGGCAATACGGTGGTGGTAATCGAGCATAATCTTGATGTTATCAAGATAGCGGATTATATTATAGACTTGGGTCCCGAGGGCGGCGATGCCGGCGGCCAGGTTGTGGTTTCAGGCACGCCGGAGGAGATTGTTAAGAACAAGAAAAGTTATACGGCCAAGTATCTCAAAGGCAAGTTAGAAGTTGGCTAAAGTGCACTAACGAGCCCCGACCGTAAGGGAGGGGGTTTTATCCCGGCGCTTACGCTTAGGGCTAAAGTGAGCTTATCCACAACTTTAGGCATTTTAGTCACTCTAAACTTTGGGCAATTCAAATTTTAGGCGCTTTTATGTGGGAATTCAGGCTGAGCAGCATTGAAGACTTGAAGGAGATGAACGGGCGCTTGGGCCTCGATGTCGATGCGATTGAGGATGTTTCGGTATTGGCTGAGCCGGTTCATGCAGGGGGGCTTATTGTGCCTAATTCACTGGCGGTGCATCCGATGGAGGGCTGCGACGGGGATTCGCAGGGGCGTCCGGGCAAGCTGACGATAAGGCGATACGAGCGATTCGCAGCCGGGGGAGCGGGGTTGATATGGGGTGAGGCGACGGCGATTATTTCGCAGGCCAGGGCCAATCCGAGGCAGTTGTGGATTAACGAAAAGAGCAAGGCGAGCTTCGCGGCGATGGCCAGGAGAATGCGCAAGGCGGCGGCTGAGAGTATGGGGCCGGGGCACAGCCCGGTGCTGGTGATGCAGCTTACTCATTCGGGCCGATACAGCAAGCCCGCCGGCGTTGCCCGCCCGATGATTCCTCAGCGCGACCCTTATCGTGATCCGTTGGCTCCGCAGCCTATACCGGATACGAATAGAAAGAGCAAGATGCCGGACGATTGGCCCATCGTTACCGATGAGTATCTCGATAAGCTTGTCGATGATTACGTCGAGGCGGCGAGGATTGCTTTCGAGGCGGGGTTCGACGCGGTGGACGTGAAGTCCTGTCACGGGTATTTAATCAACGAGCTTCTTGCCTGTCACAATCGTCCCGGCAAGTACGGCGGGTCGTTCGAGAACCGGACGAGATTTGTATTGGACGTGGTCGATAGGATCCACGATGAACTCGGCGCGGACAAGGCGGTTGTTACGAGGCTCGGCATTTACGACGCCATACCGTATCCCTACGGATGGGGCGTCGATAAAAAGGACTACCGCAAGGCGGATTTGACCGAGCCGAAGAAGCTGATCGGCCTGTTGCGGGAGCACGGCGTCAGGCTGATTAACGTAACAATTGCCAATCCGTATTACAATCCGCACGTTGGCAGGCCCTTCAACGAGCCGATAGTCGGCGGGTACGACGAGCCGGAGCATCCTCTTGCCGGGGTGGCCAGGCTGGTCAACCTGACGGGGCAAATCCAAAAGGAATTTAGCGATGTCGCAATTGTGGGGACGGGGTATAGCTGGCTGAGGACGCTATTTGCCAATGTGGCGGCGGCGAACAAGGTGAAGGGCTACGTGACTCTGGCAGGCGGCGGGCGAATGGCGTTTGCATATCCGGATTTCGCCAAGGATATTCTTACAAAGGGGCGGATGTTCCCGGAGAAGGTCTGCGTTGGGTGCAGCGCGTGCACGCAGATTATGCGCGACGGTGGGATGACCGGCTGTGTGGTGCGGGATAATGAAGTATATGGGCCGATATTCGAGCGAGGGAGGATGGGCGACCGGGAGAATTTGGCTCGCTTAGCGTCAGCGTGCCGGAATTGCCAGGAGCCGACGTGCCAATTAGCGTGCCCGGCGGGCGTCGATATTCCGAAGTTCATCAGCCTGTTTCTTGAGGGCGATGAGGAGGCTGCTTACAAGGCGCTGCGAGAGGCCAATATATTCCCTGAAGTATGTGCGTGGCTGTGTCCGGTGGAGCAGCAGTGCAAGGGAGGCTGCCTCCAGCGGTTTATCGGGGATGGGCCTGTGCCGATTGCGGAGATACAGATGTATCTTGCGGTGCAGGCGAATAGAAAAGGCTGGTCGAAGCTGCGAGTGCCCAAAGAGCGAAGCGGCAAAAAGGTCGCGATAATCGGGGCTGGTCCCGCAGGGCTTGCCTGTGCAGCGAAGCTGATCGAGGCGGGGCACTGCGTGACAATCTTCGACAAGAGCGCTGAGTTCGGCGGGATGATTGAATCGGTGATCCCGCCGGACAGGCAAAGTGATTCGTTGAAGAACGAGATTGCGGCGGTTTTTAGCGATGTGCCCAAAGACAGGATGGCATTGCGTCTTGGCAAGGGGCTGGACGGCAAGTTCAATCTTGATGCAATTATGGGCGAGGGCTTCGACGCCGCCTTTTTGGGTATGGGCCTGGCTCAGCCGGTCAGGGTCGGCGATGGCGATGAGAGTATCGAGGGGGTGTGGGATGCGCTGGAGTTTCTCTCGGCGGCGAAGGGGCCAGTCAAGCCGGACGTTGCGGGCAGGCGAGTCGCGGTGATTGGCGGGGGCAATACGGCGATGGATGTGGCGGTTACGGCCGGCGTGCTTGGGGCCAAAGACGTCTATTTGATTTACAGGCGGTCATTCAAGGAGATGCCCGCCTGGGACGCCGAGCGCGATAGGGCGATGGCGGCGGGCGTGCATTTTCTGATATTGACGCAGCCGATGAAATACAATAGCAAAAAGGGCAGACTTGCGGGGATAAGGGTGTGCCCGACGAGATTAGGCCCGCCCGACGCGTCGGGTCGGCGCAGGCCTGAACCAGTGAAGTCGAGCGCCTATGATCTTGATATGGATATTGTGGTCGAGGCGATAGGCCAGAAGGCCTCCGAGGGAATTGAGCGGATATTGCCGGGCGTGGAATTGGAGGATGGGCTGATCCGGACGCAGCGGTCGAGCCTGGCGACATCGCGTGCCGGGGTGTTTGCGGGCGGCGACTTAGTGCGTGGGGCCTCGACGGCGGTCGCAGCGGTGGCAGACGGAATGAGGGCGGCGAAGGAAATAGATGAATTCCTGAAGAAGCCTTAAAGACTTGAGAATGGAGGATTTGAAATGGCGGAAAGACCTGTAGCGATTGTTACTGGGGCGAGCAAGGGGATTGGAAAAGCTATTGCGCTGGAACTGGCGGGCCTGGGATATGACGTGGTGGTCAACCGCGCTGCCGACGCGGTGCCGGATACGAAAAGGCAGGTCGAGGAGCTTGGCGCGCGGTGCGAGTTCATCCAGGGCGATATCGGCAAGGCGAAAGACCGTAAACGGCTGGTCGAGACAACGAAAAAAGTGTTCGGCAGATGCGATATCCTGGTCAATAACGCCGGCGTGGCTCCGCTGAAGAGGCTGGATATTCTTGAATCGACGGAGGAGAGCTTCGAGCGGGTCATCGGGACGAATCTGAAGGGGCCATATTTTCTGACGCAGTTGGTTGCCAAGTGGATGATCGAGCAGAGGGCCGAGCACCCGGATCGAGCGCTTCGGATTGTGAATATCGGCTCGGTCTCGGCTTATGCCACCTCTCCGGCGCGCGGCGAATACTGCATAAGCAAAGCGGGGATGCGGATGATGACGCGACTTTACGCCGACCGCCTGGGCGAGCACAATATCATCGTTCTTGAGATAAGTCCGGGGATAATAGAGACGGATATGACCAGTGCGGTCAAAGAGAAGTACGACAAGCTGATCGCCGCGGGACTGACGCCTATCAAGCGATGGGGCCGACCCGAAGACGTGGCCAAGGTCGTCGGCGCCATCGCCCAGGGCAAGCTTGATTATTCGACCGGCAGTGTGATAGACGTTGACGGGGGATTTCATTTGAAGAGGTTGTAATGGATATCAGGAACACGATTACGACGTTGTTGAGGGATGGTTTTATTTTGGTTTTCAACCAGGATAAGCTTGATATCGTACGGACGGCTGAAGCGCTTATTCAGGCAGGCGTGAACAATATGGAGGTTACGTGCCGGATAAGCAAGCCTTTGGAGAAGCTCACGCGACTACGCAAGGAGCTTCCGGATTTTGCGGCGGGGATGGCAAGCCTGATTGATTCCGATGAGATGCTTGAAGTTTACAACAAGGCCCACCCGGCGGACCCTCTGCCCTCGGTGCGCCAGGCCGCGGAAGCCGGGGCGTGCTACCTTGTCTCGGCTGTCACCTTCAGCGACCAAAGCTACGAGCGGTTTGCGGGGCGGATACCTATGATACCGGGGTGCAGCAGCGCGGGCGAGGTTGTGAGCCAGTTCTCGAAGGGGGCGAATCTCTGCAAGGTATTCCCTGCCAAGGAGCTCGGCGGGCCGGGCTTTGTGAAGGCGATTGATGCGCCGCTCCATAAGATTATCAGCCTGGTTCCGACCGGCGGGACCAGCGCGACGAACATCCCCGACTACATAGAGGCCGGGGTTCTCGTGCTGGGCGCATCGTTCAGTATGATTGAGAAGGCCACGATGAAGAAGATAATCGACGACCAGGATTACGAGCTACTCGCTAAGGAGCTGCTCGCAGTCAAACATCTGATAGATACGCTGCGGGCCGAGAAGTATCCTGGCATCGACTTTGCCGGGGCCACGCTTGAAGAGATTAGCCGGGCAACAGGCAGAAATTTCAATATTGGATAGGCACATTAACCGAATAAATGATTGATTATTGGTGATAAGGACAGAAGAGAGAATTGTGAAGGCGAAGAAGGAAAGTGCGGATACGAAGATTACCTTCCACTGTTACAATACGGTGATTGTGGGTTCGGGCGCCGCGGGGATGAACTGCGCGGTGCACCTGTATGAGTTTATGAAGCAAAAGGGCGTGGCGAATCCGCAAGAGCGGATTATCGTGGTGACGGGGGGGCTTGGCCTGGGGGCGTCGCGAATGAGCGGCTCGGATAAGCAGACCTACTATAAGCTTGGCACGAGTGCGGATGTTCCCGACAGCGCCGAGGAATTTGCCCGAACTTTGACGGCGGCGGGCTGCTGCCACGGCGATACTGCGCTTGCTGAGGGGATTGGCTCGCTTAGGGAGTTCCACCATTTGGTGCAGGCAGGGGTCCCTTTCCCCACCGATGCACTGGGCGGCTTTATCGGATACAAGACGGACAACGACCCATCGGAGAGGGCGACTTCAGCCGGCCCCAAGACGAGCAGGTTTATGAGCGAAGCCCTGCAAGGGCAGCTCGAGAGGTGCGGCGTCGAGATTGCGGATAAGCAGGAGGTTGTGCATCTGCTGACGGTTGGGCCGGATCCGCCCGCGGCGGACAGGCGAATCGCGGGCGTGGTGACATTCGATGCGGCCAGCATCTACAAGAAATATGACGGAATAAACGTCTATCTCGGGGCGAATATTGTCCTCGCCGCGGGCGGGCCGGGGGAGCTTTACGAAGCAAGTGTTTATCCTAAGGGCCAGTTCGGCATTCACGGCCTGGCGTTCAAGGCGGGCCTTGTCGGCGAGAACCTCACCGAGTCTCAATTCGGGCTGGCGAGCACGAAATTTCGCTGGAACGTCTCCGGGACCTATATGCAGGCCGTCCCGCGGATATTCAGCACGGACTCGAAGGGCAACGACGAGCGGGAATTCCTGACTGACTATTTTCCGTCGATGAGCAAGATGGCGACCGCCATTTTCTTAAAGGGTTATCAGTGGCCCTTCGACCCGCAGAGAATCGAGAATATGCAGTCGTCTTTGATCGATATTCTTGTCTCCAACGAGACGCAAAACGGCAGGCGCGTCTTTATGGATTTTCGCAGCAATCCCCGCCAGGGGCCCGTGAGGCCGATAGCGGGCGGCTCGACGAAGGCGTTTGCCCTTGATGAGATGGAGCCGGAGGCGTATCAGTATCTGGTCAAGGCGGGCGCGCTTCAAAACAAGCCAATTGAGCGGCTCTTGGCTATGAATCCGCTCGCCGTTGAGATATACCGGGAGAACGGGATAGATTTGCGCAGCGAGCCTCTTGAGATAGCCGTCTGCGCGCAGCATAACAACGGCGGGTTTGCTGTGAATAAATGGTGGGAATCCAATATACGCGGGACGTTTGTGATCGGCGAAATGGCGGGGACTCACGGCGTCAAGCGGCCCGGAGGCTCTGCGCTCAACGCCGGGCAGGTCGGCGGCTTGCGGGCAGCCGAATACATTGTGAATGTTTATGGCTGCGAGCTGCCGGACTATTCACAGCGCCAGGCGGAGATTGATCAGCAGTTGGATCAATTGGCCGCAAGATTCGCCAGGTACAAGGCCAGCGAGGGGCCGATGCCGAAGCAGATGATAAAGAGGATTCAGAAGCGCATGACCGCCTCAGCGGGTCATATACGCCAGTTGAACGACGTGCGCAGGGCCCTAAAGGAGGCCGTCGAGCTATACGAGGACATTCAGAAACAGGGACTGGCTCTGTATGGCAAGAAAGAGATAGTCTGGGCAATCCTGGCCGAGCATCTGGCATTGACGAGCATCGCGTATTTGAAGGCGATTGCGGCGCTGCTCGAACAGGGCGGCGGCTCGCGGGGCTCGCATCTTGTCGTTGCCGACGACGGGATTGAGATACACCCCCATATCATTTATACAGGAACGGGCAAGACGCTGAAGTTCAAACCGGAGAATCCGTCCTTGAGGGATTCGGTGCTGCGCGTGACTTATGATGAGAGTCTGCGGAGCTTATTCCGGTGCGAGAACGTGAAATTGAGGGCTGCTCCGAGCAATAGAGAGGCGTTTGAACCGGCGTGGCGGGCCTTCAGGGAAGGGAAAATCTACGAAGAGTGAGCTAAAGTGACGTGTGGAGAAATGGGTCTTATGATTGCGAAGGCGCTTGAGTGGGTTGGCGGCGTGGAAGGTTATTTGGAGCTTGTGGATCAACGGCTGCTACCGGGTGAATTTTCCAAGCTGCAATGCCGGGATACGAAGCAGCTTTACGAGGCGATAAAGACGCTTGCCGTGCGCGGGGCACCTGCGATAGGGGTCTGTGCTGCGTACGGCCTGGTTTTAGGGATGCGGAATCTTAAGCCGGGCGGCACTATCAAACACGCATTGCAGGTACTAAGCGAGTCGCGGGAATACTTAGCGTCGTCGCGGCCCACGGCGGTCAACTTGTTTTGGGCGATGGACCGCGTTGTTCGCAAAGCTGAAGAGTATGTCGGTCAGAAACCCGATGCGGGCATTGCCGCTCTGCGCGAGTTTGTCCTGGCTGAGGCTCACGCTATTTGCCAGCAGGACGTGGAGATGTGCCTGCGAATCGGCCTGAACGGGGAGAAGCTTATCAAAGACGGTTTCAATATTCTAACGCACTGCAACGCCGGGGCGCTGGCGACCGCCGGGCAGGGAACTGCGCTATCGCCGATGTTCGAGGCCCATAAAAAGGGGCGGAAATTCAAGGTGTATGCGGATGAGACTCGCCCTTTACTGCAGGGCGCGCGCCTGACGGCGTGGGAGCTGCAACAGGCGGGGATCGACGCGACGGTAATATGCGACAATATGGCCGGCTGGCTGATGAAGCAGGGGCGGATAAATGCCGTGATAACCGGGGCCGATAGAATCGCGGCCAATGGCGATACTGCTAATAAGATAGGCACGTACAGTCTAAGCATCCTTGCCAGAGAGCACGGAATACCATTTTACGTCGCGGCGCCTTCGAGCACGTTCGACATGAGCATAAAGAGCGGGGCGGAGATACCGATCGAGCAGAGGTCCGGCGACGAGGTGCGGAAATTCGGCGGGATGCAGACCGCTCCCGACGGCGTTGACGTCTATAATCCCGCCTTCGACGTTACTGATGCGCGTGACATCACAGCTATCATCACGGAGAGAGGGGTGATTGAGAAACCGAATATCGACAATGTGGCCGAACACTTAAGGGCTGTACCCGTGTGAAGAATTATTATACTGCTCTTGATTGAAAAATTCCGTCTTTTTCAATCAGAAAGCGCCTTGTGTCCGATAAACAGTGTATATGAAGGATTATGAGTTGTCAAAAGAAAGAATAGCTGAACTGGAGAAACTTCAT
>Ga0315277_10010762_pt1 | contig 11561 bp, 10 predicted proteins | sample YL17G05_15_MG_FD_203695 | JGI IMG/M metagenome (GOLD analysis project Ga0315277, IMG submission 203695) | Sediment microbial communities from Yellowstone Lake, YNP, Wyoming, USA - YL17G05_15 | ecosystem: Environmental > Aquatic > Freshwater > Lake > Sediment | place: USA: Wyoming | collected...
GCGGGCCAAGGCCAAGTTCCAAACACGCCCGAGCCCCGTCGGCCTCGAGATGGCGCGCTTCCGGTAGAGGGGTAGGAGACGGAGGCTTTCTTCGCTACTCTTCGCGTGCTCCGGAGCGCCCTCGAAGTAGTACAGGCTCATCTGTACCAATTCGGGCGCGTACCTCATCATCTGGAAGGGGTTTGCGGTGGGCGCCTGCACGTTGTACTTGTGTGGAGGGAAGGCCTGCAGCGAAACGCATCTCATGGACACCCTTGGATGGTCAAGGCGGCTAATCAACCCTCGCCATCTCATTCTGCCGTCTGGCCAACCGTCAGCCCGCTAGCGATAGGTTTATTTACCGATGCCCTTGATACGGGTGGGTCATGCCACGATATGACACGCCTGACTGCGCATTCAATTCTGAGGTTGCCGCAGCTGGCATGCCGGGCATGGACGATTCGATCTTGGGATTGGATGACATCCAGAGCTGCTGTGGAAGTGGATCCGGAAGCGGAAGTGGAGGAGCATCGCAGATACTCCTCCGGCGCTCCGGGCGGTTCTGAATATCCCGCTTGGGGTCCTTGGGGGTGTATCTGTGAGCAATAGACTATTCACTGTAGGTCCTGTCGAGGTCTTTCCGGACACGTTGCAGGCTATGGCCAAGCCAATGATCATTCATCGCGGAGAGGACTACAAGCGTTTGCAGCGCGGAATAGTGGAGAGGTTGCACAAGGTGCTCGACACGGACATGCACATCATGATGGCGCCCGCTTCGGCGACCGGCTTCTTGGAGAGCTGCGTTCGCTGCGGCGTCGACGATAGGATGATGGGGTTGAGCAACGGCTCCTTCGGCGATCGCTGGGCCTCCATAGGTAGCGCCAACGGAAAGCAGGTCAAGAAGGTCGATGTGCCCTGGGGCAAGGCCATCCGCTGCCTGGATGTGGCGGACAAGATGGAGCCAGGGATCGAGGCCGTGACCCTGGTCTCCAACGAGAGCAGTACCGGTGTGCTCAATCCGACCGCAGAGATAGTGAAAGCACTGAGGGCGGAGTACGATCCTCTGATTCTTGTCGACGGCGTCACCTCGGTAGGCGCCGTCGACCTCAAGCTCCGAGAAATTGACATCGACGCCCTGGTGTTCGGCACGCAGAAAACCTTCGCCCTGCCTCCTGGCCTGGCTATCATCTGCGTCTCCGACCGTCTGCTGAAGAAGGCAGAGAAGGTGAAGAACCGCGGCTATTTCTTCGACCTCATCGAGATCAAGAAGATGGCGGACAAAGATCTGCCCTTGACCACCCCGCCCATCAGCATCATGTACGGCCTCGACCACCAGCTGGACAAGATGCTCCGGGAGGGCATGGCGCGGCGATATGCCCGACACCAGGAGATGGCGGAGGCGGTCAGGATGTGGGCCACGAAGCGTTTCAAGCTCTATGCCGAGGAAGGCTATTGCTCGGAGACCATCACCGTGGTGGAATCCGGCAAGCTTCCGTTCGAGATGCTGGACAAGAAGCTCAAGGAACGCGGGTTCGAGGTCTCGCCCGGGTATGGCAGGATTAAAGATAGCACCTTCCGCATCGGGCACATGGGCGACCTCACCATGAAGGACATCAACGACCTTACAGGAACATTGGACGGGATTCTGGAGGAGATGAAATGAAGCTACTAGTGACGGACGAGCTCTCCAAGGATGGATTGGATATACTGACCAAGGGCTCAGGCGTGCAAGTGGACGTGAAACCCGGCATCCCGCAGGATGAATTGATACGGATCATTCCGGAGTACGAAGGGCTGATCATACGCAGCGGGACCAAGGTCACCAAGGAGGTGGTCGCCGCCGGCAAGAAGCTGAAGGTCATCGGCCGGGCGGGCGTAGGCGTGGATAACGTGGACGTCGAGGCAGCGACCCGGAGAGGCATTCTGGTCATGAACACGCCCATGGGCAACATCGTCTCCGCGGCCGAGCACACCATGGCCATGATGCTAACGCTGACGCGGAAGATCGTCTGGGCCGACGCTTCCCTCAAGTCAGGCAAGTGGGAGCGAGGGAAGTTCATCGGCACGGAGCTCAACGGCAAGACCCTGGGCATCGTCGGGGTAGGTAGGGTCGGGGGTGAGGTGGCCAAGCGCGCCAAGTCCTTCCAGATGAAGATGGTGGGCTTTGATCCCTTCCTCCCTCCCGAGGTCGCCGTCAAGCTCGGCGTCCGCCTATTGCCCCTGGAGAAGGTGATCGAGGAAGCCGACGTCATCACCATCCACGCTCCGCTGACGCCGTCGACGAAGCACATCATTGGCAAAGCTCAGTTCGAAATGATGAAGCCGAACGTCATGCTCATCAATTGCGCCCGAGGCGGCATCGTGGACGAGGAAGCACTCTACGATGCGCTGAAGAACAAGAAGATCGCCGGTGCGGCGCTGGACGTCTTCGAGAACGAGCCGCCAAAGGGCTCGAAGTTGCTGGAACTGGACAACATCGTCGTCACTCCGCATCTGGGTGCCAGCACCAAGGAGGCGCAGGACAAGGTCTCTCTGGAGATGGCGGAATGCGTGAAGGCGTTCCTCAGCGAGGGGCGCATCTCCAACGCCGTCAACGCCCCCGTGGGCAAGATCGATCTCAAGGTGCTGCCCTTCATGTCCGTGGCCGAGATGCTCGCCAGTTTCGCTTTCCAGATGGTGGATGGGCCAGTGAAGAGGGTGGAGGTGAGCTGCTACGGTGAGATCGCCACCCTGGACACCAGGATGGTGACGACCTCCGCATTGATCGGCGTGTTGTCGAACATCATCGGCGAACAGGTGAACATAATCAACGCCGGCTCCATCGCCAAAGAGAAAGGCATCCAGGTGGTGGAGAGCAAGGTAGAGGAGTCCACCCGCTACCAGAACATGGTCTCCGTCAATGTGCATTCGGACGGCATCAAGCACGAGGTCCGAGGGACTGCCTTCCCTTCCACTCAACCCAGGCTCCTAGGCGTGGACGAATACGATATCGACATGCCCATCGAGGGTGATTTCCTGCTCACCATGCACAACGACGTGCCGGGTATGATAGGCCGCGTAGGCACCATACTGGGCGAGAAGCAGATCAACATCGCCCGCATGGGCGTCGGGCGTGAGTCCAAAGGGGGCAAGGCGGTCATGCTGGTGGCGGTCGACAACATCGTGCCCAAGGAGCTCCTGGATAGACTGAAAGGACTCAAGGACTTCAGCGAGGCACGCTTCATCCGTATGAACCAGCGGCCAAAGGAGTACATGGTGGTTTGAGGGGGCGCATTCTCGCCGATCTCATCCGGCCAGCGAGGCAGCGCGCTCACTTCGAGCGCAGCTGGCCCTCCACACTTCTCACCTTGTATGTCAGGGCGTTCTCAGAGCCACCTCGATCATCTATCTCGATGCTGGTCACCACCCGGTTGCTCATCTCTCGCATCTTCTTGTGGCAGCGCATGATGACCTCCATCACCTCGTCCAGGTCTCCTTCCAATATGGTTGACATGGGAGTGAGCTGATGCTTCAGACCGCTCTCTTCCACCATCCGCACGCATTCCGCTACGTACTCGCTCAGGCTCTCTCCCTTGCCAACTGGCAACACTTTGAACTGTGCGATCAGATCGCTCCCTCCACGCATTCCATTGAACTATGATTGTGGGGACCGAGCCTTCCGGGGTCCTGGTCCAGAGGTCGGCCAGCTGATTGGCCAGCATCGAGCTGGCCATTCTGAGATGGAACCGCCTCAAGTCTTGCTAGTCAAGGAATGTATATATAGTCGTTTCCAAATCATCAATTTCTAATATGTTCCAAAGGCGCTATCTGCGCCGGTTATGAGGGGGGCTACGCAGAATGATGGCAAAGAACACGAGCGTTAAGGGTGTCTCTCCCGCCAAGGCTGCCAAAGGAAACGGGAAGACGGCCAGATTGAAACTCGCCCGGGAAGAAGTGGATGAAGAGAGCATTGTTATCACGGCCAACGGCAAGGTCATGACCCTGACGGTGGACGACCTGACGCAGGCCATCAAGACCACCATAGACCGCCAGGGCATGCCCGAGGACCAGGCGCGGGCCATGGCCCAGCACGTGATGAACTTCTTTGGCTATTCCGAGCGGATCATCGACAACATTCTGGAGCCCGAGGACCGGGATGCCTTCTACATGTTGGAGGACACCGGGATATTAACCACGGAGCGAGAAGAGACCACCCTGTACGATGGGCGGGAGTGGCGAATCCATTATTGGCTTTTCAGGAAAGAAAGGATCTTTGAGATCATAAACGGCAGCGGCAACGGCGTCGGAGAACTGGCCGGAGCGGACTCCGTCTATGACGAGGTCCCGGACGAAGTGTGGCAGCGCACCGAATGATCTTCTGACATCGACATATCTCAGCAGGGCGCAGTTTCGGCAGACCCCCCGAAAACCTATTCACCGCCAGGCGGCTTGTTCAGTGGATGGACCTCTTTCCCTATGCGCCGAGAGAGCACCAACCAGAGTTCATCAAGGCCGTGTCCAACGTTCTGGAGAAGGAAGGGCACATCGTTCTGGAGAGCGGCACCGGGACCGGCAAGACCATCTGTGCGCTCACTGCAGCGTTGCAGGTGGCTCTCAAGCAGGGCAAGAAGGTGGTTTATCTGACCAGAACGAACTCGCAGCAGCGCCAGGTGCTGCTCGAGCTGAGGAAGATCAACCAGCTCAGCCCCATCTTCGGCATGGGCGTCCAGGGGAGGCAGAGCACCTGCCCCCTGTTGATGCGCGACCAGGAGCTCAAGCAAGGCAACGCAGAAGAGCTCTCGAAGCTCTGTTCGGAGAAGAAGCGCCGCACGCTCGCGGACCGCAATGACGGCTGCGTCTTCTACCGCAACCTCCTGGAGACCGATTTCGAGGAGGTGGAAGCGTACTGCAAGCAGCAACTGCCTACGGTGGAGGAGCTCGTGGAGTACTGCGATAGACGCAGCATCTGTCCGTATGAGCTGTCCAAGGAGCTGCTCTCCGACGCCACGGTGGTCACCGCCCCCTATGCCTACTTCTTCATGCCCTTCGTTCGCAGCGCCTTCCTGGAGAGGATGAACGTGGCCATGGGAGAGCTGATCATCGCGGTGGACGAGGCGCACAACCTGCCGGATTATGCGCGCGAGACCCGGAGCGTCGAGATATCGCAGAGGCTCTTAAGCTTGGTACGAAAGGAGGTGGGCGAGTACGGCGACCCGGAGGTGCTCAATGGTACCAGCATCATCGACTTCATCGCCATCCTTGAGAGGCTGATGCAGGACGCGCTCGCGGAGTACCTGATAGACGACGACGGCCTCATCCCCCCCGATTTCATCGAGACGGGGTTGCTGGAGGCGTTCTCGACCACTACAAGATCGCTCACCATCGCGGCCAAGGCCATGATGACGCACGGTGAGATCGTGCGCGAAAGCAAGAAGGACCGTGGTCGACTGCCGCGCTCATACATCTTCACTCTCGGGGCGTTCCTGAATTTCTGGCTCACGTTGGACGAGGAGGTGTACGTAAAGCTGATCGTGGGAGGAGACAACCCATGCTTCGAAGCTGCCTGCCTGGACCCCTCGATAGCCTGCGGCTTCTTCCGCGAGAGTGCCGGTTCACTGCACATGTCCGGCACGCTCATCCCACTGTACGAATACCGCGACTCGATCGGGCTGCCTGACGACTCGGCGATGCGGGTTTTCCCGTCTCCCTTCCCATTGGAGAACCGCGCCATCCTGTACGTCGAGGACGTGACCACAAGATTTGAGGATATGGCAATGGACGAGGAGCTAGTCCCGCGCATGGAGAATCATGTGGTCACGCTCTGCAACGCAGTGGAACGGAACACAGTGGTCTTCTTTCCCTCGTACTCGCTCATGGACCGATTTCTGAAGGACGGTGTGAGGAAGAGGATTAGGCGCAAGGTGCATCTGGAGGAGCGTGGCATGCCTCAATCCGAGCTCATGGAAGCGGTATCGCAATTCAAGCATTCTGGGGGGAAGGGGGCGGTGCTGTTCGCGGTGATGGGAGGGCGGATAAGCGAAGGCATCGATTTCCCTGGTGAGGAGCTGCAGATGGCGCTTCTAGCTGGCATTCCCTATCCCAAACCGACTGCGAAACAGCGCGCCTTGCTGCACTACTATGAGATGAAGTTTGGCAAGGGCTGGGAGTATACCGTCAAGGTGCCCGCCTCGCGCAAGATGCAGCAGGCGATCGGGCGGCTGATACGCAACGAAACGGATATTGGTGTGGCAGTGATACTCGACAAGCGCGCGAAGAATTTTGCCGATCGCATCACCGCCATTCCGGTAGATTATCCAGCGAATGAGGTGCTGAAGTTCTTTATCCAAAAGAATCGTCCCGCCCCTGCCATGGACCGATAGATGCTCGTTCCTGAGGCGTCGCTACGCGATGAATAAGGAGGTAGCGGTCACACGTCTGTTCGAATCACATGGCTTCCAGCCTTCGAGACCTCGTTGAGGAGCGACGCATAGTCCCTCGCTATCTCCGAGAAATCGTATCTTCTGACCTCGTTTGCATTCCTTCTCACTACAGGCCACCGTTCGCTGAAGTAGGCGTCGTACCATAACAGAAGAGTCTCTCGAGTCTCCTTTCGGTTGCTGCATAATACTCCAGTGCTGGTCTTGCGGAGTATCTCAGCTATGATGGAATCATGACTCCCACCTGTTGCCAGGATTGGGTTGCAGCACCCGAGATACTCAACTAGCTTGAGCGGAACCCATCCTGGCTGTGTAGGATCGTCCCAAGCGAGTAAGAGCACGGCACCAGACTCACATTGTCTGGCAATTGACTCTTCTCTTGGCACGACTCCAAACTGCCTTACGATTCCTGTGAGTTCGAAATTCTCGACGAGAACGTCCAGACGTTTGTCTTTTGGTCCAAAGAACCTCAGTTCGATAGATTCCCTTTTGATACTCCCTTCGGAAACGAGTGAGGAGATGGCTTCCAGGACTAGAGAGGGATTCTGTTTGCCCCAGTATATCTGACCGGTATAAGTTATCACGAACTTGCCAGGTAGCTTTGGACAGGGTGAATAATACTGGGGATCGAAACCATTTGTCAGGCAATCCACCCTCTTGCCATGCAATTTGCTCAGATCCTTGGCCCAAAGTGGGCTGACGGTGACGATAGCATTCGCGTTTTTCAATGTCGTCATCTCCAGCCGCCTAGTGTACCAGCGCATGAACGGTCCAAAAGGGGTGTTGTGGTTCTGAGACCAAAGGTCCCGGAACTCCGCAATCCATGGTATAGCAAGCTCCTGACTTACCGCCCTGGCGATGAAATGGGCTGTGACCGGGGACGAGCTGCTCAACACTGCATCGAATTTTGCACCGCTAGCGATCTTCAAAGCGACTTCAGTTCCGGGCATCCTCCAGCCCTTCTGTGGATCTGGATAGTTGAAGATGCCGTAGGCTTTCCAGTACAATCTGTCAGTGAGCTCCCTGAATCCACCGGTGCCGGTGGGATCCAACTTCTCCTGGATTCCTTTCAGCAAATGCGCTCGGCCTGCCACTCTGGATTTCTGCTTTCGTGACTCATAGATACTTGGCTCGCCGACTTGGAAGATGGGAATGCCCTCTAAATCCTTCATGGCTGGGGCGTTGAAATGGGCCAGGTCGGTGATGCTTGGGGTGATAATGCTTGCATTCCATCCCCTTTCCTTGAGGTATTTTGCCAGCACTGGTATTCTTGGCGATGAGTGATAGAGATCCGCGATGACAAGAACTGATTTTGTTGGTCCTCTTGTCTCATCATCTGGTGGAGTCATGGTTGAACCTCAATTGTCGAAGCAAACCTTTTCGAGCTCTCCAAAGATATCCAGATGCCAAAGTTAAACCCTTCTAGTCTTGTGGACGAACTTGAGATTATGCAACGTGCTATAGGATTTCAAGGAATCGCATGATTTGCGCCCCCTCCTTTTAAGATTTAGTCAGTCACATATCACTGCATATTCATGGAGGAACATGTCGGCAAAGGGATTGCAGGCCGAGCCGGAGGATTATCGCGGGGAATACGATGACGAAGAGAGGTTTGTAGGATACTGGCATCAGTTGTCCAACAGCATCAGATTGAAACCTGCTTCCGTTCTGGAGATTGGCATTGGCAACGGTTTCTATTCGAATTACATGAGGAACAATGGATACGAAGTTGTGACTCTGGATGTTGACAAACGCCTTATGCCGAAGGTGCAAGCGTCAGTTCTTGATCTACCGTTCAAAGAAGGTGGATTCGAACTCGTGGTGGCATTTGAGGTTCTGGAGCATTTGCCCTTCTCTCGATTTCAAAGGGCCCTCTCTGAGATTTGCCATACCACCAATGATTACGCAATTCTCTCCCTACCGGACTATTCAAGAACGCTATCTGTCTCCTTGGATCTGGCCGGTCTGATAGTGCAAGACCTGAGCCTACCTTTCTTGACCAGCTTCCGTCCTCAAAAACACCGTTTCGACGGTCAGCATTATTGGGAGATTGGGAAGAAAGGGTATGGACTTGAGACGGTAATCAAGACCATTGAAGAATCAGGATTTCTTGTAGAGAAGACATATAGGCCGAACAAAGCTCACCATTTTCGATTGTTCGTCTTGAGGAAAGAGAAGTGAGTTCCAGAGACGCATTCTCGGTCAAAGGTCTCAGCACGGCCGCATTGGCCTTGAACTATCCCTCCTGTCCCTCAAAGTATTGCCTCGATGATTGAACCATACTTCGCCCAGTACTCGTCAGGCCAAATATCTTCAGTGATCTTCATCGACCTGACTTCCTTAACCCGCTTACTCTCTCTGAACAAACCCTCGTAGTCTCGCTTCCAGTATCCTTTCTTGTAGATGAACGTACCCCTTGGACCACTGCCCGGATCATTGAATTCGACGAGTACTATGGCCTTTCTCGCCAATCGCACCATTTCCCTGGCGACTGCTTGGATGTTGTCCACCCCGATGTAGATCAACACTGCATCGGTGAAAACGACGTCGAAGCTCTCATCCTGAAATCCGTCCAAGCTGCCAGCTCTACCCACCTCCAGCTCAACCGTGTGCATATCTGCCTCAGAGAATAGCTTCTTCCCTTGGTCGATGGCTGCCTTGCTAACATCGATTCCTACCAGTCTCGCTTCCGGAAGCCGAAGCGCAAGACGGTAGAGATTGGGCCCAGTATTGCAGCCTATCTCCAGTATCGATATGGGTTGAAAGGAGGATATCTTGTCAGCCAGGAGATTGCGGTGAGGATGATTCCTCGATTCCCAATATGTAGAGTCTGGTCCCTTGATCCGCCACTCTCTCTCTGCTTGCCTCGTTCCACCCAGACGAACGCCGACATGATGGCGGACGTCTTTGGCCTTGTTCGAGACCCTCTTGCTCAAAGGCACGCCGTTCGTTAGTGCTCACCTTACCCCAAAAAGTCCCGTATCTTGTCAATCACGTACTGGATCTCATCGTCAGCTAGTTCGGGGAACATCGGGAGCGAGAGAACGGTGCGAGATAGCTTTTCAGTGACCGGTAGTGAGAACCTTTTAAGGCCGAGTGCGGGATGAGCATGGGTGGGTTTGGACCAGGAAATCATGGTCTCGATGCCCTGTTCCTTGAGGAACTGGTGCAGTCTGTCTCTATTGGCTGTGCGAATAACATAATTCTGGTAAACATCAAAGTAGCCGTCCTTGCTGTCTGTCCCCGGTGGGAGGGCCAGGTTGGGGATGCCTCTCAACCCTCCCTCATATGCATCAGCGATGTCGCGCCTCCTCTTGATCCACTCAGGCAAGTGCCTGAGCTTCACGTCGAGAAGGGCAGCTTGAATGTTGTCCAAGCGGCTGTTGAACCCATACATGAGTAGCTCGTTCGTATCACGCTTGAAACCGTGATCACGCAACAGGCGAATTCTCTTAGCCAGGTCGTCGTCATTCGTGGTCAATGCCCCGCCGTCGCCAGCGCAGCCAAGTATCTTGGCGGGGTAGAACGAGAAGCATCCGGTCAGACCGGAGGCACCTGAGTTGAATGGACCAACCTTCGCTCCTAGAGCTTGAGCCGCATCCTCGATGACAATCAACCCGTGCTCTTTCGCTATCTTATTGATTGCTCTCATGTCCACCATCCTGCCATTGAGGTGAACTGGAATGATCGCCTTCGTCTTCTTCGATATCGCTCCTCCCAGTTTGGAGATGTCCATTTCCATATCTTGACCAACGTCTACGAGTATCGGGGTGGCACCATTGAACACGATGGACATTATGGTGGCGACGAATGTGTGGGATACAGTAACCACCTCGTCGCCTTTCCCAATCCCAGCTGCCTTGACTGAGAGGAGCAGAGCATCGGTTCCCGAATTGAGGCCGATCGCATGCTTAGTTCCGATGAATTTGGCCAGATTGGCTTCGAAATCGTCCAGCTGCTGCCGCGCAATAAGATCGCCACGGGACAGGCAACCGGTAATCGCTGGCATTATTTCGTTCCATAGGCGACCGTAGTGCTCAGGGTAGTTGACGAACCTCACTCTGTAGCTCATTCTGCATCACCCATGGTCTTGCGGACTTCTCGCCGAATGTCCTCCGAGGTCTTGAAGTAGTATCTCTCCAATGCACGGCTGGCTGGGGCAGGAGAATCAGGGAGCGTCACGCGAACCATCGGAGACTTCAGAGTACGTACGATATCGTTCTCCCCGATTCGAGCCATTATCTCTGCGGCCGCCCCAAAGCTCTTCCAACCGCCATCTGCCACAACCAGCCTTCGCGTCTTCCTAACCGAGCTAAGAATGAGGTCGACGTCGAGAGGCTTGATCGTCAATGGATCCAGTACCTCTGCCTCGATGCCATCGTCTTTCAGGTCGTCTGCTGCTCTCAGCGCCTCGTGAACCATGTATGATGTGGCCACTATCGTGATATCACTCCCCTTCCTGCGCACCACACCTTTTCCAAGGGGGGATGAGTAGTGCTCCTCCGGCACCTCTCCTTTGATCTTGTAAAGCCAGCGATCGTCAACGAAGAGGACTGGATTGTCGTCGTACACGCACGCTCTAAGCAATCCCTTGACATCATATGGAGTGCTTGGCATGACCACTTTCAGGCCCGGAAGGTGCGCGAACAGCGCATGTGTGGACTGGGAGTGCTGGGCGCCTTGTTCCCCTCCACGGTTGATTATTCCCCAAATCGTTAGTGGCACGAAAAGGTGATCTCCGAACATGTAGTGCCAGTTGGCTGCGTGGTTGGCGATGGGATCCATTGCGTAGTACATGAAATCCAGGCGGGGGTGCTCAACGATTGGCCTCATCCCCGCGAGGGCTGCTCCCACTGCCGCCCCCGTTACGGCATTCTCGGAAACAGGAGTGTCGATGACCCGCCTATCTCCAAACCTCTCGATTAGTCCGGTACAGCTCGAGCCGACGTACCAGGGGCTTGTAACCCCCTGTCCGATTAGGAAAACGTTCTGATCATCCTCCAGCAGCTGATGGAGTGCTTCGTTCAATGCCTCGACATAGGTGAGCGCCCTCATGCTTCTGGCCTCCTGAAGACATGGCTGAAGTCAGATTCCTCCTCCCCTTGCGGCCATCCGCATGCTTTCGCCTCATCTCTCGAGCGGACCACTTTCTCTTTGATCTCTGAT
>Ga0315277_10010763_pt1 | contig 11561 bp, 10 predicted proteins | sample YL17G05_15_MG_FD_203695 | JGI IMG/M metagenome (GOLD analysis project Ga0315277, IMG submission 203695) | Sediment microbial communities from Yellowstone Lake, YNP, Wyoming, USA - YL17G05_15 | ecosystem: Environmental > Aquatic > Freshwater > Lake > Sediment | place: USA: Wyoming | collected...
CGAGGAATTCAGAAACCTTTGCACTTGGTGACTTGAAGATGGTGTTCACGAAAAGCACGGACGGCATTCTCTTCATGCGTGACGCTGGGCCTAATCTACTCCTGGTGATGATATATGACGGGGCCGCGGACGTCCAAAGAATCGTCACGCAAGATTTCCCGATCATCGACCGGGTTCGCCAAGACGTTACCAAGCGATACGAGGCGCGGCCACGCGCTGGCTCTTGATTTCACCATTTTCTTTTTCTTGAGTTCTTTTGCATGAAACTGGACAAGTTCGTAGACCCGTGGACCCTTGAGAACAGCGTTGACTTGTGTCGACTTGATCTCCCTCAAGCACCTATAAATATTCTTCTCGACAATTTTACTACTCAATCGAGTAAAAAAGCAATCAAAGCGATCGAATCATGGTTGACGAGGATCTTCTAAACGATTTAAAAGAAAGAATGTCTGCTGGAGCGGGAAATTCATCCGTTGAAGGAACACAGAAAGTTTTCGAGTTTTTCAAGCAAATTGCCGAGGAAAATAAAGAAATGCAAGATGAACTTGCGACCTTGAATTTGCTCGTCCAAATCGTCATCACGGATATAGGAAAAAAGTTCTGGTTGAAAGTAAAGGACGGTAAAATCGAGTATGGTGAAGGAGAAGTTCAAGATCCCACGTTTATTTTCTCCACAACCTGGACCTTGGCTTTTGACATGATGCTAGGCAAAGTCGACGCGACAGCCGAGTACATGGCAGGTAACATCTCCATCGAGGGAAGTGTTGCGGACGCAATGTCATTTCAAGGGATAATTGAACTGGCAATGGAAATATTTCAAGATTTAATCAAGTAGCCGTAACGCACGATTACATTTTCAAAACCGGATTTTCCTTATCCCTTTCTTTCCAATTTCTGATTATTTTTTTTCCGAAACTGGACCAGGAGTAGTGGGCTGCCTTTTTCTTCGCATTTCCTCGGCAAGCAACTTGAAAATGTGATTGAGTTCCAACATTTTCCGCGGACCCCTGATCGTGAGCTCGCGCTTCAACCACGCCTTTGCCGGGTCGAGTTTGCCAGCCGCTATGTCGAGAAATTGGCGGGAGGTGCACCGGAGGAGAGCTTGAGCACCAGTAGTCTTCCATTTCTTGCATTCATCCGCGGTTGCAGCGGTAACGGTGACCTGTCCATTGAATATCCGGAGGATGGCAGCGGGATATAGATCCGTCGCTTCAAGAAGGTAGGTTGAATCTGCTTTTGCGTATTTTTCCTTGATTATTGCAACCGAATTGCTCATCTGGGAACTGATGACTCGAGCAAACCCGCGCAACCGCTTTGTGCCCGATTGCGTGTCCTTTTGGTTTTGATCTTCTACCCCGGCCATTTAACTCACCTAGAAATATCTAAAATCCTTATTAAAATAATCATCAATGATATTGATCGGTAGAGCCATATAAAATGGAGCTGCGACCCGAAATGCCGTATGATCGATTTAAATTCTTGAAAATTCGCGTTGACCGCCACGTTGCGTTCGTTACCATTGATAATCCGCCCATCAACATCTTGAATGGGCCTTTACTCGTGGAGTTTAACCGGTTTGCGTTGAAAGTTGCAAATGATGACGATGTGAAGGTCATTGTTTTTGATAGCGCCGATCCCGATTTCTTCATTGCCCATTTTGATGTTGAGGTCCTGTCTAAAGCTCCGAGCCAAGCGCCCCCCAAGTCTAAACAGCTTTCTGGGATGCACCCGCTTTGCGAAAATTTTCGAACAATGCCCAAGGTAACCATTGCAAAAATCGAAGGACGATGCCGGGGCGGCGGGAGCGAGTTCGTCTTAGCGCTCGACATGCGATTCGGGGCGGTGGGCAAAGCTATCCTGGCACAGCCCGAGATTTCGGTCGGCATCATCCCTGGTGGCGGTAGCACACAGCGACTCCCTCGCTTGTTAGGAAGGAGCCGTGCCTTGGAAATCGTGCTTAGCGGTATGGATATCTCGGCAGAAATGGCTGAACGCTATGGCTATATCAACCGGGCGCTTCCGCCCGACGAATTAACGCCCTTTATCGAGAATCTGGCGTATCGAATCGCCACGTATCCGGCCGAAACGATTGCCTTGGCAAAAAAAGCGGTCTTGACGGCGGAAGAATTGCCGCTTCTCGAAGGCTTGCTCGAAGAAACATATCTATTTAACCAATCAATCGCTTTACCCGCAGCTAAGGAGCTAATGAAGTTATTCCTTGAAAAAGGCGGTCAAACTAGGGAAGTAGAGCAAGATTTCTCTAAACTATTAGAGGAGCTTGATAAAATCAAAAAAACGAAGTGAATGAGCGCAAGTAATTGATATGATCATCTCTGCTCAACGTTTAGATCACCTATTTATAGTGAAGCGATCAAGATTGCTTCCGTGACAACAAATCCGCCTACCAATTCAAAGTCTCAAAAAAAACTCTTTTATGACGCCCGTTATAGCAAGTTGAATGAATTGCGTGAATACGTGGAGACTCGCTTTATTTCACCACACGTGAAATCCAACCCGACGGCCCATGGTGTTGTTATGAATTAGGAGTTGCGGATACAAAAAATGAAGAAGTGAACCGAATAAATGGCGCGTGACGAGCATTCTTTGGAGAAAGACGGCGACGAAAACCAGGAAGCTTTCAAAGCCGAGGATCTATCTCCCCTTGGTGTATATCGACCCGGAATGAATTGGAATCCCGTTGAAAAGGTCATCTTTGAAAGGCGTAGTACGCGGGCCTTCAAACCACAACCGTTGCCGGACAACATGATCCGGAGAATTCTCGAGGCGGCTAGATTTGCACCCTCCGCAGGAAATTGTCAACCTTGGAAATTCATCGTCGTCAAAAGTCCTGAAATACTTTCAGAAATGGAAAAAGATGCCATAACCTTTGCGAAACGCATCATGCCGCTTTTGGATTACACGCGAAGCCGTGCCAAGCGTTTTTTTACCCGCGGCCTGGTGAAATTCATCATCGGAAGGATGCGCAACGTGCTCGCGCCCCAATCCTTTGGTATCTTGCATGAACTTGCCGCGGGAAAAGCCAGAGTATTTTATGATGCACCCGTCTTGATCCTCCTCCTTACCGATACCCGTGGCGTGATGACTCCCGAGGTGGATAGTGGCATTGCGGGCCAAAATATCGTGCTAGCTGCCCATAGCATGGGGGCTGCCACGTGCTGGCTCGGGTTAATCAAATTGCTGTTACACCCCGTGGCAGGAAAGATCTCCCGCAAATGGAAGAAATTCTTTGGCATCAAATTTCCTTACGAATTAGATAATGTCATTGCCTTGGGTTACCCGAAAAGGAGATTTGACCGGGAGGTGCCGAGGGAGGTGCAACTTGTCCCGTGGTTCGAGGGGGGAATAAATGACCCGCCACGAATAGATAGACAGGGAGGGGAGAAGTAAGCATGCGTAAAGGAAAGATTCCTGACTATGATGACCCCAAACAAATAACTTACGGCATAATCGAGTTTGACGGCGAGAAATGCATTCGCTGCGGGGCGTGCACGTATCCATGCCCAGCCAGAACCGTGTATTTGCCTCAAAAAAAGGAAGGTGAAAAGCAAGGAGTTCCATACTCTGAAGAACTTCTCCCTGGCGTAATACCTTGCATGGCTTGCGGGGATTGCTTGGCTGCTTGTCCCAAGGGAGCCATCACGATGAAGAGGGGGTTCCGGGTAAACCACCCTTATTTTTACGAGCGGTTAACGCAAGATGAAGAATTAACGTATCCACACAAATACTGAAACTGCGAATAGCAACTAAAAGAGGCAAGAATGTCTGAAAATACTATAAACGATGATGGAAAATGTCAGAGAGAAAATTCCGAATAAGGAGAGAAACCCTCTTGAGAGAAATTGTTAAGAACTATGCGGAAATGCTTGGAGACACGGTCTTTTTGACGTATTTAAAGGATTTTGACAATGGAATCGATGAGAAATTTACCTATAAAGACTTGCACATCTTGTCGAACCGTGTCGGGAACGGGTTGCTGGATTTGGGGCTAGGCAGGGGTGATGGAGTTGCCCTCATGGAAGTGAATTCCCCCGAGTTTCTCCTGACCGTGTTTGCCAGCTTCAAAATTGGGACATACCTCGTCCTGGTAAATACAGCTTTGAAGGGGGATGGGTTATGTCACATCTTGAACCATTCGGATGCGCGTGCCATCATCGTTAATTGGAGGTACCTGGAGGATTTCTTAAAAATCCAAAAGGATTTACCGAAGATCACGTGCGTTATCGTCGATACCACGGATGCACCTGATGATGCCCCCTTGCCGGAAAATGCTGTTTCTTTCGACTCGATTAAGGCGGCATCAGACCAGGAAATTGAGGTTGAATTATCTCCCTCGGACCTAAGCATCGTGATGTACACGGCCGGGACAACCGGCCTTCCAAAAGGAATAACGTTTTGGCAAGGAAAATTGCTGGGGGGATACAATCTGCAAGCTCTTGCGATGGTGGCAAAAATCCTTGTTCACCCAAATGATGTCTTGTACACGCCCCTTCCTTTATTCCATGCAAATGCCCTTTTCCTCTCGACGTTTGCAGCATATATTAACAAGGTTCCACTCATCCTTGCGGAAAAATTCAGCGCAAGCCGGCACTGGGACACGTGCCGGCGATATAAGGTGACAACATTCAATATGCTCGGAGCAATGGCATCGATCTTGATGAGACAACCAGAACGCCCGATTGACAATGACCATTGCGTGTCCCGAATTTATTCCGCTGCATGCCCGAAAGATTTGTGGGTAGCATTCGAGAAAAGATTTGGAACCAAGCTCGAAGAGAATTACGGCGCGACCGATGGTGGGGGATTTGTCCTATATACCTACGGGTTTAAAGACGTGCCTGTCGGGACCATGGGAAAACCCATGGGCGGGATCGTTGCCGAGATTCAAAGTGATGCAGGAACCATCGTGAGGAAAACCGGAGATATCGGGGAATTGGTTTTTTTGGTTCGTGAAAATGAGAAGGAACAAAGGACGGTCAAATATTTTAAGGATGAAGAAAGTTCTGAGAATCTGATCCAGAAAGGTACGGATGGCCAGCTCTGGTTTCACACCGGCGATTTAGCCTATAAAAACCAAGACGGGTGGTTTTTCTACGTTGATCGGAAGAAAGATATGATTCGCCGCCGCGGGGAAAACATTGCATCGTTAAGCGTTGAAAGCATCGTCCTCCAGAACGAAAAAATATTGGAAGTCGCAGCCTATGGTGTAAAATCAAAAATTGGGGAAGATGACGTGATGGTTTCGATCGTGTTAAAACCGGACATGTCAATGACGCCGAAGGAGCTCCTGGATTTCTGCAAGGGAAAAATGGCCAACTTCATGATTCCCCGGTATGTCAGATTCGTGGAACAACTACCAAAAAATGAGGTCCACAGGGTTTTAAAAGCAGAGCTAAAACAAATTGGAGTCGCTCCCGGAACATATGACGGCGAAGAGCAGATATACATCAAAAGCTAAGAAGGCTGGTATTCATGGGTGATAACGTCTACGTCTATAGCGTCGGGATGATCAAATTCGGCAAATTTCTAGAGAAAAGCATCAAGACCTTGACAAAGGAAGGAATTGAATCCGTTCTCCATGACGGCGAAAACTCGATCACGAAAAGCGAAATCGAAGCTGCCTGGTTTGCGAATTCGGGCTGGGGAATTCGGGACAACCAGCATTGCATACGGGGTCAAGTTGCTCTTTCCGCGAACGGGATTGATGAAATCCCCATAGTTAACGTGGAAAACGCATGCGCCGGGGGGAGCACGGCATTTCATTGCGCTTGGACGGCCATCAAAGCAGGTTTATATGATTGCGCGTTAGCGATCGGCGTCGAGAAGGTTTACCACGAAGATCACAAGGAAATGATGAGGAGTTTCATAACTGGAACCGACGTGGAGCAAACCACTAAATTAATCGAATTCTTAAGGCTCCAGGCGAAAAAAAGGGAAGAGCGCCATGCCGAGAAATCGGGGGCGGCTCCTCCGAAGGAAAAGAAGGGCGACTACTCCGCCTTCATGGACTTGTACGCCACGCATGCCCGGTTGCACATGAAAAAATACGGAACCACGCAGAGGCAAATCGCTGCCGTCGCGGCAAAAAACCACACGAATTCATCGTTGAATCCCTTGGCTCAATACACGTTCCCCATGACCATTGAACAAGTGCTCGCGGATTATGAAGTGGTCTACCCGCTAACGAGAGCAATGTGTGCTCCTGTTGGAGACGGAGCGGCAGCTGCGATTCTATGTTCTGAAAAATTTTTGACAAAGAAACCCAGTCCACGAGCAGTTCGGGTGCGGGCCTCCGTGCTCCGCTCGGGATCCTGGAAAATAAACACTATTTGCAAGCGAACCTCTGCCGCCGCATATGCTATGGCAGGATTAGGACCTGACAAAATTGACGTCGCCGAGGTTCACGATGCAACAGCCTTTGGCGAAATCCATCAGATAGAACAGATGGGTTTCTGCCCCGAGGGACAAGGAGGTCCTTTTACAGAAAGCGGAGCGACGGCCTTGACTGGGAAGATTCCAGTCAATCCAAGTGGCGGCTTGATCTCCCGGGGGCACCCGATCGGAGCATCGGGGTTGGCCCAAATCTGGGAATTAGTAACCCAGCTCCGCGGAGAGGCCGGAGAGAGGCAGGTGAAGAATCACAAGATTGCTTTGGCAGAAAATGGTGGCGGGAATATTGGGCCGGGCGAGGCCGCAATGTGCATCCACATTTTAGAGAAGTAGTGAAGAATTGGTAGGATACCATCCAGATGGTGAAAAGAATGACCGATATCAAACAAGCATTGGGTGAAATTGAAGCGGTGGTCGGGCCTGAATACGTGACTGACAAGGATTTCATGAAAGCTGCATATTCTCGCAACGTGGATCCGGCTTTTCCTGACCGGTGGGCTGATATTATAGTCAGGCCAGGCACGACCGAAGAGGTTTCTGCTATCGTCAGAATCGCGAACAAGTACAAGATCATCATGGTTCCAAGAGGAGGCGGGGCAGATCTCGTGGGCGGATCAGCCACGAAAGGAGGGATTCTCATCGATCTTACCCGGATGAACCACATCTTGGAAGTGAACAAGGATGATTTCTATTGCATCGTCGAATGTGGGATAACATGGGGTGCTCTGGTGTCAGATTTGCATCCGAAAGGGCTTACAACCGGCGTTCTCGGTCCCGGAAGTGGCTACAGCGCCACAATTGGAGGTGGCCTCTCCAACAGCACTGCAGGTTATGGTTCGACAAAATATGGACTCGTGCCTGACATTTGCTTGGGCGTCGAAGTCGTGTTACCAGATCCAGAAGGAACTATTCTGCGAACTGGTGTCGCAGCGAATAAATATGCAAAGCCATTTGCCAGGTACGGGGTTGCTCCAGACTTCACCGGATTATTTATGGGGGACGTTGGCACGATGGGTATCAAGACAAAGGCTTTCCTCAGGCTAGCCCCTAACCCACCATACAAAGCCGGGCGCTATTACATTCTCAATAAGAACGATTATGGAAAAGTCTTTGAATTGATAAAAGAGCTCCGCAGCAAGGTCGGGGATGGCCTATCTGACGTTATCGTCGTTCCTCAGCCTGTCGTCCAAATTCAAGCAGGGATGGCGAAGGCAAAACCCCCGAAAAGACCGCGTTTGACAGGATCTGTTTTCTTATTAGCATTCGAAGCCTTTGATGAGCGGATATTGGAGATTAACATCAAGCAAGTAGAGGAAATAATGACGCGGGATGGTGTATGCCGGCCTTTCGAATTCCAGGAAATAGATCTAGCCGAACCGCTGACAAAGGATTGGCGTTTTACCCTGGAATATGCGTATCACTATTTCAACCGGTTCATTTCCATCGTGCCCGATACAATTTCGTGCACCACGTGCCACAAAATCCCCATTAGTTTTATCAAGGACGGGGAAAGGATGAGTCATGCCTTTGATGCAAAATTCCGGACCGAGTTTCCGGACAAAAGTTTATCGCTTTTCGCAACCGTCATCTACGCGCTGCCAAATGGGAATTGCGTCTTTGTCGGGGGATTCAACTCCTTTAACACCGAAGCGCAACAACCGGTTGCGATGAAGATGTGGCATAAAAAAGTCAGGGCGCAAGCGCGATACGGTGGCGCGCATTACTGGCTTGGCGAATCGATTTCGCAGTCGATTGTCGAGGCAGGGGCATACACGCCTGAATTTGCAGCTTTTTTCAAGAACATGAAAAAAGTCGTGGATCCAAATTGTCTCCTGAGTCCAAATAAATTCCACGTGCATAATTACGACGAAATTATGTCAAAATACGAAGAAAAGGATGAGCCTTACCTGGAGGCGGGGGATAAATCGTGATAGAGGGTAAATACAAGCATCTGGGGGAATTGAAGAAAAATATCCTGCAATGTATTAGCTGCGGGGACTGCCGGGAGGCGACAGATTACACGATGATTCCCCCAAAATGGGGCGTCTGCGTGGCAAGAGAACACACTCCGGGATTTGAGCCTTTTTTCGGGCGGGGGAAGTTGCAAATTATCCGCTCTTTATGGCAAGGGCGACTTGAATTGAGCAAGGATCTGGCCGACGTTATTTTCCAATGCCCAACTTGCGGCGCGTGCGCAAAAATATGCGCTTATGGAATAAATTCTGTTGAATATTACGAGGCTCTCCGTGCAGAATTGGTCGAGGCGGGGTGTGGTATCGAATCCCATCAAGCTATGAATCACTCATTGCTTGCCAAATTGAATCCCTACGATCAAGATAACGCGCGAAAAAACGAATGGATGAACAAGCTGGACTTTAAAATAAAGCGCGCGGGCGAACAACCCGCTGAAGTGCTGTATTTTGCCGGTTGCACCGCGGCCCTTTCACCAGAGGTTCAAGTCGTTGCGATTAAAACGGCACGTGCATTTCACAAGCTAGGGGTTGATTTTGCAGTCCTTGGAGGCCAAGAAATTTGCTGCGGAAGCGTAGCAAAGCGGACAGGGGAAGCAAGGGTCTTCCAGGCAACCGCTGAAAAAAATGCGGCCTTGTTCAAGAAGATCGGGATCAAGACGATTGTCACGAGTTGTGCTGGTTGTTATCGAACCTTAAAAATCGACTACAAGAACGTTCTAGAAGGGTCGGGCATTGAAGTCCTCCACACGGTTGAATTCCTGGAGAAATTGATAAATATAAAAGGGATTCAATTAAAGAATCTTGGACTCCACGTTACTTATCACGATCCTTGCCATGCTGGCAGGCACATCGGGTTGTACGAGCCACCCCGGGCATTGTTAAGTAGAATGGCCCGCATTACAGAAATGAAAACGATCAAGGACAGTGCCAAGTGCTGTGGTGCCGGTGGTGGCGTGAAAAAAGCGTTTCCGAAATTAGCCCTGGAAATCGGGAAAGGCCGGATCCAGGAAGCAGAAGAAACTGGAGCAGACTATATCGTAACGATTTGCCCTTTTTGCGAGCGAAACTTGGCGGATGCCATAAAGGAAAAGGGGTCGGCAATGAAAATCAAAGATCTCCTAGAATTGTTAGATGAAGCCCTCTAGTTCATGTAGTTGGTGAAAGCACGTTCTAATTTTCCATTTCAAATGTTTCTTTTCCATTATTTATAGAAAAGAAAGATAAAAAACCGGAGAAAACAAACCATGCTTGAAAAATATTACAAGGGGAAAAATGCAGTCGTGACCGGGGCTGCGAGCGGGATTGGTCGTTGTTTTTCATTGCAGCTAGCGGATCTTGGAACGAACCTTGTTATTTCGGACATTAACAAGGACGGCCTGGCCCGAGTCCAGGAAGAAATCGCTGCACGTGGTGGCAAGGTAATACCCGTGGTGTGCGACGTGACTGATGCCGCACAAACCAGGAATTTAGCGAAAATTGCAATTGCAGAATATACCGACATACATTTCCTTTTCAGCAACGTAGGTACTGCCACGGGGGGATTTCTTCCCTACATTTCGGTGGCAGCATGGACAAAAATCATCAATGTCAACCTGTGGGGCATGATCAACACCGTCACTGCCTTTTTAGGAAGGATGCTCGACCAGGGTTTCGGGCACATAATTCAAACCAGTTCAATAGCAGGAGCGATCGGGGTAGGAGGGTTAATCCCCTATTCAACGACCAAATTTTCGAATGCCGGATTTTGCGAGGCGTTATATGGGGAATACCGAAAGAAAGGGATAAACGTCTCGATACTTTGTCCCTTCCCAATAAAAACAAACTTGATAGAAAATGCAGGGATTGGAATTCCCCCGGAGCTTCTGAGCGATTATGGCCCAGAAGTGGTGCAACAAGCAATAGTGGCCGGGAAAGCGCATTATTGGGAGGAGTTCACGAAGAAATCATTTATTACCAAGGGATTTGCGGGAGGAATGGACGTCGAACTCGCCGTTAAAAAGTACTTGAAGGCTATCCAGAAAAAGAGATTGTATATCTTCGAAAACCGGCTTGGGCGGTTGTTCCAATTTTTCCGTGGTTGTTCACCGTGGATCTATCAGAAAATCTTGGGAATGTTAGGAGGGCGCCATTGCCAGTTAGTCTCCAATACCTACCAATTTGCAACAGAAAAGGCAAAAACCGCGCAAATGGATGATGCAGGAATTCCCAAGCAGTGATCATCCCTGTCTTTTATATCGATGACGATACAATGCTTTACCCCTTCATCATCCTTTCCTTCCCTTTAGCAACCACCTTATTGAGATGTCTCATTTCAAGCCGATATATTGCCGGGATCGTGTTTTTAAACCAGTAAAGCAGCTTCATATCAAGTGACGTCAAAACGAGATATTGGTTCTTTTTCAGCGCTTTGACGATTTGATCAGCGACCTTTTCCGGGGCAATTGCGCGTTTCGTGAAGTTTTTCTTCAAATTCTTAAACTCCGGGTGCTCTTTATCCACTCCGATGATTTCTACCGTGTTTATCAACGACGTTTTAACGGCTCCAGGACATACCAGGGTAACTCCGATGCCACGCGGTTCCAAGTCGAATCGCAGTACCTCGGAGATGCCGACCAATCCCGCCTTCGCCGCACTGTACGGTGAATGCCACGGGAAGCCAAAGAGCCCTGCAGCAGACGCAACGTTTACTAGATGTCCTTTCTTGCCATCCATGATCATTCTTTTCAGAAAGCATTCGATGACATGAATTGGCCCCCACAGGTCAACGTTTATAGCTCTTTCCCAATGCTGGTGCTCCAATATTTCGACCCCGCCCCAGATGGAGATGCCCGCTATGTTCATTATGACGTCCATGGAGCCAAATTGCTGGTGGATCTCGTCGGCAAATGCTTTCACTTCCTCGTACTTGGTTATATCCAATACTTTATATCGGTTCACCCGCCCTCCTTTCTCTTTTATCATGTTGCAAGTTTCAAGCAAGCCTCCAGCATTAATATCCGTCAAGTAAAGATTTGCACCCAATTCGCCCATTTTTATCGATGTCGAACGGCCGATGCCGCTTGCTGCCCCTGTTACCAAGCAGTTTATTTCGTGAAAGTTCTTAATTTTCATTTTAGTCACCTCTGGATCACACCATAAAACAACACTCTTTTCTATAATTTCTGTGTTTCTATCTATCAA
>Ga0315277_10010764_pt1 | contig 11561 bp, 7 predicted proteins | sample YL17G05_15_MG_FD_203695 | JGI IMG/M metagenome (GOLD analysis project Ga0315277, IMG submission 203695) | Sediment microbial communities from Yellowstone Lake, YNP, Wyoming, USA - YL17G05_15 | ecosystem: Environmental > Aquatic > Freshwater > Lake > Sediment | place: USA: Wyoming | collected...
CATCATTCAGGCGCGAGGCAATCTGATCCACGCTCAGCAGACGCAGGTGGGCAGCGGCCAGCTCGATGGCCAGTGGGATGCCATCCAGACGGTTCACCACCTGGGCAAGTGTGGGCGCATTATCGGCGGTGATGGCAAAGCCTGGCGCGACGACCTGGCTGCGTTCCACGAACAGGTGCACCGCATCGTAGCGGGGAAGCTCCGCCAGGGGGGGCAGGTGGTGGGGGTCGGGCAGCCTCATCGACGGCACGCGGAAGGGGGTCTCACCCTCCACCCCCAGGATCTCGCGGCTGCTGGCCAGGATGGTCAGGTTGGGGCAGGCGTGCAGCAGAACGTCCGCCAGGCTGGCGCAGGCCTGCAACAGGTGTTCGCAGTTGTCCAGGATCAGCAGCAGGCGTTTCATGCGTAGGAAATTCACCAGCGACTCTTGGATGTCGCGCCCGGGCGTCTCCGGCAGGCCCAGGGCGGAAGCCACAGTCTTGGGCACCAGGGCCGGGTCAGCCAGCGGAGCCAGCTCCACCAGCCAGGCGCCGTTGGGATAATGCTCGAGCGCCTCGGTCGCAACCTGCAGGGACAGGCGCGTCTTGCCCGTACCGCCGGAGCCGGTCAGGGTGACCAGGCGGTGGGCCGCCAGCAGGCGGTGGACAGCGGCAATCTCGGTTTCCCTCCCGATAAAGGAGGTCATTTGAATTGGCAGGTTGTTGGGGCGGGTGATGGCTGTTTCCAGGGCTGGGAATTCCTGCGCCAGACCGGGCGGGCAGGCCTGGTACAGGTGTTCCGGCAGGGCCAGGCCTTTCAGGCGGTGCTCGCCCATATCCTTCAGCAGCACACCTTCGGGCAGCGCCCGTTGCACCAGGTCGGCGGTCTCCTGCGAGAGCAAAATCTGCCCCCCGTGGGCGGCGGAATGGATGCGCCCGATGCGGTTCTTGGTATGTGAAACGGCGTACTCATCCCCGCTGGGATCCAGTTCTGCTTCGCCGGTGTGCAACCCCATGCGCACGCGCAGCGGTCCCAGATCGTTCCAGGGGGAGGACTGCAAGAGGCGCTGGCCTTCGATGGCAGCCTTGAGCGCCTGGGGGGCGGTGGCAAAGGCTGCCTGGAAGGCGTCGCCGACGGTCTTGAAGACTACCCCGCCATTGGCCTCGATCACCTGGCGCAGAACCGCGTTGTGAATCTGCAGCGCCTCAGCCATCTTCTCCGGCTCGCGCTCCCACAAAGGGACGCTGCCCTGGATATCCGTGAACAGGAAGGTGACCGTGCCGGTGGGAAGCTGAGGTGGGCGCACTGCCGCTATGGTTAGTCCTGGAGGAGAGAGCGACCCCGGGGGTGAAAGCCAGCCCAGGCTGCGGGCGCGTTCGATCGCTTCGCTGCGCTTGTTGACCCCCAGCTTGGTATACAGCTGCTGGATGTATCCCTTGACCGTATTGAGTGCCAGCACTTCCAGCGCGGCAATCTCACGGTAGGATTTATCCTCCGCCAGGTGCAGGAGCATGGCTCGTTCCCGCCGTGTCAGCGGTTCCACCCGCTTGCCAGACGGCGATTTCATATCATCCATCACGCTCCTCCCACGGACCGCCATCTACTCATCGAATACTTTGTCGATCTTATTTGTAACTACACTCTGATTATACATTTGGTTCACACTATTTCCAACCTTTTTCCATGCCCACAGCACAACTTACACAAAGTAGTTTCTGTCTCGATACGGATGCCACAGAACGGCATCCTACGGGTGAACTTTACCCGCCTTGACCAGCGTGCTGGCCGGGTGTGGTCTCGATTTGCATTTCAATATCCGAAAAATGCGATAAAATTTATCTGAAACATGAACCACCTCGCCCAAGAAAATTCTCCCTATCTTCTCCAACACGCAGGCAACCCGGTGGACTGGTATCCCTGGGTACCGGAAGCGTTGGAAAAGGCGCGCCGTGAGGACAGGCCTATCTTCCTCAGCATCGGCTACGCTGCCTGCCACTGGTGCCACGTGATGGCCCACGAGTCCTTCGAAGACCCCGCCACGGCGGCCTATATGAACACGCACTTCGTCAACATCAAGGTGGACCGTGAGGAACGTCCCGACCTGGACGGGATCTACATGCAGGCCGTGGTCGCCCTCACCGGGCAGGGCGGCTGGCCGATGAGCGTGTTCCTGACGCCGGACGGCGTTCCATTCTACGGCGGGACGTATTTCCCTCCCGTGCGGCGATACAACATGCCTTCCTTTATCGAACTGCTGCAGGCTGTAGCGCACGCCTGGGAAAACGACCGCACCGCCCTGCTCAAAAGCGGCCAGCAGATCCTCGAACACGTCAGGGCGCAGGCAGGGGTGACGCATGCATCCGTAGAGGCGACGTATACGTCGCCCCTACGGGATACCCTCGCACAGGTCGACAAGGTGCTGGCCCAATCGTACGACTGGACCCACGGTGGCTGGGGCCGGGCGCCCAGGTTCCCGCAGCCGATGACGATCGAGTACCTGCTGCGGCGCGGCGCCCGCGGCGACCGGCCGGCGCTGGAAATGGCTGTGCACGCCCTGCAGGCGATGGCCAAAGGGGGCATGTACGATGTGGTCGGCGGAGGGTTTGCCAGGTATTCGACCGACGACCAGTGGCTCGTTCCCCACTTCGAGAAGATGCTGTACGATAACGCCCAGCTGGCGCGCGTCTACCTGCACGCCTGGCTGGTCTGCCGCGAGGATGCGCCCGTAGGGACGGCGCCCGTGGGGGCGAGGGGCGTTGAGGCGCAGGCAGGGGCGACGCATGTGTCCGTAGGGGCGAGGTATGCCTCGCCCCTGCGCCGTGTGTGCGAACAGACGCTGGATTTCGTGCTGAGGGAGATGACCCACCCGCTGGGCGGGTTCTACTCCAGCCTGGACGCAGACAGCGAAGGCGAAGATGGCCTTACCGAGGGAGGGTTCTACATCTGGACGCCGCAGGAGATCCAGGCCGCGCTGGGCAATGCCCCGGATGCAGATTTTGTCATCGCCGCTTACCAGGTGACCGAGCAAGGCAATTTCGAGGGCAAGAACATCTTGCAGCGCGCCCTCAGCGACGAGCAGCTGGCGGAACAGTTCAGCCTGCCCGCGGCCGACGGCTGTTCTGTAGCCGCTGTGCCTGACCGCCTGCGTGAGCTGCACACCCGCCTGCTGGAGGCGCGATCGCAGCGGATCCGCCCAGCCACCGACGATAAAATCCTGGTGAGTTGGAATGCGCTGATGCTGGCGACCTTTGCCGAGGCGGGGCGCTACCTTGGCAGGCCTGACTACCTGGCCGCGGCCCAGCGCAACGCCCGCTTCCTGCTGGGGAACATGATCCAGGAGGGACGACTGCTGCGATCCTGGCGCGAGCCTTTACCCCCTCCCCGGTCTATACAAAGAGTGGAAATGGGGGAGGGTGAACCCTCTTCCGGATCACCCCTCTCCAAATGTGCTTTTTCATTTGGGGAGGGGTTAGGGGGTGGGGCAGGGGGTTCTCGCCACACCGCCTACCTGGAAGATTACGCCGCCCTGATCCTGGGCCTGCTGGCGCTGTACGCCTCGGATGGGAATGCCGAATGGTACGCGGCTGCCCTCCGGCTGGCAGACGAGATGGCGGCCCATTACACCGACCCCGCGGGCGGTTTTTTCGACACGCGCGACGATGCCGAGGCGCTGCTTTACCGCCCGAAAGAGCTGCAAGATAACGCCACCCCCTCCGGCAATGCCCTGGCTGCCTGCGCACTGCTGATGCTGGCGGCTTACGGCGACCGCCTTGGAGGCCGCGACGTGGCGGAGGCCATGCTGGGATCGATGCAGGAGCTGATGGCGCGCCACCCGACCGCCTTTGCCCAGTGGCTGCAGGCGGCGGACTTTGCCCTGGGACCGGTGGACGAGGTGGCGGTGGTCGGCGAGGCCGGTCATCCATTGACGGAGGCGCTGCGGGAAGCTTTGTGGAAGCGCTACCGGCCGCGGCTGGTGGCGGCGATCTCCGTGAACCCGGCTGCGCCGGGTCAACCGCCCGCCCCGGGCTCGCCCGCGCTGCTGAACGACCGCCCGCTGAAGGGCGGCCTGCCCACGGCTTACGTCTGCCAGGGGTTCGTCTGCCTGAGGCCGGTCAACTCGGCGGAGGAGATGGAGAGGCAGTTAGGGGAAAACAAAGATTAACCACGGAGATGTTGAATCTTGATCTGATTTTCTCGGAGCTCTCTACGAACTCTGCGGTGAACATGCCTTGCATCTGTGGGGCAATGGTGCTATAATTCAATCGTCTGAATTATCAGATTAATCAGTTTCATCAGATTGATAAACCATGCCCCGCAACCCACAGTCCTCCGAATTTCTCAATTACCTGGCCTCCCGGCACCATGACGGCGAAACCGAGCGTGTGCCGCCCTTGAGTGAGCTGAGCAAGGAGCTGGGTGTCAGCGTTTCGGTGCTGCGCGAGCAGCTCGAGGCCGCCCAGGTGCTGGGGCTGGTGGAAGCCCGCCCGCGCACCGGCATCCGTCGTCTGCCGTACAGCTTCTTCCCTGCCGCCAACCAGAGCCTGGCCTACGCCCTGCGACTGGATCCGCGCCATTTCCTGGATTTTGCCGATCTGCGCAAACGCCTGGAAGCTTCCTACTGGGACCAGGCGGTGAGAGCCCTCACCCCGCAGGACCATACCGAGCTGCGGGCACTGGTGCAGCAGGCGTGGGAAAAACTACGTGGACAGCCGGTACGCATCCCGCATGAAGAGCACCGCCGGCTGCACCTGGGCATTTTCCGCCGCCTGGAGAACCCTTTCGTCCTGGGTCTGCTGGAGGCATACTGGGAAGCGTACGAGGCCGTCGGGCTGAGCGTCTTCGCGGATTACGAGTATTTACATCAGGTCTGGACTTACCACCAACAGATGGTGGAAGCCATCTGCGCGGGCGATTTTCAGCAGGGCTACCAGGTGCTGGTGGCGCATACCGAGTTGATCCGCCGGATGCCGATACCGGGTTCGTGAGATACAGGGATGAAAAATAAAGATCAACCACGGAGAACGGCAGTAAAGAACACTGCTTGAGATCACTGAGATTTTGATTGATAAAAAAACTCTGTGCTCTCTGTGTGCTCTGTGGTGAAAATGCACTTTTTGCATCGTTAATCACTTTTTAAAAGGAGATGGCATGACCTCTTCAATGAAAACAGAAATCCTGCCGGCGGCGGGCCAGCCCGCGTTACGCTCGCCTTCGAAGAGTACCCGACCGGATTCCACCGGTGAGATGGTCAACGATTTCACCATCACCGTTGCCACCGTCAACGGGTCGGGCAGCCAGACGTCCAATTCGACGCTCGTACGGGCGCTGTTCAAGATGGGTATCCCCGTATCGGGGAAGAACCTGTTCCCATCGAACATCCAGGGCCAGCCCACCTGGTACACCATCCGCGTCAACAAGGACGGTTTCCTGGCCCGCAAGGAGGCCCAGGAGATCATGGTGGCGATGAACCCGGCAACTTTCGCCCAGGACCTGGCCAATGTGGCCCCGCGCGGGGTGTTCTTCTACGATGACAGCATCCGTACACCGATCGACCGGCCGGATGTCGTCACCTACCCGATGCCGGTCAAGAAGCTCTCCCGCGATCCGGGCATCCCCACCAATTTGCGCGATTACGTCGCCAACATGGTGTATGTCGGCGTGGTGACATATATCCTGGATATTGAACTGGAGATGGTCCATCAGGCGCTGATCTTCAGCTTCCACGGTCGGCAGAAAGCCATCGATCTGAACTACGGTCTGGTCGAGTCGGCTTATCACTGGGCCAAGGAAAACCTGACCAAGCAGGACCGCTTCCGCGTCGAACGGGTGGATAAGACCGCCGGGTACATCCTGGCAGACGGCAATACCGCAGCGGCCATCGGATCGCTATACGGGGGCATGCAGTTCTGCGCCTGGTACCCGATCACCCCGGCTTCTTCGCTGGCCGAATCGTTCAACCAATACGTGCCCATGCTGCGTAAGGACCCCGAAACGGGCAAGTTCACTTGCGTGGTGCTCCAGGCTGAGGACGAGCTGGCTGCCATCGGCATGGCCATTGGCGCGGGCTGGGCCGGGCTGCGCTCGATGACCTCCACCTCGGGCCCGGGCATCAGCCTGATGACCGAATACCTCGGTCTGGCCTATTACGCCGAAGTGCCGGTGGTGGTCTGGGATGTGCAGCGCGTGGGCCCGGCGACCGGGCTGCCCACCCGCACCGCCCAGGGAGATATCACCCAGATCTACTTCGCCAGCCACGGCGATACGCAAATGGTAATGCTCTTCCCTGGCTCGGTGAACGAGTGTTTCGAGTTCGGCTGGAAGGCCTTCGACCTGGCGGAGCGCTTGCAGACGCCGGTGTTTGCCATGAGCGATCTCGATTTCGGTATGAACCAGTGGATGACGAAACCGTTTGAATATCCCTCCACGCCCATGGACCGCGGTAAAGTCCTGTGGGAGGAAGATATCCAACGGATACTCGATCAGAACGGGACGGACAAACTCTTCAAGGGGCAGTGGGGGCGTTACCTGGATGTGGACGGGGATGGAATTCCCTACCGCACCCTGCCGGGCAACCGCCACTCGAAGAGCGCCTACTTCACCCGCGGCACAGGCCACAACGAGTATGCCGTGTACAGCGAAAACCCCGAGGTGTGGGAGCGCGTGCTCGACCGGATCAAGAAGAAATTTAATACCGCCCGGGCGCTGGTGCCCAAGCCGGAGATCGAGAACGTAAAGGACGCCGAGATCGGCCTGATCTTCTACGGCTCCACCGAACCGGCCGTCCGCGAGGCGCGCCACATCCTGGCGCAGAAGGGCATCGCCACCGACAGCCTGCGCATCAAGGCCATTCCCTTCACCTCCGAAGTGGTGGAGTTCATCGGACGCCACAGGCGCAATTACGTGGTCGAGCTGAACCGCGATGGGCAGATGCACCAGCTGCTGTCCCTGGAAACCCCGCAGAACGCCGCCAATCTCATTTCCCTATCGCATATCGATGGCCTGCCGCTGACTGCTGACTGGGTGGTCAAGGCACTGACGGTGAAGAACACCGTGACGGTAAAGGACACCGTGTTGAGCAAGGAGGCTAAATAGCCATGGACGTTAAAGAACAACGTTCCGATCAAAATATTCCTGTTGCCGAGGCCCGCGGCCAATTGAACCAGGCCGGGCTGAGCAAGACTGATTACCGCGGCATGACGAGCACGCTGTGCCAGGGCTGCGGGCACAATTCGATCGCCAACCAGATCGTCACCACCTGCTTCGAGCTAAACCTCGTGCCGGAGAACGTGGTCAAATTCAGCGGGATCGGGTGTTCGAGCAAAAGCCCAAACTATTTCCTGAACCGCTCGTTCGGCTTCAACGGGCTGCATGGGCGCATGCCCTCGCTGGCCACGGGTGCGCTGTTTGCCGACCGCACGCTGAAAGGCCTGGGGGTGAGTGGCGACGGTGATACCGCCAGCATCGGCATGGGGCAGTTCAAGCACATGGTGCGCCGCAACGTGCCCATGATTTACATCGTGGAGAACAACGGCGTGTACGGCCTGACCAAAGGTCAGTTCTCTGCCACCGCCGACAAAGGCCTGGTGCTCAAACACCAGGGCACGAACCCCTACATGCCGATCGATATCGCCTGGGAGGCGCTGGTGGGCAATGCCACCTTCGTGGCGCGCTCGTTCGCTGGCGATCCGAAACAGGTGAAGGAGCTGCTCAAGGCGGCCTTCAGCCACAACGGCATCGCCGTGCTGGATATCATCAGCCCGTGCGTGACGTTCAATAACCAGGACACCGCCACCCACTCCTACTCGTGGGGCAAAGAGCACGAAGTGGCGCTGCATGACCTGGCGTATGTGCCCCCGGCGGAAGAGATCATGGTGGAATACGAGGAAGGCGAGGCCAAGGAAGTGACCATGCACGATGGCTCGCGCGTGGTGCTGAAGAAGCTGGCCCTGGATTACGATCCCACCGACCGCGCGGAAGCCATGCGCATGCTGGAAGAGGCCAACGCCAAGCAGGAGCTTGTCACCGGGCTGATTTACATCAACACCGGTGTGCCGTCCGCCATCGATATCCATGATATTGTGGACACTCCGCTCAACCGTCTGCCCCCCGAGCGCCTGCGCCCATCGCGCGAGAGCATTGACAAGATTAATGCGATGATGTTGTGATTCCTATTCCCCTCTCCCAACGGGAGAGGGGAAAGGGGTGAGGGGATAGGGGTAAGGAGCGCTACAGGTGGGTAAAAACCACCCGTTCAGCGTTCAGGTGGGGTGGGGGTGGGATGGAGAAGAATACAAACTTCCGGGCTGACTCGCCCGGAAGTTTTTTTTTTATGATTCTGCCGCCCAAACTATGCTATACTGGCCATCCACGTCAACCCAGACACCCGCGTGACGGTCGAAGCACCGCTAAGCACCGAGTTCGACAAGATCGAGAAGCGCCTGCGCAAGCGCGCCGCCTGGATCATCCGCCAGCAGCGCAACTTCCGCCGTTATTCCTTTGACATCCCCCCGCGACTGTACGTCAGTGGTGAGACACACCGTTACCTGGGCAGGCAGTATCGCTTGAAAGTGACCCAGAACGATGGGTTACCTAAACTTGTCCGCATGGATCGACAGTTATTTCTCTATACCCACGAAAAAACAGATACCGGGCGTAAGAAACAGTTGGTCGATGCCTGGTTTCGCCAACGCGCACAGCACATTTTTGCCGATAGGGTTACCACCTGGCTTCCCCACTTCGAGCGGTATGCGATCAGCAAACCGAAGGTGGTCGTTCGCCAGATGAAAACCCGTTGGGGAAGCTGTACCACCGCGGGCAAGATTATCTTCAACTTAAAGTTGATCCAGTTGCCCACCGAGTGTGTCGATTATGTTATCGTACACGAGATGTGTCACCTGGTTGAACACAACCACAGCCCCGAGTACTACGCGTTACTCTCTCGTGTGCTGCCCGACTGGCGGGAGCGAAAACAGAAATTGGATGGGTTTGATTTTGGGTAGAGTGTATTGGGGTATGAATTAAATCTCCATATATACCCCATAAAGAAGCCTAAAAGCCCCAAGGATTTTCATCGTTCGAGTGGCGCACCCCCCTCCCCGAATGTGCTTTTCATTTGGGGAGGGGTTGGGGGTGGGGCTCCAGGGCTGGGATTAGTCCGTACAGATATTCAGCAGGCTGATGACCAGCGGTTCCACAATCTTTTGAAGCTCAGCTTGAGCAATCCCATCCACTTTTACGGTAACCAACCCATTCGAGCTCGAATCGCCTTCGAAAGTACTCAGGGCCAGGATCGTGCCCCCCTTCTTGTAGATTGCCTGGGTTAATTGGGCGAGTTGGCCGGGCTGGTTCGGCAGCAAAACGCTGAAACGCACTCCAGGTTTACGCGCCCCCAGCATCTCGAACATAATACGGAACAGATCCGACTTGGTGATAATCCCAACCAGCTCTTTGCCGCGCATGACCGGCAGTGAGCTGATCTGGTTGTCTACCATCATCCTGGCCGCTTCCTCGATGGGCGTATCCTCTTTGACCGTCAAGACTTTCTCGACCATGATATCTTTGACGGTGATTTTTTCAAGCAGGGAAGTGATTTCCCAGACGGATAAGGATGTAACCGGGGAGGGATAGGCCTCGAGAATATCTTTTTCGGAAATAATGCCCACCAATTTGCCATTTTTGACCACGGGCGTTTGTTGGATTTTTTCATGGGTCATCAGCTCGTGCACCTTGGTGATGGGTGTGTTCGGCAGCACCGTGATGACCGGGTGAGACATGCGTCTGCCTACATTCATAAGTTTTCCTTCCTTTCTGCGTTGATTACGTGAAATTGCATGCTATTCCATAGAGCGGGTCAATGATCAATCACCTGGCGAGACCTTCCCTCACCCCTGCCCCTCTCCCAACAGGAGAGGGAGGCCCTCACCCCTGCCCCTTTCCCAACAGGAGAGGGAGGCCCTCACCCCTGCCCCTCTCCTAACAGGAGAAGGAGGCCCTCACCCCTGCCCCTCTCCCAATGGGAGAGGGAGGCCCTCACCCCTGCCCCTCTCCCAACGGGAGAGGGAGGCCCTCACTCCTGCCCCTCTCCCAGCGGGAGAGGGGAAAGGGGTGAGGGTCTCTATTTTAAATTTTTCCCCTCTATGCTATAATCATCCCATGCACCCAAAATTCGAGATCAAAGGCATCCGCGACGGCCTGTTGGTCACCCTGAGCGACGGGCTGTGGTCGGAAGTGTGCGACTCGCTGCTGGAACAGATCCGCGATCGGGCGGAATTCTTCGAGGGTGCCCGCCTGGCTTTGGATGTCGGCAATACCATCCTGCATGCGGTCGAGTTGAGCCAGCTGCGGGACCGACTGTCGGAGCAGGGCGTGAACCTGTGGGCGGTGGTAAGTAATTCTCCCACCACCGAGCAGACCGCCCAGGTGCTGGGGCTGGCTACCCGGTTGGTAAAACCCAAGCCCGAGCCGCCAGCCAGGAGTGCCAGCGCCGATGTTCAAGAGAGCGACATCGGCATCCTGGTACAGCGCACGCTGCGCTCCGGGGTGAAGCTCCAGTATGCCGGGCATATCACCGTGATCGGGGATGTGAACCCGGGCGCGGAGATCATTGCCAGGGGCAATGTGATCATCTGGGGCCGGATGCGGGGCGTGGTGCACGCCGGAGCCGAGGGCGATGAGAGCGCCATCGTGTGCGCTTTGGACCTCTCGCCAACCCAGCTGCGTATCGCCGGGCATATTGCGACAACGCCTCAGCGTCGCGGCAAGCCCCAGCCCGAAACCGCCCGTGTGCGGGACGGGCAGGTGGTGGCTGATCCGTGGAGTCCGAAGGGATAGATAAGGAAGTTTTATGGTTGCAAAAGTAGTTACTATTTCATCCGGCAAGGGAGGCGTGGGTAAAACCACCGCTACCGCCAACATTGCCGCGGCCCTGGCTGCGGATGGTGAAAAGGTGGTGTGCGTGGATGGCGACATTGGCCTGCGTAACCTGGACGTGGTGATGGGCCTGGAGAACCGCATCGTTTTTGACATCGTGGATGTGGTCGAAGGGCGCTGTCGCCTGCGGCAGGCCATGATCCGCGACAAGCGCCTGCCAGAGCTGTACTTGATCCCCGCTGCCCAGACGCGTGACAAAAGCGCCGTATCGCCCAGCGATATGGTGCGCCTGTGCGACGACTTGCGCCAGGACAGCGACTGGATATTGATCGACTCCCCTGCGGGTATCGAGCGCGGCTTCCGCAACGCCATCGCCCCGGCGGATATCGTCATTGTGGTCACCAATCCCGAAGTATCTGCCGTGCGGGATGCTGACCGCATCATTGGCCTGATCGAAGCGGAAGAAAAAGGCCCGGCGCGGCTGGTGATCAACCGCATCAAGCCCGAAATGGTGCGGCGCGGCGAGATGCTCAGCACGGAGGATGTGCTCGAGCTGCTGGCTGTGGACCTGATCGGGGTGATCCCCGAAGACGACCACATCATCACCCACACGAACCGCGGTGTGCCGATCGTCCTGAACGGAAAAAGCCCGGCGGGCCAGGCCTTCCGCAACATCGCCCTGCGTCTGAAAGGCGAACAGGTCCCGTTCCTCG
>Ga0315277_10010765_pt1 | contig 11560 bp, 5 predicted proteins | sample YL17G05_15_MG_FD_203695 | JGI IMG/M metagenome (GOLD analysis project Ga0315277, IMG submission 203695) | Sediment microbial communities from Yellowstone Lake, YNP, Wyoming, USA - YL17G05_15 | ecosystem: Environmental > Aquatic > Freshwater > Lake > Sediment | place: USA: Wyoming | collected...
AGCGATAAGTAGGCTCAAAAGCATACAGCTTGTCCAGCTTTTGTCTGTCTTCTTCTGATATTCGTTGGCGGATTTCTAAATAAACTAATTCTTCCAGACGTTCAGGATAATATTTGTTGGCGGAAACTGTTATATCATAATCAGAAGCATTTTTTCCTAAATCATTAAGAGCCGCTATGGTAATAAAGCGTGAGTATATATCTGCATTCAATGGTGAAATCGTTCCAACAATATGAATTCTCTTTATGTTACCATTATTTAATGGTGTTTCTAAGCTATATTTAATAAAGTGATAAACCATGCTATTGTAACCAATGTAAAAGTCCCTAATATAGTAATTACTCACTAAGGCAGATAAGGCAAGCAGTAGTGCAAGTATCGATATTGGTTTAAATTGATTTCTACTAAAATATTCACTTTTTAGAAAATTTTTTATCTTTCCCCATAAAAATTGAATGGAACTCATAAAACCCATTAAAAAGTAAAACATCAATAAACTAATGTGCGCGAATGCGTAATAGGTTAAGTATTCGTTATTTGAAAGAACGAGAAAAACAAAATATGACATGGGGATAAATACAATCAGGCTTAACAACCCAAAAAAGTTCTTGGTTCGAGACCAATAACTTACGAACGCCACCAAAACCATTAAAACAACAAGAATAAATAGTATAGTACCTACTAACTGATCAGAGAATGAGATGATAGAACCTCGATATCGTTGTAAAAATAAACTACCACCTGTTAATGCGGCTATCACTTGCATGATACTTTGTTCGAGTACTAGTTTGTAAAAATGTGCTTTTTCAAGAATTTGCGGAAAGGTATTTATTGTTTGTGCCCTGTTAGTAGTACTTTCGACAAGGTACACTATATTTAATATTTTTATAATTAGCAAATAAAATCCGTTTGCCAATCCAAACAAAAATAAAAATATTAAATTCTTTTTCAAAAGATGCTCTTTATGCAAATTGAAATATACCTCAATTGAAAGAAAAACAAAAACTATTTGGGGTCCAATTTGATAAGTTAATAAAGCCTCAAAAAGAAACAAAAAAGCAAACCCAGAATTAAGTATCCAACCGAGTCTTTTTCTTTGCCCCCACAATGAATAAGCACGATCAAAGCAAATAACCGATAATGCAGAACACACAATTGAAAAAGAAACAGGTGAGGTAGATGTATATCCTAATACGTCCATGACAGGAGGGAAAATACTTAATATACAAGCCACGAAAAATGAAAAAACTTGATCTTGTGTTTTTAAACGTAACCAACGATATAACAAGCAGGAATATAAAATTATAAATGGAAGAAATGCCCATTTAAATACATACGCATTTTTTATACTTATATCGTCAAGTACTGCGAAAAACAAAGTTTGAAATGGACGTCCAAATGTAATGATATTTTGCACACTTAACATCGTATTACCAATACCAATACCCCACCAATCATCGAAATAATAATATGGGTCCTTAAGTAGTGGCAATGTAGTAATCACTATCACAGAAACCAATGCAATCTCATACATATACCTATGTACAAAACTACCTTTTCCCTCCGGTGATTTCGAACTTAAATAAGCGAGAGCATATGTTACTGTACTCGAAAACAACAAAATACATAATAAAACAATGAATTGGAGATTCTTTTGAACCGATACCGGGATGAGCTTAGCGCCAAGCAGAATAACTAAAAGGAAAAAAACTATCACTAATATAGTTTTTCGGGACCATAGATAAATAATAGCTTTTGAATTTCGAAATATGGATAATAAACCAAACAATAATAACCCGGTATATATTGCTAATCTTGTGGGGGGTAATACAAAAAGGATACTGGGGTTAATCACAAATTCATTACACGTAACTCTATCCTGGGCGTTATCGGTTAAATCGAACCTCAAACTTGAGACAGTTATAACTTTTGGAATTCCAATAAATTGGCTCAACAATAATGGATTATTGTATAAAGATAAATTATATTTAATCGATTGAAGTTCGTTAAATGATTCACCGTTTTTGCTATAAAATAATTGTCCCATTGCCCCAGGCATTGAGTTAACACATTCAATAGATACTGTACCAACTGGAAGATCCACTTTGTTAAAGGTAATGTTAGGATCATTATCTTGAGCAGTTAAATTTCCATTTTCATATTTAAAATGATATAAGCTCCCATCGCTTATCAAATAATGTCGCTCTTCTAATCCTAAGACTTTATTAATTAAAAACCAACGATTGAATATAAATGCTTCAACATATATCATTATTAAAAGGAGCACTCCTAGAAATATAAGTTCTTTTTTACGCTGATTTAGTAAATCATTCATATGATTCGTCTTGCATTATCATTCTTATATACTAATTGGGGTAAATATGTATAATAAATGACCTTAGGGGTCTTTGGAATCATGCTGACTGGCTTTCTTCTAACTAATTAACAGATGAACCGTCAGGTCACAATGGTGATAATAGTAATTTAGAAATAAGCCGAATGATCTCCGCCTTATAGCCCATCGCGATACCGAAATCTCTAAACCCATATTTAGCATATATTTTCATGATATGCCAGAGGATAGGTTACCCGACAATCTCAACCATGGGTTTCAGCTTGATGACCGTTTCTTCTTGTAAACAGTTCCCCCCTGCCAGGATAATTGTTTTCATAATCTCCTCTTCCGAATGGGTAAGTTTATCATCTCCTGGTAAATCAATTGTATAAAAAAATAAATATTAATATCTATCCATTAGTGCCATGGGTTTTTGAATGTGTGATATTGCATTAATACTCTCTCCTAATTCTTTTAGGTCGGTTCTACAGTAAGAAGGTGATACATTAACAATATTATGGTAATAATTGGGGATCACACTCTCCATAAATATATCCGACAATTTTTTCGACCTTGCATTTTGACAAAAATTCTGTGAGGCTTGGAATTTCTCCATTCATAAATAGTGTATTAACTATCACGATTATCGGTTTGGAAAAATCTATGGCCGGATCATAAATAGTTGAAAAATTTAGGTGTGTATCCATAATGTACTCAACATCCACTGCACCAGCCCACCATTGAGTATAAAATGGTCGTTTCTCAATCTGAGCAGATAACATATCGCTCACGTCCTGCAATGCCAGGGTATCTATGGTTGGTTGATAAAGCTTTACGATTTTCAATGGGTAATCGATATGGATTGTTTTAATATTGTATATTGACAACCCGGCCAAAATAACTAAAAATATTGCCTTGTGAGATATTTTTATGTTCTGGTCAAGAAATGGAATAATTAAGACAAAAATGATCATTATTAATGGAATAACATAATACCGAGCCCAACCAATCGAAAACAACATCCAATAAATGGTATAAGCAATAATAATCGAGACAAAAACCACAAATAAGGAAAATAACTTCCTTTCTTTTCTTATGACAAACCCAATGCCAGTAAATATTACAAGGAATACCGGAAGAAAGATCCCAAATCTTTGCCGAGCAATATTAATTCGTTCTACAATTCTTGCTCCTAAATTTTGGTCAACATTTACTCCAAAATCCAACATATACGCTATATACTTTTTCCACCATTGATAATAACCGGAGGGCTGGAGTGTGATTAATTTCCATAACTCGAAAAGAAAAATAGGAAGGGCAAAACCAAGAGCGATAACGAAAAGGATATTAAAAATGGATCGGATGGCAGCTTTTATATTTTTCTTACTGTCATTAATTTGATATAAGACAACAATAAATAGGAAAATCCCAAATGGTATAAATGAAACTAGTTTGGATTGGATAGCCAAAGAGAATAATAAGCCAGTGATGAACAAATTGGTTTTTGAATTACGCAAAAAATATACCAAAATAGCCAGGATAATTAGCAATACTGCTGGGATTTCTCCTAACAAGGCGTACCACTGTTCAAAATGATATGCCATAAATGTGTAAGAGAAGAATAAGAAAACAACGGTTGCAATCGTCAGACCGATCTTGTCCTTGATCATTTTATTCAAGACAAAAACTATGCATAAAAGAAGACTGGACCAAAGCAATACCTCTGTTACCCCAGGTGCCCAATAGGTATTGCCGACTAATTTGATAATTATCGCCGTTGGAAGAATGATTGTTGGGCCAGATCCTACATCCGGCTCGAATAAAGTCACGGAATAATGAGGTTGCGAAGGGGATAATGTCGTTGCATATCCCAAACCGTCCGCTAGATTCTTTGCGATATGGGCATAATAACCATCATCACCGCAGCAAACACCTCGTGCATAAACCATCCCAAGAGTAACGAATATGAAAGCGGTAAATGCAAGTAGTTGAATCCCAATCAGGAAGTATCCTTTTTTCATTCTCTATAACCAACCTTTACATAAGTTCTGAAATCATTTATTTCACCCGCTACCAATATCCCTATTTTTGGATCCTATGGTGGAAATCACAAATGTAGATTGCGCTTTGTTAGAAGTGAAACCAGGATATTGATCGTCCTCAATTTGTTGTAACCAAGGCTTTGTATTGATAGATTTACCCTGACTTCACCGCTTAGGTCCCTAACTGAACCACGCAATCGCACATAACATAAATGTTATATTGTGCATAATCCAAAATACCCCTCAATTTATTCACTGCAATGATCTCAACGCATCAAGTGTTGCCTGTAAGTAGGCATATCCAAACCTCCGGTCTGGTTCAAGGTAAGCTCCTTCACCCCATTCATTCCAGGCATTTATAAAAACAAAGCGTTCATTTGGGGAATGGTTTATAAGTGTCCAGCGACACGCCACCTGGAGCCAGCGTTTGTACAAGTCTGGAGTGGATTCAGTAAAAATTGTACCCCGCCCCGGTTTACGAGGTTCATTATCCCAACCTGGAAAAACGGTCTTGAATAAAGTAAATGGAGCATCCTCAAGTTCGTTTTCTTTATACTTTATAAGTTCCGGATAGCTAAACAAGCAAGAATCATAATTGGGGTTAGCAAATTTCACGGATGAGTTTATTAAAAATCTAGGTGAAAAGTGTTGGTTATGAGGTGGAAATTGAATTGCTGCATCAAACCCAACGGGGCGAGGATCTTCAAAACCAAATGTCTGTGCCGCTATAAGATATGGATCACCCAGGCTATGCTTTATGCAATATTCTCTCCATCGAGACGCAGTAGCTTCTGCATCAGGCATTAATCCCACGCGATAAACAATTAAAACGGGTCGATTTCCAAATCGGATATATCTCTCGTCTGATAAATAAGGCTCAACGCTCTTAATAAATTCAATATCGGTTTTTGGAGTGTGTATTTGTTGTATCAAAATATCATTTTCTAGTCCGTCCCAGCGCCGGGTCCAATTTTCGTTCGCCCAAATTAAGCAAAATGGGAAATCCATTTCCTTATGATTTAAGAATTGATCAATCGGACGCTCTAACAATCTCTTGCCTGCAAACCAATAGTAATAAAAACTGAATCCGTATATTCCATATTGTTTAGCAAGTTCGATTTGACGCTTTTGAACTTCCAGTACGCGTAAGTCATAAAAGCCTAATTCGCCAGGTAAGTGGGGTTGATAATGTCCTGGAAATTGAGGTAAAGCTTTTGAAACATTAGTCCATTCTGTAAATCCTTTTCCCCACCAAATATCATTCTCTGGAATTGGGTGAAATTGAGGTAAGTAAAAAGCAATTAATTTTACTAGTGAATTTGTTCCATCAAAACTGGACGTTGATAATGATATATATTCGTTTGGAAGCTCACTTTTAGTTTTATCTAATAGATAATCATATATATCCGAACGTATTTCTAATAATTTTGTCTTTTCATCCATTTCATCCTTTGGTTGAGAATTTCTTTCTTTTAGATATTGATCTGTCCACCATTGGAAAAAGCCGCCATTTTGGGGAAATGTGCTAAACGGATTTGGAAAAGCGTTTTGTAAATCAAGACGACTGCGATACACTGACCGCATTTCATCAGTGATTTTCTCCCCGTTGTCAAAGTAATTATAGGTCCATCCAAGTGTACCTAATTCATTCTGACCATTAGCAATTAATTGTCTATCGTACCAATCCCAGATCTCCCTCACAGGATTATTTTCAAGGTTAGACGCATAATAGTCCACCATCTTAGATCCGGCACCGGAATCATAACCGCTGAAATGATAGAATCTTAGAGGCTTATTATCAACTAAAATTTCGCCATCAGGACTAAGTTTTAGATTGCGGTGTGTTATGTTCCAAGTCGCGACATCATATTCTGAGTCACGAAGAATGTGTAATTTATCAAAAAAAACAGGGGCCAAATTACACCAGCGTTGATCGGTAAATAAACCCAAAGGGATATCATCTCGACAGAAATTAAGTAACCTTTCCTTCCACCAATTGATAAAATCAATTCCCTGTCCACAATTGCTCACAGCGAAAAAGCCAAGATTAAAGACGCCCCACCGTAATGCACCAATTTCATTGTTAATAATGTCTTGTGTTTTTTGCTCAGGCTTGTTTAGATGAGGTGCTAGTATGATCGGATATTGATCGAGGAGATCAGCAATAGGTTGTAGGCTGTTAAACACGGCAATATCAGGATCTAGATATATTACTTTTCCTGCAGCTTTTTTATCAAACAAGTAAGTAGCTGTATGGCCCTTAATAGCTGTGCATATTTCAGTTACTTTATGTTGAAAAAGCCAGCCTTCCAACGAAGGAATTCCTAATTCCGATAAAGAAATTATGTTGTCAAACGGTTCATAATCTTGTAGAAAATCATCAATGGGTGGTTCATTAATTACAACATGTAAGATCCATTCTGGATTATGTTTCTTCAGGGTTTTAGCCAGAATACGTGCCTTGGGAATGTAATTATTGATGATGGAAGTAAAGCAATGGACTGTCATTTCACGCTCTTAGAATCGCTAGGGATTTTTACCATGTTTGCAATAGTATCATTGTGTTCCAGGGTAAATGATCTTGGATATTTCTTACGAAAATCCAGTAAATCTTTCCTTAGGTTATCGGGGGTGGTTAAGTAGTTCACCAAATCATTATATGATTCAAAAACGAGACCATTTTTGTTTTCGTTAACATAATCAGCTACATTACCACTCTGATTTGTGGTAAGTACAAAACAACCTGCACCAATTGCCTCATATAGTACGTAAGAGAAAGTCTCTGGCACAATAGACCAATGAAATAAAACATCAATTTGGTGTTTACGCAAGGCATCTAGCATTGCGGTTCGGTTTTCGGGTGTCACTCTAACCCTTTCAAATAATTCGCGATATTGCCCTGCTCTGGATCCAAGATGAAAGAATTCGTAATCTGTATATGGTGCAAATTTATCTACAAGATTGCGCCAAAAATCCCAGCCTTTCTGACGAACTCCCTGACCGGCATAGGCTATGCGGATAGTCTTATAATTTTTAGTGGGCAATTTGACAGATGATTCCTTGAGGAATATATGTGGCTCAATTCTCGTCTCATTTTTAAGTTCTGGAAACGTTTTTTGCCACAATGATGTAGTCGATTTAGAAGGAGCAATAATTAAAAACGGGAAACTTGTAAACAATTGCTTGACTAATGGCAAATGCTTCTTTCTCTTTTCGATAAAAATACATATGTTGCAAACATTGCTATCCATAGGAGGGGCATTACAAAACTCGCGTTGATTCCAGAGCAAGGTATACTGAGGACACACAGCGAAAAAATCATGAATGTAGAATAAAAGGTGATCTGGATGGACTGCAGAAATAATAGAACATAAAGCATTAAGTGTCCAACCTTTAAATTGGTGTAAATTTAAACTCATACAGGTATGCTTTTCAATAAGAAGATTTTCCAAGAGGTTCACAATATCATTAACTGAATATTTCCCTATATGGTTAGAGTCTACATTCAATCCGATAACAAGAGGTGAGTCATTTATCAAGTAATCGGCTCCATTTAGTGGATACAAATGTAAGTATGAAATTTTTCTTTTATCGTAAAGATTCTGTTCATTTGTCATAAACATTTGAACACCAAAATTGATTGTTAAATAATCATCGTGGCTAATAGAAATTAAAAAGTCATTATATTTTAAACAACCTATTACTCGGTCCAACAACCCTGTAGGATCATCTGGATGAATGGAGGAAGTAGATGCATCGAAGTTTGGTCTCGTCGTGTCCACGACTTCATCAGATATATAAACAGGATTTGGGTGTACCAACGAAACCGAGGATTCTGACTTCTGGATTACATCTTTAGCAGCCTTGTTTGCCCCTCGCTTCTGGTTTCTGATATTAGACGTCGTTGTTTGAGCTCTTCTGAAAAATGATATTACTCCCTCATTTTTTAATACTTGCAGGTTATTTATAATCGAGCGAATGAACCTTGTTTGAATACTTCCTGATGGGAAAAAACGGATTCGTAATTTCCAAAGCAGTTGTACTATATGCCATGCACGGCTGTGCTTTATTTCCCATAATTGAGATGAAAAAGAATTAGCCTCCTGGGTACTAAATTCAAGTTGAGATATTACCGCCTTTTTTTCTGTTTCGATTCTCTCCAATTCGTCTTCTTTCTTAGCCAAACGGGACAACAAAGTTTGCGATGTATGAACTTTCTGTAATAAATCCTCCTCATATTTGCGTTTCTGTTGCTCCAACTCGGTCCGTTGTTCTTGTTCAATCCGCTTTTTATCAGACAATTGCTTTGTGAGCGATCTACCAGTCCGTTTCCATTCCGCCAGCTGCTCCTGCAGAGTTACCGTCAGCTTTTCCTTATCTGCCAGCTGCACCTGCATTTTGGCAACTTCTTGCTCCCTTTCTACCAGTTGTGCCTGCATTGTTGCTACTTGCTGTTCTCGTTCTGACAGCTGCGCCTGCATTGTCGCTACATGCTGTGCTCGTTCTTCCAGCTGTGCTAACAATAACTGAACCGCCTGCTCCTTTTCCGTCATTTGCTTGGTGAGAATCTGGATAGATTGCTCGCGATCTGAGACGATTTTAGCAAGAGAATTGGTTTGGCTCATCAGTTCAAATACGTCAAGGTTTTCATCATCCTTGATGTCAGCTATAATATCTTGAATCGAAGTACCAGTAAATTTTTTCCACCCACTTGCCACATTATCTTCCGACCCGACGATAAGTCGTTTACCAAGAACATTTTTGTCGGGGGGTAATTTTCTAACTGTGCAAAGCGAATTTACAAACTCGATTGAATGTATTCTTGCTAAATCAAGATCATCAAACTTAATCCCAAATTCCACCGAAAAATTGGTCAGCAACTTTCCCCTCGATTTATTATTTCTCCAGTGCTCGTAATTAATAATATCTGCTAACCTTTTAAAAAATGAGATTGCTGAAAGAGGATTGTTGAGTCCACCCTCAAAGTTTTCCCAGTAGCTACAATGGAGGTCTTCTATTATATAGATCCCGTTATCATTTAAATGGGGAAAATAACGTGCAAATGAACGCACGATGTCGCTGGATTTATGTGAGCCATCGTCAAGGACAATATCGAATGTCTGCGAATGTGCCAGAATTTTACTTTCACAATCATCAGAATTTGCATCTCCTACTATGAGTGCGATTCTTGGGTCATTAAAGTGAAGCTGCTCACATTTTTGATCGATATCACAACCAATTAATTTTTTTGCATTTGAAAAACACTTACCCCAGATTTCGAGTGAGCCGCCATTTTGAACACCAATTTCTATAAGCGAGATTTCCTGGTCCCGATAGGGGAATAATAACCGATCCCATTCATCCAGATATAATTGCCATTTATCTGATACTTTGCCCTCGTGCTCATCATATACCTGTCTAATTGTTTTACTCATAAACCCCTTCCAAATCAAATCATTGGTTTACTGAGTGAAAAGTTTGTGGAAATGTACAATAAGGATATCATATTTATTTTAGAATATAATAATCCCCTAGAAGAATTTATTCATTAGATCCCCATGTACTCTTTAAACTGCTTTACCACATCCTCCGCTGGCCCGACCTGAACGATTTCTCCATGGTTCAGCCAGGCAGCTCGATTGCACATTTTAAGGATACTGCCCATATCGTGTGAAACCAATAAAATGGATGCACCCTGCTCGCGGAAATGCCGTATGCGCGCCGCGCTCTTTTCCTGAAAGGCAATATCACCGACGGAAAGCACTTCATCCACAATCAAAATATCCGGCATCTGCGCTGTGGCAACCGAAAATCCCAAGCGCGCCAGCATTCCGGAGGAATAGGTCCTCAAGGGAGCATCGATGAAATCGCGTAACTCGGCAAAATCCACGATCTGCTCGAAGAGCTCTTCTATCTGACGGCGGGTATAGCCCAGAAGTGTGCCATTCAGGTAAACGTTTTCTCGCCCGGTCAGTTCAGGATGAAAGCCTGCTCCCATTGCCAGTAGCGGTGCAACTCTTCCACGAACAATGACCCGACCCTGGGTAGGGCGCATCACTCGGGCTACAAGGCGCAGCAGGGTGGTCTTACCGGCTCCATTCGCGCCGATCAAGCCAAATACTTCTCCCTTTTTCACCTGCAGGCTAACCTGATTAAGTGCCAATAATTCAACATACTGGACCTGACCTTTCATACGGCGGATGACGAACTCCTTAAAGGTACGAAACCGCTCACGTGGCACCCGGTACCGCACGGTGGTGTCTTCCAGGATCACCACATCATCACCGGTTTGCAGCTCAAGCGCAGAGGTCATCGTAGAAATTTCAGGTACGGTAGGCAAACTCATCAGATTTCCCTGTAAATACCAGCCATCCGATTAAAAACATTCCGAGTGCAACACCAATAGAAATCAACCAGTTTTCTAAAGTAGGTATTTTTCCGTAAAAGACCAGGCTGCGGAATAATTCCACGAGAGTGACCATTGGATTAAGCTGCAACCAGCCTTGGAGTTTTGCCGGTAAAAGGTCTAAGGTATAGATAATAGGGGTGATATAAAACCAGGCCATGATAACGATCGAATACATCTCCACGATATCAGCAAAATATATGCCAATCGTAGATATCAATAAACCAACTCCCAGGCTGAACAAACCTAATAAAATCATTGATACAGGGGCGAGCAGAATGGTTAAATGAAGTGGAGTGCCAATCACAACCATGACGACTATTAAAGGTACAAGAGACAAAAGCAAATTTATTAAGCCGGTTCCAATTGAGGAGATGGCAAATGCAGAGCGAGGAATATAAATTCTCTGCATAAGGTCCCCACCCCACACTAGCACATTAATTGCGGCTGAACTGGTTTGTGCAAAAAAGGTCCACGAGATCAATCCACTCAACACATAAGCAGGATAATCCGCAATGTTCATGCGAAAAATCTGGGAAAAGACGATCGAAAGCACGATCATCATCCCGAGTGGATTGAGCATCGTCCAGGCAATCCCCAGAACCGAGCGTTTATAGCGCGCAGTAAGATCCCGCCGCACAAGGAAGACAATCAGGTCGCGGTAACGCCAGGCCTCTCTGGCTTCAAGCAGCGGCATTAAGCGGCGCTGAGCGCTATCATAAACTGGCTTGTTTTCAATCACTGATTTCTTGGTCAAAATTGCCATAGATTCGAATT
>Ga0315277_10010767_pt1 | contig 11560 bp, 9 predicted proteins | sample YL17G05_15_MG_FD_203695 | JGI IMG/M metagenome (GOLD analysis project Ga0315277, IMG submission 203695) | Sediment microbial communities from Yellowstone Lake, YNP, Wyoming, USA - YL17G05_15 | ecosystem: Environmental > Aquatic > Freshwater > Lake > Sediment | place: USA: Wyoming | collected...
ATGGTCGGCGAGGATGAAGTCGAAGCTTGCATTCGGGAAGAGTTTTGGTTCGCTGAGATCGATGCCAAGAACCTCAGCATCATCGCGCTTACCCCCGAGTTCATTGAAAGTGGCATCGATCTTGTAACGGTCCTGCGGCGCGCAGACACAGGTCAGATGCTTCGGGGAGCGTTGGATTAGGACACGCGCGCTGATCGGACCGGAACCGGCATCGAGGATTCGCAAACCGGAAAGGTCAAATTCCTCGAGTGCCGTTTCGATTATTTCCTCGTACAATGACATCGGACAATGATTATACTTCAAAAAATGTGTCAGAGCCTTTTTCTCCACAGAAAAAGGCTCTGAGCCATTTTTTCAAAATAAAAAAACCAGGATTTGTTCTATCCCGGTTTCATTTTGTCAAACGGTACGTGACAAGTCGTTTTGCGTATTGGATCAAAAACCGACTTCACCTCCCCATGGATTTTCATCAGTCAGGAAAAAACAAGGCTGATCTACAGCCTCTGCCATAAGAGCGATTGCATAAAGAATTACAAAGCGCCTATTTGGCCGGTTATGTTTGTAAAATACGCCGACAGGCTTGTACCGAAAGCAGTCACGGCAGCGACACAAGCAATCGCGATTAGCGCAAGAATCAAGGCGTACTCACTCAATCCCTGACCGGATTCTCCTTTTAAAATTGACCACTTGTTGAAAGCAATCGCCTCCCTTTTTATATCTACCCCCCACTAGGGGGGATAATAAAGTAATCTCTTTTAGTTCAATAAATAGACCATAAAAACCATTAAAAGCATCCCAAAATGACGAAAAAGGCGATTACGCCTTTTCCAGTTTCCCCAATTATACAATGTAAATTATACCACATTTTACAGGTTTTCTCAAGTAGTGGCGCTGCTTGCTGCGCCTTTTTCCGGGTTGTTGAATACGAAGCGAATACAGGGAGAATACAAGATTCGCCCCTGCGGGAGGACGAGCCATAAATGTTTTGTTATAATGTCACAAATCCTGATTAAGTACTATTTGGAGGCGATATGAGATTTGAGCTGAGAGAGATGGATTTCGGGATGATTATCGATAGGGGGTTGAAACTGTTCAAGGATAATTTCGTACCGCTGATCATAATAATCGCTTTGTTCTACGGACCATTTATCTTCATGATGAATTACAGCCAGCTTACTTTGTTCCAATCATTCTCAGGATCGAATTTCATAACCAATATCCTCGATCAGCTGATGAAAGGCAAGCAGCCGACTCCTGAGGATTTTAACTTCGATGAGTTAATGAACCAGGTTGGATCATCGAAATTAATCGGTGTTTATATGGCAGTTGCGTTTCTCCTTCTTTTTCTCGCGCCGCTTGCCTATCTGAGTGTTTACAGAGTGCTCTCGGAATACCTGGTTGGGAAAACTATAACTATTGGTGAAGCGATACGATTTGCCGGGTCGAAATATAAGATACTTCTTTTGGCGATAATATTAGCTGTCCTTCTGTTCATGGCTTTCATGTGCGTCTCAAGCATAGCGGTATGCGGGGTTAGTTTGCTTATCCCGTGCCTCGGAGCGTTCATAGCATCAATTTTTATTGTTACGGTTTCATTTTTAGCGAGCCTGTATATGGCTTTTCTTCCATGTGTTGTAGCTAATGAAAATGTCAGTTCATATGAGAGTCTTGGGAGAAGCTGGCGACTTCTTAAGGGATTCTGGTGGCGCTCACTCAGCATTTACCTTCTGACATCGGTTATATTCGGCGTAATCGTTTGGATATTTTCAGCCATAGGTCAGGCAGTAGGGACATTTTTACCGGATAATCTTGAAATCCCTTACAATTCCGCAATATCAACGCTTTTCACAGTTATCTTTCAACCAATCATGTGGACTGTGATATTTCTGTTATATATCGATATCCGGATAAGGAAAGAGGGTTTTGACCTGAATATACTCGCGCAGTATATTTCAGGACCGGAGCAGCCATTAATCGGAGAGGAAAAGCCATCGGAAGAGATAAACAAAGATGATACCTGGGCTTGATGAAACTTCAAATAAACCTGTCATGCGATTCGTGTCAAAAGGCGGAGTGCTATTAAACGCCTTTGTCATTTTCGCAATGCTGAATCTGTTCCTGTCAGGCGTAATTGATTATGAAACTGTTTTCAAGTGGCCGCGCATTCTTTTGATCGCCGGAGTTAATTACATTCCTCTTATCCTCGTACCGATTATCCTGTGGCGAAGCAAAAACTGCACTGGACTGGGTTTCCTTGGATTGGACTTTGGTAATTTCAAGAAGACGTTTTTAATCAGCATTTTTGCGTTTATCATAGCGGGAGCATCGCAACCCGGTCTTTTATTAACTCGGGACATCGCCCAAAGTCCGAATTGGGATATGTATTTGCTTATTATAACTATCCCGGTACTCGCTGTTGTTGTGCCTTACGTTGATATGATAATCTGCCATGGAATCAATATTCCGGCGGGATTGATAACGCTCGCGGTATGGGGAATACACGGATTTTTCTTTCCCCTCGGGGATGAGAGCATGTCCAGAGCGATGTCTCAGGCGACAGTATCATCGTTTGATATTATTGTCTTAGCGTCGCTGATTGGGATCTATGTTCCTTTTGTCGAGGAGTTCTTTTTTCGAGGATTCGTACTGAAATATTTTTTCGACAGGTTTGGCTCGAGACCGTTTATTGCGATTTTCATTACATCGATGCTGTTCGGATTCGCGCATTTTGGGATTCCGGGAGTGCCATCTCTTGCGTTATTTGCGATTCCACTTGGGATGCTCGTATATTTTTGCGACTCGATATATCCCGCAATATTTGCCCACGCGGGACTGAATCTGGCTGGTGTTGCTGTTGTCTGGATATCAAACCATTCCACATAGTTTATAGGGATTAGATTCACACTTGCTAAGATTTCCTCTGACTAACAATAGCAGAAACTTTTATCTTTCCACCATTGACAAAGCTCGATGATATGTAATAACATTATTTGTAAGTGATTAATTCTTTCCAAGAGGGGAAGGAGGAACATAAATGAAATCATCAAGCTGCTTTCTAAGATTATCAGCTCTGGTAGGATTATTTTTATTTTCAGTCGGATGTTCGGGGAGAGATATTTCGCCTGTACTTCCGACCCCCCCCCCAGAAGATTCCATTAAACCCACTGGCAGAGAATCGTTCAACAAGATTCTCACCAAACGAAGGAAATTACATTGAACGAACAGGTCCCTATGATCTTTTAAATCCGAATTTAAAATTGCCCTACACATTGAATACAAAACCAACTTTCACAGGGATACTTCATACAAAGGAAACGGTTCCTATTAAGCAAGTTGGTGCGACGATTAATAGCAAGTTCTGTGACAATGTAAAATTGGATGGTGCAAATATATCTTTCACACCTGAATTTGACCTTGCTTACGGTTGTTATAAGGTTTACATATCAGTAGTTTTTGAAAATAGTCATGTGGCATGCGCATGGTGGCGATTTGAAGTATTAAAAGAACCGCCAAACATTTCAGGGTTTCTCGGTGATTTCGAGGGAAGAAAATATTATGTATGCTTCAGCCGTGAGATTGACAAGGAGAGATTGATTGATGTTTCAAACTGGTCGTTAAATGGGGATTCATCATTGATTGAAAAAGTTGAACCCTGGCACATAGGAAATTGGGCGATTGTTCAGATTGTATCCGAAAAGCAGAAAGCCAAATTACGGGATCAAGACTACTATCTCTGTTTCGATACCGGTGATGGCATTACCGAAACACTTCTTATACCGGAAGAAGTTAAGGGAGATAATGGTGGTCCCGGACTGGAAACGGGATGTGGCCAGATAGAGCATTTCCCTTCTCAGGATGTTCATTATTCATTTGAGAGCGAATTTCACGCTTTAACATATAAAGTTGTATTGCAGCCTAACTGTGAACTCAATGCACAATGGATAATGGATTCGGAATTTAATTTTGATATTAGTAATTCTCAATACACTCCTTTATCGGAAGCTACAAGTACAGTATTAGGATGGAACCTTCAGCATGTAGATCATCGGTTTCCACTATCCAGAGGACATCATTCTTTGTTTTACTCGCCAGATGTAAGATCTCATTTTGAAGTTCATGTTTGGGATAATCGTAATCCACCAAATTTCATATGGCAGTGTCTCCAGGATTTTCCTGCCGACCTTACAGCACCGGAATTCACGCTTGATCCGATTTTCATGACTGGTGAAGAAGCTGCGGGATTTCTCGAAGAGCATTATTGGATTAAAAAACAAGAACCTCCCGGTGAGCTTCCCTTGTATATTCAAAACATGATTGATCTCTTAAGAACCGATGATTTCAAGTGCCGGAAGCTTGTATTATGGGGAGCGGAGGATAAAGGACCAAGGGGTTTTCACCATGGGTACATGTGGGAATATGGGCATCTTGACTGGGGATGGGATGAGAATTCGCCACCTTATGATACGTGGATTCAGAATGATCAAGATACATTAGGTGCTTTTGTTGTGGACCTTCCACCAGAAGCTCCACTTGAAACACGACCATGGAACGATCCTCCATATAATCCCTTGTGGGTTGATGGCGAGTGGCAGGGTGAATACAAGGTTTGGATTTTTGATTATGAACTCTTTATAAACGCCAATTTGACTGATGTGTCAGAGCATCATGATACTTTTATCATGAAACCGATGGTTGTGGATTTTAATGGCAATTGGAAAAGAGCAGAAAATATTTTTGTGGATTTTTACGACGAACCTAACAATTTTCAACTTAACTTTATCTATCCTACTGCTGCTGGTGGTATAAAAAGTAGGCAATATATTAATCTAACACCTGGAGAAGATCTACCCGAACCTATTCCTGATGAATCCAGGGGAGAGACAATTGATGTCAAAGTAGAAATAGTCACTCCCCCAAATATTGTTATTCCACAGGGCTCTTTGGTATGTTTTTCCTGGGAAGATCCTGCAATTGACGATTACCCTTCTTCAACAACCAATCCACCTGGAAATGACAGCCGGCCACTATTCCCCTGGGTGAATATGAGCACAGATGATAGGCAGGCTTGTACTGATGATCCAAATAAAATAATAGGTTATTGTTATCCGGACCCCGATCCTGAAGAAAATTGCCCTTTACCTGATCCCACAGGTAATGTTAACGAACCATCGTATCCGCATAGCGATAACTCATTTCCTATTCAATACGGCGAGAAAGGCTTTCCAAGCAATTTAGATGCATATTGTAAAGATATTCATTATTATAAACCTGGCTACGGAGTTGATCGAAAACATTCTCAATGTGTTGAAATAGAGCCAAACAATGCGGAAAACTGTCATACAATAGTTGAAACAGAATTTCATACATCGAATTTCGGTGGTGATAATTATATATTAAGAGCTTGCATATGCATTCCAATTTGGGATAGCGAAGAGTATGAGTGGGAGTGGATTTTTTACCCATGGATTTCATCTGGCACGACCATAAATGTATGGCGTAAAATCTGGGTTGAGCTTGCCTTTATGGAAGAGGCGGATCGGGATCCGAATGTTCAAGGTGAATATTGGGCGTCGTGGCAGGATCCAAACGATCCAGAACAGGAGCCTGTTAAATATTATCATTTCAATGGTCCATTCAGCGCCTATTGTTTGGAATATATCCGCAATGCATTTGATGATTGCTTCATTGAAGTTGGAGAGGGGCCAGGTAGAGACTATGACACTGAATGGGTGGATACACTTGGAAAGTTATTACTTGCTTGGTATGCTCATGTTAAAACTCTGTTTCATATTCGTGGAACTCCTCACTGTTTTCAATTGCTTTATGTAGATCATCTAATTGATCCACCCGAGGACTGGCGATTTTTAGAACGTGGTGTGACACCAGACCCGAATGAAAATCACCATTCTTTTGGAGCCTCGGGATCAATAAAAGAGATTTATAAACAGGACATAGATTTTTTGTATATCGATAAACAAGAAACAAGAAAATATTATGAAATAATCAGCAATACATCAGCGCATGAATTAGGGCATGCTTTGGGTTTTGGAAGTGGAGGTTTAATATGTAATGGGCATGTATCTGGTCCAGGTTTGATGTGGGCTGCGCATGATTTCTGCGACAATGCGCCAATAACTAAATCTCGAAGGATGAGCTATTTCTGGGGTGACCATGTTTTTGTTTTGCGAGCAGCCCCTGATATTTAATTAAAATATAAATTCGATGTGAGGTTCGTTATGAAATACTTAAATATTATATTTCTATTAATTGTAATGATATCATTAGCTATATGCTGTCAAAAAGACTTTAATGATAATAAAAATAATCAAGAGCGCAAAGAAACGGGATTTCAAAAAGAAGCTCCAATACCAGCTGATTTGAACACTTATGAACCTATGACTCAGGAGTACTTTGATGGATTCATGAATTCTACAAATGAATTTTCAATAATATATTTTTATTATTATACGGGCCTTGATAGCAATCACCTTGATGCCGAGGAAAAGGTTTTTGGATTTAATATACAGGGGGAACAGATTCATGATGGTACAAAGTATCGGTTTGTAAACAAGAAACTAAATGAGATTGATTATTATATATCAGATTATACATATATTGACATTAACTCGACTCCCAATTATAAATCATATAGCCATGATTTAACTCCGGACTTAATAATTCCTCTTTTTCAAATAATTCAACAAAATGGAGACTATCTGTTTAATGCTGCGGAATATAATGGTGCTGAGAGAGTTGAATACCGTCATGAGATGCAATTTGGTTACAGAAATAATGTCGTGCTGAAAATACAACAGCCAGATCAACCTGAAAATAATGAGAGAGTATTCAAAGCCTTCTGTAAGGGATGGAATCCAGGCGAGGAGCCACCTGCTGAATTAATGCCGGTGATTAATTATCTCGAGAACACAATTATCCCGATACTGCTACAACATCCTGAACCTTGATAATCATAGAGCCAATTCCTAACATGGCCGTTTTTCAATTTATGTACTTCCGACTGTCTGCAATTTTTCCCCCTTGAATCATTCAGTGATGGTGATTATACTTTCTCCGTTTTGAATCGGGTTTTTGCGAATCTGATTAAGGATGCGCGCTGAATGCCTGTAAACTACAAGATGCTTGATGACATCTGCTCAGGATTTGGAATCGGGAACGGACCCAACTGAGCGGAATGCATGTTCATGTATGGTGTCAAAGGTTTTGACTCCGGTATGCAGTCTGAGATGCTGAAGCTGGCTACCCCGTTTGGCGGTGGAATTGCGACCTGCGAGGATACCTGCGGAGCGCTTATCGGCGGTATGATGGTTATCGGGATGAAATATGGACGCGAAAATTTCGATGGCGACAAGCGATTTACATATGGCATCGCAAAAAGGTTCTACGAGTGGTTCAAAAATGAATTCGGATCTAATAACTGCTTTCAATTGAACCATGGCGAGTACAACACTGTGCAGCACAGGGAAAGATGCTGCGGATACATAAGAAAATCTCTGGAATTTATCGATAAGCTTTTCGAAGAAGTCGAATCATAAAAGGAAACAGGTGGTTGAAATGCGTCTCGAAGGCAAAGTGGCATTGATAACAGGAGCAGGGAGCGGGATAGGACGAGCTATCGCGGTGAAATTCGCCAAGGAGGGCGCGACTGTGGCTATCATGGGGAGGAAAGAGAAAATCCTCGAAAGCCTGATAAGCGAAATAATTTCTCATGGCGGGGATGGTCTTGTCGTATCCGGGGATGTGTCCAAGGTCGAGGATTGCAACAAAGTCGCGGAAAAGACATTCAAGGCTTACGGTGCCCTGCATATTCTTGTCAACAACGCAGGGATTTTGAGAAGGACCGTTTGCGTTCAAACCAGCGATGAAGACTGGTGGGCATTGATAAACACAAACCTTGCGGGACCATTTTTCATGTGCCGAGCCAGTATACCATACATGATTCGAAGTCGGGTTGGCTCGATCATTAATATAGTATCGGCGGTGGGTTTAGTCGCGCATCCGAACCTGAGCGCCTATTGCGCATCGAAATCGGGACTCATCACTTTCACGAAGAGTATCGCCATCGATTATGGCAAGCAGGGGATACGGGCAAATACAATCTGCCCTGCGTATATCGAGACCGATTTGAACAGGGATTATCTGAATAAGCTCCGCGAGGATCCGGAGACATGGAAAAAAGTTATCGAGGCGCATCCGATTGGAAGGATTGGAACACCTGAGGACGTCGCCAATGCAGCTTTGTTCCTCGCAAGCGATGAGGCATCATGGATAACCGGGATAGACCTTCCAGTTGATGGAGGCTATCTCGCGCAATAAAAAAATTGGGACAGTTCCGAGTAAACAGAAAAATTGAGTGTGTGTGGACTGTCCCCAAATATTTGAACCTGTTTGATGTTTCCATATTCTATAATTGTTTAATCCTTATTCTGAAAAGCAAGGAGATTAATATGAAGAAACTTAGAATCCTTATTATCCCAGCTGCCATTCTGATAGCAATTTATGGTTTTGCGCTTAGCGGATGCACTGTCGACCCGATAAAATCGGTCAAGAACAATCCCGATCGCATGGAAATACTAATGAACCATATCGCGAACGATGATTCATTCCGCGCGAAGATGGTTGAGAGGCTCATTAAAACGGGGGACAAGCAGAAGCTCGCAGAGAATCTCTGCAAGGGTGAGGATTTCAACAAAACTCTTCTAAGCGAAATCATGAAAGCCTCGAATGGTGAAACGGATGTTATTCAGAGGGTCGCAAATAGAAGGGAACTCATCTCAAAAGCTATCGAGAGAGCTATGCAGATGCCCGAGTACAGGGAGGCAATACTTGATGCGCTTCTCGCGAACCCGGAGATGGTGGAGTTCATGAAGACAAGCGAAAAGCTGAAAACAGCGCTGGCATCAGCATCCGCTGAAGTTTCGAAAGAGGGAAAACTGTCAACATCACCCAAGAAGAAGAAATAATATTTTTCATTGATAGCGTGCCTTTAATCTCCGCTTTAAATGTGCTAATTTAATGCCTCGGTGAAAGATTCGCAAGATGGGGTAATAAAATGGCTCAGAGAATAATAGAAGGCGTAAGGCTGAAAAGCCTCCAGGTGATTCCGGATGAGCGCGGACGATTGATGGAAATCCTTCGCGCGGATGAGGAAATCTTCGAGAAGTTCGGACAGGTTTATTTGACCACGGCGTATCCGGGTGTGGTCAAGGCATGGCATTATCACAAGAAGCAGAATGACCATTTCGCTGTGATACGAGGCATGATGAAAGTCGCGCTGTATGATCCTCGAAAGGGAAGTCCGACCAAAGGTGAGGTGAATGTGTTTTTCATCGGTGAGCACAATCCGATGCTGATAAAAATCCCGAGGCTTGTTTATCACGGGTTCAAATGCATATCTGAATATGAATCAATCGTGATTAATATTCCGACCGAGGTTTACAACTACGCTGAGCCTGATGAATATCGCGCTGACCCAAATTCAAAGGAGATACCCTACGACTGGTCACGCAAGGATGGATAACAGGTTTTCGATTTCCATAATAAGGACACTAATCATTTCGTTTTCATTTATTATTCGATTTTTTTCCCCTTTAACAAACAATATTCCTTTTCCGTCGCCGGAGCCGGCGATACCTATATCCGCATGTTTAGCCTCGCCGGGACCGTTAACGACACATCCCATAATCGCGACGGTCATCTCTTTTTTGATTCCCATAACGCGCATCTCGACCTCGTTAGCGATTTTTTGAACATCGATCCCCATCCTTGCACAGGTTGGACAGGCTATGACTCGCACACCGCCTTTTCGAAGTCCGAGAGAGCGTAAAATCTCAATTCCCGCTCGAATCTCCTCGATTGGATCTGCGCAGAGGCTGATTCGAATCGTGTCGCCAATCCCATCAGCCAACAAAATCCCAAGAGCAACAGAACTTCGAATTGCGCCGGTTTGAAGAGTTCCCGCCTCGGTGACTCCAAGATGCAGTGGATAATCAGTCGCTCCGGAAATCAAACGATAAGCCTCGATAGTTTCTATCACCGATGCTGATTTTGTGGCGATTACGATATCATCGAACCCGGTATCCTCGAGAATCCGAACATGCCTGAGAGCGCCCTCCCTGAGCGCCATTGGGATATTATTGGGATAGAGCTTTTCAAGGTCTTCAGGAAGGCTTCCGGAGTTTACTCCAATGCGAATAGGGATTCGCCTTGCTTTTGCTTCTTTCGCAATCGCTTTGATATCCTCGGGTTTGCCGATGTTTCCAGGGTTTATACGAAGTTTATCAATGCCCAGCTCGATCGCTCTCAGAGCGATTTTCGGATTGAAATGGATATCCGCAACAATCGGGATTGAGAGTTCTTTTTTCAGATTAGGGATAATCGCTGTTGATTCTATTGATGGAAAGCCGACACGTACTATATCGCATGATGCATTCTGAAGTTCCAAAGCCTGTTTGAGTGTTTTTTCAAGATCGCCTGCGGGAGCGTTGGTCATCGATTGGACCGTGATTGGCGAGTCGCCACCTATCGGCACATTGCCCACCATCACTTTTTTAGTCTTTTTGCGGTTGATAATCATTCAGCTTTCATGATGATTTTACCGCGATGAGCAGACAATTGGAAGAAGCAGTATTAACCTCACCCCCAGCCCCTCTCCGTGAACGGAGAGGGGAGAAGGAGTGGGATTTGGATTCAAAAACGATCTCAGGATGTCCGCGCTCTTTATGGAGAGAAATATTTTTATTGAACCTAAGAAATCCGCCAATAATAGCCTCTAAACAATCAGGGAGGCTTCCTTTATGGATAGAGTTAGAAGCCTCCCCTATTTGAGAAAATTCTTAAGGTGTATATAGATATTAACGGAGGTTCGCAGCTCCCCCCCAAAATATAATCGACCACCACCATGCAGCCCGGGTAAATCCCCGGGTTTTTTGGTTAAATTATATCCCTTGCGTAAATTTCAGAATTGCGATTACTTCAAAAGGAGGTTAAAAAATGGGGACAGTCCAAATGAACTCGGTTTTTACTTGTTCTGCAAGTCGCATTTTACCTATATTCTCTGCTTATGTAATGCGTTGATTTGCGACTTTCCCCATTTTATGTTATATATTTTTTCATATGCAACGGTTACAAAAACCGAAACTCATAAAGAAGGTGGATAATATGAAATTGCGTTTAAAAGGAATAGTCATCATCGGATTGATGCTCGCTTTCATGATGGTGAATCCGATTGAAACATCATTCAGCATGCAACCCAAAGGCGAACGTTATGTCCCATTCAAGGAATCGCCATCGACAAAACTCGAAAGTCTTCCAATCCCTGAATACGCGAAGCTTACATTGAATTATTTCTGCAATGTCGGGATAGCGGCATATTTCGATCTTAATAAAAAAGTGCCGAAATGGTTTGAAGAGGACTATCTGAAATCCGGCATACCAATGATTATGCCGGTTGATTATGTCTCGGGAAAACCATACCATTTCGTGAAAAAGCTTGATCAGAATGACACATCCGGATTCACGTATGATTATAAAAACCCACAGC
>Ga0315277_10010768_pt1 | contig 11560 bp, 10 predicted proteins | sample YL17G05_15_MG_FD_203695 | JGI IMG/M metagenome (GOLD analysis project Ga0315277, IMG submission 203695) | Sediment microbial communities from Yellowstone Lake, YNP, Wyoming, USA - YL17G05_15 | ecosystem: Environmental > Aquatic > Freshwater > Lake > Sediment | place: USA: Wyoming | collected...
GTTCGAATTGTTTACCCGGTGCACCTCAACCCCAACATCCAGGAGCCGGTATATCGTCTATTAAGTAATGTGCCTCATATAACTTTACTACCACCTTTAGATTATCTACCGATGGTTCACCTGCTTAAAGAAGCTACGTTATTATTAACTGATTCGGGAGGCCTGCAGGAGGAAGCGCCAGGATTTGGGGTGCCGGTCTTAGTGATGCGGGATGTTACTGAACGACCGGAAGGGATAGAAGCTGGGACAGTCCGGTTGGTTGGTACGGATACTCAAAATATCATCAACCAAACCCACCTGCTTCTAGACGATCCCCAAGCTCACTCAGTCATGGCTCACGCGGTGAATCCTTACGGCGATGGGCACGCTGCACAATATATCGTAGAGGCACTCTTAAAATATAGTCAAAATCCGGTCTATTATTGATCTAATCATAAATTTAGTTGATGAATATTAGAGGATCACCGTGCAGACAAACTTGAGTAATATCTATGATTCCTCTCGACGACCACATCCTTTAGTCGAGGAGGTTATTTCGTTAATAAAATATCGTGATTTGGTCTATCAATTTGTCGCCAGGTCAATCAAGACTCGTTATAAACGTTCGGTATTGGGAGTATTTTGGACTATGCTGAATCCATTGTTTATGATGATCATCTTGACGATCGTATTCTCTAGTGTATTCAAAGTTGGAAGGAATTATCCCGTTTTCGTATTAAGCGGATTGGTCTTATGGAATTTCTTCTCTCATGCTACCAGTTCAGCTATGGGTGAGATGATATGGAGTGGGGCATTATTGAACCGGATTTTTATGCCCAAGTCCGTATTTGCTGTTTCTGCGATTGGCACCGGATTGGTAAATTTATTAATCTCATTGGTTCCATTGTTCTTGATTTCGGTATTCCTGGGCGGTAAATTCACCTATGCCTTGCTGGTGTTACCGCTATCGATCCTTATACTGGTTCTATTTGCGTTAGGAGTGGGCTTATTTCTGGCAACTGCAGCAGTCTATTTTGCTGATATGGTTCCCGTGTATGAAGTTGTATTAACCATCTGGTTTTATGCCACCCCAATTATTTATCCTATAGAAAATATACCGCCCCATTATGCCTGGATTCTAAAGTTGAACCCTATGTATTACATTGTACGGATTTTCCGTCTCCCCGTATACGAAGGTGTTTTACCGGGTTTACTGGATTGGATCATTGCATCAGGTTGTGCGTTGGTTGCTGTCATTTTAGGTGGATTAATATTTACGAACAAATCAAAAGAGTATGCCTATAGAATCTAACAATACGAACGCGAACGACGAATTCAATAATTCGACTACCATACGGTTGGATGATGTAACCGTAGTTTACCGTGTACCGCATGAACGAGTCTCGGGGTTAAAGGAATTCGCCATTCAATGGCTTCAAAGGCGGTTGCGTTACGAGGAATTTTTAGCCTTACACAATGTGACCTTTCAAGTGCAACTTGGCGAGGTATTTGGTGTAATCGGACGAAACGGTTCAGGTAAAAGCACTATGTTAAAAGTTATGGCGCGGGTCTTAACTCCCACAAACGGTAGGATACGAACTCGGGGGAGGATTGCACCTTTATTAGAGTTAGGAGCTGGATTTCATCCGGAATTAACGGGTCGAGAAAATGTATTCCTAAATATGGCATTGCTAGGATACCATCATCGCGAAACTGAGCATTTATTCCAGGCAATTGTAGATTTTTCTGAAATCAGTGATTTCATTGATGCACCATTACGCACCTATTCTACAGGTATGGTTGCCAGGTTAGGCTTCGCAGTTGCTACATCGGTACGTCCGGACATTTTATTAGTGGACGAGGTGTTGTCGGTGGGAGATGCTCCATTTCAACAGAAGTGTTTAGATAGAATAAATTCTTATCGCCAACAAGGTACAACCATTGTAATTGTGTCTCACAGTATGATTACCATCCAATCGAATTGCCAACGGGTAGTGTGGCTAAGTCATGGGAAAGTGATGGCGTTAGGAGATGTTAACCAGGTCGTTGAGCAATATTCGCAATATTCTGGTAAGTAATTTTCCCTTATGACCAATCCACGCGTACTTTTCTGCCGTTCGAATCCAATTGCTCCTGACCCACGCGTTGAGAAAGAAGCTCGTTCTCTGTCAAATGCGGGATATACGGTTCGAATATTGGGCTGGGACAGAAGTGGTGCATTACCGTATAAAGAGGAGGTGGAAGGTTTTACCATACAACGTCTATCTATAAAAGCAGGCTTTGGGAAAGGCATGATGAACCTACCCCAACTCCTCCGATGGCAGATCGGTCTAGTCATGTGGCTTGTCCGCCACCATAAGGAGTTCGATATAATCCATGCCTGTGATTTTGACACTCTCATCCCAGCGATGATATGTAAAAAATTATGGGGCAAAAAGGTGATTTATGATATTTTTGATTTTTATGCCGATCACCTGCGATCTACCCCAGAGTTTATAAAAAGGATGATCAAATCTGTTGATTTAAAGATGATCGACCGGGTTGATGCTGTTATCCTTGCTGATGAATCCCGACGGCAGCAAATTGCTGAGGCTCACCCCAAAAGGATTGTCGTCATCTACAACAGTCCCCAGGATGTAATGTCGAACTTAACTGCCATGCAAACCACCCGACGACATCATGATCTGGAAATTGCCTATATTGGTCTTCTCCAGGTAGAACGCGGCTTACTTGAGTTATTGGAGGTATTAAAGAACCATCCCGAATGGACTTTGCTACTGGCTGGTTTTGGAGGGGATGAAAAACGCATCTTGGAGGCAGCCGAATCAATGACGAATGTCTTTTGGTTTGGTAGGGTCTCATACGAGCGAGCTTTACAACTAAGTTACGACACAGATGTTTTAATCGCCACATATGATCCGGCAATACCCAACCATCGTTTTTCCAGTCCGAATAAGCTATTCGAAGCGATGATGCTCGGTAAGCCTATTATTGTTGCCCAAGGGACCAATATGGATTCAATTGTGGAACAACTGGATTGTGGGGTGGTTATAGAATATGGTGATGTCCGCGCCCTCGAAGAAATACTCGTACGAATGCAGTTTAATCCTCAATTCAGACGGCAACTCGGCTTGAATGCGCGTAATGCTTATGAACAAGTATTTAATTGGTCCAGGATGGAAGAACGGTTAATAAAGCTATATAAACGAATTGCTTCTAGTAATAAATGACAAAAATTATCCTGGTCGCCAATACCGATTGGTATTTGTATAATTTCCGACTTTCATTGGCACACTATTTGAGGAATCAAGGCTGGGAGGTGTTGTTCGTTTCACCTGCTGGTCGATTTGTTGAAAAGATAGAGCAACAAAGATTTCGTTGGATTCCCTGGAGCCTGGGACGAAAGACAGTCACCCCCTGGCGAGAACTCCCTTCACTATTAGAACTAGGACGCATTTATCGTAATGAAAAAGCTGATCTTATTCATCATCATACCATCAAACCCGTCATCTACGGATCTCTGGCAGCACGGCTGGCTGGAAAGCCAGCGCTGGTTAATTCCATTACAGGGCGTGGTTATGTCTTTCAAGGGGATGATAAGCGCGCTGCTCTTTTAAGATGGATGGTGAAACCGCTTTATAAACTAGCACTTTCCTTACCTAATTGTGCTCTAGTTTTTGAAAATGAAAACGATCGCCGGTATTTTATACAACAGGGTCTAGTTCCGGCGCAGAAAACCTGGTTGATCGAAGGGGTGGGAGTGGATGAAGAAGTTTTTACCCCTTTACCGGAGCCTATCAGCGAGCCAGTGGTATTAATGGCAGCGCGTTTATTATGGGATAAGGGGTTGGGAGTCCTGGTTGAGGCGGCACGCCTTCTTCACCAAAGAGTGCGGGTGCGCGTAGTTTTAGTCGGCTCGCCTGATCCTGGTAACCCAAAATCAGTGGAAGAAGATACTTTACGCGGCTGGCATGACGAAGGGGTGATCGAATGGTGGGGTTGGCAGGATGATATGCAACAGGTTTATAGTCGCTGCCATATCGTCGCTCTACCAACGATGTATGGTGAAGGCGTACCAACTACATTACTAGAAGCAGCTGCGTGCGGGCGTCCTTTGGTCGCCACTGATATCCCAGGTTGTCGAGCAATCGTAGAAGATGGAAAAAATGGTTTCCTGGTCCAACCAGACGACCCACAAGGTTTAGCTGATGCTATTGAACGATTAGTTATTGATCCCCAGCTACGGGTTAAAATGGGTCTGGCTGGACGGCAATTTGTGGTGGATAAATATACGAAAGTAAAGATCAATTTAGCAACTTTCACTGTATATCAAACTGTCTTAAATTGTGGAAAATGAAGATATGAGTGTGAAAGAGTTTTCCCCGCTGGAGGAGTTTTCCAGAATATACAAGCGTTTATGGTTGGTTGTGCTCCTAACGATGATAGGAGGGTTGACTGGTTGGGTTTTCCATCGGGTTAAGCCACCGTTATACGAAGCAAGAGCTATCGTTGTTGTGGACATAGACTTTGCTCAAACGGGAAAATTGGAGGAAATTGAACAGGACCAAGCAATTGGAGCGGCTTTTGCTTTATTGGGATCGACAACCGTGCTCGAACAGGCGATGACAGATGTACGCGCCCAAGGGATAGCTTTTCCTGGATTTCTTTATAACCAAAATATGTTCATGGAACGCCGCCAATCACAGTTATTTTTACGCGTCAGGATGGAAAATCCCCAGGTGGCTGAAAAAGTAACCAATCTTTGGGTAAACCGGGCTTATACCGCTCTAGTTGACGCTCACGAACATGCCATGAAAGCTCAGGTGTTGAGCAATTACCTGGCTGCCATGAAAGAATGCCCTTCTATTTCGAATGTTGAACCTTCCATACCGAGTATATGTGGTTCAGCCTCAGTAGAAGAAACCCAGAAGAATATTTTCTCGATAGAGGCGATTTTAGAAAAAGAGACTGTTGCTAGCCAGGGTATTATCCCAGCTCTTTCGATATCACTATCGAAGAATGCAACCCTACCAAATTCTCCGGTGAGTTTTGGCACGGGACTGTTAATACTTGCGGGGGCGCTGATCGGTTTTTTCCTCGCCTTGATGATAATTCCTTATAATCTACGCGTCTGACCTGTCATGAGACCAAAAATCTTCTCCTGGTTGAATACAAAAGCTTATCACTATCTCTGCCAGACCCTTTGGGCTGGTGCAATTCTTTTGTTGCCAATCACGAGTCTGCCGGTAATTAAGGAAATTAGCGGGGCTGCAACGGTTGCGCCTCCTACAACTGCGATTCTGTTGTTGTTATTCGTTATTTGGCTTTTTCCCTATCTCATTAAAAAAGGAAAAATGCCAGTGGAGGGAATCCCATTTTTGTTATTGCTTGGAGCGACGGTTGTGTCGTGGGCGCTGGCATGTTTTACGGCGCTCCCTTCGTTGCGTAGTAAAAGCGTCTTTACCGAAGGTCCGGCGGCGTTTCTAACTTTACTTTTAGGGATGGGAGTTTTTTTTATAACTTCTACATGGCCCGCTTCAGATCGCAATCGATTGAGTTTTACAATCCGGTTAATTAATATCAGCGGTATTCTCCTGTTGACATGGTCGCTTGTGCAGGGATATTATGTTTTTTTTCATGGGAGTCATTATCCTCGTTTATTAGTGGCTTTCCAACATGCAGTTTCATCGCGCCGTGATGTGCTTATCTTAGGACGAGTGTCAGGATTTGCATATGAGCCATCCTGGTTGGCTCATATGCTAAATATTGTATATCTTCCTGTCTGGTTATCAGCTACCTTGCACGGATATTCTGCCCACCGTGTTAAGCTGTGGCGATTTTCATTTGAAAACATATTATTAGGTGGGGGAATAATTGTGCTTTTTATTTCGTTTTCACGCGTGGGTGTAGTATCGTTTTTATTAGTTATTATCGTAATCCTGATGAATCTCACACTCCGCATGGCGCGTTGGCTGAGTGGATATTTGTTGGGGAGGTTATCTTCTTTCCGTAAGACAGTGATTACATCCAGGTTCGCGGGTATATTAAGGGTGATATTATCTATTATTTTATTAGTCATGATGCTCCTTCTATATCTAACCTCAGCGGTCGGAATGGTCCATGTAGGGGCTCATTTTGATAAGCGGTTGGCAAAGTTGATCGAGTATAACCCGTTCGCAGCAGGCGGATTCTATGAAGCTACGAATGTAATGGCTATTGCCGAGAGGATCGTTTACTGGGAGGCGGGTCTAGAAATTTTTGCTGATCATCCATTATTCGGGGTGGGATTAGGTAATGTTGGTTTTTATTTCCCTGAGAAGCTGCCTGGATATGCATGGCATTTGCCAGAAATTACGAATATTCTTTACTACCGTCCTTTTCTCTCGAATACGAAGAGTTTATGGATCCGGATACTATCTGAGACGGGATTGGTCGGTTTCGGCATTTTCCTGGCCTGGTTAACATTACTTTGGAAATCAAGCCGGTTGGCTCATAGTTCTAATGAACCTGTTGTTAGGGTACTTGGATTGGCGGGGCAGTTTATGCTAATAAGTTTCATAATAGAAGGTTTTAGCATCGATTCATTTGCTCTGCCCTATTTTTGGTTCGCAATGGGCTTAGTTTCGGCAGCGGCCTTTTTCACCAGGCAATCTTTATCGAGACCTGGATAGATTAAGCCTTTGTGATTATTGATAATTGCGTGTGATTTTATTGGTAATTGGAGACTATAATGAACCGTTCTGTCGTCGTTCCTTGTGTCGTTATTTTTTTGATCCTAGGATGTATTGCCTGCTTATGTATTATTCTCGCAAGTAGCCTCGGCGGGTTAATGTGGCAGTATTTTCCCTGGCGATCTTTACCCATTCCTATCGAAGTGAGAGAACCGACTGGTACTCCGGTTGTTATCCGTCCGACTGCCCAAGAGACACCACACGCCAGTGCTACGGCGGGATATAAGCAAGAAACGCCAATTGTTACTGCTTTTCCAACCCCTACGCCAACAGTCTCGGTAACTCCTGTCCTGGCTGAAATCCCGACCGATACACAAAATACTTTAGAGAATTCAGAAGTACCGATTAATGATTTGCTTGAGCTTTCTGCTCGTCTGCAGGATAAACACAATATACCGGTTACATTGGAGCCCCCGGCAACCCCATTACAGATTGGTGATCAACACACTTTTTGGGTGACAAATGTCGATTCAAATGAGAGCTTTCAAATAAATGCCACTTTACGTTATATAACCCCTCACCTGTATTTTTGGATTGAGAATGGGGTCGATTATGATCCGAATTCACTTAGGAAGCTGTCGAACACTTTTGAAGATAAAATCTACCCTACCGATCGGGAGTTTTTTGGCAGCGAATGGACACCGGGAGTAGATGGAGACGTGCATTTATATGTCTTGTATGCCGGAAATTTAGGGTCGTATCTGGCGGGATATTTTTCATCTGCGGATGAATATTCTCCCCTGGCGCACAAATATTCCAATGCTCATGAAATGATTTTCTTGAATTCCGATGATCAAAAACTTGGCTTCCAAGCGATTTATGGCACGCTGACCCATGAGTTTCAGCATATGATCCACTGGAATCGTGATAGAAATGAAGATACATGGATGAATGAAGGTTTCTCTGTCCTCGCAGAATTCCTCAATAATTACTCAGTCTATTTTGATTACTTATATATATCTGACCCAGATCTCCAAATAACGGATTGGGATCCGGATATGAGCAGCAATGGTCCGCATTATGGGGGTAGCTTCCTCTTTTTAAATTATTTTCTCGATCGTTTTGGGGATACAGCGACCAAAGACCTGATCGCTGAGTCAGAAAATGGTATGGTAAGTATTGACAAGGTATTAAGGGATTTAAGTGTGATTGATCCGCTTACCGGGAAGACGATCGGCGCCGATGATGTTTTCATGGATTGGGTGACAGCCTCTTATTTACAAGACGGGTCGGTTGGCGATGGGCGTTATACGTATAAAAATTACCCGGGTGCTCCTCGTCCATCTGAAACTGAACGTTTTCGTAATTGCCCGGTCAGTACACAGGCGCGTGATGTACACCAGTATGGTGTGGACTATATCCGGATTTCATGCCCAGGGGATTACACCTTGCATTTTGAAGGCTCAACAATGTCAAGAGTCGTTCCTGCTGATCCTCATTCTGGAACTTACACTTTTTGGTCTAATAAGGGCGACGAGTCCGATATGACCCTGACAAAAACCTTTGATTTTACGAATCAATCCGGGCCTTTGACCTTCTCATATTGGACCTGGTATGACCTGGAGAAAGATTACGATTACCTTTACCTTGAAGCCTCTTTAGATGGGGAAAATTGGCAAATTCTGACAATCCCCTCTGGCACAGACAAAAATCCATCCGGGAATAGTTATGGATGGGGGTATAACGGTTATTCGGGTGAAAAATCGGGCCCTCGCTGGATTTTGGAGAAGGTTGATATTTCGCAGTTTACGGGAAAGAAGGTCCAACTGCGTTTTGAATATGTCACAGATGCAGCCGTAAATGGCGAGGGTTTTATGTTGGATGATGTTGCTATTGCGGAAACAGGTTATACAACCGACTTTGAGAAAGATGATGGCGGTTGGGAGGGATTAGGTTTTGTGCGGATTGAGAATGTCCTCCCGCAAAAGTATGGCTTAATGTTAATTACGTTCGGGAATACTACCACAGTTGAAAGGATCACTCTCAATCCTGATCTGACGGCTGATATTTCTTTACATATTGGTGGAGATGTAAACGAAATAGTCCTGGTGGTCAGTGGCTTGACACGTTTCACCCGCCTGCACACAGCTTACCAGTTCAGTATCTTACCGTAACAACTCACATTTTTATTGTTCTGGCTTACGTGGAGCACGTAGAGCTGCTAGTTGCCGTTCCAATTCAATTCGTCGGGATGCAGCCGCTGATTTTAGTTCTCCCTGAATAAAAAGGACGCGTTCCTGTACCTGCATACGTAATTCGTTGCCGGATGCAGGTGCCATCAGAAGCGCTAAAATTGCACCAATCATCCCTCCGATGATCGATCCATAAATAAAAGATAATGTGCGTCGCATATCGACCTCCTCTTAAGTCTTCTATTATTATAATGGTGAAATCCTATTCAGTGTAAGGGGTTAATAAGCTTTGATTGATCAAACTTTGCCTTTAATTGACCTCCATCGTCATCTTGATGGAAGCATTCGCCTTGAGACAGTCCTGGACCTGGGTCGTAAACACAATATCCCTTTACCTGCCTGGAATATTGATGAGATAAGACCTTTTATTCAGGTCACTGTACCCAAGCCGGAGGTAATGGCATTTATTGCAATGTTCAAATGGACGATCAGTATATTGGTTGATTATGAGGCCTGCCAGCGTGTGGCATATGAAAATGTAGAAGATGCTTATCAAGAGGGGATCGATTATATAGAATTACGTTTCAGCCCCTGGTTTATGTCAGAGCCTAACCATCTGGAACCAGCGGGGGTAGTAAGTGCCGTTATCGAGGGAGTAACCCAGGCAGCTCGCGATACTGGAGTAAAAGTGAACCTGATCGGTGTATTGAGCCGGACTTATGGACCCGAAGCTGCCATGGAAGAATTGGAAGCGTTGTTAACTCACTCCGCATCTCTGGTTGCTTTGGATTTGGCAGGGGACGAGGTTAATTACCCGGCGGACCTATTTATTAAGCACTTTAAAAAAGCCTGGGATGTGGGCTGGCAGGTGACAGTACATGCTGGTGAATCGGCTGGCCCGGAGAGTATATGGAGTGCCATTCGTAATTTAAAAGCCACCCGCATCGGGCACGCGGTGCATTCTCGGGAAGATCCTGTTCTCTTGAATTATATGAGAGATCATCATATTGGTATCGAAACGAGCTTGACGAGTAACCTACAGACCAGCACTGTGCCAGATTATGCCAGTCACCCATTAAGGAGTTTCCTGGAGAATGGTTTATTAGCGACTATCAACACCGATGATCCGGGCATCAGTGGGATCACGCTCCCATATGAATATAATGTGGCTGCTCCCGCATCTGGATTGAGCTCTGATCAAATCCGAATAGCCCAGCGCAATGCCCTGGATTTAGCTTTTCTCTCCAGTGAGGAGAAAAAGGAGTTGGTGCTTAAGAAAAGTGTGACGTAATTATTAAGGAATACAGAAGACATGCACTTCTTGTGATCCGTGCATACCGATCGTCAAGGTCATCTCAATATCGGCTGTACGGGACGGTCCACTGATCAATGCCAGAGCGGATGCATTTCGAACCTCGTCAAGGTTTAACACCTTGGCGAGGTTTTCGTATATGTCACTGGCATGTAAGATAGCAATATGTAGGGCGGGCAATAGTGATGCAGTCAATGGGCGTCCAGGGCCTGCTGCTAGGAGGATTGTCCCGCTCTGTGAGCAAGCTGCCACTGCTCCAGTCAACCCAACCTGAATATTGGCCTCGGGTTGGTGGGTGACCTGGATACCTGCCGATATAATCTTTTCCAAGAGACCGGAGGGTAAATGGACTGCTTCCCACGCCAGGATTGAGTTTATCTTGCGCTCTAGAAGGAGATTTAGTAATTGGTCAGGGAGATCATCTCCATCACAAACAGTTACCACACCACCTAAAGCGATGAGCTCGTCTGTAAAGCGGGTGACCAGGGATTCGGTACTCTTGTGTTGAACTTCATTTCCAGGATCGGTAGGACTTACTTTTTCTTTATCCCGGGGGTCTATTTGTTGATATTTGGATTGATTGGTTACTTTACTGATTGATCGCCTTTTCTTCCACTGGTCTTGAAATGACTGCCTGGCTGGGCGCGGCAGGTCTTTACTATATCCCCAACCCGTAAAAGCTGGCAGGCGTAGCCAGTTGTCGAATGGTGAGACAAGCCGGGAGCCAAACGCAGCCAACTTTTGTGCCATGGAAAAGTATCCAGGGTGAGTTGCCGCCCAGGTGAATAGGCTCAAGCCCATCTTGAGGAATCGGGGCGCCTGAATATGATTATCTGATGTTGGATTCATACCACCTGCCCGTACTTGTAGTAATAATTTAGGCAGATCGATATCCACCGGGCATGAGTCTTTACAAGCTCCGCACAGGCTGGAGGCGCGTGCCAGATGACCAAACTCAGCTTGTCCCCACAAAGCAGGAGACAACACTGAGCCGATCGGTCCAGCGTAGACGCCAGATGCCCCGTGTTGACCGTTGTAATATGCATGCCCACCGATCTCGCGGAACACCGGGCAGATATTTAAACAGGCACCGCAGCGGACGCACAAGAGAGCTTCAGCTAATGGCGATTTTTGGATGAGACGGCGTCCGTTATCGATCAGGATGAGGTGGCGCTCACCTGAGCCATCTGCTTCGCCGGGATGGCGTGGGTTATTGATCAGGCTGACATACACAGTTAATTTTTGACCGGTTGAGGCGCGCGGGAGGACCTCAAGAATTACAGCCAGATCGTCCAGGGTTGGCACCAGGCGCTCAAGGCCCATCAATGCAATGTGGACGGGTGGAAGGGTAGTCACCATTCGTCCATTGCCCTCGTTCGTTAGGAGGCAAATTGTCCCGGTTTCTG
>Ga0315277_10010769_pt1 | contig 11559 bp, 24 predicted proteins | sample YL17G05_15_MG_FD_203695 | JGI IMG/M metagenome (GOLD analysis project Ga0315277, IMG submission 203695) | Sediment microbial communities from Yellowstone Lake, YNP, Wyoming, USA - YL17G05_15 | ecosystem: Environmental > Aquatic > Freshwater > Lake > Sediment | place: USA: Wyoming | collected...
GGCATACGTCGCCGTGGCGGTCTTCTCGTCCTTGATCACCCGGTTCGGTAGTTCAAAGCGACCAAGCTTGATGGCCATCTCGCCTTCACTCCCAACGTGTGCGTGTGTTCGAGCCCCGTCCTGGCCCGCCGCGCTAGACGCGTCGCCGCTTCGGGGCGCGGCAACCGTTGTGCGGGATCGGCGTTACGTCCTTGATCATCGTGATATTGAGGCCGCAGGCCTGGAGCGCCCGGATCGCGCTCTCGCGGCCGCTCCCCGGACCCTTGACGAAGACCTTGATCTCGCGCATGCCATAGGTGCGGGCCGCCTTGGCCGCGTCGTCGGCCACGAGCTGCGCGGCGAACGCCGTGCTCTTGCGCGAGCCGGTGAACCCGACCTTGCCGCCGCTCGACCAGGCGAGCACCTTGCCGGACGGGTCCGTGATCGTCACGATCGTGTTGTTGAACGTCGCCTGGATGTGGGCAATGCCGGCCGGGACGATCTTGCTGATCCGTCGCTGGGGGGTCCGGCGTTCGCTTTTCGGTTCGCCCTTCGCCACAGGTCGTCTCCTCCTCGACTACTTGGTCACCTTGCGCTTAAGCGCCACCGTGGCCCGGCGCGGGCCTTTGCGCGTGCGCGCGTTCGTGTGCGTCCGCTGGCCGCGCACGGGCAGGCTCAGCGTGTGGCGCTGGCCGCGATAGGAGTGGATGCTGATGAGGCGCTTGATGTTGCCCTGGACCTCGCGGCGCAGGTCGCCCTCGATCGGATACGGCACGCGGCCGAGCACCTCGCTGATGCGGCCGACCTCGTCGGGCGTCAGGTCCTTGGCCCGGACGTCCGGACTGATGCCGGTCTCCTTGAGCACCGCGCGCGAGCGCGTGCGCCCGATGCCGTAGATGTAGGTGAGCGCGATCTCGATGCGCTTCTCTTTCGGGATATCGACCCCGACAATACGTGGCACGGTTGGCCCTCCATTCGATCCCGTCTCGTCCTCGAGACGCGGTCTCGTCGCCGTCTCGTCCTCGAGACGCGTCTAGCCCTGGCGCTGCTTGTGGCGCGGGTTGGTGCAGATGATGCGGACCACGCCCTTGCGCCGGACCACCTTGCAGCGTTCGCAGATCCGTTTGACTGATGCTCGGACTTTCATCCTCGGAACTTCTCCCGATACACGATGCGCCCCTTCGACAAGTCGTAAGGCGTCATCTCGACGGTCACGCGGTCGCCGCGCAGGATGCGGATGAAGTGCATGCGCATCTTGCCCGAGATGTGGGCCAGGATCATGTGCCCGTTGTCGAGCTCCACGCGGAACATCGTGTTCGGGAGGAGCTCCTTGACCACGCCCTCGACGCGGATCACATCGTCTTTGGACATGCGGTCAGCACCTCGTGGCCGTCTCGTGTCACTGCCACCGTATGTTCGAAATGGACCGACGGCCGGCCGTCGGCCGTCACCGCCGTCCACTCGTCATCCAGCACGCGCACCTCGTCCCCGCCGGCGTTGACCATCGGCTCGATGGCGAACACCATGCCGCGCGCCAGCGGCGGCCCCGAGCCGGGGCGGCCGTAGTTGCGCACCTGCGGCTCCTCGTGCATCTCGCGCCCGACGCCATGGCCGACGAACGCGCGCACCACCGAGAAGCCGTCCGCCTCGGCGGTGGCCTGCACGGCGTGCGACACGTCGCCGAGCCGGTGGCGCGGATCGACCACGGCGATGGCCGCCTCGAGGCAACGCCGCCCCGTCTCGAGCAGGCGCCGCTTGAGCTCATCGACCTCGCCGACCGGCACGGTCCACGCCGTGTCGCCGATGAAGCCCTCGTGCCGGATGCCCACGTCGAGGCTGATGATGTCGCCCTCGACCAGCTTGCGCGGCCCCGGGATGCCGTGCACCACCTCCTCGTTGACCGAGGCGCAAATGGAGCCGGGGTAGCCCCGGTAGCCCTTGAACGCCGAGACGACGCCGCGCTCGTCCATGAGGCGCAGCGCCTCGTGCTCGAGGTCCTTCGTCGTGACCCCGGGCGCAACCAGCCGGCGAAGCGCGTCGAGGATCTCGGCCGCGATGCGGCCGGCCGCGGCCAGCTTCGCGATCTCGCGGTCGCTCTTGTAAATGATCATGATGCCGCCCCGACGCTCGCCGCAATCGTCGGGTACGACTCGTCGGCCGGCAACGCCCCGTCGATCTCGACGACCAGGCCCCGGTCCCGGTAGAACTTCATCACGTCCGCGGTCTGCTCGTCGTAGACCTTGAGCCGCCGGCGGACCGTCTCTTCCGCATCGTCGTCGCGCTGGTAGACCTCGCCGCCGCAGGCGTCGCAGACGCCCTCGGTCTTCGACGGCATGGTGACCAGGTTGTACACCGCGCCGCACGAGCGGCAGATGCGCCGGCTCGCCAGCCGCTCGACGATCACGTCGGCCGACGTGCGCAGGTAGATCACCTTCTCGACGGGAGCGCCGACGCGCTGCGCCGCCCCGAAGAGCATCTCGGCTTGCGCCGTCGTGCGCGGGAACCCGTCGAACAGGAAGCCCCGGTCGGCCGGGGTGGCCCGCATCCGCTCCTCGACGATCGGGATGATCACCTCGTCGGGCACGAGCTTGCCCGCGTCCATGTATCTCTTCGCCTTCCGGCCCAGGGGTGTGCCGCGGGCGACCGCCTCGCGCAGGATGTCGCCGGTGGCGATGTGCTCGAGCGCGAAGTCCTTGAGCAGCCGCTCGGCCTGGGTGCCCTTGCCGGCCCCCGGCGGGCCGAACATGATGATGGAGCGCCGCTGGCCCATTAGTAGCGCCCCCTCAGGCGGCCCTTCTTCATGAATCCGTCGTAGTGGCGCATGAGCAGGTGCGACTCGACCGCGCCCATCGTGTCGAGCATCACGCCGACGATGATGAGCAGGCCCGTGCCGCCGAAATACTGCGACATCGAATACGTCACCCCGGGCTTGAACGTGCCGGAGAGCAATTGCGGGAAGACGGCGACCGCCGCGAGGAAGATCGCGCCCGACAGCACGAGCCGGTTCATCGTCCGGTCGAGGAACTCGGCCGTCGGCTTGCCCGGCCGCTTGCCGGGGATGAACGTGCCGTTCTTCTTCATGTCGTTCGAGATCTTGATCGGGTCAAACTGCGTCGCCGTCCAGAAGTAGCAGAAGAAGACGATGAGCAGGGAGTAGAGGACCATGTAGAGCCAACTGCTCGGCGAGAGCCAGTCCCTGAAGGCCCGGAGGAAGCCCACGGCCGGGAAGAACTGGGCGAGCGTCCCCGGGAACATGAGCAGCGACGAGGCGAAGATGATCGGGATCACGCCCGCGTAGTTGACGCGCAGCGGGAAGTAGCTCGATTGGCCGCTGTAGATGCGGCGGCCGACGATGCGCTTGGCCTGCTGCACGGGGATGCGGCGCTGGCCGCGCGTCACGATGACGACGGCCATGACCACCAGCACGAGCAGCGCCGCAAGCACGATGAGCAGGTACGGCGGCAGCGTGCGCGACTTCGGGTCGATGAGCGACAGGTTGCGCCACGTGTCCGAGATCGCCACCGGGAGCCGCGAGATGATGCCGACCGTGATGATGAGCGAGATCCCGTTGCCGATGCCCCGTTCGCTGATCTGCTCGCCGATCCACATGAGGAACATCGTCCCCACGGTCATTGTGATCCCCGTGAGCAGGCGGAACCAGAACCCGCCTTCGGGCACGACGGGCATCGTGATCGCGATCGCGTTCATCCCCTCGATGTACTGGGCCATGAAGAAGCCCTGGAACAGACACAGAAAGACGGTGCTGTAGCGCGTGTACTGGGTGATCTTGCGCCGGCCCTCCTCGCCTTCCTCCTTGGCGAGCCGCTCGAGCGAGGGAACCACGGCGGTCAGGAGCTGGATGATGATCGAGGCGCTGATGTAGGGCATGATGCCGAGCGCCATGATCGTCGCCCGACGGAACGCGCCGCCCGAGAACATGTTGATCAGGCCGAGCAGCGTCTCGCCCATCGAGCCGGCCTGCTCGCGCGTGATCTCCTCGAGCGCCGCGCTGTTGACGCCTGGCGTCGGGACGTGGGCGCCGATGCGGCACGCGGCGAGCAGCAGCAGGGTGATGATCACCTTGCGCCGCAGGTCGTGGATGCGGAAGACGTTGACAAACGCGCGCAGCATGGTCCTACCCAATCACCGTGCAGGTGCCGCCGGCCTGCTCGATCTTCGTTCGCGCCCCCGCGCTGAAGCGGTGGGCCTTCACATCGAGCTTCACGCTGAGCTCGCCCTGGCCGAGCACGGCCACGCCGTCGAGCACCTTGCGGATCAGGCGCCGCTGCTTGAGCAGGTCGGGCGTGACCTCGGTGCCGGCGTCAAAGCGCGCCAGGTCGCGCACGTTGACGAGCGCATAGCGCTTCTTGAACCGGTTGTTGTTGAAGCCCTTCTTGGGCAGGCGGCGGTACAGGGGCATCTGGCCGCCTTCATGCCATAGCCGCCGCGGCGCACCGGACCGCGCGCGCTGGCCCTTGTGGCCCTTGCCGGCAGTGCCGCCCTGGCCCGACGAGTCGCCACGGCCGCGGCGCTTGCGCGATTTGCGCCGCTCGGTGGTGCGCAGGTTACTCAGTGACACGGGTGCCGATCTCCTTGAGCCGTTCGATGTCCTGGCGCCGCCGGAGCGCCTGGAGCCCGGCGATGGTGGCGCTCACGACGTTGAGCGGGTTGTTCGAGCCGAGGCTCTTGGTGAGCACGTCGCGCACGCCGCCGGCCTGGAGCACGGCGCGCGCGCCGCCGCCGGCGATGATGCCCGTGCCCGCCGAGGCGGGCTTGAGCAGCACCCGGCTCGCGCCGGCCTCGCCGATGATCGCGTGCGGGATCGTCGTGCCGACCATCGAGACGGTGAACATGGCCCGCTTGGCCTGTTCGATGCCCTTGCGGATCGCCTCGGCCACCCCGTTCGCTTTGCCCAAGCCGGAGCCGACCCGGCCCTCGCCGTTGCCGACGACGACCAGGGCGCTGAAGCTGAAGCGCCGGCCGCCCTTGACGACCTTGGCGCACCGGTTGATGCTGACGATGGTCTCGATCAGCTCGCTCTGGAGCCGCTCGTCCGGGAGCCGCTCGCCTGATTCTGTTCTCTGTCGGACCGCCACGATGAAGCGCTCGCCTCCTCTTCGCGTCAAACTGTGATTTTCGCCGCTCGCAGCCCCTCGGCCACCGCCTTGACCCGGCCGTGGTAGGGATAACCGCTGCGGTCAAAGACGACCGCCTTGATGTTCATGTCGGCCAGCCGCTTGGCCAGCAGGCCGCCCACGGCCCGCGCCGCGTTCATGTTCTTCGTGCTGGCGACGCCGAGGCCGCGATACTCGCCCATGACGGTCGAGGCGGCCGCGACGACGCTGCCCCTCTCGTCGTTGATCGCCTGCAGGTGCAGGTGCATGTTGCTCTTGTAGACGCACACGCGCGGCCGCTCGGCGGTGCCGGAGACCTTCTTGCGGATGCGCCAGCGGCGCCTCCGGCGCGCGACTCTCTTGTCCACGATTCGCCCCATCACTTCGTCCTCAGCGAGCCCGCTCCTAGCCGACGGTCTTGCCGGCCTTGCGCCGCACGTGCTCGTCGACGTAGCGGACGCCCTTGCCGAGGTACGGCTCCGGCGGGCGGAAGTGCCGGATATCGGCGGCGACCTGGCCCACGAGCTCCTTGTCGATGCCCGATACCGTCAGCAAGGTGTTCTTCTCTATGGTGACCTCGATCCCCTTGGGGAGCGGGTAGACGCACGGCTTGACCTTGCCGACCGAGAGGTCGAGCGTGCGGCCCGTGAGCCGCGCGCGGTAGCCCACCCCTTGGATCTCGAGCTTCTTCGCAAATCCCTTCGTGACGCCTTCCACCATGTTCGCCATGAGCGCCCGCGTCGTGCCGTGCACCGAGCGCTCGAGCTTGCTGTCATCGCCCCGCTCGACGCGGAGCTTCCCGTCGCTCACGGTGACGCTGACTCTCGGGTGGAGCCGGCGCGTCAGCGTGCCTTTCGGGCCCGTGATGGTGACCACGCCGTCGCTCACGGCGACCTCCACGCCCTTGGGGAGTACGACCGGCTGTCGGCCAATCCTCGACATCGCTTGCTTTCCCTCTCCCTACCAGACGTAGCAGATCACCTCGCCGCCGACGTTCTCGCGGCGGCACTCGTCGTCGGTCAGCACCCCTTTCGGGGTCGAGATCACGGCCATGCCGAGGCCGCCGAGCACGCGCGGCACCTGCTTGGCCTTGACGTACTTGCGCAGCCCCGGGCGGCTGATGCGGCGCAGCCCGGCGATGACGCGCTCGCGCTCGGGCGTGTACTTGAGGTAGACGCGCAGCACGCCGCTCTTGCTGTCTTCGAGCAGGTCGAAGCCGTCGATGTAGCGCGCCTTCTGCAGCACCTCGAGCAGCTCGCGCTTGAGCCGCGACGCCGGCATGTCCACATGCGGCTTGAGGGCCTGGTTGGCGTTGCGGATCCGCGTGAGCAGATCGGCTATCGGGTCGCTCATTGACATTGTCTGCGTCGCTCTCCTGTCTCGCCGTCCGTGCGGGGCGCCGTCACCAGCTCGCCTTGATCACGCCGGGGATGAGCCCGGCGCTCGCCAGCTCGCGGAAGCAGATCCGGCACAACTGGAACTTCCTCATGTAGCCACGCCGTCGTCCGCACCGGCGGCACCGCGTATAGCGGCGCGCACTGAACTTCGGCGGGCGGTTGCACTTCTCGATCAGGGCCTTTCGTGCCACGTTCTGTCGGCTCCACTGTGTCCGGTTACGTTCGCTTGAACGGGACGCCCATCAGCTCGAGAAACGCCAGCCCTTCCTCGTCGGTGGCCGCGGTGCTCACGAGCGTGATGTCGAGCCCCTGGATCCGCTTGACCTTGTCGGCGTTGACCTCCGGGAACACCGTCGTCTCGGTGAGCCCCGTGTTGTAGTTGCCCCGCCCGTCGAGCGTGCGCGGCAGCCCGCGAAAGTCGCGGATGCGCGGGATGGCCACGCTCACGAGCCGCTCGAGAAACTCGTACATGCGCGGCCCGCGCAGCGTCACCTTGGCCCCAACCTGCATCCCGGCGCGCAGCTTGAAGGCCGCGATGCTCGTGCGCGCCCGGGTCACCACCGGCCGCTGGCCGCTGAGCATCATGAGCTGCGCCACGGCGTCCTCGATGATGTCCTTCTCGCGCGCCCCCTCGCCCAACCCCATGTTGAGCACGATCTTGACGAGCCGCGGCACCTCCATGCGGTTGCGGTAGCCGAACCGCTCCATCATCTTGGGGACGACGGTCCCCCGATAGTGCTCGAGCAAGCGTGGCATCGGACCTTACTCGGCTCCTTTCTTGGGCTTGCCGCCCTCGGCCGCCTTGCGCAGGTTCGACACGTGGATGAGGCTCTCCTTCTTGACGAAGCCGCCCGTCTGGTTCGTCTTCGCGTCGGGCCGCACCGCCTTGTTGATGAAGTTGATCCCCTCGACGAGCGCCCGGGCCTTCCTCGGGTAGACGCGGAGCACGCGGCCCTTCTTGCCGCGGTCGCGGCCCGCGAGGACCTCGACGACGTCGTCGCGCCGGATATGGACCTTGATCGGCGCCATGGCTAGAGCACCTCTTCCGCGAGCGAAATGATCTTCATGAAGTTCTTCTCCCGCAGCTCGCGCGCCACCGGGCCGAAGATGCGCGTCCCCCGCGGGTTGCGCGCGTCGTCGATGATGACGCACGCGTTGGTGTCAAACCGCAGCGACGAGCCGTCCTCGCGATGGATCGCGCGCCGCGTGCGCACGATGACCGCCTTGACGACCGACTTTTTCTTGATCGCGGCGTCCGGCGTCGCCTCCTTGATCGAGGCGACGATGATGTCACCGACGTGCCCGTAGCGGCGCTTCGAGCCGCCGAGCACGCGGATGCAGTAGGCGAGCTTGGCGCCCGTGTTGTCCGCCACGTCGAGTGTGCTTTCCTGCTGGATCACGCCTCAACCGTGCTCCCCGACGGTGATTCCTCTGCCCGTTTGACCACGCCGACGACCTCCCAGCGCTTGAGCTTGCTCAGGGGGCGCGTCTCGCGGATCCGCACCGTGTCGCCGAGATGGGCCGTCCCGTTCTCGTCGTGGGCGTAGAACTTGCGCGAGCGGCGCACCACCTTCTCGTAGACCGGGTGGCGGTAGACGCGTTCGACGCGCACGACGACCGTCTTGCGCATCTTGTCGCTGACGACGACGCCGGTGCGCTCGCGGCGCCGGGTGGGCGCCACGGGCGCCGCGCTGGTCGGCGCGCGTTCGCCGGTCGTGTCGTGTTCGCTCTGGGTCATCGTCTCTGCCTCGTCGCTGCGCGGCCCGCCCCCTAGGCGTGGCTGTAGCCGCGGTCCTTGAGGATCGTTATGACGCGCGCGATCGTGCGGCGCACCTCCATGATCCGGTGCGACTTCTCGATCTGCGATACGGCGCGCTGCGCGCGCAGCTTGTACAGCTCCTCGCGCAGATCGTCGTAGAGCTCCTCGAGCTCCTCGCGCGTTCGCTCTCTCAGTTCGCGTGTCTTCATCCGCGTCCTCTCCAAGCGAGGCCGTTACGCGTGGCGACGCGAGACGAACCGCGTGCGGAACGGTATCTTGGCCGCCGCGCGCCGGAACGCCTCCTGGGCCATGTTGAGCGGCACGCCCTCGAGCTCGAAGAGCATCCGGCCCGGTCTCACGACGGCCACCCAGCCCTCCGGGGCGCCCTTGCCCTTGCCCATGCGGGTCTCAGCCGGCTTCTTCGTGTACGGCTTGTCCGGGAAGACGCGGATCCACATCTTGCCGTGGCGCTTGATGTGGCGGTTGATCGCCACACGGGCCGCCTCGATCTGACGCGCCTCGAGCCAGCCCCGGCCCAGGCTCTGCAGCCCGTACTCGCCGAAGTTGATGTCCGTGCCGCGCCGGCACAGCCCCGCGCGCGAGCCCCGGTGGCTCTTGCGGTGCTTGACCCGTTTCGGCATGAGCGCCATGGACCAGTTCCTCCTCGCCGGTGTTTACCGGCCACGCGCCGGGCGACGCAGCGGCGCCGCCCCGCGCGGGACGTCAGCTCACTTTGCTGGGCACCCGCTCGCCCTTGTAGATCCAGACCTTGACGCCGATGGCGCCGTACGTCGTGCGCGCCTCGGCAAACCCGTAATCAATGTCGGCCCGCAGCGTGTGCAGCGGGATCTTGCCTTCCTTGACGTGTTCGGTGCGCGACATCTCGTGCCCGCCGAGCCGCCCCGAGACCGACACCTTGATGCCCTGCGCCCCGAAGTCGATCGCCTGGGTGACGGCCTTCTTGATGGCACGCCGGAACGAGATCCGGTGCTCGAGCTGGAGCGCGATGTTCTCGGCGACCAGTTGCGCCTCGAGCTCGGGCCGCTTGATCTCCTCGACCGGGAGCTGCACCTCCTTGCCCGTGATCTCGGCGAGCGCGTCCCTGAGCCGGTCGATCTCCTGGCCCTTGCGGCCGATGACGATGCCGGGCCGCGAGGTCCGGAGCTTGACGATCACCTTGTTGCTCCCGCGCTCGATCAGCACCTCCGGAATGCCCGCCGAGGGCAGGTGCTGCCGGATGAAGTCGCGGATCAGGAGGTCCTCGTGGAGCCAGTCCCCGAAGTCGCGCTTGTTGGCGTACCACTGCGAACGCCAGTCCTTGTAGACCGTGACCCGGAACCCGATCGGGTTGACCTTCTGTCCCACGCGTGACCTCCGTTACGCCCGGGCGCCCGCGCCCTCGGCTTCCTCGACGACAACGGTGATATGGCTCGTGCGCCGGTGGATGATGTTCACCGCGCCGCGGGCCCGCATCCGGCGCCCGCGCCACGTGATCCCAGCGTCGACCCGGGCGTCTTTGACGACGAGCGACGAGCGCTCGAGCTTGGCGTTGTTCTCCGCATTGGCGATCGCCGACTTGAGCACCCGGGCCACGAGCCGCGCCGCCCGCGTGTTGACGAACCGCATCTGCTCGAGCGCCGACTCGGCATTCTGCTTGCGGATGAGCGCCACGACGCGCCGCGCCTTGCGCGGCGGCACCCGAACGTGCTTGGCAACGGCCTTGACTTCCACCATCGCTGCGGTGCTCCTCGGCTGTTCCAAAGGAACAGCGGAGGCGACGCAAAGGCGTCGCCCGGTTACTTCTGCCCGGCGTGCTTGCGGAACGTGCGCGTCGGCGAGAACTCGCCGAGCTTGTGCCCGACCATGTTCTCGCTGACGAACACGGGGAGGTGCTTCCGCCCGTTGTGGACCGCAAACGTGTGGCCCACGAACTCCGGCACGATCACCGACCGGCGCGACCACGTCGTGATCGTGCGACGCTCGCCGGCGGCCTCCAAGCGCTGCACCTTCTCGAGCAGCTTCGGGTCCACGTACGGTCCCTTCTTGATCGAACGCGACATCGCTTCCGTTCCTATCGCTTCGCCGTGCGCGATTTCACAATGTGTTTCGTCGATTTGCTCGGCTTGCGCGTCTTGTAGCCCTTGGCGAGCTGGCCCCACGGCGAGCACGGATGGCGCCCGCCGCTCGACTTGCCCTCGCCCCCGCCGAGCGGGTGGTCCACCGGGTTCATCGCCACGCCGCGCACGTGCGGCATCCGCCCGAGCCAGCGCTTGCGCCCTGCCTTGCCGAGCGAGCACGACTCGTGCTCGGCGTTGCCCACCTGGCCGACGACGGCCCGGCACTCGACGTGGACGCGGCGCACCTCGCCCGACGGGAGCTTGAGATGCGCGTACTTGCCCTCGCGCGACATGAGCTCGGCGCCGAGCCCGGCGCTCCGCACCATCTTGGCGCCCTGGCCGGGCCGCAGCTCGATGTTGTGCACTGTCGTGCCGAGCGGGATCGACTTGAGCGGCATGGCGTTGCCGACCTTCGCCTCGACCTCCTCGCCGCTGATCACGCTCTCGCCCACCGCGAGGCCCTGCGGCGCGACGATGTAGCGCTTCTCGCCGTCGCCGTAGTTGAGCAGCGCAATGTTGGCCGTGCGGTTCGGGTCGTACTCGATCGCCTCGACCACGGCGGCGACGTTGTCCTTGTCGCGCCGGAAGTCGATCCGCCGGTAGCGCCGCTTGTGGCCGCCGCCGCGGAACCGTGACGTGATCCGCCCATATGAGTTGCGGCCGCCGGTCTTCCTGAGCGGCTCCGTCAGGCGCCGCTCGGGACGCTTCTTGGTCAGCCCCTCGGAGTCGAGCGTGATCGTGAACCGCAGCGACGGGGTGACCGGCCGATGTTTCTTGACGCCCATGGCTTGCGCAGCGCTCCTAGACGAACTCGATGCTGTGGCCTTCCTTGAGCGTGACCACGGCCTTCTTCCAGTCGGGCGTGCGCCCGATCCTGCGGCGGAGCTGCTTGCGCTTGCCGCGCATGCGCATCGTGTTCACGTCGGCCACCTTGACCTTGTAGAGCCGCTCGACGGCTCGCTTGATCTCGATCTTGTTGGCGTCGAGCGCCACCCGGAAGAAGTACTGGTTCTGCCTCTCGCCGAGGTCCGATCCCTTCTCGCTCAGCAGCGGCGCGCGCACGATCGTGTACTCGTCTCTCGTCTTCATGCCGCACCCTCCTCGGCCCCGATCAGGCCCATCGGGCCGAGGCCGTCCTGCGTGACGACCACGGTGCGGGCCTTGAGCACGTCGAGCGCGTTGACGTTGCCCGC
>Ga0315277_10010770_pt1 | contig 11559 bp, 10 predicted proteins | sample YL17G05_15_MG_FD_203695 | JGI IMG/M metagenome (GOLD analysis project Ga0315277, IMG submission 203695) | Sediment microbial communities from Yellowstone Lake, YNP, Wyoming, USA - YL17G05_15 | ecosystem: Environmental > Aquatic > Freshwater > Lake > Sediment | place: USA: Wyoming | collected...
CGGCGTCGCACAGGGCCCGGCCCTCGCGGACGGTGGGGGCGAGCGGCTTCTCGCAGAAGACGTCCTTGCCGGCGCGCACCGCGGCAATCGCCTGAAGGACGTGCCAGTGGTCGGGGGTGGCGATGACGACGGCGTCGATGTCGCGGCGTGCGAGGAGTTCGCGGAAGTCCTGGTAGGCGGTGACGCCGGCGCCCAGGCGTCCGCGCCAGGCCTCGGCCCGGTTCTTCCACACGTCGCAGACGGCGACGGCCTCGGAGACGCCCTGCTGGAGGAAGTGCTTGAGGATATCGCTACCCCGTCCGCCGAGGCCGATGAAGCCCAGGGCGATCCGCTCGCTGGCCGGCAGGGCGCCCTCGCCGCCGAGCGCCGTGGAGGCGATGACGTAGGGCGCAGCCGCCGCGGCGGCGGCACGGAAGAAATCCCGGCGCGTCAGCGTGGCGGACGACACGGTCACCTCCCGGCCGCCTTCGCGGCGCACGCCCCGAGATAATCGCGCGCCTTCTCGAGGGCCTTCGACATTTCGTCGGGCGCCGGCTCGCCGTGCATGAACGGGTTGACATACCACGCGTAATCGATCTTCGCCAGGGCGGCCAGCCAGGGGGTGAAGTCGGTCTGGCCGAGGCCCGGCAACTGCTGGACGCCGCCGGCGTGCTGCCAGGCGTAGAAGAAGAGGAGGTGCTTGCCGGCGGCGGCGATGGCGTCCTCGACCGAGGCCTTGATCGCCTGCAGGTGGTACGGCGCGAGGGCGATGCCCAGCCGCGGATGGGTGCTCGAGTCGGCGAACGCCTTGAAGGAATCGACCGAGTCGAGCAGCGAGCCGCCGTGGTTCTCGATGGCGAGGTACGAGTTGTGTTTCTCGGCAAGTTCCAGTTCGCCCTTGAGGCCGTCGATGAAGGCCTTCATTTTCGCGGTCAGGTCCTTGGGGTCGCACGGCCCCGGTGCCCCGTGGATGGCCACGCCGCCGCCGGCCTGGCCCAGGAGTTCGGCGTACTTCGGGTAGCCGCCCTCGTACACCGAGAACGCGTACAGTTTGAGGTTGTGCTTGGCCAGGAGTTCCTTCAGCCCCTGAGGGCCCAGGCGTTTCTGCACGTCGTCCAGGTGGGGGCAACCGGCGTGGGCCGACCAGATGTCGATGGCCTCAAAGCCGAGCGCGGCAATCCGCTCGCAGGCCTGCTCGATGGGCAACTTGGAGTAGTCGATGGACGAGGCCGACAGCCTCATCTTCCATGGTCCGCTCGCGGCCGGGACCGGCCTGGCCTTGAGCAGGATAGCGCCCGCAGCGCCGGCTGCGGCAACGCAGGCCGTCCGGGCCAGAAACTCGCGCCGATGGATTTTCTGCTGCCTGTCCTCTCTCATGATTGTCACCCCTGGACTGACCCTTCCGCGATAGCTTCGCTTGTGCACCTCCGACAACGCTTGGAGGCCATGCTACTGGCCGCCGAGCACCTTTCGGCGGTAAGCCTCCACGTCCATGTTGCGGATGGCGTCCTGCTCTTCGGGCGTCAGCGGCCTGGGGTTGCCTGCGAGGATGGCGGCCGCCTGGGTCTTCGCGCCGTCCTCGATGCACAGCATGCGCACAAGGGCCTCGTTGGCCGTCCGGCCCAGCGTCACGAACCCGTGATTGCGGAGGGCGACCGCCGGGGCCCCCGTCGCAAGGGCCTTTTCGACGGCCAAGGCCAACGCGGGCCCGGCGGGCATGACGAACGGGACGTGCTCGACGCGGTCCACGAAGGCGACGAAATCGGGCGTGAAAGCCTGGAGGTCCGCGCCGCCGCTGACGAGGCCGACGGCGACGGGGGGATGGGCGTGGCAAACGAAGTTCGCCTCCGGCCGGGTTCGCAGCGCCCGCAGGTGCAACTCCCACTCGCTCGCCGGCCGCGGGCCGGAGAGGTGCTTGCCCGAGGCGATGTCCACGACGGCCCACTGGTCGTCGCGCAACTTGTCCATGTCGTAGCCGGAAGGTTTGATGACCATCCGCTCGCCGTCGCGGGCGCTGATGTTGCCGCCCGCACCGATCACGAGACCCCGGTCAGCAAGCGCCCGCCCCAGCCTGCTGAGATCCTCGAGGATGCTCATGCATCATTCCTTTGCCAAGAGGGTACTGCCGGAAACCGGCTCGTATTCCCTACACGTACTCCCAGTCCCGGAGCCACTGGTAGTCCTGAGGCAGGTTGGCCCACATTTCCCTGCCGGCCGCCTTCAACTCGGCCTTCTCCTGGGCCGAAAGTTCCTGCCGGCGCTCCTTGACGGCCAGGGCCACGTTGTCCACCTGATGGACATCGATCAACCCGGGGATCGGCGCCGTGATCGCCGGGTTCTCCAGGATGTACCGAATCGCCAGCCGCGCCCGCCGGTCGTCCTCCTCCGCCTCCGGACTGGCCGGCGAACTGTCGCCCTTGAACAGCGAGGTGCCCCCGAACGGCTTGATGCCGAACATACCCACCTTCCCCTTCTTCACCGCGTCAAATAGGCTGTCCTGGGGCAGGACCTTGCTGTCGGCCGTGTACGGCGTGACGACCACGTCCACCACGGCGGGGAAGGTCTCGATCATCCACTTGATGTGCGGGCGATCGTGCGAGGAGAACCCGACGAACCGCGCCTTGCCCTGCTTCTTGGCCGTCTCCAGGGCCTTCATCATCTCCTGGACCTCGGCCTCGGTGTGTTGGCCGCTTCGCTCGAGCATCGTGATCCGCCACAGGTCCACGTACTCGAGCCCCGACTCTTTCATCCCCTTGTCCAGCGTTTGGAGCAGACTCTCGGCCGTGCGGCAATTCTTGTTGCGTATCTCGTTCTGGAACCACGAGCATCCCAGATACATCGCCTCGCGGCGCCCCTGGAGCGCCTTGCTATATGCCCGGACCTCTTCGATGGTGCACGCGTCGATGTAGTTCATTCCGACCTCGGTGCATCGGGTGACGAGGTCGTAGCGGTTCTTCTGGAAGTCCGGGTCGTTGAAGTCGCCGCCGAAAATGCCCTTGCCGGTATGGCCGACGGCCTTGTCGATGCGCTTCCAGTGGCCGCCCAGGCACACCGCCGAGATCCAGAGGCCGGTTTTCCCCAGCCGACGGTATTCCATCTCGGGGTGGTAACTGCGTGTCTTGGCGACGTCGCTCGCGTCGGCGGCCTTGGCCGCCTTCGGGCCGAGGGCGCCAATCCCCATGGCCAGCCCCCCCGCGGCTGCCGCCGAGGCGCTCGTCTGAAGAAAATCCCGCCGCGTCATTCGTTCATCTGTCATCGCCCACCTCTCCTTTCCCCCCAATTGTAGCCCGAACTGTTCGGGCACCTCTGTCGCGCGTGCCCGGTACAGGACAGCGACGAATCTGTGCGCTTCCTCCTGCATGGCGGGCGGAGCGGGAGTCCTTGTGGGTTCTGAGGCGACCGGCTTCCCTTGCCGGTTGGCTGTCAGATCCTCCACGGCTCCCGCAAGGCGCGCGCCCGCAGCCGGTTGGCTTCGGTGTCGTTGACGAACTCCGCCTTCACCGGGTCATACGTCATGTTGCGCTTGAGCCACATGCAGATGTTGGCGGCGTGCACGGTGGTCATGGAATGATACATTACCTCCGGGTTGGCGACGGTCTGGCGGCGTGATTTTACGCAGTCGAGGAAGTTGCGCATGTGGTTCATCGGCCGGCCTGTCCGCGCCATGTAATCCCCGACGATCTTTTTGAAGTCGGCCAGCAAGGCGGGGTTGGAGACTTCCGGCTGGGAGTACCCGTCGGCCGCGGACACCCATCCTTCGGGGCCGTCGAAACGCATGCCGCACGAGCCGTGCCACCACTTGTCGCCCCGCGAGAGGATCATCTTCGTCCCGTTGGCGAACGTGGTGACCATGCCGTCGCCGGTCGGGTTGTTGACATACTCGTACTGGACCGGCGAGGTGTCGAGGGTATCGAGCCCGGCCTGGGCCTGGGCGAACGTGTGCGCACCCCATTCGCCGATGCAACTGGTGTGGAAATCGTAATGCCCGCGCCAGCCGCCCCGAACGTAGGCCGAGTTATACGCCCGCCAGGGACACGGGCCGAGCCAGAGGTCCCAGTCCACTTCTTCCTTAGGCGGCTCGGGTTCCGCCGGCAGCCAGTCGTGTCTCATCTCGGCGGCATCCCAGGGGGCGATGTGGGCGTAGGCCGTGTGCACCCGGCCGAGCCGGCCCATGCGGGCCATCTCGATGCAGAACACAAAATTCCCTTCGCTCAGCCGCTGCGTGCCGGTCTGGTACACGCGCCCGTAGCGTTTGGCGGTGTCGACGACGGCCTGGCCTTCCGCGATGGTCATGCAGGAGGGCTTTTCGCTATATACATCCTTGCCCGCTTTCATCGCCAGGACGGACGCCAGCGCGTGCCAGCGGTCGCCGGTGGTGATCAGCAACGCGTCGATGTCGGGGCGTGCGGCCAGAAACTCGCGGATGTCGCCGTAGGTGGCGCAATCGCTGTTGCCGTAGCGTTTGTTCACCATCTGCTTGACGGCCTCGCGCCGCTCCTTCCTCGCATCGCAGATCGCCACGAACTGGATGTCCGCCTCGGGCAGCATCCAGTTCAGCACGTAGGTGCCGCGGTTGCCGATCCCGATGCCGCCCACCACGATGCGCTCGCTGGGCGGAACGGCTCCGTTGCGGCCCAGAGCCGAAGCAGGAACGAACCAGGGCGCCGCGACCACCCCGCCGGCCACGGCCGCCGTCTTGAGGAACCCGCGCCGGGTCAGGCCCGTGGCAGGCGATCGGCACGTAAGACGTCCTGGTTCGACCATTGTATTGTCTCCTTCAGAATCCGTTCCCGACGCAAGCATGTCCGGCCCGAGTTCGCACCCACGCAGCACAGAAGACGGGCACGCGGGGCGTTACCGTACTCGCTGGCCGCCCAAGCCGTCAAGCCAAATAGCCGTAATCAGCCCGGACCGGCCTGCCTACCGCTTCTTGGCGGGAGGGGGTTTCAGCGGGTCCTCGTCGGGCACCTGGTAGAGTTCGCGCAGGCGTTTGAGTTCGGCCAGGAGCCGGGCCTGGACGTCGGCGTAGTTGGGGTCGTTGTAGAAGTTGCGGTTCTCGCCGGGGTTGGCCTTCAGGTCGATCAGTTCCCACTCGTCGACGTCGGGCTCGTAGAAGTGGATGAGTTTGTATCGTCCGTCCGCCACGCCGTAGTGCCGGTGGACGTTGTGGACCGCCGGGTGCTCGTAGTAGTGGTAGTAGAAGGTCTTGCGCCAGTCGGTCGGCGTATGGCCCTTCAGGAGCGGCACGAACGAGCGGCCCTGCATGTCGGGCGGGACCGGGACGCCCGCCACCTCGCAGAACGTCTCGGCGAAATCCAGCGGCGAGACGATGTCGCTGTTCTCGCTGCCCGGCTTGATGACGCCGGGCCAGCGGATGAGGAAGGGCGTCCGGAGCGACTCCTCGTAGATCCAGCGCTTGTCGAACCACCCATGCTCGCCCAGGTAGAAGCCCTGGTCGGAGGAGTAGATGACGAGGGTATTGGCGGCCAGGCCGCTGTCGTCGAGGTACTGGAGGAGGCGGCCGACGTTCTCGTCGACCGACGCGATGCACCGCAGGTAGTCCTTGATGTAGCGCTGGTATTTCCATCGCACGAGGTCGTCGCCCTGGAGATTGGCCTCGCGGAAGACCTTGTTGCGGGGCTCGTAGAAAGCGTCCCAGGCCTGCCGCTGTTCGGGGTTAAGGTCGCCGGGGGCCTTGAGTTTCAGGTCGCCGGCGGTCATCGTCTTGACGATGGTCATGTCCTGCCGCTGGACGGACTTGGGGCGGCCGGCGTAACTCTCGAAGAGCGACGCGGGCTCGGGGATTGTGACGTCCTCGTAGAGATTGAAATATTTCGGAGACGGTTCCCAACCGCGGTGCGGGGCCTTGTTCTGGCACATCAGGAGGAACGGCTTGTTGGGGTCGCGGCCGTTCTTGAGCCACTCCAGCGCCAGGTCCGCGATGATGTCGGTCGTGTAGCCGGTGTGCGGGACGGGCTGGGCCTGGCCGATCTTGCGCATGGGCGGGTTGTAGTAGGGCCCCTGCCCGATCAGGACCTCCCAGTAGTCGAAGCCCTGCGGTTCGAGGCGGTCGCCCAGGTGGTACTTGCCGATGATGGCCGTCTGGTACCCGGCCTTCTGGAGCAACTTAGGGAAGGTCTGCTGCGACACGTCGAACTCGCGGTCGTTGGTCAACATGCCGTTGAGGTGGCTGTACTTGCCGGTCACGACGACGGCCCGCATGGGTCCGCAGAGGGAGTTGGTGACGTAGCACTCGTTGAACTTCATGCCTTCGCGCCCGATGCGGTCGATGTGGGGCGTCTGGTTGACTTTCGACCCGTACGCGCTGATGGACTGGTAGGCGTGGTCGTCGCTGTAGATGAACAGGATGTTGGGGCGGGCGCCCGAGGCGGCGGCCCGCGCGAGCGTCCCCGCGCGGCAGGCCAGGGCCAGGGCGGCCGTCCCCAGGCCCGCCTTCCGCAGGAAACTGCGCCGGCTGATGTGTTCTGACACGGCAGGACTCCCTTTCGTGTGGCCTCCACCGCCGGCGCCCAGGCGTTTCCCGGCGGAACCGGTTGCGGCGGCGCTCCTTGCAAGGTCTTCCGTGCGCGGTTCCACAATAGTTTCCGGGACCGCTCGTGTCAAGATTCTGGGAGTGGGGATGCGGATCCGGATGCATAGCGAGGCGGGCGGACATACCTTGGCATTCGCAAAGTCCCCTCATCCTGTCTTCGGCGGCGGGGTCTGGATGATCCGATGGCTGCCGTGGCACTGGGTGCACGTGCGGGGCGTTTCGGCCTTGGCGACTTCGGCGGCGTGGTCGCGGGCTTCCTTGTGGCACGTGAGGCAGAAGACCCCCATGGCCTTGGCGCGGAATGTCGCGTCGGCGGGGGTCCTGCGCTCCTCGTCCTCCATGTGGGGCCGGCTGGGGCCGTGGCACCGGACGCACGTGACGCCGTGCGCCTCGTGGACGACGACCAGTTCTTCGGCGCGGAAGTCGATGTGGCACTCGTAGCAGACGTTGGAGGCCATGGCCTCGGACGCGCTGCGGCCAAGCCGGCACGAGGCGGCCCCGGCCACCGCAGCGACGACTCCCGCGACGGCCGCGACCGCGAGCAAAATCCCCCGCTTTCGTTCCCGCATAAGCCTTCCCCGGTCCCGGCGCGCCGGGATTCGCGATCGCGGGCGGCTACACGTAGATGCCCTGGTCGCGGATCCAGGCGTAATCGGGCGGCAGGTGGGCGGCGGAGGCCAGGGCCGCCTCCCGGATCGCCCGCCGCTCGGCGTCCGTCAACCCGCTTGCCCGCTCATACGACGCCTTGACGTCGTTTTCGACCTCGGCCGGCGTCGTCATCCCGGGGATCGTGCAAGTCAGTTCGGGCACCTCGAGGATCTTCTTGAGGCCCTTGACGGCGATGTCGTCCAGGGCCGGCGGCCGCTTCTCCTGCTCGGCCTTGCGCATCTCATCGCGGAAGTAGCCGTCCCCGTGGAACGGCTTCAGGCCCACCGCGCCGACGTTCTTCCTGGCGATGGTCTCGAACATGCTGCCCGACGCCTTGGGCTCGTGGCTCACGCTGTAGAGGAAGACGAACCCGTGGAACTTGTCGCCCCACTTGTCGAGGACCCACCGCACGAACTCGTGGTTGTGGGCGCTCATGCCGAGGTAGAGAACCTTCCCCGCCTTGGAGGCGTTGTCGTAGGCCGTCACGACGTTCTCGATCTCCTCGGGGGTGTGGCCTCCTTCCATCAGGGCCTGCGGGCGCCAGAGCCAGAGCCGCTCCACCATCAGCCGCTTGAGACCCGCGTCGATCTCGAAGGTGAGTCGCTCGACGGTCCGATTGTTCTTATCGCGCATGCAGAGGACGTAGTCGGAATAGCCGACGTGCATCTGAACGCCCGTCTGTTTCATGCAGCGGCCGTAGATGGCGGCCTCGGCGGCCGTCGTGATGTCCAGGTAGTTGATCCCGCACCCGGCGGCCTTGACCCACACCTCGTTCCGTGCCTTCTGAACGTCGGCCGGCGGGTCGTCGTTGGGAAAACTGGACCAGAACCGCCCGCCGGTGGGCGTCTTCCAGTGACCGCCCAGGCCGACCTCGGAGATCATGACGCCTGTGCGGCCGAAAGGCCGGTAGCCCATCTTGGCGTTGTAGTTGAGGATCTTGCTGGTGTCGGCCTTGGCCGCTGGCGCAGCCAGGCCGCGCGGGCTCAGGATCCCGCCGAGGGCCGCCCCGGCAACCGCTTGACCGGCCCGACGCACAAACTCGCGACGCTTGATGCCTTTCTTACTCATCCTTGGCCTCCTCGTCCCCCGGCCCTGGTCGGCCGCCGCGCGATGCGCCCGAGGCGTCCGATGCGCTAAACCCCGTCGTCCCGAAACGGTTCCGTCTATTATTCTTCAGAAGCCTGCTTCAGCAGGCTTCGGATGGCTGACGGCGGACCGCGGACGGCTTCTTTCTGCCGCGTCACGCGCCGCCGATCTCGCCGCGGAGCCAGGCGATGCTGGCCGCGAGGTTTTCCTCGGTGCCCAGGCACTCCACGGACAGGAACCCGTCCCAGCGGGCTTCTTTTAGGAGTCGGATGCAGGTCTTGATGTTGTCGGCGTTGACGCCCTGGCCGATGGCCGACTCGCTCGTCGCGATGCCGGTCTCCTCGCCCCGGAGGGCCGCCGCCAGCGATGGGCTGACGTCCTTGATGTGCATGTAACTCAAGGCCGGGAGGAACCGCTTGAGGAAGTCGACCGGGCTCGCGCCCGCGATGAACGTGTTCCCCGTGTCGAGGTTGAGCCGGAGGCGCGGCGTGTCGAAGAAGTGGAGCATCCGGTCCAGGAGGTCCGGGTTGGTCGTGTACGGGCCGTGCGTCTCGATATTGACGGTGACTTGGTAGTCCTCGGCCCACTCGAGGATCTGGCGGTAGTTCTCGCGCGTGATGGCCAGAACCTCGTCGTCGGAGTAGCCCTCGGGCTTGAACTGGCCGTCGGTGGTGTCGACGAAGGGGCACCCGATGGCGGCGGCGAACTGGATGGCCCGCTGGACGTACCGGACGCCGAAGGTGGCGCCCAGGGGTCCGGTGATCGGGTAGGCCGCGTCGATCTGCGACGGCCGCAGGCCCTGCGAGTCCAGGTATCGGCGGAGGCGGACGGGGTTGGAGTCGAGCGACACGGCGGGGCTGTAGCCGAGGCCCTGGACGAAGTCCTGGCCGTCGACGACGCCGAACTCGATGTACTTAAGGCCGAACCGCTTGGCCGCCTGGACCGCCTGCTCCAGCGAGCCGCTCAGGCATCGCCAATTGTCCGTGTGCATCGTCAGTCGCATCATGGTCAAGGTCCTTTCGATGGGGCCTCGGCTGCCGGTTCGGGCGCCGCGACCGCGAGGCGAATGCTCCTATCGGTACTTTGTCAACTCCGCTCCTCGACAGGTAAGCAGAGGCGCGGTGGCCATTCTTGGCCACCGCGCGGTCGCCAAGACTAAGGGCGACCGCGCTATCCCTTCTCGGGGGCGCGGAGTTGACAAAGTAGCACTACTTCCATTTGCACTTGCGCTCGGCCAGGCGATGCTTGCCGTGGCAATCGGTGCAGTATTTCTTCTCGGAGGTGCCGGCAAAGAGCGCCTTGTGCTGCTCCGCATCGATCTTGTCCTGGGGATGACAGCCCAGGCAGAACGGATTGATCTTCGGCCGGGGGTACATGATGTCGGGCGCCGTGCCGTTCCCGCCGGAGGCCCAGGATTCGTCGGCGATGTGGGCGTCCGAGGAGCCGTGGCAGTTGGCGCAGCCGATGTTCGCCTTGGCGTGGACGACGGCAAGGGATTCCTGCGCGTAATTCAAGTGGCAGACGAAGCATCGGCTGTTGTCGGCCATGGGTCCGGTCGGCGGGCGAGACTCCTTCTCGCCGGCATCCAGCAGGAGCAAGGGTTCGTCGCTGCCGCCGCCGGACCGAGAGTCTCCGGGTCGGCGGCCGGTCCCCTGTCGTTCACAGGCCGCCATCGCGACGGCCACCGCTCCCAAGGCCAGCATCCAAACAAGATATCTCATGCGACCTTTCCCCGCGCCAAGGCGTGTGACGAAACGGTACGGGTTGGCTCTGTGCACGTTGCCGCTGCATCATGCGGCACAGATGCTCTACACGTACTCCCAGTCCCGGAGCCACTGGTAGTTCGGGGGGAGATTGGCCCACATCTCTCGGGCGGCGCCCTGGAGTTCGGCCTGCTCTTTCAGGTCGAGTTCGCGGCGTTCCATCACGGCCTTGGCCACGTTATCGACCTGAGCGACGCTGTTCATGCCGGGGATCGGTATGACCGTGTTGGTTTGAAGGATGTAGCGGATGGCCAGGCGAGCGCGGCGGTCGCGTTCTTCGGCGGCGCCCTCGAACAGCGAGCCGGCCCCGAACGGTTTGATGCCGAAGGCGCCCACGTCGCACTTCTTGAGCGCCTCGAAGAGGCTGTCCGTCGGGGCGGTCTTCGTCATGGTGGTGAACGGGAAACACACGGCATCGATCTGGGGGAAATACTCGATCATGAACTTGATCCATCGGCGGTCGTGCGAGGAGAACCCGACGAACCGGGCCTTGCCCTGCTTCTTCGCCGTCTCCAGCGCCTCGACGACCTCGCAGGACGTGTCGAACGTGTGCCTGCCGCCGGGTTCGTAGCAGGTGATGCGCCACAAATCGGTGTATTCCTGGCCGGAACCCCTCAGCGTTTCATCGAGCGATTCGAGCAGTTTCTTGGCGGTGCGGAAGTTCTCGTTGCGCACCTCGTTGCCGCAATGCGACAGGGCCAGGTACATCTTGTCGCGGCGGCCCTTGAGGGCCTTGGAGTCCCGGCACACCTCACCGTACGAGCATGCGTCGATGTAATTGATGCCCGCGTCGATGCAGCGGCTGACGATTTCCTGGCGCTGCTGGTCGTTGCTGTCCGAGTGCCCGCCGAGGCAGACGGCCGAGACCATCAGGTTGGTCTTGCCCTGCCGGCGGTACTCCATGTTCGGGTTGTAGTTGAGAATTTTGGACGTATCGACCGCCGCGGCGCCGGCGGCCTGGACGCTTCGCCCGCCCGCGGCGCCCAGACACGCCGCCACGCCCACGGCCGCTTTCACACTGTCGCCCATAAAATCCCGTCGCGTCACTCGTTTCTTATCCATCGCTCACGCCCTTTCGTAATCGTCCGGCCCCTCTCAGCCTCCGGACTTGTCTCGACCGCCTTCGTTCCCCAAACGCCTATCCGTCCCCGTCACTTGGACTTGCTCGGGGCAAACAGGGCCTTGACCTCATCGTCCGACAGGGCACGGTCGTAAATGCGCACGTCATCGAGGAGACCGCCGAAGCCCTCGCCTATCCTGACGTCCCGATCGCTGCCCGTATCGATCGGCCAGAGGTCCAGCAGGCCGATGTCATGGATGGGAGCCAGTTCACCGTCCAGGTAGAGCCTGACGTGGTCGTGGAGATTCGGCAACTTGGCCTCCACCACCACCACAGCCACGTGGTGCCACGCGTCGTCGTTGGTCGATGGGTTCATATAGAGATACCCACCCTTTGGCGTCACGCCTATACGCCCGCGGATGAAGCCGAATGTCCACATCTTGCCGAAGTCCTCGTGCCCCCAGGCCGCG
>Ga0315277_10010771_pt1 | contig 11559 bp, 10 predicted proteins | sample YL17G05_15_MG_FD_203695 | JGI IMG/M metagenome (GOLD analysis project Ga0315277, IMG submission 203695) | Sediment microbial communities from Yellowstone Lake, YNP, Wyoming, USA - YL17G05_15 | ecosystem: Environmental > Aquatic > Freshwater > Lake > Sediment | place: USA: Wyoming | collected...
ACGTATCTGTCCTACAGATATGGATGCCCACCAAAGGGTCACAGAGCTTGTGCAACTTATTGAAAATTCACAGAATAGAGAGTCTGTAGCGCACGAGTCGAGTTCTCGCCATGGTGAACGAACATCCTCATCGCAACTGCTTGAAGAGGGAGCTTTAGTCGGAAGCGATACTTTTGCCGTGGTATCCTCTGCGGCCGGGAGCCTGAGGGTTTCGCTTCCCAGCTCACGACAGGTACTCAGGAGAGAGATCAAGCGGTCTGACTTTTCGAGATTCGCGCAGTGGGTCAACACCAGCTGGCAAGATGGCCGAGCGCAACAGGGTAGGACGAATCCTGTCGGGCACGACTAAAGGATGCCCCTCGCCTTTTGGCGCCCTGGCTAGCTGCGGCCTATGCAGTGAGTTGAGATGGCAACAACCAGCGATTTCAGAAACGGCATAATACTGGACTTTGAGGGAGCACTCTACGAACTCGTTGAGTTCCTGCACGTGAAACCTGGTAAAGGCGGAGCCTTTGTGCGTACGAAGCTCAAGAACGTCGTAACCGGCAGTGTCATTGAACGGACTTTTAGGTCAGGCGAGAGATTTACTGAAGCGAGACTAGATAGAACCGTGTTTCAATATCTCTACAATGACGGCAGTTCCCACTACTTCATGAACACTGAGACGTTCGATCAGTTGGGGCTTCCGGGTGAGCAGGTGCAGTCTCAAAAGGGCTACCTGAAAGAAAACCTCAAGGTGATAATCTTGATGCTGGGAGAACAACCCATTGCTCTGGAAGTTCCGACGTTCGTCGAACTCTCTGTTCGTTCGACGGATCCGGGCGTACGGGGAGACACAGCGTCGGGTGGCTCAAAACCAGCCACCCTGGAGACGGGCCTTGTTGTCCAGGTACCGCTTTTCATACAGATCGGCGACGTGTTGAAGATAGACACGCGAACGGGAGAGTATGTGGAGAGGGCAGCGTGACCGAGCTTTCCAGATGGGAGAGTCTATGAAGCTCAGTAAGATAAAGGAGCTGGTTCGGCTTCTGGAGGAGAGCGGGGTAGAGGAAATAGAGGTCTCGAGTTGGGGGCGAAGGATAAGAGTATCCAAGTCCGGCAATTTCTACCACTCACACGCCCCCGCCTTTGTCTCGACGGTGGGAGACGGCAAGTCCGGCGTGAGCGAACCTGTCCCCAAGAACAGTGCGGTTGATTCAAAGGAGAAACCACAGGGTGACTTGAAGGAAATCAAATCCCCGATGGTTGGCACATTTTACAGGGCAGCTGCACCTGGCGCAGAGTCATTTGTCGACACTGACTCAAGGATTGACGTCGGACAAACGGTCTGCATTATCGAGGCCATGAAACTCATGAATGAGATCCAGTCAGAAGTGTCCGGAAGAATAGCCAGAATCCTCGTAGAAAACGCTCAGCCCGTAGAATACGGCCAGACTCTTTTCCTTGTGGCCCCTGTCTAGCGGCCCCGTTTACACAGCCTGGTCGAACTGAGCCGAGTTGTGCGTGACCTTGCGTCGAGCCGCGTTTAGCTCGTTGAAACCGGCTCCAGCCTCAGGAGAAGCACTCGATGAACATTATTAGTGTGCTTGAAGGAATGGTCCACCTTAGCGCCTCCGACCTGCATCTCAAGGTCGGCGTTCCACCCGTGGTCAGGGTTGACGGCCTGCTTCAACCCTTGGACATACCTGCTCCCAGTCAGGAGGATCTCGTAAAGATTGCCGATCAAATCCTTACGCCTCGCCAGAAGAAGGCCTTCGATGACATCAAAGAAGTCGATTTCGGTTTCGGCGTGCCCGGTCTAAGCAGGTTCAGATGTAACTTCTACGTTCAGAGGGGCACGATTTGTATGGTCTTCAGGAGAATCCCCTTCAGCGTGCCGACTCTGGATGATCTCAATCTGCCGGCCGCTGTAAGAGATCTCGCGATGAGTCCGAGGGGTCTCATCCTTGTCACCGGGACTGTCGGAAGCGGGAAATCCACGACGCTCGCCTCCATGATACAGTTCATCAACACGACGGCTAGAAAGAGCATAATCACAATCGAGGACCCGGTAGAGTTTCTCATAAAGGACGACAAGAGCATAGTAAGCCAGAGAGAAGTAGGTATGGACACCATGAGTTTTCAAGAGGGACTCAGGCACGTCCTGAGGCAAGACCCCGACGTGCTTCTCATTGGCGAGATCAGGGACGTGGAGACCATGTCAATTGCGTTGATGGCCGCCGATACGGGACACCTTGTTCTCAGTACTCTTCACACGACCGATTCTGCTCAGACCGTTAACCGTGTGATTTCCTTTTATCAGCCCCATCAGCACGAAGAAGTGCGGTTTATGCTTGCCTCCACTTTGAGAGCCGTCATTTCCTTGAGACTCATTCCGAAAGCCGCGGGAAAGGGTCGTGTCCCGGCAGTAGAAGTCATGGTCTGCACCGCAGCAATAAGGGACTACATCGTAGATGCAAGAAAAACCCCTTCGATAAAGTCCGCCATCCAGGAAGGAGTCAGCCAGTACGGAATGCAGACCTTTGATCAGGCCATCATGCGTCTTTACAGGCAGGAGCTTATAACACTGGATGACGCACTCAAGTTCTGCTCGAATCCTTCGGAGTTCAACCTGAGAGTCAGGGGAATAGAGGCGACCTCAGACAAGACCTGGGAGATTTTTGAGGGCGGAGGCGCGAAGCTCTAGTGCGGCAATATGTTTAAACGTGTACTGATTGCAAACCGCGGTGAGATTGCTATTCGCGTAATGCGCGCCTGCCAGGAGCTTGGAATCGAGACCGTGGCTGTCTACTCGGAGGCAGACACTGACTCTCTCCACGTGCGACTCGCCGATGAAGCGGTTTGCATAGGCCCGCCTCCAAGCTCGGAAAGCTATCTCAACATACCGCGTATAATAAGCGCCGCCGAAATCACGGATGCCGAAGCAATACACCCGGGATACGGATTCCTTGCCGAAAACCCTGAGTTTGCCGAGATATGCGAGGCAAGCAACATCAAATTTATAGGTCCGACGTCGGCTCACATAAGACAAATGGGCGACAAGGCGTTGGCGCGGACAAGCATGATGGAAGCCGGAGTTCCAGTGCTGCCTGGCAGCGAAGGCGTTGTCGATAGTGTTCGTGATGCCGAGAAGGTGGCGGAGAACGTTGGTTATCCTGTAATGATCAAAGCTGTAGGCGGTGGCGGCGGAAGGGGCATGCGGATCGTTAGGTCAAAAGAGAGTTTTTTGAACAGTTTCCTGATGTGCAGGGCAGAGGCCGAGGCCGCTTTCGGAAGCCCCGAGGTGTACATAGAAAAATACATAGAGAGGCCTCGCCACGTAGAAATACAGATTATGGGCGATTCGAAAGGCAACGTGGTGCACCTTTTCGAACGGGATTGCTCTATTCAGAGACGACATCAGAAACTGATAGAGGAATCTCCATCACCGGCCATTACCGCCGAACAGCGAAGGACGATTGGCGCGGTCGCCGTGATGGGCGCGAAGAAATTTGGCTACGAGAACGCGGGCACAGTTGAATTCTTGCTCGACGAGAACGCAGATTTCTATTTTATCGAAATGAACACCCGCATTCAAGTCGAACACACGGTAACAGAGGAGGTCACAGGTTTTGACCTGGTGAAAGAGCAAATCGTCGTAGCTTGTACTGGGAATCTGACTTTTTCTCAGGAAGACGTCTCGATCAACGGGCACGCTATCGAATGCCGCGTAAACGCTGAGGATCCTGAGGCCAACTTCAGACCCTGCCCTGGCAAGATCACTTACGTTCACCTACCCGGAGGGCACGGAATAAGGGTTGACACGCACGTCTACGCAGGTTACACAATTCCCTCCCAATACGATTCCCTCGTTGCAAAGATAGTCGCTCATGGCAGGGACAGGTCGGAGGCCACGGAGAAAATGAAGAGGGCCCTCAGGGAATGCCTCATCGAGGGAGTGAAAACGACGATACCGTTTTATCAGAAAGTGCTTGCCCACGAGGCCTTTATCAGTGGGAACGCGGACGCGACCCTCGTCGAGACTCTCTCTCATAAGGAGGGGGTGAGGACGACGTAGGGCTCGCCGGAGGAGAGCTCTGCTCCTACTATGAAACTGGAGTGCTACATAGTTCCATCCGAAGTCACCGAAGCCTCGTTGAGGGGAAAGATCGTCGTAATAGTTGATGTGCTCCGCTCGTGTACGACCGTGGCCCACGCACTATTAAACGGAGCTGAGAAGATCATCCCCGCGGCCACTGTTGAAGCTGCAACCAAGTTCATGTCGTCACTTGACAGGGGAAGCACCTTGCTTTGCGGCGAGAGAGAAGGCAAGAAAGTTCACGGATTTGACCTCGGCAATTCGCCGCTGGAGTACACGCGCGCGATTGTCGAAGGGAAGACGTTGGTCTTTGCCAGTACGAACGGAACGAAACTGATGACGAAAGGACAGAAGGCACAGGAACAGCTCCTATGCGCTTTTGTCAACGTTGGGAAAGTCGTTGAAAGGTTGAGACCAGAAGGTCCGGAACCGGTCATAGTATGTTCAGGCACGAACGGTCAGTTCTCTTTGGAAGACACGGTTTGCGCGGGCATGGTCGCATCGAGACTGGGAGAAACGCTTCCGGGGACCTGGGAACTCAATGACGGTGCAAGGGCAGCCATCACACTTTTTGAGAAGTTCGGAGGCGACATATACAGGATGCTCCATGACTCCTCGCACGGACGCTATCTTCTGTCCCTTGGTTTTGGTCTGGACATTGAGGTCTGTGCCCGTACAGATTCGGTGCCGATCCTCCCGGTTCTTAGAGAGGGAAGGATCACACTTTCGGCCAGTTCCTAGACGCCGAGTCCGTTGCCTCTAATCTCCAATCTGCGGTCTTCAGCTCTCGATTTCGAGTTTGACGACTCGGATCTAGAAACCTCTGGCAGGGGGTTTTCCAGTGGATACATCCAACGAAGAGACACGAAAACTCCTGAGGGCGATTGACGCCAATGCCAACAGAGTATCGGAGGGCCTGCGAGTCGTCGAGGAGGTCGTGCGATTCATACTGGATGACTCTGACCTCACCGAAAAGCTTAAGGGGATGCGCCACTTCGTGCGGGAGAAAGTACTGGACTTGAGCGGTTCGCTATCGAATCTCGTTGCTGCAAGGGAAAGTGATGGCGACGTCGGGAGACGGTTCAGCACAACCGACTCTTCTCAGAGAGAAGACGCGGCGGGCATAGTTGCTGCGAACGCAAAAAGAGCACAAGAGGGAATCAGGGTCCTCGAGGAACTCTCAGTCTCATTTGATCCCGAGAGTTCCAACAAGTTCAAAGAGTTGAGGTTCGAGCTGTATTCGCTTGAGAAGGAAATCATAGGTAGGCTGGGGAAAGGGACCTCCTGGAATGAGTCGGAGCATCGACGTTAGTTTCTACTCGATAATAGACGAGGACTACGTCCGCGCGCGCGACATGGGCGCTTGCGTTAGGGAGCTCGTAAGGGCCCGTGTGAGCGTAATTCAGTATCGGGCGAAAAGCTTGCCGTCCAGAGAGTTTCTTTTGCGAGCCCTCTCTATCGAGAGCGCAATCAGAGGCAGCGGGGTGCCTTTCATAATAAATGACAGAGCTGACATCGCGTTGCTGAGCGGTGCAAGCGGCGTTCATCTAGGAAGTGAAGACATTCCCATCCAGAGGGCGAGGGAGATTCTTGGGCCTAACAGGATAATCGGTGCTACGGTGCATAGCACGCAAGACGCCCTTCGCGCTGAGATCGAGGGAGCGGATTACCTGGGTGCCGGGTGCGTCTTCCCGTCTTCTACAAAAGGCAACGTTCCGCTAATCGGGTTGAGGGGGCTCCAGGACATCAAGTCAAGCGTGAAGATTCCGGTTGTTGCGATAGGCGGTCTCACACTGGAAAACGTCGCTCAGGTTATCGAAGCGGGTGCCGATGGTATAGCCTTTGTTTCCGAACTCTGGAAAGGCGGCGAAACAGAACAGAGGGCCAGGAAGCTACGCGCCGCGATAGACTCTGCGAAACTGGATTAACGATTCCTATCTTCGCGCACGGTAAAGAAGATAAACCGCCAGGGTGCCAAAGAATATGTTTCCCATCCAGGCCGCAAGCACTGGAGGAAGCGTTCCGTTGTGACCCAACGCCTGGCCGGTCTTGAGAAAGCCGTAATAGACGAAGCTAACCAGCAGGCTCAGACCAACGCCCAAAGCCACGGTCCCTCGTCTGACCCTCGTGGACAGCGCAACTCCTATGAGTGTGACTATGATGTTGGTTAGAGGGAATGCGAGCTTCATGTGGAGTTCCACAAGATACTTCTGCACTCTCCCGCCGCTTTCCCTGACTTTTTCCACGTAGTGAAGGAGCTGGATGAAATTCATCTCGTCTGGCTCTATCTCCCCCTTGACGAAATCCTCCGGCTTTTCACTGAGATATGGAAACGTTAGCGTACTGAAATGGGACGCGTGCTCAACGCCATCGTCAAAAGTCCTTATGAACCCATCATAGAAAACCCACCGCCGGCCGTCCCAAACGGCCTTTGCAGCGTCTATGCGGCGTAGCAACGTGTTGCTTCCGAATTCCTGGATGACGACCTCTGTCATCGATTTCTGGACAGTATCGTAGAGCTTGATCAAGAATATGCGTCCGTGATTGCCGAGATAGTTTACGTTGGCTTTCCTAGTGACCGCGCTGCCGAGCTGTTTCCTTATCTCGACCCTCATCACGTTTTCCTTAGCCCTGTTGGCGGCGGGCACGGCAAACTCACCCATTGCGAGAGAGAACCCGCTAAAGAGAAGGGAAAGGACAATTGCGGGGGTAACGATTCTGATAAAGTCTATTCCCGAGACCCCCATGGCGATAATCTCGTTACGTCTTGCGAGTTGGCCAAACGAGAGCAGACACCCCAGAAGCAGGGCAACGGGGAGGATCAGCACGACTATGTAAGGGATGCCGAAGACGTAGAACTTGACGACGGACGTGAGGGGGGCGTGGTGGTCGATGAAAGTGTCAATCTTCTCGAAGACATCGACTATGATAAAGATGGCGAGGAAAAAAACAAGCGCAAGCGAGAAGGAAACGACGAGTTCTTTCAGGAGATATCTGTCCAGAATGCGCACCGGAAACTACCTCTTCATATCGGTTTCACTGTTTCCAGTCGGCGTCTTCTCGGTCTTCCAAGCGCCGACAAGCTGATGACCTCGCATGCATCCAAAGTCAGCATCAGCCCCACGATGCCCAGAACAATATTGGGCGTCCAAACTGCAATGCCTGGCGGGAGAAGCCTTCTGTCTGCGAGCTGCTCTCCTCCCAGAAGAAAGACATAGTAGAACACAAAGAACCCCAGGCTGGCAAACCCTATCGCGAGGCCACTTTTTCTCGCCTTCATGCCCAGAGGGGCGCCAACGAGAACGAAGACCACGCACGCAAAGGGAATCGAGAATTTCTTATAAATCTCGACCTTGAATGAGTTGATCTGTCTCTGTATTGCCTGCAATTCAACGAGAGTGTACTGGATTGACCTTGGTACGTTTAGCTGAGCCTCCTTGGAAGCGAGTGCCGGGGCATCCTCCGAACGCTTCCAGAAGAGAAGAAGTCCGCCCACCTTCTCTGCTAGATCTCTAAGAGTAAGAGCCCCTCCAGTTCTCGCCAAGAAGTCCTGATAGGAACCATAGCCCTCCATCTTGAGCTGGGGAGTAAGACTTCTCATTACGGCCGTCTCTTGCACTGAGAGTTGATGAATTCTCTCTCTCAGCGCGGACAGGCTCATCTCTCTCTCCCCTCTCACCTGTCGATCGGAACGCTCAAGTTGCGAGTATGCATTCGTGATGTTGATTACGTGAGTCTTAAACACGAGTCTTCTGTACTTGCGGGGCTCCGTGACGTCCGGGATCTCGTGGATCTCCCCGTCCTGCAGGAAAAGGGTCAAGGCATTCTTGTCCTCAGAAAAGGTCAATTTCCCTCTCTTCGCGAATATGGTCGTGGGCACGCTTCCAGTATGAAAGTCGTAAATGGTCACGTTCGACATCTTTCCTGTTCTGTCATCGAGTCTGTTTATGAGCATACTGTAGCCTTCGAAATCATCGATAAATACTCCTTCCCTTATCTGCGCAGCCGGGCGTTTTCTGCTGATGTCCATCAGAAGGTTGGCAAATGCGTGATTTGAATCCGGCAAGACGAAATTCATGAAGAGGGACAGGAGCATGCTGATTATTGCCGCCGTCGCAAGCGGCGCACGTATCACGGAAAAGACGTTGATACCGTTGGACCTCATGGCCCTTATCTCGTTGTCCTGAGAAAGACGGCCAAAGGTCATGAGAGATGCAACCAGAACGGCGCAGGGAACGGAAAGCGCGATCATCCATCCCAAACCGTAAACGAAAAGCTGAAGAACGATGAACGCGGGGATTCCTTTGCCGATCAAGAGATCGAGGTAGTCAAAGAGAAGATCCATGGTGAGGAGAAAGGTGACCACACAAAAGCCCAGAAGGAAGGGAAAGATGTGTTCCTTCAGGACGTATTTTTGAAGGATTGTCAATCTCAAGAATCTCATGCGTCCCCTCAGAGCCTTGCCCGCCGGCATGTATTTTCGACGTCCGTATGTTTGGCCAATTCTCCGCGAGGGCCGCCCGGATCATCTGAGCCGGATATCGTTCTCCTGTCGGTGCCCGAGTCACTCGGTGCTTGCAGAGGCTCGTTGCGCGGCGCCTCTCACTTTCGGGCAGATGCTAACACCGCGCTTAGGGGTTGTCAACGTTGGGCTTGTCAGCAGAGGAGAACATGGATGTGTATTCGGTACAGCGCGCATTTCAAGCATCGTCGTGTTGTAGTGGCCGGTGAAAGCGTTGGATCTAGGCGCGGCTATTTTGTTGTTGGCGCTGCCTCCATATTGTGCGACTTAGTGAGACGGCAGGAAGTTACACAGCAGTTTCAGCAGCAGGCACAGACAACCAGGTATCACAATCAAGCCGGCACAACAGACGTGCGATCTGCTCTCATCCGACGAGAAAAGGGTAAGGACCGACTATTCGAGTCGCGGAGAATCATCGTCAGTTTATGCAGACAATCGGGATCAACACAAGACGTCCAGGACTAGCTCTGGGACTGTATAGCACAGCGGGGTAAGGTCAAAGGGTGCAGGTTATCACAAAGCCGTATGGGACGGAAAGAACGAGGGAGGGGAAGGTGTGGCATCGGGAGTGTATTTCTATGAAGTCATGATCGGTGACTTCAGGCAAACGAAGAAACTTGTTGTCCTGCGCTAAGTCTGCTGCACAAGGGCGCGAGCGCAGTCGCAGCCAGAGATGGTCCGGTTACGAAGGGGGGCAACCTCGCCCAGGGTTGCCCCCTTGTTCGTCCAGGAACATCACACGGTAACTATGAAGAGTTCGATACGCTGCAACTGCGCGCCAGAGACTCTACCCGAACGCCATAGCGGTTCAGGTGGTTTGTGGCAGCCAGCCTGCGTGTGGCGAGACGGACGGTTACCACGGCCACCGATTCGTGCGACAACGGACCTCACTCTCCTGCCGTCTTCACTTCGCTACCTTGGCTTCCTTCTGTTCTTTGATTCGCCGCATGCTGTTGCTCTTGCACTTCGGGCAAGCGCGCTCCTGTAGCCCGGCATCGGGAGAGTAGGGTAGCCTAGAAATGGTGCCGCATCTTAAGCACTTGAAATCAGCTTCCTGGGCCATTCAAAATCCTCCCTGGCACGCAGGCTTTAACCCCTGGTCCTTCAGCCCACCTTGGCCGCTTCCTTCTTTTCCTTCGCTTCTTCCTTCTTCTTGGGTGCGAGCGCTTGTTTTGCGAATTCTATTTCTTCGGCCGTGACCTTTTTCCTCATCTCTTCAACTTCACGCATCACGAGCGCGAACTTCTGCCCTTCGGCAGCGCTTATCCATTCAAGCTGTAATCTCTCGGGCCTGATGGCCTTCTTTTCCAGCTGATCCCACAGTCTTTCGACTCTCAGAACGGTCTGCCTGTTCGCGTTGATGTAGTGGCAATCGGCGAAATGGCACCCGGACACCAGCACTATAGGCGCACCTTTTCGGAACGCATAGAGAACGAAATCCTCGTTGACTCTTCCGCTACACATTGTCCTTATTAGCCGGTTGCTCGCGGGATACTGGAGTCTCGACACACCCGCGAAGTCTGCTCCGGCGTATGAGCACCAGTTGCACGCGAAGACCACCACTTTGTCCTGAGGATTCTCCTCGAGAATGGCGTCAATCTGGGCGTAGATCTGGTTGTCCTTGAAGTGACGCATGGTAATCGCGCCGAAAGCACATTCCGCGCCGCACGTCCCGCACCCCGCGCACGCAGCCTCTATGACTTTGGCCGGGGTCTTGGTCTTGCGGTCGGTCTGAGTAATGGCCTTGTACGGACATACTTTCACGCACAGACCGCAGTACTTGCAGAGGTCGGGGTCAATGTACGCGGTTATGGCCTCAACCTTTATCTTGCCCGCCGCAAGGACGATGTTAGCCCTCGAGGCGGCAGCAGAGGCCTGGGTGACGCTGTCCTTCACGTCTTTCGGAAACTCGGCACAGCCCGCCAGGAACACGCCTCTCGTCGGGGCATCGACCGGCTTTAGCTTCGGATGAGATTCCATGAGAAATCCGTCGGAGGTCTTCGAAAGCGTGAGTAGCTGTCTGACCACTTCGCTGTCCTTGCGAGGCAAAAGCCCCACGGAAAGAACCAGCATCTCGACCTCGTGCTTCTCGATCTTCCCGGTGGTCGTGTTCTCAACGGTAACGATGAGGTTACCCGTCTTCGGGTCTTCCACCACCTCTCCCGGCAACCCTCTTATGTACTGAACGCCTTCTTCCTTGCTTCTCATGTAAAGATCTTCAAAACCCTTCCCGAAGGCACGGATGTCCATGTAAAAGACTTTAAGGTCAATGCCGGGATAGTGATCTTTTAGAAGCACCGTGTCCTTTATTGTGTTCATGCAGCAAATGTTGCTGCAATAAGGATTTCCTCTCTTCCGCGAACGGGAGCCCACGCACTGAACAAAGCCGATAGATTTTGGAGTCTTTCTGTCGCTCGGCCTCACGAAATGCCCCTCCGTAGGGCCGCTGGCGCAGATAAGCCTCTCGAACTCCATGCTCGTAATGACGTTCTCGTAGCTCCGGTATCCGTACTCGTCGAGCTCCGTGGGATCGTAGACGTCGTTGCCGACTGCGACGATTATGGCACCGACATCCACTGTCACGAACTCGTCCCTCATGTCAAAGTCGATGCACTTCTTCTCGCAGACCTCGAGACACTTGGCGCACGCTATCGGGTTATTCCCGAGGCACGTCTTCATGTCAATGAGATAGCTCGAAGGGACGGCCTGAGGGAGCTGGATGTAAATCCCCTTCCTCGAAGAGAAACCCATCTGGTACTCATCAGGTACCGCGACGGGGCACACCTTGGCACATTCGCCGCAGGCGTTGCACTGTTTCTCGTCTACGTAGCGCGCCTTTTTCCTGATTGTGACCTTGAAGTTTCCGATGTAACCGGAAACGTTCTCGACTTCGCTGTAAGCCATTAACTCGACCCTGGGATGTCGACCGACATCCATCATCTTAGGACCGAGTATTCAT
>Ga0315277_10010772_pt1 | contig 11559 bp, 7 predicted proteins | sample YL17G05_15_MG_FD_203695 | JGI IMG/M metagenome (GOLD analysis project Ga0315277, IMG submission 203695) | Sediment microbial communities from Yellowstone Lake, YNP, Wyoming, USA - YL17G05_15 | ecosystem: Environmental > Aquatic > Freshwater > Lake > Sediment | place: USA: Wyoming | collected...
TACAAGTATATTCTAAGTACCGACACCCCGGTCAGCGGAAAATGGAGCTGATCCTTTTTTCCTGCACGGTGTTCCTAACCTAATTGAGTTTGGTTTATTAATCCTCTTTCAACAATTGATTTGTTTTTAAAAAAATATTTACTGACATAATACGACAATTTATATATCTAGAGGCACATCATCTCTCAACCAAAGGTGGTCTTATGGGATCCCGTTTGAGGGTCTCTTTTTTGATTGCAGTGTCATTAGTGCAGACTGTTTATTTATCAGATGTAAGTGCGGAAGAAAAATTACCTATCTTCCGGTATATGGTTCCTGCCCAAGGTAAAGCACTTCAATTTCGGGGGATTGCACAGGACAGCGACGATGATGTATACACCATTGTCAATGAGAATGATATCATCCAAAAGTACTCACTAGGCAATTATATTCCAATTATTACTGACGTTGCTGCAAATGTCACCACGGACATGGAGCCGCTCATCGATCAGTTCGATAGTCCATTGACTAAGTCGCCAAAGATCTGGAACTGGTTGTTTGGCGACAGGATTTCACCGATAAGTTACTTAAAGAGAAGATTTATGACTGAAAATATCTGGAGGGGGTGACGGTATTGGGTAAAACGCGAAATTGTCTAATTATTCTTTGTCTTGTACTGTTTGTTGTCGGTACCGCCAGTGCAGCTGCTCCTGTTGCGCAATTTACGGGGACTCCCATAAACGGGCCGTCACCATTGACTGTCACGTTCACAGATACTTCAACGGGCAGTCCCACCGGCTGGGCATGGTATTTCGGGGACGAGACATACAAGGCGTCGTGGACTCAGATGACCGCGAGTGCCGGGTGGACGTGGAGACGCAGCAGCGTGGTGATGCCGGACGGAAGCATCGTGCTGATGGGAGGTGAGGTCAGCGGCAGCTCTTATCAGAGTGATGTGTGGCGGTCAACAGATAAAGGAGCAACGTGGACGCAGATGACCGCGAGTGCCGGGTGGTCGGCAAGACACGATCAGAGCAGTGTGGTGATGCCGGGCGGCAGCATCGTGCTGATGGGCGGTTATGGCAACGGCGGACCGAAGAATGACGTGTGGCGGTCAACGGACAAAGGAGCAACGTGGACGAAGATGACCGCGAGTCCCGGGTGGGGGTGGAGATACGGTCACACCAGCGTGGCGATGCCGGACGGCAGCATCGTGCTGATGGGAGGTTCGACCGACGACTATCACCAGAAGAATGACGTATGGCGGTCAACGGATAACGGCGCAGAGTGGACGCTGGTGAACGCGAGTGCCGGGTGGACGGCAAGATACCGTCACACCAGCGTGGTGATGCCGGACGGAAGCATCGTGCTGATGGGTGGTAAGAACATCAGCGGACCGAAGAATGACGTGTGGCGGTCAACGGATAAAGGAGCAACGTGGACGCAGATGACCTCAAGTGCCGGGTGGACGGCAAGATATGGTCACACCAGCGTCGCGATGCCGGACGGCAGCATCGTGCTGATGGGTGGTATTAGCACAGGAAACAAGAACGACGTATGGCGGTCAACAGATAATGGCGCAACATGGACGCAGATGACCGCGGATGCCGTGTGGTCGGCAAGATACTTTCATAACAGCGTGGCGATGCCGGACGGCAGCATCGTGCTGATGGGCGGTTATGACGGCAGCAAATATAAGAATGACGTGTGGCGGCTGATGCCCGCCGGATCATCGGCAAAGAACCCGTCGCATACCTATACCACACCAAGGATCTATACGGTCGCGCTGCAGGTATACAATACCAAGGGATACAACAGCATCCGGAAGATCGGGTATATTACTGTAACGGGACCCTCGAAGATCGGTGTATTCCGGAGCAGTACCTGGCAGTTCCTGCTCGATTCCAACGGGAATGGCATCTGGAATGGTGCTCCGACGGATAAAATGTATAGGTTTGGTTTGAGTACGGACGTCCCGGTCACCGGGGACTGGAATGGGAACAAGAAGACCGAGATTGGGGTGTTCCGGAACAGCATCAGGCAGTGGCTCCTTGATTACAACGGGAACGGCATCTGGGATGGCGCTCCGACGGATAAAAAGTATATGTTTGGTCTGAGTGGCGACGTCCCGGTCACCGGGGACTGGGATGGGGACAGTAAGACCGAGATCGGAGTGTTCCGGAACAGTACCCGGCAATGGCTCCTTGACTACAACGGGAATGGTATCTTGGATGGCGCTCCGACGGATAAAATGTATAGGTTTGGTCTGAGTACTGACGTCCCGGTCACCGGGGACTGGGATGGGAACGGGAAGACCGAGATCGGGGTGTTCCGGAACAGCACCCGGCAGTGGCTCCTTGACTACAACGGGAATGGTATCTGGGATGGCGCTCCGACGGATAAATTATATAAGTTTATTCTGAGTACCGACACACCGATTACCGGAGACTGGGATGGGAATAAGAAGACCGAGATCGGGGTGTTCCGGAATAGTACCCGGCAGTGGCTCCTTGATTACAACGGGAACGGTATCTGGGATGGCACTCCGACGGATAAGGTGTACATGTTTGGTTTGAGCACCGACACGCCAATCAGCGGAAAATGGTAAAAAAACCTTATTTTCCTTCATTGCTTTATTTTTATATCAGCTTATTATTATTTTGAATATAACAGGTCGGTTTTCGTACATCATTCTGGTTTTTGGGAAACCGTCATCCGGCACTCACAAAAATCCAGAAAGGTATCTGGTCGTTTGATGGGAGATCTCAATTTTTAAAAAAGTCACAGGAATGCAATGTTGAAATCCGGTGTATGCGGTACCGTGACAACGAACTTTTTTTGGGATCCTGCCGGGGAAAAATGCACGCACTGATTCTGCACCAGGCTGCTCTCGGCAGGTTACCGGTCCCGGGTATAAATGTGATAAATTAATGCTCCATGAAATTATACTTTGAGAGAACCACGTATGGTCACGCTCGCCCCTCTTAATGAAAAAATCGAAGTGTCGGTACTCCTGCCCGCACTGAATGAGGAAGTGACGATTGGCACCTGTATTGAAAAAATAAAAAAAGTGTTTCTGGAACAGGGCCTGTCCGGCGAAATTATCGTGATGGATTCGTCGTCCGATTCAACCGGCACGATAGCCCGCGGGCTTGGGGCGAATGTCATCCGCCCGGCAAAAGGAGGGTACGGAAATGCGTACCTTGAAGGGTTTTGCCATGCGAAGGGCAGATACATCGTGATGGGGGATGCCGACAATACCTATGATTTTTCCGATATCCCCCGGTTCATCGGGCCGCTGAAGGAGGGTGCTGATCTTGTTATCGGTTCCCGGTTCAAGGGGGAGATCAGACGCGGTTCCATGGAACCGCTCCACCGGTATATCGGAAACCCTGTTCTCACCATGATGCTGAATTTTGTGTTTCATACCAATTTTTCTGATTCCCACAGCGGGTTTCGGGCGATACGCCGTTTAGCCCTTGAAAAGCTCAACCTTGACTCCGGCGGGATGGAGTTTGCCTCCGAGATGCTGATCCGTGCATCCAGGGAAAAACTTGTGATTACAGAAATACCGATCACGTATTATTCGCGGGTCACTCCTTCTCACCTTCACAGTTTTGCCGACGGGTGGAGGCATATACGGTTTGTCCTCCTGATGCGCCCCATTCCGTTCCTTGCATTCCCCGGTGTCTTCTTTGCCGGTATCGGGTTTTCCTTAATGATGATCTTTTACATAACGGGGATTGAAGGGTCACGCCTCCATTCCTTTATCCTGGGTGCCCTCCTGTTGCTGGGCGGGACTCAGGGCCTGTTTATGGGAATCCTGATCTCCACATACTCGGTTGTTCACGGGTATCAGGAAAAATCCCGGTTGATGAAAATGATCATGAATTACCACAGCCTTGAAAAATTTCTCGTTTTTGGTGGCGTACTAATCGCTTTCGGGATCTTTGTTGGTGCTTATATCATTTACCGCTGGGTTGTGTCCAGTTTTGGAGAACTTTCAGAGATCTCGACTGCGATTGTGGCACTGCTCCTTATTATTCTGGGGATGGAGGTCTTCTTTTTGTCAATCTTTACCAGTATGATGCTGTTGAACGAGAGCAACGGGAATGCCTAGGGTGGACTGTGCGGATCGCGTACCTGTACGACTGTGTGTACCCCTACCAGATCGGCGGCGTTGAACGGCGGGTCTGGGAACTTTCAAAGCGCCTCTCAGAACGCGGGCATGAGGTCCACCTCTTTGGCATGCAGTTCTGGGACGGAAAACCCGTACGAGAGCAGGACGGTGTGATTTTGCACGGGGTGTGTCCTGCACAGTCGCTCTATTCCGGCAGCAGGCGGGGAGTGATGCCGGCGGTTTTTTATGCATTTCATATATTCGCCCCCATCATTTTGGAAAAATTCGATCTTATTGACGCACAGCAGTTCCCGTACCTCCATTGTTTTCCGGCAAAGGTCTCGTCGGTTCTCAGAAAGACCCCGCTTGTGATCACCTGGCATGAAGTGTGGGGGGAGTACTGGTACCGGTATCTCGGGCGATGGGGGTTTTTCGGGAAATCAATCGAATGGGCTGTGTCACGGCTCTCACGAAACATCATTGCGGTCTCCCCGTCCACGGCACGCGATCTTCTCTCCCTTGGACTGGGCAATGGAATCACCGTCATCCCCAACGGGATTGATTGCCGTCATATCGGGACAATTCCCCCGTCACCCCTTGCATCAGATATCATCTTTGCCGGCAGGTTCATTCCGGAAAAAAATGTGGACATGGTGATTGCCGCGGTCGATATCCTCCGCCGTGAGATTCCGGATATCAGGGCAGTGATCGTGGGGGATGGCCCGGAAAAAGATGCCCTCCAGAAGATGGTGCGTGAGCGGGGGCTCGAAAAGCACGTGACATTTACCGGTTTTCTGGCTAATCCTGACAGCGTGATTGCCCTCATGAAAGCATCAAAAGTGTTTGTTTTCCCCTCGATCAGGGAGGGGTTTGGCATGGCGGCCCTTGAGGCGATGGCATGCGGGCTTCCGGTCGTGACCGTCAATCACCCGGGGAATGCGACAACGGACCTTGTCACCCCGCAAACCGGGATCATCACGTCGTTGTCCCCCGAACGTCTTGCAGAAGCAGTCCGCACGTGCCTGCAGGACCATGGCCGGTTCAGGGAGGCCTCCCGGACGAAGGCAAAAGGCTATGACTGGGAGTCCGTGGTTGACCGGGTCTTACGTTATTATGTATCGGTGATGAGGTAATATTCCGTGAATGGCTGATAACAGGAACTAAAAAGAAAGACTCATTAAAAGTCATAGCTTATATTAAAAATTCACAACCCGGTAATTCTATGACCCCGCTCCGCACAACGATTGCTTTGATGATTATGATGGTGTGTGTCCTGATCGTAGCTGGCTGCATTTGGCAACCACCTGCGGAGAATTGCACGAGCAATATTTCTGTAAATGTCACTCCATTAACATCTGTTGTAACACCGGTACAGACACAGTGCGCTCCCCCTGTAGAGACTAGCCTTCCCGTCTGGATCACAATGAATCCTATCACGGATCATCATCTGGGAGATGTATTTGAAGTAAATGGAACAATCCAGCAGAAGAATTGGACCATTGAAACTGAAGAGAAAATTCATGTTCGGGTGGATGCTTTTTCTCCCGGTTTGCATTTTTATGGGCCTGAAGGAATTGCATCGCAACATATCAGCGATTGTGAAGTAAAAACGTGGTCATATCAGGTAAATCTTTCCAGAAATTGGCCTCTAGGAGAATATCGGATTTATATATACTCGATGAATGGTTACGGTAGTCATACTCGTATCTTCAATGTCACTCCACTTAACTCTGAAACATTACTGAGCGGTGGGAGATAATGATCATCAGATGGAATCTTTTTACTGCTATAAAAAACAAAATATTTTTGTCTAATGAGAGAAATCCTAAATTTGCAATTATCTCTAGGATCTTGTTTTCAATAATTCTGGTACATTTATTGATTATCCCGGTAACGGCTACCGCTTCTCAAGCAGGCAATAATGCTATTCCTTTTAAAACAATAACAGATACTTCCCTTTCTCCAACGATTCAGGAAAATATCAATGACGCAATCGCGGAAAAAATTGCTACAAAAAATAAAATTGATCAAGCTATTGTCGAACGTGAAATAAGATTGTCAGAAAGTTACTTGAAAAATGATGACTCCAATAGTGCTCAGATTCTATCTCTTGGACTGAAAGTTCATAACCCATATGAGACAACGCCGACTTCAAGCATAAAATTGAGTTCACCGGCGAATTATGGACAGGACATTCCGGTTGGTGGTTATGTCGAATTTGGAATTGACGGCAGAACCCGCATTTTCTCTGAAGATGGGACGCAGATATTCTATTCAGAAGATAATGAAATAAATAAAACAATGATCCGTTCAGGAATAACAGAGTCGACAACTCATTCGATATCTGTTCCTTCAGGTGCAACAGTTAACGATAATGGGGAATTCATTCATGTAATTTACAAAGACAAGATACTCGTCACAATCATCAATAAAAAATTTAATGCATTCTCAAATTATCATGGTGATGATTTAATAAATTCTTCTACAAAAGAACGATCATTTTTTCCAAGTATTCACCGGAACGGAGGTACATGGGTCGCCGATGCCGCCTTTACTCCAGATACCGAGCTGCATGCATTCAATGCTCAATGGACAATACCACATAGCGAAGTTATGCCGCAAGAGCCCAATCCCAACTCAAATTATATGAGTTCGGATACAAATTTTATTTTCAATGGGATTGAACCACTTATCCAACCACCAAGTTCAACAATTATTCAACCCGTGACTGCATATAATTATAAAGATTTTAATAGTGATAGCGTTGCTTGGCAAAATTCGTGGTTTGGCTCTGCGTACATAGTAAAAACTGTAACAGGAGATGATGGATTAAAAAAGGAATTGGCTATTCATTCAACACCGATTTCATTGAATGAAGGGAATAATGTCCAAGGTTTCATGTATTTTATAAATGACCCCGATGAATGGGTTATCCTTCTGACGGAAAATGGAAGAGTCACGCAAAATAACACGTATCTATTTTACCATATTCCCAATCAAACAACCAATATAGATCCTAAAAATGTTATATTATATTTGACCTATGAAGCGATGTTGTTAACTGAAGAGGTAGATCCATATTGCAGTCAACATGGAACCTGTCCACTAATAATGAATAATCAAGCAAAATGTGGCAATATCAAGTTCAGTGATGTTAAAGTCTGGGATGCCTCTATCCACGAAATCAGCCCTGTGTGGATTGGAGAGACCACCCCTAACACTTCGGACCATTGGTTTCTCACTGACATATATGTCGACAACACCACCCAGGCCCCATCAAGAGTAACCATATACACCACTCCTCCATCAGCACCAGGCGCTGATTTTGAAGCCGACACCACAACGACAGGTATAGCACCTGTTGCCGTCGCATTAAGGGACACATCAAGTAATGTTCCGACCTCGCGGTCATGGGATTTTGGTGACGGACAGACCAGCACGGAAAAGAACCCTGTCCATATGTATACCTCATCAGGGACCTTTGATGTCAGCCTCACTGCAAAAAACAGTGCAGGGAGCAGCACGACAACCAGAAGCGATATAATCACCGTCTATAGCCCCTTGCCGAATGAGCGTGTAACCAATGGCAACTGCGATAATACGACGGCCTGGTTAACAGAAGGCAATGACGGAAACGGAGGTTCCTGGTATCCAGCCCAGTCTGTGTTGTCCGACGGTCAATCCGGTGGATATCTGCGATTGGATGTGAATGGGGATACCTCCGGATGGGCCAACTCTGCGATGTACCAGGATATTGATCTCACCAATGTAGGCACGCTCACCTATTACCTGAAGACAATCGGTTCGACTCCCGCAGGTTCAAAAACGATTGACGTGTACCTTGATAGTACCCTGATTAGAACTATTCCAAGTCCATCTGGGTTAACCTCGTGGACGCAATATTCCTATCCTGTATCCGGCTTATCCGGTATTCACAGGATTAAATTCTATACATCCATATCAAATTCCGGCAGTGGCGGGTGGATGAGGGTAGGCGTGGATTCAGTCTTTGCATCAGCCCAGGTTACCACACCATCTGCTGAATTTACCGGGAACCAGACCTCTGGCATCGAATCATTCACCGTTTCATTCACTGATACATCTACCAACAACCCGACTGCATGGGCTTGGGACTTTGGTGATGAGAGCACATCAGTGGAAAGGAACCCCTCACACACCTATACCTCCGCAGGGACGTATACTGTAAAACTGACAGTGGCAAATTCGGAAGGATGCAATACCAACATAAAAACCGACCATATCATTACAAATCCTCAGATTTTTTCCATTACGGCCAGTGCAGGATCTGGAGGGGATATCACTCCCTCTGGTTCGGTGAACGTTGTAAGAGGAGAGAGCCAGATGTTCTTCATCACCCCGTCCGCAGGATATGACATTAAAAAAGTCTTTGTTGATGGGGTGAATCAGGGAGCGATATCAACATATTCCTTTTCAGATGTACAATCCGCGCATACAATATATGCAAACTTCAGACAAAATCCCCTCCTGGTCGCCAACTTCACGGCAAACGTAACAACCGACCCTCCCCCGCTTACTGTCCAGTTTATGGACACTTCAACCGGTTCCCCGACATCGTGGAACTGGTCGTTTGGTGACGGCAAATTATCTGACCAGCAGAATCCCACGAACACCTATTATTCGAACAGATCATATTCAGTCAGCCTGACGGTTTCAAATGATATCAGCAGTACAACAACGAAGACAAATTTTATCACTGTATTTGCTCCACCCACGAAGATTGGTACCTATAAAGATGGTGTGTGGTATCTGGATTACGACGGCAATGGGGCATATGATCCCGCAAAAGACCAAATGTATAATTTTGGAATCACCGGGGATATCCCCGTAACCGGGGACTGGAATAATGACGGAACGACCGAGATCGGGTATTACCGGCCCGGGACAAACAATACCTGGCGTCTTGACTATAACGGGAATGGCATTTGGGAAGGTGGGGTGACCGACCGGGTCTATGTGCTTGGAATAAGGGACAGTGTACCGGTTACTGGGGACTGGAACAACGACGGAACGACTGAGATCGGGTATTACCAGCCCGGGATCAACGGTACCTGGCGTCTCGACTACAATGGGAACGGTAAATGGAACGGTGGAGTCACCGACCGGGTCTATGTATTGGGCACAATGGACAGCATACCTGTGACCGGGGACTGGAATAATGACGGAACGACTGAGATCGGGACTTTCTCTAATGGGGTCTGGCGCCTTGACTATAATGGAAACGGCATGTGGAATGGCGGGGTGATCGACCGGCAGTACTGGTTTGGAACTGCTGGTGACATCCCGGTCACCGGAGAATGGAATGGTAACTGGAAGAGCGAGATCGGTATATTCCGGAACAGTACCTGGCAATGGCGCCTTGATTACAACGGGAATGGTATCTGGGATGGCATGCCGACGGATCATTTGTATAGTTTCGGTCTGGGCACGGACAAACCGGTCAGCGGGAAATGGAGTTGATCCTTTTTTCCTGCACGGTGCTCCTGACAAGTGTTTGAAATAACTTCAACCGGCACTCATGACTCCGGCGGCGTAATCCGGTCGTGTGCCGAAGATTTTAATTTTTTTTAAAAAAATTGTCCGTTACGGCAACAATGCGCCAATTTCATAAACAGAACAGGGAAAAAAAGGAACCTTGGCTGATACAGCCTTTTTTGGTAAGCCCGGGAATCAAATCCTGGTAACACGGACGGTCAGGGTAAAGTTCGGTTCGTTACCGGTTACGGGCTCCCATTGCCGTCTGTATACCGTCGAAAATGTCTGGTCGCCAGCATCTTTTGCATGTATAATCCAGGTGCTGGTCCCCCCTGCTCCGACGATGCCCTCAGGATGGGTCTTTTCCTTGTATTCGGTGGAGATGAGGTCCAGGCCAGGACTCAGTGTCACATTATTCCATGAATAACCCGTTGTCGGATTCGTTTCCAGCTGAATTGCAAAGTTGGATGAAAGGGGAACATTGACCAAGGAACCGCTGTTCTCCTGAGTGAATATGACAGGCTGCCTCTCCTGATCAGGAGGCTTTGAAGTACACCCGCAGGAAAGCACCATAAGTCCGAATACGGCCAGTGCGACAAGAAGGAACAGGTTCCTGTGTTGAACGTGTGTTCTCATACGACTTTCTATTAAATTTCAGCTCTTAAAAAAATACCTTTGAATGAGAAAATTTTCGCAGTTTTCATATGCAGGGTTTTTTCCATGAATTAAAATTAGAATTCCTCTATATTTTAATGAATGTTGAATTAATTCAATAATTGTATATATTAGATACCCTTTATAGATCCTTTGTTCCTGTGGTAAAGATGGTAAAGATTCCTGTTTTGAAGATTGTCCTGCTGGTCCTTTTTATTGGAGTAATTACCGTAACCGTAAGTGCAGCAAATCTGACTGCAAACCAGACACCCGTCACCTATACGATCCCGGCCCCCCTTGTAACCGTGACTGGAGAAACAACACCTGTTCCACCACCGGCAGGGACCGAACCCCCGGCTCCCGCTGCAACCGTGACTGGAGAAACAACACCTGTTCCACCACCGGCAGGAACCGAACCCCCGGCTCCCGCTGCAACCGTGACTGAGGTCACAACAACTGTACCGGCACCCGAAAAAACAGCCGGCCAGACCGTGAGCCCGACACAGGATGCGGCAGCTCCGGCAAACCCACCTGCAAAAACTACAGAATCTGCTCAGGTTGTAGGAAAAAACAATAACCTCGTCATTGAGCCGATCAACCCGGAGCTTCTCCAGTATCTGGAAAAAGAGAGAGTCCAGAGTGCCCAAAAACAGGGAACTTTCCGGGCACTCCAGTTATCCCCGCTATCCGTTCATGCGACCGGATACGTACCGGCATCAGTGAATTACTCCCATCTGCAGGGTCCTTTTGTTGTTGAAACGTCAACACAACAGCCGGGAACGGTGCCATCGGCATACTCCGGGGTTTTCCCGGGATCCTATGATCTCAGGACAGCCGGGAAAGTAACAGCTGTCAGGGATCAGGGGACTGCGGGATCGTGCTGGGCCCATGCTGCCTACGGGTCCCTCGAATCGTATCTTCTCCAGGCGGAGGCCTGGGATTTTTCAGAGAACAACATAAAAAACCTGTTGTCAGATACGTCGTCTGAAGGATATGACCGGGATGCAAACCTCGATGGTGGAAATGCAATCATGGCAACCGCGTATCTGGCACGATGGACCGGACCAGTCAAAGAGACCGATGATCCCTACAGTGTAATAAGTTCTGTTTCCCTGGTTTTGGTGCCGGTGAAACACGTCCAGAATGTCTATTTTATTCCGCCCCGGACAACACCGGCCGATAACACCAATATCAAGACAGCGCTTACGAGTTACGGTGCGGTGGATACCTCCATGTACATCGATTCGGGTGCCCAAAGCAGTCTTGACTCGAGCTACTGGAAACAATCAACC
>Ga0315277_10010773_pt1 | contig 11558 bp, 15 predicted proteins | sample YL17G05_15_MG_FD_203695 | JGI IMG/M metagenome (GOLD analysis project Ga0315277, IMG submission 203695) | Sediment microbial communities from Yellowstone Lake, YNP, Wyoming, USA - YL17G05_15 | ecosystem: Environmental > Aquatic > Freshwater > Lake > Sediment | place: USA: Wyoming | collected...
TGTGTCACGAGTTCTGTAAATCACTGGAACTTATCCCTGTGATAAAATAGCATTATTGTGAAGATTCTGCGGGTGACACGGGAGGTTATGGAAATGTACAAGCCAAAGAACAAAAAAGGATGCGAGCACCCAGAGATGCTGAAAGGCAAGCCGGGAGAATGCAGTCCTGAGCAAATTGAAAAGTGCCACGGGAAGGTTAAAGAGAATCCCTGCGTGAAAAAAAAGTAGCCCAGCCAGCGGATTTGGACAGGCAGTGACACAGGGAAGGACGTCAGCTATGTTATTCATGAGTCTGCTATCACCGAAAGGAAAAGGCAAAGAGGCTATCGACTATTTGAAAAAGCTCAAAGCTCCGAAGGGGATAGTAATCCATGATGTTTATGTCACCTTTGGGCGATATGATGGCGCAGTTGTTTTTGAGGCACCCAACCCCAAGACGGCTATGAGCTTTGTAGTGAATGTAGGAATTGAGACAGGCTACCTTATCGAAACCTTAGGTGCCGTTCCCGCCAAAGAAGTGTGAACGATATTAGTTGCCCTTGAGCACTAGCAACCCCCAATGACATTCCTGCGAGATAGTATGTCATAGTAATAGTTATTATTTTCGATGGCTCTGAGAGCCGTCGTGCAGTTCACCGCCGACCCATAACGTTGCCGAAGCTGGGCTGTGTCTATGGTATGGTACTTTACCTTCGTCTGCCTGACACCACCTGTACTATAGTGCTGAGAAAGCACACTCGTGTTGATGAAGTGGTGCGTTACTGTCTCGTTGGTACCATAGGTGCAAGCCCAACCGGAATGAGTTACAGCGCTATTTGCGCCTTCATAGCGCCGGGAAAGCCACTCCGCATTTATCGTGTGACGAATCACTTTTTCTGCTCTACGGGATGTATCGGACCAACCAGACTCAACCTCAAAATTGTCACCAGCGTTATCGTGCGGGGAATGACTTTGCATATCTATGGTATGGCGTACTGTACGATGCTGCATATCATGCCCATTCTGCCGAACTGAGGGAGCAAGGTTAGCTTCAAAGCTACGGCTGCCGGTAATTTGCCCAAGAATAGCACGTTCCTGACTCAAGCCATGGCGCTTCATCGGGCTGTGGGCACCGGATTCACCATCAACATAGTGGTCAAAACGTCCGCTATGAGCCACATAATACTTGACCGTCTCTCGGAGGCGACCATTCTGCACGGCCTCACGTCTTCTAGATAAATATCGGGCGATGAGAATGAAGGCCACACCGAATGGTGTGGTGAAGGGTTCTGGGGCAAATATCAAAGCAAGGCCCAGGTGCCTCAGAAGCCTGACGCTACTTCTAGTCCCAATCATGGCAGCCCATAAAAACACGGCCCCGCCAGTCTCTATCCCTCGAGTTATGGTGACTGGCGGGATAAGCGACCCTGGGATATCTCCAGATGTGCTTATAAAAGTCTAGTGCGTGTGTCCAGTGTTGTCAATAGGTTATGGTACCCTTGGCTAAGAAAATTCGCCGGGTCGGCAGTCTTTGCTGCCGACAAGACAAGGGCAGAGTTGACAGAAGGAAGCCACGCGACGGACCATGAGTTCGGCCAAACGAGTTGACACGCTTTGCCAGACTATTTCGCAGAGGGATGGCCTGGGGCAGGCAATCGGCTGTCTGCGTCCCGGCGGATCCCTATCGTGTGGAGCATCTGACCGAGATCCTAGGGTTCGCTACTGCACCGGGTGTGCTATACTAGGCAGGGAAACGAATGCTATCACAGGTCGGAAGAAGTATGGTTTCGTCCTCTTTCTTGCAGAGCACCCTCCTGCACAGAGGCTTGCCATGTGTAGAATCCGGGCAGGTGAGGACTCAAGGTGCCGCTCGGGAAGCCGCAGGATCTGCAAATAAATCTGCCCTTTCTGTCGCGAGGTGACCACATGAAGAGATTGAGACAGGTAAACTTGCAGGTGGAAGACTTGCCCACCAGATGGTACAACATTATCCCTGATTTGCGGGAACCCCTGCCTCCTCCGCAAGGTGACATGACAGCAATGGGCAGAACAATGATCAAGGAGTGTCTTGCTCAGGAGTTCTCACAGGATAATTGGGTAGAAATTCCCGAAGAACTACAGGAGCTCTACCACCAGATTGGTAGGCCGAGGCCTCTTCTTCGGGCGGTGAATCTCGAGAAGCTTCTGGATACGCCGGCTGAACTCTACTATAAGGCTGAAGGGCTTTATAGCCCGACCGGTTCTCACAAGATAAACACCGCCCTCGCTCAGGCGTACTACGCAAAGAAGCAGGGACTACAGAGACTGGTTACAGAGACCGGGGCAGGGCAGTGGGGGACCGCACTGGCCTGTGCGGCCAGAATCACCGGCCTCAGCGCTACCATCTACTGGGTGAGAGCTGTCTACAAGTGGAAAGACGCCAGGCGTGACCTCATGAAGCTCTACGGAGCTGAAGTTCACGCATCCCCGTCACAAAACACGGAGACGGGCAGAAGGCTATTGAAGAGTTCCCCTGACCATCCGGGTTCGCTTGCGATAGCGATTTCGGAGGGACTGGAAGATGCATTGTCTGACTCCAAGGCAGCTTATGTTTTGGGCTCGGTCCTGAACCATGTACTGCTGCATCAGACGATCATCGGACTGGAGTGCAGAAAGCAATTAGAGATGATTGATAGATATCCTGATGTGGTTGTCTCTTGCTTGGGCGGAGGGAGCAATTTCGGTGGCATTGCCCTGCCCTTTCTGGGAGACGTTCTAACCAAGGGTAAGAAGACGAGGTTTGTGGCTGCGCAATCCGAGTCGGCTCCAAATCTGCAGGGAGAATATCGATACGACAATGCCGATTACTCAGGTATCACTCCCAAGCTCAAGATGTACACGCTGGGTCATACGAAAGACATGCCGCCGATCTTTGGCGACGGTCTCAGGTACCATGGTTGCTCTCCTATCTTGAGCCTGCTGAGAAACAGGGGCTATATCGACACCGTTGCCTACCCTGTGGACGAGAAATACGTCTTTGAGTCGGCGAAGACATTTCTGTGCGAGGAAGGCTTCCTGCCTGCTCCTGAATCGGCTTATTCGGTTGCGGCAGCGATTGACGAAGCAACAAAGTGTAGGGAATCAGGAGAAAGAAAGGTTATCCTGTTCAATATCTCCGGTCACGGCTTCATGGACATGGAAGGCTACAGGCAAGTCCTGCGAATGTGAAGGGAAGAGACGATGCCAGTGCTCGGCCTCCGCACAGTAGTGTTCGACATGTCTGGCTCTCAAGTGTTGGGTGTGGTAAGACATAGCCGGATGTCACTCGGAGAAAAGCACATTGCGAAGACGTTGGGCAGCGCTGCTTCAGAGCGGTCAGGGAGTGAAAGGAATGCGGCATAAGAAGTCAGAGAACCTTGTGGACCAGGCCATCAGATTAGTTGACTTAGCTGACTATCAAGAAGGTTCTGTGGTGAGTCGAACCATAATTGATAAAGAGACAGGTACAGTTACCTTTATCGCCTTTGACGAAGGGCAGGGCTTAAGCGAACATAAGGCGCCCTTTGATGCCTTGGTTTATCTCCTTGAAGGTGAAGCGGAAATTGTTATCTCCGGCAAACCTATTCGCGTGAAAGGTGGTGAGATGGTCATAATGCCAGCTAATCACCCACATGCCCTGAAGGCAATAAAGAATTTCAAGATGATTCTCACGATGGTACGGTCTTGACACCGGAAAAATGAAATTAAGACGACAGCGTTGTGTAACAGGGTGCAAAGAAGCTTCTTAATCCGACACAGTTATGTAGTCCTTTATCTTGTCAAATGTCCCTTGGCCAATGCCTTTCACATTAAGTAGGTCCTCGATTGTTCTGAACGGGCCTTTTTCATTGCGGTAATCCACGATAGCCTGGGCTGTAACCTCACCTATGCCGGGCAGGGCATCAAGGAGCCATGACTCGGCTCGGTTGATGTCTATCTTCTGGGGAGATTGTTCTTCGCCTTCCCGTGGAATATAAATCTCGATGTGGCTGAAGTCGGCATCGGGTTCAACTTCGCTATTTAGAAGAAGAGTCTGTATGGTGTCACCTTCTTGCCATAGATAGATGCCGGGGTTAGCCACGGCGCCACCGATGTAAATCTCCCCGCTTTGCTCTGGAGGCTCCGTTTGAGATAGAGCAATTTCCACAGGCTGGTTCCTGCTGTGCTGCACCGCCAGCGTGACGCCGCCAGCTATTGCGGCGATAAGCAAGAAAAATGTTATGAATAGGTAAAATCTATCGGCACGGCTCATGACATAGCTCCTTTCTCAATAAATGGCGTTTTACATAATATTCTATGGTAAAGTCCTCATCCCTCCCGTACATTTTAAAACAGTTACTTCCTCTAGTAAATCAGTTTGTTACGAAATGGCTTTTGGCGGTGCCTTTCTTGACTTCACTATAAGCCTATGCATACAATCTGGTAATAAAGCTAGATGTTCAATTAAAGGAGGAGAGAGATGCATATGTGGCTAGTTCTATTTTGGACGGGGCCTATTGGCGTGGGCATTTTCCTTGTGTGCTTGGGTGGCATGGTCTACCTATTCAGTAAAGCTGATGAGATAGGTAAGCGCACAAAGGCATTTGTCAAGGAAAAAGGACTGGATAAGAAATAGGAATAAATGCCGTCGTTTAGCAACTCGAATCGTCGTTGCTAGCCTTTCGCCTTTTGTCATTGCGAGCCCCGACTCGTCGGGGCGTGGCAGTCTCAGGAACGGTGCAGGGTTTGTCGGAGGTGCGCTGTAAATTGCTCGCCCTATATGCCAGTGCTAGAATTATTACATGGCAAAGGGTTCCATCGCGATAACCGTTAATCGCAAAGCTTACCACGACTATCATATCCAGGAAAGCCTTGAGGCAGGAATCGTCCTCAAGGGTTCTGAGATTAAGTCCATCAGGGAAGGCAAGGTAAATCTAAGCGATGCCTATGCCAAGCCGGAAAATGGCGAGCTATGGCTCTATAATAGCCATATTGCTTCCTACGATGCTGCCAGCTATAACACACATGAACCAGTCAGGCCTCGCAAGCTTCTTCTCCACAGAAAAGAGATTGACATACTTGCCGGCAAGGTAGTGCAGAAGGGTTTGACTTTGGTGCCCCTGAAGCTGTATATTAAACATGGGATTGCTAAAGTAGAGCTGGGGGTGGCCAAAGGAAAGAAAGCTTACGATAAAAGGGAAGCTATTGCCCGTCGGGACACCGAAAGGGAACTGGAGCGGGCAATGAAGCATAGAAGGAGGTGATGGGAAAGGACGTTGGAATACGGGGGCGCGTGGGTTCGACAGGGGGAGGCCTACAGAATTGCAGGCTGAGGTGCCACTAACCTCATAAAACAGGTGGCAAAACATAACTGAGGAACCTGTTTACGCTTAACGGGTCAATCTAACCCGAGCTCTCTTCGAAGGTTGGGATTAGGTTTCAGAAAAATCGAGGCGCTCCAATCCTGATGCCGATAGGGGCTGGCTAAGAAGTATTGGCTGGTCTGGCTAGATTCGGTCAGCAGATGAAAGCTAGACGAGATAAAAATAGCTGACTAAGCTTGTAGGATATTCTGGCAACCTTCTTTTGGACGGGGAGTTCAACTCTCCCCCGCCTCCACCATTTACTCCCTCGCCATCCATAGCTTTGGTGAGCGCGAGGGGGAGTAACGCGCAAGGTTAAGGACAAGTCCCTTGGGGGGATAGCTGATGTAGTGGTTCTCCCAGCCAGGGATTATGTCCCGTATTGGTGCCATAGCTGTAGACTCATTGTCACTGGCCTCCGTAATCAAGGATGCAGATATCCGTCGAAGGTCATGCCCTTCAATGTCCGTGCCCGCTTTAGGGAACAAGCGAACAAGAAGCTGGTTCATACCATCCTCACCGAGAGGCTGGGTATGTCCATCCCGTGTGGGCTTGCCACGAAGCACTGGCTCACGGTCAGGCAAACTTGAGGCAAGGTGGGATAGAAGGTCAATAGTCTGACAGAGTATCGGTGCTGATTCGTGCCGCTCCTTACCTCTGCACAACATGAGTCTATTCTTTGCTCACATCATGTTCTCCGCCACGATGCAGATTGTTTGGCTTGAGCAATTCGGTTAGTCCCATCGCCTTTGGTCCATTTGCAACTGCTTGAACCACCCTAAACAGGGAAAACTGGTTGCAATCTTACACTCCCTGGCTACTGCCGGGTCTGGGCACCTTAGGTGGAGCTGTACGCGGGCCTCTCAGCAAAGATGGTATGATAGCGATTAATATGATTATGCCAAGAATCAGGCAGGCATGATTTATGGCGTGCAAGAATGTGGAGAGCTCATCTGAACTTATGAGCTGAGAGCTGCTGACTATCTGGGAAAGCCTATCGTAAGGCATGACCAAAGTCATCAGCAGTAGAGATAGCGGTACACTGATGACACCCCCCGTCATGTTCAGGGTCATTCTAACTCCGTTGGCCACTCCACGCCTTTCAGCGGGCACCGAACCCATTACGGAGCTTGAGTTTGGAGATATAAATAGCGCCCTTCCCAAACCGAACAAAACTAGGCTAATCAATATTGCGCCATACGTAGATTTTTCATTTAACGTCGAGAACCAGAATAGAGCCGCGGCGTTTAAGGCTAAACCAATAGAGCTTAATATCCTACTACCGTACTTATCTGCGAGTCTCCCGCTTATCGGACTTATAACGAGGACTACTATTTCCATGGGGATAAGCATTACACCTGCTTTAAGAGCGCTATAGCCCACGACCATCTGAAGATAGAGCGACCTGAGGAAAGGACCGCAATTGAACGCAAGAGAGTTCAAGAAACCAGTTAGATTACCTGCGGCGAATAACCTTATCTTGAAAAGGTTGAGGTCAAGAGTTGGATACCTCTGCCCTCTCTCGACAAATATGAATACCAGAAATAGTGCAAATCCACCAGCGAGGATGAGTAGACTACGCAGCGAGGTGGGATTACTAAGAGTCAACGCACCCAGGATGGCCAATAAGCCCACACTGTACAAAATTGACCCGGCGTAATCAAACTTTTCGCCGACAGGTCTTTTGCTAGTTTCCTTCAATCGCCTGTAACTCCACAAAGTACCGAAGACTCCCACAGGTACATTAACCAGGAATATTGACCTCCAACCGAATAGCGTTATCATAACCCCGCCGAGAGTATAACCGGCGATAGCCCCTACATTAAAAGCCATGATGCTTATTCCCAGTGCCATACCGAGCTCACCTAGAGGGAAAGCATCGGCAATAATGGCCACACTATTGGCAGCTAGGAAGGCGGCACCTGCGCCTTGAAGAAGACGAAATAAAACCAGTTGCTCACCAGTTCTGGATAAGGCACAACAGAGCGAACCCACAGTGAAAACTGCAAATCCCATGTTGTAGAGTTTGACTCTTCCGTACAAATCGGCCACGCGCCCGAGCACGATTAGCAGTATGGTCATCATAAGCTGATAGCCGGTTATGATCCATATGCCATGAACAATAGTGGCATGTAAATCCTGCAAAATTGCGGGGAGGCCTATCACCACGATGGTTGAATCGAGACTGGACATAAATCCGGCTACGGTCGTCACCGTCAACACAACCCATTTGTAGTCCAGTCTAAATTTCATGAGAGTTGCAAAATAACCACTATTGTACCTTGTAAAGACCTTTGAGACAATCGAAAACGAAAATCACGTTACACTGGGGCTGAGATTTTGGGTTTCCTGCCGTTTCTCTTAATGCTGCTGTTAAAAATACTGTCGAAATTCAGTAACTGCCCTGCAAGACTGAGTGCGAGGAGTGCAGGCCTGACACTTCCCCTCTTAGACTTTAGTGCTTAACTACTTGCTCACCGTAAATGCTGCCAGTTGTGACGAGAAGCTTTTGCCGGTGCGAAGAGCAGGTTAGCGGGCTGAACAAGCTAGCCGGCACAGTCTTGGGCACTATCACCTTGAGCGATGAGGGCACGGTATGAATGGTGATGGGGGTACTGGCAAAAGGCTCACCGTCTACGTGAACCGGCAATGAGCGCGCTGACTCGACAACTATTTCACGACATTGGTAATACTCTATCTTCGGATCCTCGAGATGTCTATGCGCAAGCACCTTCACGGCCTGCTGCACAAAGGTAAAAAAACCGCCTCCCTTGAAAATGCACACATCTAACCTTGCGTCGTTCAGACAAGCCTTGGCTCCAATCGCTATCATGCCACCGTAGAGTTGAATATTGCTGACGACAATCAGCGGTGTGGTGACCCTTATAACTTTTCCGTCCAGATGTAGCCAGGCATCGGTACCGGAGTATCGATAAGCTGACTCGATTGCCGGGAGCACGTACGCCCAGGAACCTAGTGTCCTTTTTTCCTTCAGCGGTACGCTTTGGAGGATGGCAGCGTCAAACCCGATACCTGCCCACATCAAGAAGTGGCGGCCCGAGAGCTCACCCATATCGACGGCAACGGTGCGTCCTTCTACGAGCACTCGAGCAGCGTCCAATAGCACCTTGCGATAGTAGTTGGCAGGCAACGGGCGTGCAATTCTTTCCTCCAGAGCCGCAATCATCTTAATCGCTTGGCTGCCGGGAAGCAGGGGATTAAGGGCCGGGATGCCCATCTGTAATGCCCACGAGTTCGTCGTGCCCACAGGAAGTACCCCCAGCGGCACATCAGTGTTGACCAATCCGTTTGCTACCTCGTTGACAGTGCCATCGCCGCCAGCGGCAATAACTACCCTGGCACCCTTACTGACGGCATGGCGGGCCAGTTCGGTAGCTTCCAACGGCTTCTTGGTTTCTCGTAAGGTAACTGACCACCCGTAGCGCTCTAAAAAGGCAACCACAGTGTCAAGTTCGTGCCTGACGACCACCTGTCCACCAGAAGGATTGTATATGAACTCAGCCTGCATGGGATTCTCGCTTCTGTCTGGATTTTCCCTGTCTATTGAATCCTATCCCTAGATTGGTGATCTGTCAATTTCAAAATGCCCTGGCTTTCCCCCTCCACTTTTCACGATGCTTTCGCTGGCGTATAATATCAATAGTGGGGCAAGGATGGAGCCATGATAATAAAGAAACTTTTAACACGAAAAGGTTGGCGTGTAGTGGCACATTCTTTGCTAGCAGCGGCTGGGATTGGTCTTCTTTATTTATTGTCCAAGATGGTTATAGGGGATATACAGCAGGAGGATACGTTAAGCTTGTGTATGTTGGGTGTGGGAATCGCCTTCTCACTATGGTTAGTGGCACTGGGAAGTATGCCGATAAAGGCTGAACTCACTGATTGGAGATAATATCGTAGCTGGACTGATAACTCCTCTCGCCCTGGTAGCTTGCCGTTCTGTGGTGTCATTTCCTCGCGCAGATTATGAACAAACAATAGCACATCTACAGACGACCTGGAATATTCTAGTCCCGTGTGGCCGTGAAATGACACTGTCTGGGTTGTTTGGTGGAGCGGAGGGCAATATACGTGCCTAATGTAGCCATTGTGACTGATAGTGTGGCTGACCTGCCCCTTCAGACAGCCGAAGAGTTCGGGATTACGGTGGTTCCACTTGTCATCCGCTTTGGCACAGACCTCTACCGCGATGGTCTCGACCTGAGTCCTGACCGGTTCTATGAAAAGCTAAGGACCAGCAAGGCTTTACCTGCGACATCTGTGCCGCCACCAGCGGCTTTTGCCGATGCCTACGATAAGCTTGCCGAAAAAACAAACGAGATCGTGGTTATCAGTTTAACTTCCAAGCTCAGTGCCACTTATCAGGTAGCGTTACAAGCCGCAGGGTTGATGAAGAAGCGATGTCGTGTAGAGGTTTTGGACTCGCAATGGGCAGTTATGGCACAGGGTTTCATAACAATTGCTGCGGCTAAAGCGGCCCGCGCTGGGGCTAGCCTTGATGAAGTGCTGGATGTGGCCCGTCACACCATGCAGCGGGTAGGTATGTGTGCTGCATTTGATACCCTGGAATACTTGGAACGCGGCGGGCGCATCGGCAAAGCACAAGCCTTCCTTGGTTCGTTACTCAAGGTAAACCCGATCATCGGCATAAAAGATGGCGAGGTGCATCCCTTAGCTCGGGAACGCTCCCGGGCTAAGGCAGTAGACTACCTGTACAACTTTGCCACGAACTTCGGCAATGTCGAAGGGTTAGCTGTCGAGTATGCCACTGACTTGGATGAGGCCAATAAGTTAGTCCAGAGGCTGCACACAAAGTATCCGCAAGTTCCTGCTTACCTCTCGCGTACAAGCCCTGCTATCGGCACGCACACCGGGCCTGGTCTCATTATTGTTAGCGTGCTTGGAGACAGATAATCTACCACCTAAGTGGGTGAGGATATGCTACCAGGTGTTCTGAGTATAATCGTCGGGTATCTTTTAGGCTCTATTCCCACGGCCTACATCGTGGCTCGCAAAATGAAAGGGATAGATATTAGAAACGTCGGTTCACTTAACATGGGTGCCGCTAACGTTATGCGCGAAATTGGTATTTACGAAGGCCTTTTTGTCGGTCTAATTGATATCGCGAAGGGGGTGGGGGCCATACTCATTGCCCAGGCTTTGAACACTTCGGAACTGTGGGTCTTTGGAGCTGGTTTTGCGGCTCTGGTGGGACATAATTTCCCTGTGTTCGCAGGTTTTCGAGGTGGCCGAGGCACCGCCACCGTTATGGGTATCTTTCTCGTGCTGGCCCCTCAGGCAGTGCTTGTTACGCTGGTAATAGTAGTCATTCCGTTCTTTGCTACCCGTAAGTTTGCGGCGGCCATACTCATTGGAGTTGCCCTTGCTAGCCTTGGATTTACCCTGTTGCCCCTGTTTATATGGTTGTTGGAAGGCTCGCTGGAGCTAGTATGTTATGTATTAGCTATCGACATTTTCATGCTGGTCCGCAATCTGTCCCGTATTAAACAAGTCCTGACTAAAGGCGTAACAAAAGACATGGTATACGACAGGCAAGGCAAGAAAGCAGAATGATGCCATCGCTCGGGGTTATCCGAGCTTTCACAGGTAGTCCCAGCTAAAGCACAGTATTTTGTTCCGCCTTTCTTTGTGATATATAATTGCCCAGGTAACATAGCGCTCAACTTTTACGAGCACCAAATATCAAATCAAGGAGAAAACAATGACACGAGAGGCCTATAACAAACTGGCTGAGGCGCTTAATGCCCGTAGTTCGACATATCCCTCAATACCCTGCGATGAGTTCTACGTTCTGGCTGAAGAGCTATTTACTCCAGAGCAGGCAGAGATTGCTGCCAACATGCCTGTTGAACCGGTATCTGCCGAAGAAGTCGCCGCCAGGATGAAAACGTCTGATGTTGCCGGATTAAGTGAGAAACTCGATAAAATGGCAGGCCGGGGCTTGGTGAGGGTCAAAGAAAAAGCTGGTAATCGACTGTATGAGCTCATGCCGCTGGTCCCGGGTATCATCGAATTGCAGTTCATGCACGGCCGCACAGACGAACGTACCAGGCATCTGGCGCAGCTCTTCAAAAGCTATGGCAAGGCATTGAAGAACCTGCCGCCTCCTGCCCCGACACCTGCTGCCATGGAAAAGCCCAAAGCTAGAACAATTGTCATAAAGCAGGAAATCCATGG
>Ga0315277_10010774_pt1 | contig 11558 bp, 8 predicted proteins | sample YL17G05_15_MG_FD_203695 | JGI IMG/M metagenome (GOLD analysis project Ga0315277, IMG submission 203695) | Sediment microbial communities from Yellowstone Lake, YNP, Wyoming, USA - YL17G05_15 | ecosystem: Environmental > Aquatic > Freshwater > Lake > Sediment | place: USA: Wyoming | collected...
TCGGCGGGAGGTTCAGGACAGTGATGTCGGTCGCGTAGGTGGAGACGCCGCCATCGTCGTCCGTCACGGTCAGGATGAGAGTGTAGACGGCGTTGTCACCGTAGGTGTGGGTGACGGTGTCCGTGGCAATGAACGGGTACGTGCCCCAAGGGCTCTGCGACGGGTCTGAACCCAAGCCGTCGTTGTAGTATGTTGTCTGGAAAGTCGAGTCGAACTCGAATGTCCATGCGAACGTCAGGTCGTCGCTACCAGGGTCTGTCGCGCTGGCAGTGACGGATAGGGGGCTTCCTTCGTCCACGCTGAACGGCCCGAACGGCTTGATCGACGGCGGGAGGTTGTTGACAGTCAACTGGCCGGACCACGTCGTGAAGCCACCATCATCATCGGTGACTTTCAGCGAAATCGTGTAGAGTCCGTTGTCGCCGTACAGGTGGGTGGCGGCATCCGTGGCTGTGAATGGCCATGTCCCGTTGGGGCTCTGAGGCGGGTCTGGCCCGGTTCCGTCGTTATTGTAAGTCCTTGATTCCGACGAACCGTCTCCCCACGACCAGGCGAACTCGAGATCGTCGCTCCCTGGATCCGTGGCGGTGGCGGAGAGCGATACGGACTCTCCTTCGTCCATCATCATCCCGCCATCGACATTGACAGCGGGCGGGAGGTTGTCGGGCCTGGCGGTAAGCGTGAGCGTAGTCGCCTGCGTGCCGCTGTCGTCGTCGGAGACGCTGACCGTGACCGTGAAGGCGCCGTTGTCGCCATAGGTGTGATCCTTGCCATCGAGGATGTCCCTCGGATGTACATCGGTGCTCGGGTATGGGTCAGGACTCGCGCCGTTGTTGTAATAGGTCGAATCGTCGTCAGGTGCCCCGAATCCCCAGTGCCAGTTGAGGAAGATGTCATCGCTGCCCGGGTCGGTAATATGAGCAACGAATACTACCGGTGAGCCCTCCGCCTGCCAGAAGTTCGTTATCGTGATCGTCCCCGAGGGGAGGATGTTCTCGATAGTGACAGGGGCCGTGTCGTTGTCCGTTAGATTGCCGTCGGAAACCTCGAGCACAGCGGTGCCGCTCCAATCGTCCCCCCATGTGTAAGAGGCGAACGGGCTGGACGACCAGTTCGTGTCCCAGGTTCCATCAGACTCGAAGTCCCAGCGGAACCGCAACGTATCGTTGTCAGGGTCGGACGAGACGCTCCCGTCGAACAAGATCGACGACCCCTCGTAGCCGTTGTAGGGCCCGCCCGCTTCGGCGACCGGGGGCTGGTTCCCGCCTGTGACCGTCACCGTACACGTGTCGATCCCAGTGGAACCCTCCGAGTCAGTGACCTCCAGGGTCACCGTGTAGACGCCGCTGGCGCTATACGAATGTTCGGTGATTACCTGATGAGAATGCGTGCTGCCGTCGCCGAAATCCCATTCGTAGCTCAGCCTGAATGAGTATCTCTCGTTCTTGTCATAGATCGGAGTGAAACCCACGCCCGCTCCCCCCATCACGTAGAAAGCGTCACCAACCGTTGCGATGGACAACTCGTCTCTCGGAGTTGGCATGGGGGTCATGTTCTTCCATGTTCCTGCACTTGGGTCGTACATCTCGTTCGCACCCGTCACCTCATTGTTGCCGTTCTCGGTCTCGCCTCCGACGACGAAAAGCCGACCGGCAAAACCGATCGCAGCGGTATCTACCCGCCCCAAGGCCATGTCAGGGAGATCGGACCAGACGTTGGTTGACGGGTCATAGACAAATGCCAACGGAGTTAAACCAAGACCAGACGGCTGGGCTCCGATGCAGTAGACCAAATCGTTGAGACCTGCGCCGGTATCGCAGCTCCGTGAGGTCAGAATCCGCCACGTGTCCGAGGCAGGATCATACTCGTAGGTCGCGAAATACATGACCGCATAGATCTTGCTATTCGCGACGCCCAATCCGTGCATCGAATTGGGATAGGGTATTGGCGCTTTGCTCGTCCAAGTATCAGTTGCGGGATCGTACTCCTCGTTAGCGTGGGAATAGGAGTAGTTGTCTATTCCCCCGATGATGTATATCCGACCGCCAACAGTCGCGGCGGCGGTCATGTCGCGAGGCGTCGGCATCGGCTTCGCGGTGGACCAAGTGTCGTTCATCACATCGTAGACTTCGTTCGTCGAAAGGGGGATCCAGGGCTCGAAAGTAACATGCTCCGCCCCGCCAATGACGTATACCTTGTTGCCAAGGGAAGTCACTCCAGCCCCGCGTCTCGCCGTCGGCATCGGAGCCATCTCGGTCCAGACTCCCAACGCATCCGGGTCGTATGAGAGCGAGCCGTCGAATGTGACGACCTCTCCGACCGCGGCAGCCTTGTCCGGGCCAGCCTCTGCCACTGGTGGCAGGTTGGCACCGAAACCTAGCTTCGTCACGAAGGAGTCGTAGAGGCCCCCGTTAAACGTCCTGTCGTATGCGCCTGTGGTAACCGGGAAGTCTGGTGCCCACGTGTCGCCTGCAACGTATGCCGCCCCGGAGCTGTCCAATGTAATGGAGTAGCCTTGGTCGTGGCTTCCGCTGGGAACGCCGCTCCCTCCAAGGAATGTTGAAGATAGTATGCTGCCGCCCGTCTTATTGATTCTCGTCACGAACGCGTCGCTCCGGTTGTTGATGTTCTTCTGAAAGGCATCAGGTGTCACTGGGAAATCACTCGAGCTAGTCCCCCCTGTCAAATAGGCAATGCCCGAGGAATCTACGGCAAGATACGGCCAGTCTTCACTGGCATTGCCCCCGAGGTAAGTCGAATACACGAGCCCGCTTCCGTCCTGATTCAGTTTCGTCACGAAGAGGTCAAAGGTGGAGACATTGTTATGGGTGGGATCGAAGCAGCCTTCGGTGACGGGGAAGTCGCTCGACGTTGTCACGCCTGTGATGTAGGAATTGTTTTCGGAGTCTATGGCGATGGAGTATCCGTGGTCCATCCCGTTGCCGCCTAGGAATGTGGAAAATGTCAGGTCGCTTCCGAACTGGTTGAGTTTTGCGACGAATGCGTCGAAAGTCCCATTCAGAGTGGTGTCAAAGGCCCCGGGAGTCGTGGGGAAGTCCGAGGAGTAGGTGCCGCCCGCGAGATACGCGTTTCCCGCCTGGTCCAGAACGATTGAGAGCACGTGATCCCAGCCGCTTCCTGGAAGGTAGGTGGAATACACTAGATCGCTGCCCGACGGATTCACCTTGGTCACGAAACCGTCTCTTCCACCCATGTAGGTCCTGCTGAAGGCTCCTGAAGTAGTCGGGAAATCTGACGAACCGGTGGAGCCTGCCACGTAGGCGTTGCCTTCGGGGTCAACTGCAATCGTGTGACCGTAGTCTCCCAGCGGTCCTCCCGACAAACCTCCAAGATATGTGGAGTAGATGAGAACGTTACCTGCCGTGCTTAGCTTCGCGACATAGCAGTCACTCTCCCCGTAGAGGCTCCTGTCAAAGGCTCCGGATGTCGTGGGGAAGTCTGTCGAGAACGTGGAGCCGGTGACGTAGGCGTTGCCCGACGAGTCGACAGCTATGGCGTCGCCTATCTCGTAGTTGTTTCCTCCGATGAAGGTTGAGTAGACAAGGGAGCTCCCTGCCGCGTTCAGCTTCGACACGAAGATGTCCGGCCAGCCACCAGTGGGGTCGTATGAAGTGTCGTATGCGCCCGGCGTTGCGGGGAAGTCCGAGGAGTAAGTCCAACCAGTGACGTACGCGTTGCCTTCCGAGTCCACGGCAACCGAGTAAGAGCCATCGGATTCGCCACCACCTAAGTATGTGGAGTACACCAGGGGGTCGATCACTAAAGTCTTGCGCGCGTCCCAGCTTCCGCAGTCGAAGCCTGTGGTGAAGGGGCCTCGAACCGCATGCTTGCATGCAACCTCCCGCCCGTTTTCCTCGTAGGAATATGGGGGATCATCCACCGCGTCCGCCAGTGCGGTGCGGATGACGAGTTTCGCCCCATCCATCTGAACAGAACTTACGCCTTCGTACACCATGACGATGCTCTGGGGATTTCCGCCAGGTTTCACCACGAATTCGTACTTGACTCCAGTAAGGGAGGCGCGGTAGACGAGGTCTATTCGATCGTAAAGGTCTGCATAGACGACTTCTCTGAAGCTCGGTACGTCAGTTGTCCACATGGTCGGGTCGTCTCCGATGAAGAAGTTGGTGCCAAAGGGAAGTGGATTCTTTCCTGCGGGAATCACACGATTCGCGCCCTCAAACTTAAGCAGATAGGCAATGCGCCTCGTCCTCAGCGGCTGAACTTCATAGATGGATTGCCCAATTCCGGGCTCCGGCGATCGGTCGGGATCGCTCTCTCTCCCAGCCTGCGTCAGCACGAACATGACTCCATCGTCCCTGAACGCCACTGAAGGATTTCCTCTCAGATAGTAGCGAATTCCATTAGCGACCTGCCCCCTATTCTCAATGAAGTAGCCGTCAATCGAGTGCAACTTGTCGGTAATGGTTTGATTGATCCCGTTTGTGGCGGGACTCGAATCTCCACCCTTCGGATACGAGAACGTGACGAGGCTCAGCAAGAGCAACACTGCCATTGTTGCTGCAAATATGCGAACCGGTCTGAATCCCCTTCCCTCACAAGAAGCACTTCTCGCGACGATACTCGTTACCCCCTCTCCAAGAAATCATCGCCTTCCAGATATATCATGGTTTGCTGGGAAGTGAGGACTGTCGGGCGTCGCTGCTGAGGACAATGGGTACACCGCCAGTCAACAATCCAGAACCTACATTAGCCAATCTTCCTTCTGCGGAGAAGCGGTCTTGGCCCGACTGCCAAGATAACCCTCGTGTAGCAGAGTCAGCTTGTCTCAAAGGCTTGCCGAACCTCCAAATACGTTTGTGGGCCGCTTCGACATCTGTGGACATCGACTCGCCAGGGAATGCGTCAGGGTCCGGACGGACCCATTTTCCTCTTCGACCGAGTACGAACTCGAGAACTCTGCGCTCGGTGTCAGGCTTGTCGCGGGCGGGTCAATCCGGCCATGCAAGCCCTCACGTGGGAGGAAAAAGGGCGCCGCTGCGTGGGAGCGGCCTTCCACCCAGTCTTCCATCCGCACTTTCTTCGAAGCTTGCTCAATTCAGGACCTGACGCTCTCGCAGTACCCTGGGGAACCCGGACACTCTGAGTACGGGTATGCTGAGATTGCAGGGTGCCTCTCGGCGACCGTGAGACTATCGCTGCTTGGACTCGGCCTGGTATTTCTCCCTGAGTTCCCGATAGAGAGACTCGGATACTTCTCCACGAGCGAATCGTTCGTCAAGGAGAGTGAGCTTTTGTTGCGGCGTCAAGCTCTGGGTCTGAGGAGGCGCTGCTGGAGGCGAAGGGGGGACTGCGGTCTCAGCTGACTTTGGTGCCGTCCCCTCCTTCTTACGTCGAATCCACACTGTTAGGCCGACCAAGACCGCTATGATAACGATCAAGAGAGGAATCATGATCCACCAAATGTCGACTGATGCTGACGGTTGTGTTGGTATAGGAATTGGTGTCGCGCTCGCTTCGTTGGACTGCGAACCTTCGCCAACAGAGTTCTTCGCGCTGACCTTGTAGTAGTAGATCTGTCCGTTTGTCAGCCCCGTATTCGTGTATGTGAGCACATCCCCGACTTCGATGAGGAACGTCTCCCCGCCCGATGTTGTCCCCCTGTAGATCCGGTAGTTGGTGATCACGGAGCCGCCATTCGATGTTGGGGCGGTCCAAGTGAGTGCTATTTGAGCGTCTCCCGCCGAAGCTTGCAGATTCTGAGGAGCTAAAGGTGTAGTCTTGGGCGTTGCGTCTGCCTCGTTCGACTTGGGCCCTTCGCCAACAGAGTTCTTCGCGCTGACCTTGTAGTAGTAGATCTGTCCGTTTGTCAGACTCGTGTTCGTGTATGTGAGCACATCCCCGACTTCGATGAGGAACGTCTCCCCGCCCGATGTTGTCCCCCCGTAGATCCTGTAGTTCGTGATTGGAGACCCGCCGTTCGAAGTTGGCACACCCCAAGTGAGTGTCACTTGAGAATCGCCAGGAGTCGCTTGCAGGTTCTGGGGAGCCGATGGGGCTGTTGGCGGAGCTGTCTCGGCGTACAGCCAGGTATCCGCACTCAGACCCGGTGCTGTCGCTCCCCCGAACAGAACGACCTTTTGCTGGGCTGAGTCGTAAGCCATTGAGTGACCCCATCGGTATGGGGGGCTCGAACTCGGAGCGGCGTTTGTCCACGTGTTCGATGTGGCGTTATATAACCAAGTCTCCGCATTGCAGTTGGCCGTCATGTCGCATCCCCCAAACATGACGATATTCTGTGTCGTGGAATCGTAGACCATCCTGTGCATGTCGCGTTGGCTAGGGGAGGTGGCGGGGAATACCTGCGTCCATGTGTTTGCGCCCACATCATACAGCCACGTATCCTGATAAGCCACGCTGTTGTCCTGCCCTCCGAACAGAACGACCTTGTTCGTGACCGGATCATATGCCATATCAGAAAAGAAGCGTGGGCTCGGCCTCGAAGTCGGGCTTGGATTCGTCCACGTGTTTGTCGCGCTGTCATATATCCAAGTTTCATCGTTCACTCCTGGCGCAGTTGCCCCTCCGAACAGGACGACCTTCTCGTGAATTGAGTCGTTGGCCATCGAGTGACCCCATCGATAGGGGGGACTTGAGCTCGGCGCCGCGTTTGTCCAAGTGTTTGACGCGACGCTGTACAGCCATGTTTCCGCGTTGCAGTTGGCGCTCCCTTCACAGCCGCCAAACATCACCATCTTCTGAGATGCAGAGTCGTAGACCATCCTGTGCATGTCGCGTGGGCTAGGAGAGGTGGCGGGGAATACCTGCGTCCATGTGTTTGCGCCCACGTCATATAGCCATGTATCTTGATACACCGCAGTGTAACTCGGTGGCCCTGTTGTTCCACCGAACAGAACTATTTTGTCGCTGACAGGATTATATGCCATGGCGGAAAAGACGCGCGGGCTCGGACTCGAAGTCGGGTTGGGATTCGTCCAATTGCTTGTTTGAGCTGATGCGCCATGAGAAATACTCAGGAGTACCAGTCCCAGGACGACGAAAAAGACTGTTGCGCCCATTGCACTCTCCTTGCCGTCAGCTTTGTCTTTGTTAGACCTCCAGACACAAAATCCTCCTTGCGCCTTAGTGAGGCGCGACTTGGATGAATTCATGTTACCCGAAATGCTCAATGACATACTTTTGCCTTCTTCGGATGCGAAATCTGGAAAACCTCTTGCACAAATCAGTCGAAATAAGTCCTGCGAATTCCCCGTGGTCACAAAATCCACAGAATTCTGGAATTGAAAGGCCGTTATGATTCTCAAAGCGTTGGACAACCCGTGCCAGACAGTCGCACGTGCTTTCCAGTCCTCAGCTTTCTTGATTTGTGCAGGGGAATAGATTGTCTGATGCGCTGGAGAAGAGAGACCGACATTGATTGCGTCTCGGTCAATCTCGTGTCAATCCCATATCATATGACATGCTCCCGCAGACGTAACTTCCTCCAGCCTTCCTCTTTTGGCGACAAGTAGAGCCAGCAACAGTCCACATCCCGAATGGGGCTCAAAAGCCCTAAGGGAGTGAGATTTAAATCTGGGAGGGCGTTTCCACACATCGTGCGGCAACAACGTCTGGGCATACTCGCAGAGGTGGCGTCAGCCTCCCGGGATCGCGTTATCTCGTGCTTACAGAGAGGAGTGGGCCACCCAGAAGCAATAGCTGGCGAGTTGGGTGTTTCGCGAGCAGGGGTGGATAGCCACTTGGTGGCGCTGATGCGCCTGGGAATCGTTGAGCGCTACAACATCCCCTCACAGGGAAGCAAGCCCAGAACATGCTACAGAATGAGAAAAGAAGGCCTCACGTTCCTCGAGGATTTGGAGGCTTCCATCGAGTCGCATCGCAGGCGTCTTCAGGCATCGTATCGAGCGGATGCAACGCAGCTCGAGGAAAGCTTTCTGAAAGGCAAGATCGATGAAGCGCAGTACAGACAGCAACGTATCCGTCTTGAGGAGAGATACGCGACATTTTCCGACATGCAGCTTTAGCGGCGTTAGAAGTTCGTTTGCTCCTCTTCTGAGCCTACAAACTCTGGACGTGTCTGCAACCTCGTTTACCCGGCTGGGCCGCAACTTAGTTGTGGGTTGCCATCAGGTACGTTTGGAGTCATCCTCAACCTCGCTGAGCAGTGTCGGAAAGACCATGCAGTGTATGTGGACTACATGGTCAAACGGTACTTGTGAGCGCGGCGAGGGCTGCCCGACCAATGGTCGACCATCTCTTCTCTGTATGGCTTCGCGCTCATGATGTTTCCTCCCCTATTGGACCGAGTGTTGGCTCGACATATTCCACGTCACGCAGTTCAGCGCGCCGCCCTCCGCGGACAGTTCGGTGCAATCTAGTGGGACCACCTCTGAGCCTGGAATCTGCTTCCTGACGATACGGCGAGCCATCTTATCTTCGGGGATGCCGTAGCTCGGCAATACGACCAGACCCTTCACCCGGAGAAAGTTAACGTAGCAGCCGAACGCCGGGGGGATTTCCCCCGCACGTCCTTCTTGCGGGACGTACGGAATCTCGTGCCAGTCAAGCTTTGCTCGTCGCAGCACTCGAGGACAATATCCGAGTCCACGCGACGCCCAATCTCAGGGATTGGCATGTAATCCCGGCACCAGATGTCCTTGGTGCCCTCGATTGTCCTGAGCGGAATGTCGTGGTCTGTAAGTATGCGACGCAGCCCATCCACCAGCGCAGGATACTTCTCTTCAAGCCGATCGGAGATGAAGACCATGTCAGTCTGGTCGTCAGGGATCATGTTGGCTCGCCTCCTCGCGGCCCCGCTCGACGCTATTCCGAGCCCTTAGCCCTCGTCTCGGCAAATCGGTGCCGATGAATGCCTTTGTTAGTGCCATGTTCTTGTCAATTGGCAGGATTCCTTCTGGTTCAATTGCCTCCGAGAGTGAGTTTACACTCAGATAGTAGACTACAACCTGCTCAGGTGTCAACTTCGGTATCTCTGTTTCCTTCACTTTCCTGCCTATTCCATCCTAACTCCATTGGTAAGTCTTAGAAGGTTTCGGTTGACTGGCGGCTGACCAACTTTATCCGGGATGCGTCCACTCATGGGCCGGATTCCCTGTTTTGAAGTCAATTCCCAGATGGCCGATTACCTTATCACATTCGGAGAGACGGAGGACAACCGAACTTACTCATCGAGTGAATCTATGATTATCATGGCTTCCTCGTTGGAGTGGCCGCTGCAGAGCAGAAAACGCAGCAACAGCAACTTCCACTTGGGCAACCGCCTTTTTGTGCCGCCGAAGACGCTATTCCTCATGCCCTCTGCCACTCGAACGGCTGCTGGAGGGGGACCGCTTTCTTGCCTCTTTTGCCCCTTCGCCTCCGCTGCGAATCTCTTAAAGGCCTCTCGGGCCCGGAGCTGAGCTTCACCCGGCGGACCGGAGGCCTTTGCTCTGAGGGCAATTCGCCCCTTCTTCGTCACGTAAACTACGACTTCGTCACTCACTGAATCACCTTTGAAGGGACCACGACACCTGTTCCCGCTGCTAGGAGAACAGATGCGCCGTACAGATTGGGCCTACCACACCTACCGCAGCTAATGCGAACGCTTTCTCCTTTCTTCCACATTGCCAGCAAATCGCCGCACTGGGAGACATCAAGTATTGAGCGTTGTTGGCATGCACCGCAGAGGGCACTACAACCCGATGACCACCTTGCCGCCCGCCAAGCTACTTCGACACGGTCGGCGAAGAGCTGCCTATATTGGAGAAGAACGATGTTGAGCTGCTCTGAACCTAGCTTGCTCGGGTCACGGAGGAACTCATTGGTAGCTTCTAGGTCGCGTTCCCGCCGATCTGCGAGTTCCTTCCATTGACTTATTAGCATGTCCTTGTTACGGACAGTCTCAGTCTTTGAGGCCTCCAGCCTCAGCTTTTCCTCGTGGAATGCCCTGAGCTTCGCTTCGAACTCGTCCCTTGGGATGAAGGATTCTCTCATGACCTTCGAGAGTACTGCATGCAACTCCTTGAGCGACTTTTTCACGAAGAATGTGGTCGATTGGCCGCCACTACTATTCTCAACCGCACCAGCCAATCGTCGAAGCGCGCGAGCAAGCAATGGTCTGGACACGGGCAAGTGTCCCCGGAGTAGCAGAGGAACCAGTTCGCCAAGAGCGGTGAAATCCTCCCGAGTTTCGAGATGAGCTTCCCGCTTGGCAAGCATTGATTCGTGTTGCTCTAGATTCCTCTCTCGATTCTCAAGCTGCGTCTGCAGACTCTGCGTCTCCTCTGAGCGTTGCCGGATAACCGAGAGCTGCGTTTCCACGTTGCCTTTGACGCCGGTCAGCGTTTCGAGTTCACGAGTCACATGATTCACCTCCGTCTTCTTTTCCTCGGCTTCTTGATCGAGTGACTCAATCTCTTTGCGTTTCTCGTTTTCCTCCCTGCGGAGACTGCTGGCTGTAGCCTGCAGCCCTTCCACCTCCAACCCCAGTCCTTCGCGTGCTCGCAGTAGTGAGCTCAGTCCCGTTTTCAGAGTTCCATAGTCCAGTTGGGCCTGCAGCAGCCATTCAAAAGCTTTGACAGGGTCTCCCTCATGTTTCACTACCTCCTTTCCGATTCTCTCCATAAGTTCCTCGTTAACCTTAAGCAGGTCGAGGTTACGTTGCCTCTCGGCCCAACGACTCAATTCCTCATTGTTGATTGCGCCACTTGGACATATGCGCTTTCGTATGTATGTGAGCTCCCCTATTGCTGTCATCGTGAGACCTGAGGCAAGAACTTCCTCCTCGGCTCGCTGGAAAGCCTCAGTCGCCTTCCGCTCATGAAGGTGGGCGTCCTCCTTCAGCTTCTCGATTCTGGTCCTGAGCTGTTTCTCTTCCGAGCGCAGACGCCCGAGGAAGGCATATTTCTTTCTGTATTGGTTGACGATTCGCAGGGCTTGGTCAACTGTGAGGCCAATCCGACATAGTTCTGTTCGCAGATAGGTCCAATCAGCTTCCTCATCGGCTTCTGATGGCGAGGCGGGGAGGTAAGAAAGCACTTCGGAACGGAGGCTGCTTGGCATAACTGTCACTCTAGACTTCCTATACTCCAATGCTTCCCTCCCTTTTTCAGTGAGTTCTAGTCCTTTCTTTCCAAGTACAAGGAGTCCGAGATCAATCAAACGATCCTTGCGCCTGTAGACTGTGGACCTGCCCGGAGGGTTCTTTACGAGTGTCATCAGAGAGCTGCCCCCAGACGCGACTAGCTGCAGCATCTCTATGTCCAAAGGACCCAACTGCTTCCAGGTCTCTTGATTTCCTTCTGGCTTCTGGCTGCCATTGTTGTTCGAACTGCTCATCACCATTTCTCTCGCCCCCTCTTGGATGGAGTCTCAAACTGAGAATCCGTGCGGGAATCTTGTCCCATTTCTCCAGTTCCCGCTTGGGAGTTAGTACGCGCCCCTCTCCGATTGGACAGTAGCACGGTTGGAAAAGAGAAGGCTGAAAGAGAGGACGCGCTTCCCGTGGAGGGGAGACGATGAGCGGTCCCTTCACGCCGGAACAGAAGCGGGAGATC
>Ga0315277_10010775_pt1 | contig 11558 bp, 12 predicted proteins | sample YL17G05_15_MG_FD_203695 | JGI IMG/M metagenome (GOLD analysis project Ga0315277, IMG submission 203695) | Sediment microbial communities from Yellowstone Lake, YNP, Wyoming, USA - YL17G05_15 | ecosystem: Environmental > Aquatic > Freshwater > Lake > Sediment | place: USA: Wyoming | collected...
AGCACAAGCTCTCCAAGATCGTAAATTTGGTGGAGCGGCTCTGCGTGATGAATGAAGGGGTCTTTATCTGCGAGGGGGCGCCGGATCAGGTACTGAGCGACCGCGCGGTGCGGGAGTGTTACTGGGGAAAGGGCGAGATAACCCTGGAAGGCTGAGGTTGAGATTGAGGCCAAGGCTGAGGCTTATCAAATTTATATCTTTATCTTAAACCTTACCCTTACCCTTACCCTAAGCCTTAACCTTTTTATTTCATTGGACCCGGTATGCTGGAAATCAAAAACCTAGACGTAGCCTACGGCCACGCGAAAGTTCTTCATGATGTATCCTTTGGCATCGAAAAGGGAGAGATGGGGTTTTTCATCGGGCGGAACGGAGCGGGGAAGACCACGCTTCTGAAGACCATCATGGGCCTGCTGAAGCCCCAGAAAGGATCCATCCAATACCGGGATCAAGAGATCACCGGAAAATCGCCCGAAGAACTCTACCCCCTGGGGCTGAGGTATGTGGGGCAGGAGAAGAAGGTCTTCGGCAATCTGACGGTGCGTGAAAATATCGAGGTGGCCGCTTTTGGCAGCCAGGAACCCATGGATCGGGCACTGGAAAAAGTGATGGCCCTTTACCCGAGACTGAAGAACTTCCTGCATATCAAAGCCGGGCAACTGAGCGGCGGGCAGCGGCAGATCCTTCTTGTCGGGCGGGCCCTCGTGGGCGATCCGAAATTTCTCCTCATCGATGAACCCACCCAGGGTTTGGCCGCCGTGGTCATCGAAGACATCGGAGTCATTCTGAAGAGGTTGAAAGAGCAGGTTTCTGCGGTCATCGTCGAGCAGAATTTGGCGATGGTGAAGTATCTTGCGGACCGAGTGTATATCCTGAAAGAAGGAAAGCTTGCCAAGGAAATTAAAGAAAAATCGGAGATTGCGGATACCCAGGGAATGGAAGAATATCTCTGATTCTTCTCTTTCTTCAGAAGGAGTCTACTTTGGACCCGACTTCCATGCGGATTGCCGAACCGAGCCCGGATCAGGATTTTTCCCCCCCAAGGGGGCGGACGGGAATGGAAATATTGATCATCGGGGCTGGTTTTCTCATTTTAATGCCCTTGATCTCCATCCACCGAGTCACGGACTTCATGATTTTCTGCATTTTCGCCCTTTCCTTCGACCTCCTTTATGGATACATGGGCCGTCTTTCCTTTGGCCATCTCCTCTATTTGGGAACCGGCGCTTACGTTTATGGGCTTCTCATCAAATACTTCCAGGTCAACGTCTTCCTCGCGATTCTTTCAGGGATGCTGGCGGCGGGGCTCTTAGGGATGTTGCTCGGCCTCATCATGGTCCGGACGACGGGAGCCTGTTTTTCCCTCATGGCCCTGGCCTTCAATCAAATCGGCTTCTTCCTGGTTTTGTCCCCTCTCAAGCATATCACCAACGGGGAAGACGGTTTTGGCGCCCATGCCCGGAACATCGGTTTTTTGAATTTCAACAGCAAGGTTACAATGTTTATCCTGACTTTGCTGGTGCTCCTTGTGGTCTTTTATTTCCTGAAGCGACTGACGACTTCTCCCTATGGGATCCTGGTCCGCTCCATTAAAGAGGACGAAAATCGAGTCCGGTTTTTGGGGTATAATACCTACTTTTACAAGTGGGTGACCTTTGTTACCGCTTCGCTGATTGCCGGTCTTGCGGGGACCCTGACCGCGTTGAATTACAGATTCGTCAACCCCAATGTGATGGATGTTCACCAAAACGTAGGGGTGGTCTTTGCCTGCTTGATCGGCGGAGCGGGGAATCTATACGGCGCCATCATCGGCGGGGTCGCCTATATGATGATCAGCAACTACCTGGCCATCTATATCCACAGGTGGGAAATGTTCCTGGGGATATCCCTGCTCATCATCGTGTTCAAATTCCGCAAGGGCATCTGGGGAAATATTCAGAACATCGGCGAATATTTCCAAAGGCCAAAAGAAGCCCGCCCGGCAGAAGAGAAGAGGGCCTAGGCATGCTCTTGACGATTTTCTATGGATTTTCCATCGGCGCGATCCTCTATTTTATTTCCATCGGACTCTCCCTGACGTTTGGAACCATGCGCGTCATCAACTTTGCCCATACGCTAACCTACAGCATCGGCGTTTATGTTTTAATCACCTGCATCCCGTTGATGAAAGGAAATTTTTTCCCCGCCGCGATCATGGCCATCCTGGCCGTCATTCCCATCAGCTATGTCATCGAGCGCTTTGTCATCCGCAGGCTCTATGGCGAGTCCCTGGACTACACTTTCATCGCCACCTTTGCCATCACCTTGATGGGCGTGGACACCATTAAATGGGTCTGGGGCGTAAACCCCCTTCCCTTGAGCGCTCCTCTCGGAACCTACATCGAATTCTGGGGCATGACCTTTCCCGTGTATCGGATCATCATCTTTGCAATCGCTATTGTCCTCTTTTTAGCTCTGGAGCTTTTCTTCCGCAAGACGATTCTGGGAAAAATCGTCGTGGCTGCCTTGGAAGACAAGGACGGAGTGCGATGCTTGGGCGTCCGCGTGGACAAATATTTTTCCCTGATGTTCATCCTGGGCAGCGCCCTCGCGGCGCTGGGGGGAGTCCTTTACGCTCCCATCAGCGCCGTCCACCCCTACATGGGGCTTTCGGTGCTGTTGTTGGCTTTTGCCGTGGTGATCGTGGGAGGCATGGGAAACCTGCGGGGAACCTTTATCTCCGCCTTCTCCCTGGGCATGGTCATGGCCATTACCGCCCGCTACTGGTCCCAGGGTGCCGAAACCATGGTTTTCATCGTCATGGCCATCGTTCTGATTTTCAGGCCGATTGACATATAAATTCCAAATTCCAAGCTCCAAATCCCAAATAAATTCCAATGACCAAATTTCAAAGATCTAAAACGTTCAACCCCTTCAGACTCCGATCATTGTTTTGGGATTTATTTCGAATTTGGTGCTTGTTTGATGATTGGTGCTTGGGATTTGGAATTTCATCGTAAGGGTTTTCAAGGCTGGAAAGGTTTCCAAATTCTTGCTCAACCGAGCAAGAGAGAGAAAGGAGGTTCTTATGAAGGGTGTATGGGGAAAAATATTAAAGGTTGACTTGACTCACGGTACCTGCAAAGCGGAGTCCCTGCCGGGCAACGTTTATGAGTACTTTCTCGGGGGGGCCGGAATGGCTGCCTACTACATGTGGAAGGAATGTCCGGCCGGCACCACGGCCTTCAACCCAGCCAATCGGCTAACCTTCGCTGGCGGTCCCATGACGGGACTGAAGCAAACCGGCGCCGCCAAATGGACGGCGGGGGCCATCTCGCCCTCGATCAACATGAACGCCGACTCGGCAGCCACGGCCAGCTTCGGCATCGAGATGAAGGAGACCGGCTATGATGCCATCGTGGTTTACGGCCGGTCTCCCAAGCCGGTCTACGTCGCCGTAGACGACGGGAAAGCCAAGATCAAAGATGCCCGGAAGCTCTGGGGAAAAGATGCCTACGAGACCGAAGACGGGATCAAGGCGGCGGAAGGAAACGGTTTTGAGGTGGTCACCATCGGCCAGGCCGGGGAACGATTGGTCCGCTACGCCAACATCCAGACCCATAAAAAATCCTTCCTGGGGCGCTGCGGCCTGGGAGCGGTGATGGGCTCCAAAATGCTCAAGGGCATTGCGGTCAAGGGGTCTCAGAACTGCCCGGTGCACGACGCTGCGGAGATCAACCGCCTCAACAAAGAGCTGAACCGGCGCGTAGCTGAACTCGACGCCGCTCAGCCGGAGTTCCTGCAGTTTAAGCGTTTGGGGACCGCCGGAGCCACGGAGCTCTTTGCCCCCCAGGGGAACCTTCCCATCAAGAATTATTCCCTGGCCCGCTTCCCCAGTGGCGAGAAGAACCTTCACGGCAGGGAATATGTGAGATTGCTCAACGCCAAACCCTGGCCCTGCAAGTACTGCGTCATGCAGTGCCACAACCTCTGCGAGATAAAGAAAGGCCCCTATGCCTACAAGGGCAAAGGTCCGGAGTATGAGTCCTTCGCCATGATGGGCTTCAACACCATGGTAGACGATATGGAAGCGGTGGCCTATGCCTGCGAGCTGGCCAACCTGTACTCCATGGACTGCATTTCCCTGGGCGTGGTGATCGCCTGGGCCATGGAATGCTACGAGAAGGGGGTCATCACTCGGAAGGATACTTATGGCTTGGACCTGAAATGGGGCAATGCCGAGGCCTTGGTGGAGATCACCAAAAAGATCGGGGAACGGGCCGACGGTCTGGGATACCTGCTGGGCGAGGGGTGCAAAATCGCTTCCGACGTTTTGGGTAAAGGCTCCGGCGATTGGGCGGTCCAAATGAAAGGACAGGAGATTGCCGCTCATAACTGGCGGGCGCAATATATTTCGGCCCTGAACTACTGTACCGGCGTGGCCTCCGGCCCCAACCACGAACGGGGCAACTCTCAACATATCTGGGTAGCCCATGTGAGACTACCCGAATGGGGAATTGACGAGGTAAAGAACGAAGAGCGCTGGTCTTGGGAAAAGGCACCGGAGCGCAACGCCATATTCCATGATTACTGCAACGTTATCAATTCCTCCTGCCATTGCAAGTTCCATGAGTTCCGCGGGTACACGATGACCGATCTGGTCAATAGCATCAACGCCGCTACCGGCTGGGGCTGGAACACGGATGACTTGCGCCGCTGCGGGGAGCGGATCACCACCCTGCAGAAGATCCTGAACATCCGCTATGGCTGGAAGAAGGTCCATGATTTCCAGTACCCCAAGCGGTTTATGGAGCCGGTGCCTGAGGGCCCGGCGGCTGGCAAAATCCCGGTTGGCCTGGAAGACGCGATCAGGGACTACTACCGGGTGCGGGGCTGGGATGAAAATGGAAAACCAACCCAGGGGCTGATCCAGCGGCTGGGCATGGAAGAATATGCAGGAGAATGACAGGGTTTGCCAGAAATCCCCCCTCGCCCCCCTTTATAAAAGGGGGGTTGGGGGGATTTCTGCGACTCACCGGATTCGAAGGGCTAAAAGGGTTGATCCCCCCCGACCTCTCGGGAAACCATGACTCATGAAATTAAAAATCAACTCCGTAGAACAAAATTTCCCCGCGGGGACAAAATTGATCGAGCTGGTCAACCGGGTCCGAGAGGCCAACAAGGACAACCCAGTCCTGAAATCCCTGATCGAGAAGACCGGCAAGGATCACATTACCTTTACCCACAACCGCCGTGTGGTCAAATCCTCGGAATACGATTCCATCGAACTCAAGGAAGGCGACGAAATCCGGTGGATCTACCCCTATGCCGGGGGATGAGCCGGATTCGGATCAAGAAAAACTCATATGCAATGGCCGGTTCATAACACCTCTCATTGACACGCAGTGGGATTGCGCTAAAATGCAGAAGGGAAAGCGAAGCGTGAAATGTGCGCAAGAGAGGGATGCGCTTCGCCTGGAGGAGCTTTAGAATGATGCCGCGGGTATTGACAGTAGCGGGGTCAGATTCTGGAGGGGGGGCCGGGATTCAGGCCGACTTGAAAACAATAACCCTCCTGGGAGGGTTCGGGATGAGCGCGGTGACCGCCCTGACTGCTCAGAACACCCTGGGGGTGAAAGGGATCCATGAGGTGCCGGCAGATTTTGTGGCCCGACAGATGGAGGTGGTCCTCTGTGACATCGGCGTTGATAGCCTGAAAACTGGAATGCTCAGCAATTCGGCCATTATCCAGGTTGTCTGCCAGAAAATCCGCAAGTATCGCCTATCCAAGATCGTAGTAGATCCGGTGATGGTGGCCAAGGGTGGAGTCAGACTTCTTTCTCCGGAGGCGGAAGCCTTGCTGGGGAAGGAACTCCTGCCGCTGGCTCAGGTAATTACTCCCAACCTTCCGGAGAGCGAAGCTTTGACCGGAAGAAGGATCAGAGGTCTGAAAGGCATGCGCGAGGCTGCGGTGCGGATCCACAAAATGGGAGCGAGGAATGTTCTGATCAAGGGCGGGCATCTTTCCGGAGATCCAGTGGATGTATTCTTCGATGGGCGAAAGTTCTACGAACTCAAGGGCCGGCGCCTCACCACCCCGCATACCCACGGGACGGGATGCACGATCTCCGCGGCCATTGCTGTGGAACTGGCCAAGGGGATCCCGGCATTGGAGGCGGTGAAGAAAGCCAAGGCCTTCGTCAGCTCAGCCATCCAATTCTCATTACCCCTGGGGCATGGGCGCGGTCCCGTTAACCCGTATGCTCCGGCCGCGAGAGAGATAGAGCGGTATCGGATTATTCAGAGGCTTAAAGAGGCCTTCCGGACCCTTCAGGAGCATGAGGTAGGACGCCTATTCCCCGAGGTGCAGTCAAATCTCGGATATGCCCTTCCTTATGCGGGGGGACCAGAAGACGTAGCCGCCTTTCCCGGTAGGTTTGTGCGCGTAGGCAGAGAAATTCTTAAAGTGGCCGACCCAGAGTTCGGGGTTTCTCAGCATATCGCGAAGATCATCCTTACCACCATGGCCTATGATCCTGAGATGCGCTCGGCCATGAACCTGCGATTCACGGAAGAAATTTTGAGGCGGGCGAAAAAAGCCGGTCTCACGGTTGGTCATTTCCATAGGAGTAAAGAGCCTGCCCGGGTGAAGCAACAGGATGGATCTTCGCTCTCCTGGGGGGTGCGCCGGGTTTTGCAAAAATCGAAGAAGATTCCCGACCTCATCTTCGACCGTGGGGACGTGGGGAAAGAACCCCTGGTCCGAGTGTTAGGCCATGATCCTGAAGAAGTTGTGGCCAAAATCCTTCGCCTTTCTTAAATACTTTTCATTCGACCCCAGCCCTGTCGGTCGGTTTTTCCCTGGAGAAAAGGAGATGAAAAAGTGGAAAGAGTAGATTTCTGTTGCTCTTTGTAATATCATAACTTTCAAAACACTCTTTGAGGAGGGACAGCGATTTCTTCCATAGTGGGGGCTCTTTACAGCATGCGGTGGCAGGATGCGGTAGATATCATCCTGATCACCTTTATCCTATACCGGCTGTATGTGTGGATCCAAGGGACCCGCGCCCTACGCATCTTAATTGCCCTAGCCGCTTTGGGCCTGCTTTACCTGCTGGCCCGCTGGTCCGGGCTATTCATCACCACCTGGATCCTGCAATATCTATGGGCCATCATCCTGGTCATTGCCGTGGTCATTTTTCAATCTGAAATCCGCCGGGTGCTGGAGCGGATGAGTCCGGTGCGCTTTTTCCTGGGCCGGCCGGAGGCTCTTGACCGGCTGGTTCTGGATGAGGTCGTGAGAGCAGTTTTTGAATTGGCCCAGAAGCGGATCGGAGCTCTGGTCGTCTTTCAAAGGAGAGATATTTTGGAAGACCACCTCAAAGGAGGTATCCCCTTGGATGGCCGGATGAGTTACGAGGTTCTCTCCAGCATTTTCCTGCCCAACTCTCCTGCGCATGACGGAGCGGTCATCATCTCCGAAGGGCGAATCGTCTCTATGGGCTGCTACCTCCCTCTTTCAGATAACAGCAGTTTGCCGCGGAATTACGGGACCCGTCACCGGGCCGGGATTGGCCTTACGGAACAGACCGATGCTCTTTCCCTGATCATTTCCGAAGAAAGGGGAGAGGTCTTATTGGCCATAGAGGGTGGGGTCACCCGAATGAATAATCCCGATGATCTCCAGGGGCGACTGGAATCAATGCTCATCAAGCCGAAGCAAACGAAAGGGCGTTGGCAAGCCGCCTTCACTACCAACCTTGTCCCCAAGATCGTCTCTTTGATCTTGGTTCTGGTTCTGTGGGGCTTCATTGCCGGACAAGAAAGGACGGAGATGTGGCTGACCGTTCCTTTGGAATATCGCAACATGCCGGCAAACAAAGAGATTACCGGAGAATTGGTGAATAAGGTGGAAGTAGGCATTCGCGGGCCCCGGCGCATGATCTCCAGCCTTAATTCGGAGCAGGTCAGGGCGCATGTGGACTTATCCCAGGCCACGGGTGGTCTAAATTATGTCCGGCTGTCCGCGGAAAATATCAGCATTCCGCTGGGCCTGGAGATCACCAAGTTTAACCCTTCAACGGTGCGCCTAAAGCTGGAAAACGTGAAGACCCGTTCCGTAAAGGTCAAGGTCCAATTCATCGGCAAGCTTCCCAGTCCCTTGCGCCTAAAAGCAGTTGGGGTAGAACCCCCCTTCGTCGTACTCCAGGGGCCTGAAGGGATCCTGGGCGAAGTTCGTGAGATTCCCACTGAACCGATAGACCTCTCCCTGATTAAGGAAAATAAAAAAATCTTGGTCAGTGTGGACATCAATCCATCCCAGGTTCATCTTTCGCCGAGCCAATCTGCTCAGGTCTCCGTAGATATCAAAGTTGAGAGAGCCAGGTGATTCCCGAGGAGAGGGAATGAAGGATATTTACGAAGAGATGATCGAGGTCTCCCAGGGTATCGCGGCATCCTTCCCGCCCCCTCGTTTTTATGCTTGCTGCAAAGAATGGCTCGATCTTTCCCGCGCCGTTTTTAGCCAAGAGGAACCGGTCTTGAAATGCCGGGAGCTTGTCCACCGGGTACTGAAGGACGACTTTGGACATGGCCTGGAGCATGCTGAGAAAGTGGCGGTAGAGGCCGGGGCCCTGGCGTACATCGAGGGGGCGAGGTTATCCCTGGGAGATGCTGAGAGGCGGGAAGCAGGCGTCCTGGTGCAGATCGCCGGGCTGCTGCATGACCTGCGCCGGGGGGAAAAAAATCACGCCACATCCAGCGCCTTGGCGGCCCGGAAGATTCTGGGAGAGTTTTCCTTCTCTCCTGAAAATGGGAGCTATATCGTGGAGGCGATCGCCAACCATGAGGCCTTCGTCGCCCCCAAGAAGATCGACTCCCCCATCGGGCAAGTGATCAGCGATGCCCTCTATGATTCTGATAAATTCCGCTGGGGCCCGGATAATTTCACGATCACCCTCTGGCAGATGCTTCGTTTCTCCCAGGCCTCCATCGTCCCTCTGATCCGCAGGTTTCCGAAAGGAATGAGGGGAATCGCTGAGATCAAGGACACCTTCCGTACAGAAACAGGAAGGACCTACGGCCCGGAGTTCATCGACCTGGGGCTACAAATCGGGGAAAAAATCTATGAGTTTCTCCAAGAGCGATTCGCCGCGGAGCTCAGAACGGAAAAGAGTGATGGGGAAATGGGGCGATAAGGGTGGGAAATAAATTTCTCCCCATCATCACATCACTCCATCTTCCGATCTCCCTTTTTTTCTATTTTCTCGACGAGAGAAGCCCTTTTGATCGCCTCCGGTCCAAATCGATCCCATATTTGATCCACCGCTGCCGTGGATCGTTCGACCTTTTCCTTATGGAAATCGAAGAGAGACATTTGCTCGGGATCATCCCGGGGGCGCAGTTTAGAGACCCCCACCCCCAGGAGCCTGGCCCTCTTTGTCAAGGCGTCGGTCTTATCCAATAGCTTTACGGCATTTTGATAGATTTCTATCCCTTGATCCGTCGGTGCAGGCAGAGTGAAACTCCGGGTGATTAAACTGAAATCCGGGTAACGAACCTTCAGCTGAACTGTATATCCTTTCAGTCCTTGCTTTCTAAGCTCCCATCCTACCTGCTCCGATTGATCCAAGAGGACTTTTTTCATCGTTTCTAGGTCCCGGAGGTCTGGGGTGAAGGTTTCTTCCTGGCTGATGGACTTGGCCTCGGATTCGGGGATAACCGGCCGGTCATCTTCCCCTCTGGCCAAGGCCACAAGCTCCAGGCCGAACTTTCCCAGTTTCCGTTCGATCAACTCTACAGGGTAAGCCGCCAGTTGCCCTACCCGCAAAATCCCCATACCTTTCAGAGTCTCTTCCGTGGACTTGCCGACCCCCCACACTTTGGAGATGGGCAGGTCGCGAAGAAATTCTTGCACTTCTTCCGGCTTGATTTCCACCAGGCCATCGGGTTTTTTAAGGTCGGAGGCGATTTTGGCGAGGAACTTATTGGGGGCAATTCCCGCTGAGGCCGTGAGCTCTGTTGTTTCCCATATTTTTCTTTTCATTTCCTTGGCGATTTCTAACGCCGGCCCGAAAAGTTTTTCGCTCCCCGTAACGTCCAGAAAGGATTCATCCAGAGAGAGGGGCTCGACGAGCGGGGTATATGCCCTCAGGATCTTGAAGATCTGCTCCGAAACTTCCTGGTAGCGGTTCATTCTGACGGGTAAGAATATTCCTAGGGGGCAGAGCCTTTTGGCCTGCGAGGTGGGCATCGCCGAATGTACACCATAGACGCGGGCTTCATAGGAGGCCGCCGAAACCACGCCTCTTTTTTCTGGGCCTCCGCCCACGATGACTGGTTTTCCCTTGAGGGAAGGGTTATCCCGCTGCTCCACCGAAGCATAGAAAGCATCCATGTCAATGTGAATGATCTTTCGCGGCAATTCTTTCTCCCCAATCACCGCAAAGTCCGCTGTGAAAGTGGAGGGAATAGAATCAAAAAGCAAATTTATTTTTGATCCCTTAGTTTTTTGAGGATGGCCTCGCGGAATTTTTTTCCCTGTTCGTTCTTAGGGTCCAATTGGAGGACGATCTCGAATTCTTCTAAGGCTTCTTTGTACCTCTGCAATTGATAATAGGCCAAGCCCAAGCTGGAATGAGCTTGCTGAAAGCGGGGGTTTGACCGCAAGGCTTTTTGGTATTGCTCAATGGCTTTGACGTATTCCTTGTTAAAATAAAGGGCATCCCCCAGGTTTTTCATCACCACAGGATTTTCGGGGTCGCGGGAGAAGGCCTGCTGGTACGCCTGGATGGCCTCGGAAAGCTTTCCTTTTTGACGGTACGCAATTCCCAATTCATTGAAAAAAAGGGCACTGTCGTTTTTCTTATCTTCTCTGTGAGGTTCGAGGAGGGATAGGGTCTGGTCATAAAGGCCGCGCTTATTCAGCAGAGTGGCCTCTTCAGCAAGGCGGTCGTAACGGGAAAGGCCCACCCCCTCCGCTTTCTGAGCGCCAACCTTACAGGGGAGGAGGGGGTAGGCGAGGACAAACGCCAAAAGGAAAATTGGCCAAATTTTAAAAAAATAGGGGAAGAACCTTTGTCCTTCCCCTAGAGAAATTCCTTTCATAGAAAGGGGAATCTACAACCTTAGGCCGTCGGTGGCATTGCCTTCATCCCTTCATCAATCGTGAATACGGCACCACACTTCGGGCATTTCACCTTGGTTTCCTTGCTCACCATTCCAGCGCAGCCTAAGGAAAATGCCGCCAGCACAACCAACGTTAAGACCATGCTAATCCACTTCTTCACTCCCCTTCACCTCCTTTCTCTTGGCAGATTTCTTTCCAACGTAACATAACGCACACGAGGAACCTTCCCTCCGTCAGAAAACCACTGCCGGAGGTGGGGAAAAAATTCCCTTCCTCTTTATTTATAGATAAAGCTAACAAAAGTCCTATTTTTAGTCAAGGGAAAAATTAAGCCCTAAAGATTTATTCCTTTCCTGAGAAACGATGACTGCGGCAAAATACCCGCCGAAAAGCTTGCCGGTCGTTGAATTTCATGGTATAAAATCGCATAGTCAAAAAGGTCGTCGGAGAG
>Ga0315277_10010777_pt1 | contig 11557 bp, 8 predicted proteins | sample YL17G05_15_MG_FD_203695 | JGI IMG/M metagenome (GOLD analysis project Ga0315277, IMG submission 203695) | Sediment microbial communities from Yellowstone Lake, YNP, Wyoming, USA - YL17G05_15 | ecosystem: Environmental > Aquatic > Freshwater > Lake > Sediment | place: USA: Wyoming | collected...
AACGAGTGATCGTGGAAGGCGTTCAAAAGGTGCGCAGCGGCGTCACTGTCAATCCCCGGCCGGCCGCCGCGCAAGCGGGTGCGAAGTAGCCAGCATGTCCAAGTTCTTCATCAACCGGCCGATTGTGGCGATGGTGATCGCCATTCTGACAGTCATCCTGGGCGTGATCGCCCTGGTTACGCTGCCGGTGGCTCAGTACCCGGACATCGTCCCGCCGGAAGTCACCATCAGTGCGATCTATCTGGGCGCGGATGCGCAAACCGTCGAGCAGTCCGTCGCGGCGCCCATCGAGCAGCAGATGAGCGGCGTGGACAACATGCAATACATGTTCTCCACCAACGCCAACAACGGCGGAATGAACATGCGCGTGACCTTCGATGTCAAGACGCAGCCCAACATCAACCTCATCCTGACCCAGATGCGCGAGGCGCTGGCGGCCACGCAATTGCCCGCCGACGTCAACAACTATGGCGTGATCGTGCGGAAGGCCATGAGCTCGCCTCTCCTGATGCTCTCGCTCTACTCACCCAAGGGCACCCGCGACCGTAACTTCCTGGCCAATTACGCTTACATCAACCTGGTCGATGAACTCGCCCGAGCTCCCGGCGTTGGCGATGTCTTGGTGTACGGCGGCCGTTATGCCATGCAGATCTGGGTGAAGCCCGACCGCTTGGCCAAGCTCCAGGTCACGGTACCGGAGCTCGTCCGCGCCGTTCGGGAGCAGAACACCGTCAATCCCGCCGGACAGATTGGCGGCGAGCCGGTCCCCGCCGGCCAGGAATTCACCTATGCGGTACGCGCCCAGGGGCGCCTGGTCACTCCGGAGGAGTTCGGTCAGATTGTGATCCGGGCGAACCGCGACGGCTCGGTCCTGCGCATCAAAGACGTTGCCCGCGTGGAACTGGGGGCCGAGAGCTACAACGTCAGGGGCCGCGTCAATGGCGAGCCGGCAGCCATAATCCCGGTCTTCCAACTGCCCGGGTCCAATGCTCTCGATGCCGCCCAGAACGTCAGGAACGCCATGGCGCGGCTCAAGCAGAGTTTCCCGGACGACGTCGACTACCTGGTTTCCCTCGATACCACGCTTCCCGTGAAGGAGGGCATCGCGGAGATCGTCTTGACGCTGCTGGAAGCGCTCCTGCTGGTGGCCCTGGTCACCTACCTCTTCCTGCAAGACTGGCGCGCAACTCTGATCCCGCTCCTGGCCGTGCCGGTGTCTCTGGTTGGTACCTTCGTGTTTTTCCCGCTGTTCGGATTTTCCATCAACACCCTTTCGCTGTTTGGGCTGGTGCTTGCGATCGGTCTGGTGGTGGACGACGCCATCGTGGTCGTCGAAGCCGTGCAGCGCCATATCGAAGAAGGGCTCTCCCCGAAAGACGCCTCTCTCAAGGCCATGCAGGAGGTCTCCGCCCCCGTCATCGGCATTGCCCTCATCCTCGCCGCCGTGTTTGTCCCCACGATTTTCGTTCCCGGCATCACCGGACGTCTCTACCAGCAGTTCGCAGTCACGGTTGCCACCTCAGTCCTCATTTCCGCTTTCAACGCGCTCACCCTCAGCCCCGCGCTCTCGGCCATGCTGCTGCGGCCGAAAAAACGTACCAGGGGACCGCTGGCGGCTTTCTTCCGCGTCTTCAACAGAACCTTCGAACGTGGAAGGAACACTTACGTCGCTACTTGCCGGTCGCTGATCCGCAAGTCCGCCCTGGCCCTGCTTCTGCTGGCCGGTTGCGCGTTCGTGTCGGGCTGGTTCGGCACCAGACTCCCCACCGGCTTCCTGCCGGAAGAAGACCTGGGCTATGTGCTGCTTACGGTCCAGCTCCCCAACGCCGCCTCATTGCAACGCACCGACGCGGTGCTGAGGAAGATCGAGGAGATCATACGGCCGATTCCCGCCGTCGAGACTTATGCCAGCGTGGTCGGGTTCAGCTTCCTGAGCGGGGTGCCAAACACCTACTCCGGCTCCTTCTTCATCAAGCTGAAGCCCTGGGGAGAACGCAAGTCCAAAGAGGACCAGGCGTCGGGAGTGGTTCGGTATTTGAACCGCCGGCTCAGCGCACTCCCCGAAGGCATTGCCTTCTCGATCACGCCGCCGGCCATCCCCGGTGTGGGCGCTTTTGGCGGGTTCACCTTCATTCTCGAAGACCGCTCCGGCAAAGACATCGCGTTCCTGGATTCCAATCTGCAACAGTTCATGCAGGCCGCGCGAAAGCGCCCGGAACTGACCAGCCTGACCACCACCTTCCTGCCCACCGTCCCCCAGGTGTTTGTCGAGGTCGACCGCGACAAGACCATTGCGCAAGGTGTCGCCTTGAGCGATCTCTATCAGACCTTGCAGGCCTTCATGGGCGGCTCCTTCGTCAACTACTTCAATCGCTTCGGCCGCCAATGGCGCGTTTACATCCAGGCGGAGGGCGAGCAGCGCACGCGCGCCGAAAACGTCAGCCAGTTCTACGTCCGCAACAACCGCGGCGATATGGTTCCGCTCTCCGCGCTGACCAGCCTCAAGCGAATCGTGGGCCCTGAGTTCACGCAGCGTTACAACCTCTACCGCTGCGCCCAGGTCTTCGGCAGCGCCGCGCCGGGCTACAGCTCCGGACAGGCCATCAAGGCGCTCGAAGAGACCTTTGCGCGGACCATGCCGCCCGAGATGGGTTTCGACTACGCGGGCATGTCCTTCCAGGAGAAGGTGGCCCAGAAGGGTTTGTCGCCTCTGGTGATCTTTGGCATGTCGCTGGTCTTTGTGTTCCTCATCCTCGCGGCGCTTTATGAGAGTTGGACGCTGCCGGTGAGCGTCCTGCTCGGAACACCGGTGGCGGTAGCCGGCGCGCTGTCCACGTTGTACATCCGGCAGATCACCAACGACGTCTATGCCCAGATCGGCCTGGTCATGCTCATCGGTCTGGCGGCCAAGAACGCCATCCTCATTGTCGAGTTCGCCAAGGTGCGCTATGTGGGCGGAATGCCGCTGGTCGATGCGGCTCTGGAGGCTGCCAGGCTGCGCCTGCGCCCGATTCTGATGACCTCCTTCGCTTTCATCCTGGGGTGTGTTCCGCTGTGGATGGCCAGCGGCGCCGGGGCCGTCGCGCGGCGCGTGGTGGGCAGTTGCGTGATCGGCGGCATGACCGCCGCGACCGGCATCGCCGTGCTTCTCATCCCGGTGACCTTCTACCTGATGGAGAGGCTCGGCGGCGCGCCTCACAAACCCGCGCCGGAGGGAGGAGGCCGCTAAGAGATGCGAAGAATCCGTCTGGGTGTGGTGCTGGCCTCGGTTTGCTTTCTCAGCGGGTGCCTGGTTGGACCCCGGTATCAGCGCCCGGTTGTGACGGCGCCTCCGGTCTTCCGGGGGCAGGAGGGCGAGGCGCAGAAGGCTTCCATCGCCGATTTGCCCTGGTGGGAGATCTTCCAGGACGAGGCGCTGCGCGGCCTCATCAAAACGGCCATCGCCAACAACAACGATTTGCGCATTGCCGCAGCGCGTGTTGAGCAGGCGCGCCAATTCGCCAGGCTGGCGCGCTCGGACTACTTCCCCGGAGTCGGGTACCAGGCCGGCCTCAGCGGCGGGAAGAATGAATCCCTTGGCAATCCCATCGGTGACAGCGGCAAGGTTCGGGGCACGATTGCTGTGGGCATCGGGGCCGTTTGGGAGGCGGACGTCTGGGGACGGATTCGCCGGTCGAACGAATATGCCCTGGCCCGGTACCTGGGGACCGAGCAAGGGCGCCGCGGCGTGCTGCTGTCGCTGGTGAGCGGCGTAGCCCAGGCCTACCTCGAACTGCTCGAGCTGGATCTGCGGCTGGAGATCGCTCACCGAAACGTAAACTCCTTCCAGGGGAGTCTGAAGATCTTCGAGGAGCGCTTGAATGCCGGCACCGCTTCCCGGCTCGAGACCGCCCGGGCGCAAGGCGCGCTCGCCGCCACGGCCGCGGCTATACCCGAGCTGGAGCGCCGCATCGCCCTCCAGGAGAACCAGATCCGGATCCTGCTTGGCTCGACGCCGGGGCCGATCCCCCGCAAGGGGACTCTGCTCCAGCAAACGCTCCCTCCCGAGGTTCCGGCTGGCTTGCCGTCCACCCTTCTGGAGCGGCGGCCGGACGTGCTCGAAGCTGAAGCGGCTGTCCGCGCCGCCAACGCTCAGATCGGAATCGCCGCGGCGGCCGTGTTTCCGAAGATCGGCCTGACCGCGCTGTTCGGCCGCGTCAGCAGCCCCTTGGCGGATTTCACGGCCGGGCGCCTGTCGGTGTGGAGCCTGGCTGCGGCCGCCGCGGGGCCGATCTGGGAGGGCGGCGGGATTCGCGCCCAAAAGCGCCAGGCGGTCGCTGTCTGGGAGCAAGCCCGCATCGGCTACGAGCAGACCGTGCTCGGCGCATTTCGGGACGTTTCCAACGCCCTCATCACCCGCGAGAAGCTGGAAGGGGTCCGGGCCCGTCAGATGGAAGCGGTCAAAGCATACCAGGCTGCCGTGGAAGTGTCTCTTCAACGTTACACCGCTGGCAAGTCGAGCTATTTCGAAGTCCTTGAGGCGCAACAACAACTGGTTCCCACCGAAAATGCCCTGGCGCAGACCGAACTGGACCGCCGCCTGGTAATCGTTCAGCTCTACCAGGCCCTCGGCGGTGGATGGAACTTGCGTAATGCCGAATGGAGCGGGCCACCTGCGGGGTTCCAGCCTTCGGCGCCTAACCCAAGTCCCTGAGCAACCGCCAGCCCGGTCACGCCTCACCCACATTTTCCTAACCACTTCCCAGTCAACCACTTACAACTGATTTCGCCTCCCAGGTCGCTCCCCTTCTGGTCTCCCCGGTCAAATCATGGTAGTTGAGGGGATCTCCAGCCGCCCCGCCCCCGGGCGGCTAATCGAGAAAACCGCCTGGGTCCAGGCGGCCGGATCCAAAAAAACCCTTTAGTTTCAACAAAACCGCTTGGAAAAACCGCCGGACCCAGGCGGTTTTCGGGAGGATCGGCATGCGGCAGGACACCGTTCCGCTGGGGGCCGACAGCGACCGCCAATGCCTGGACCTCGGAAACTGGCTCAGCAGAGGGCCAGCAAGGCGCCTATAAATCCCTCGGCCTCAGCCGCTCCCACGCCGATCAACTCATTCGGCGACTCGACCAGTTCGGCGCTGCCTGCTTCCACCTCGCCGAATTCATGCGGATCTCCCCGGACTCCTTCCGCCGCATCGCCCCAGCCATCCAGGAAGACTTCATCGAAATCGCCGGCGAGTTCGTCCCCATCACCCCCGAAAATGCCCTCAAGATCAAACAGGCCGTCCTGGCCTGGCAGAAGGACAGCCGGCGCGCCCTCGCCCGCAGCCCGACCCCCTGGTCGGGCTTGGCCTGGTTCCGAACCTAAGCCGGACGGGGGCCTCCGGCGCGGTCCAGGGGGACCGCCCCATACGCGTCAACTTAAGCCCGGTTGACGGGCGGAAGGTCCGCAACGCGCCTGCGACGAGCTGTTCGCGCCAGAAATTCTCGCTCAGGGAACACAACGGGACTTTTTGACCGCCGCGCCAGAGTCGGCGGATAGTTTCCGGATGGCCGTAACACGTCCGCGACGGGTCACAGTCAGCAAAGGCGTTTGGGAAATGTCCTTCTACTTGTTGAGATGCAGGTCTGCGAGTCTCTAATGGAACTCCTGAGCGTCGCTCACTCCGCGCGCACATCGACCAAGCGGCAGACGATATTCATGCCGCTCTCGCAGAGTTTCTTTGCGATCGGGTGGGAGATCACCAGAACCGAGAAGTGGATCTGGCCGGGCTTGAGCGCCAACCGCGACGGCAAGGCGGTGCTCTGGGCGCAGATCAACCAGGAACGCGTCGGCCTAATGCTGGTGAAGCTCCGATAATCCGGTGACGGCTCCTGCACTTCGCGGCCTAGGCTATCTCTGGGGCAGATTCAACCGGCGCACGAGGGCTTGAAAGCGGGGCTCGGTTCGCACGCTGTCCCAACCGGGATCCACGGCTGCATAGACAGATACGGATTCGTGTTCGTCGAAACATCTTTCCAGCCAGTCCAGGGCCCGGTCTTTTTGGCCAGCTTCCAAATAGAACGGAGCGATCTCCCCTGGTGGGACATAGGCCTGCTTGGATTGCATCTCCGCCTGCTGGGCTGCCAGGCGGTTGGCCTCCCGGTAGCCTCCTTGCGCATACCCGCGCTCCAGCGCATCAAGGATCTCCTTATCGCGCCCAAACAAAACCCTCTCCTCCGCGAAAGCCTGCGGATACATTTGCTTTCGAGCGAGGTATGGAAAGAGGTTGTTATGCACCATTGAGTTGTTGGGGTCCATCCGGAGGACCTTCTGCATCTGCGCAATCCCGTCGTCGATTCTGCTTCGCAGAAACAATTCGAAGCCATAGAGGGCCTGAAACATCAGATTGTTGGGATCCAGTTCCAAGCTTCGCTGGGACTGCCGCTCCGATTCGTCCCCACGCCCCAAGATCGCCAGCAAGTCCGCATACCCCACGCGTATCTGCGCATCGTTCGGGTTCAGCTCGATGGCGCGGCGGTATTCGGCATCGGCGGCGGACCAGTCCCAGTAGTACACGAAGTGGACACCAGCCAGGTTGCTATGAGCTTGAGCGAGCGTCTGATCCAACTCGAGTGCTTTCAACGCGGCTGCTTTCGCCTTGGGCCATCCCTCGCGTGCTCGTACCACTCCCAGTTGCGCGCGGAGTATCCACCCCCAGGAGATGCCGGCGTAAGCCCAGGCATAGCGAGGGTCTTTTTCCAGCGCCAGTTGGAAGTACTTCATCGCGGTGTCGAGATCCTCGGGCGTCCACTTGTAGGAATAAACGAGACCCTTTAAGTGGGCGTCATACGCCTCGGGGTTCACCGCGCGCCTGCCCGCCAGGCGCGTTTGTTCTTCGGGCGTGACCGCGATCTGGATCTGCCGGGCGATGGCCTGCGCCACCTCGCCCTGCAAGCGGAACACGTCCTGCATATCGCGCTCGTAGCTCTCCGCCCACAGATTCGTGTCCGTGGCCGCCTGGATCAGTTGCGCCGTGATGCGCACGCGCCCGCCAGATCGCGCCACCGATCCCTCGATCACCCCGTCCACGCCCAGTTCGCGCGCGATCTCCCACAGGGCTTTCTTCGCCCCCTTGTACTGCATCGCCGAGGTCCGCGAGATCACTTTCAAGGCGCGAATCTTGGAGAGGTCCGTGATCAGCGCGTCGGTCATCCCGTCGGAAAAGTACTCCTGTCCGGGGTCTCCCGAAAGATTCGCGAGCGGAAGCACCGCAAGCGATCGGATCGGCGGGGGAGCGGCGGTCCTCAGCAGCCGCGTCCGCCATCCGCCTACATTCGAGGCCAGAACCGCCGCGATCAAGACCGCCGCCGCGACTCCGGACAGGGCCCACCACTGCCGGCGCGTGAGTCCCCAGCCGCGCGCCAGGGCGTCCTCGAGCACCTTCCGGGCCTCCCCAAGGTCGCGCAGCCGTTTGCTCCCGTCTTTCTCGAGGCACCGCCGCAGTAACTCGCGGACCTTCGCCGGTGTCGAGGGCGGCAACATCCTCCAATCCGGTTCCCGCTCCAGGACCTTGGCCAGGGTGTCGCTGAGCGTTTCCCCTGGAAACGCCCGCTGCCCCGCCAGCAGCTCGAACAGCAAGCAGCCGAACGACCATACATCCGTCTGCCGCTCCAGCGGCTTGCCCCGCACCTGCTCCGGGCTCATGTAAGCCGGCGTGCCCAGGATCTGCCCTTCGCGCGTCGGCGCCGCGGTGACCGTCGGCAGTTCCGACAGGTCCCCGCCCGCGCCCCCCACTGCGAACGCTTTCGCCAGCCCGAAGTCTAAGACCTTGACCCGCCCTTCCGGCGTCACCTTGATGTTGGCCGGCTTGATGTCGCGGTGCGTGATGCCTTTCTGGTGGGCTGCTTCCAGCGCCTCCGCGACCTGGCTGCAAATCCGCAGCGCCTCCTCTACGGGCACGGGGCCGCGGGCGATCCGGTCGGCCAGCGTTTCTCCCTCCACCAGCTCCAGCACCAGATAGTGAGTGCCCTTGTCATCCTCCAGGCTATGAATGGCCGCAATGTTGGGGTGGTTGAGCGAGGCCAGCACCCGCGCCTCGCGGCGAAAACGGCTGAGCCGTTCGGGATCCGCCGCAAATGCCGCCGGGAGCGTCTTGATTGCCACATCGCGTCCCAGCTTCCTGTCGCGCGCGCGGTAAACCTCCCCCATGCCACCCGCGCCGAGCTTGTCGACAATCTCGTAGTGCAGCAACCGTTGACCGATCATCAGGGCCACCCGGAGCTTCAACTCTAATTCTTGTTTACGTCTGGACTGAGTGTACTCCGGGTGTCGAGCCGGGGCAACCGCTCATCGCCTGCAGGGGAGTGCAACAAGTCGGTCCTGCCCGGCCCTCGTTTGCGCCAACTGCCCGGATTGAGCCTGAACAGTCGGCATCGCGTCCTGTGGCGCTGCGGGCGACGCGCCGTCCACCTGGCTGCGTAGCGCCATGCGCGTACTACCGGGCCGGCTTGCGCTTTACCGGCCGGTTGGTCGCCAACCCTCCCATAATCCGGTAATGGAAGAGTGCGCCGTCCAGGGTCCTGAGCGAACCATGCAGGCTTGGTTGAACATGAACATTAAGGTCGCAGAGCGCAACCTGTTCACTCGGATCAGCTTGTGGATGGCGTTCGACATCTGATCGGGTCGTCACCGCAGGATTTGTGGGTCAGAGGGAGAAGCCGGTCAGAACTTCGACTCATCCTGCGATTGGAAAGGAGTTGGGGCCAGCATGCCGATCAGCACAGGCGGCAGGTCTAACCGGTCATCCTCAATGCCATTCGACGACAGCCTTCACCACGCCGGCCTGGCGATGAAGCCACAGGGGAAACCGTTCGCCCATTGCGTCCGGGCCGACGCAGTCGGTCGGCCACGCTGCGACATCGATTCGGCCTCCCTCCATGTGGTCGAGCACCCGACGATGCTCGGCGGAGGTGCTGTTGCGGCTCGCCAGGATGGTCGCCTCCCGCCGGTGGAGGTCCGGATCGAATAAGGAAACGGTGTCATTGATCAGCCCAACGAAAACCAGTGTGCAGCCCTGCTGGACCAGTTGAATCGCGGACTCCATCGAGCCTTTGTCACCGGTGCAGTCGAACACCAGCATCGACGGCTCTTCCTGCCGCGCTTCCGCGTGCGACGGATAGTAGCGCTTCAGGCCATAATGCCTGGACGCGAATTCGAGCCGCTCCGGCATCTTCTCCACGACCCCGATGTCGGCGCCGGCCAACCGCAAGAACTCAATCACCGACAGGCCGATGGGTCCGGCGCCCACGACGATCGCCCGGTCGCCCGGTTGTGCCGCGGCGCGCCCTACGGCGTGGATGCCGACGGCCAGCGTCTCTACCAGTGGAATCTGTGCCGGAGGCAACCTTTTGCACTTGTACATCTGTTTCGCTGGCAGAAGAATTCGGTCGCGCATGCCGCCGTCGGTGTGGACGCCGATCACGCGCATCTTTGCGCAGCAGTTCGTCCGTCCCCGCGAGCAGGCGGCGCACTCCCCACAGGTCAAGTACGGGTTCACGGCGCATCGATCGCCGGTCTTGAACTCGCTGACGCCATCGCCGGTTTCGATGACCTCGACCGCAAGCTCGTGCCCGAGGATCCGCGGATAAGTGAAAAACGGCTGCGTGCCTTCGAATGCGTGGAGATCGGTGCCGCAGATGCCCACCGCCAGGACCCGTACGAGCACTTCATCTGGTCCGGGAGAGCCAGGCGCCGTGGTATCAGTGAGCGTGAATCGACCAGGCTGTTCCAGTATCAATGTCTTCATGCGATCTAAGCATAACTGTTTCAGGCCGCGGCGAGTACGATACTGAGTTCGTAGCCGGTTTTTCCGTCCTCCTGAGATGGTCTTCGGGACTACCCCTCGAGATGGACCGTGCACTCGCGCGTTTCAGCGCTGCCAGGGAAAGTCACCCCCGCAATGGTCAGCCATACTTCCACCGCATTTCCGATTGCCTCTGGACGAGTAGTCGCCCACTCTTCCACAACCGGGGCTCGGCTCCTGTTGGGGGCCCGCCCAGCCCGTTGTGGAAGAGTGCCCCGTCATCCATGCACAACGCGCCAAGCGGAGGAAAACCACATCTCCGGGATGGCGACAGACCAGCCAAGTGGACGCCACACGGCGCGACGACGGGCATGGCGACAGGCTAGAACCTGTCTCATAAACCCGAAATCGGGTTTGTGAGGGAATAATTGAGGTCCGTCGTACTCGACGACATGGACCTCACTGACACGCAATGGCCCCCGGGCCAGCGTGTTTCCGGGATGTCTGCTGTCACGATGCACGTCATCGGCCCACGCCCCGAATCAGGTGTAGGCGGTCTGGGTCTAGGGCTTCGGTGTCCCGCCGAGTCCGCGAAGTGGCGTTCCCTACAATATCCGCACCCCCTAATTCGTCTATAACCGTAGGTGAAGGACGCCCCGAGCCTGGAGCGGATGGCACTCGAACAGGACCAGCGGATCTCCGAAGTGGTCAAGCGGGAGCAGTCCCGGCTGCGCAACTTCATTCGACGGCGCGTGCCCGACCCGCGCGACGCCGAGGACATTCTGCAGGACGTCTTCTACAAGCTGGTGGAAGCGAACCGCCTGCTTATGCCGATCGAGCACGTCACCGGCTGGCTGTTTCGCGTGGCGCGCAATCGCATCACCGATCTCTTCCGCATGAAGAAGCCGGAGAGCTTCAGCAATGCCGCCGTCGGGGACGAGGACGGCGAACTGCTGCAGTTGGAAGACCTGCTGCCTTCGCCCGATGCCGGACCGGAGGCGCTTTACGCCCGCAACGTGCTTCTCGACGAACTCGAGTTGGCGATCGACGAACTGCCGGAGGAGCAGCGCGAGGTGTTTGTTGCGCACGAGTTGGAAGGGTGCAGCTTCAAGGAAATGGCCGCCGAGACCGGCGTGAGCGTGAATACGCTGCTCTCGCGCAAACGCTATGCGGTGCTGCATCTGCGCGAGCGATTGCAAAGCATTTACAACGAATTTACCAAAGCGTGAGGGACTGGACATGAGACCGAGATTGAAGAGATTGATTTTCATCGCTCCGCTGGCGATTCTGGGGATGCTGCTGTTTATCGCCATCGGCGGCGAAGTAGTGATGCACCTGTGGAATTGGCTGCTGCCGCCGCTCTTCGGCTGGCGCCAGATCACCTTCTGGCAAGCGGTTGGGATGCTGGCGCTGTGTCGGATCCTCTTCGGCGGATTTGGAGGCCGCGGTTCCTATCGCTCCAGCTACCGCCGTCGCATGGCCGAGCGCTGGGAGCACATGACCCCTGAGGAGCGGGAACGATTTCGGCAAAGCTGGCGCGGACGTTGCGGCTTCGGCCCCTCCACCAGCGAGAGCAAGGAGCAATGAAGCCATGTCCACAGCGCCCGAAGCAATGCCGATCTATCCCGGCGTGATCGGCAAAGTCGCTCAGGGAGGCCATGCACCCTGATCCAATCGCTCACTAGCGAGGTAAAATGGTATGCGCACAACTGCACCAACCGACCGGTTGGACAGGCCGGAAATGACACGCCGCACGATAGAGCCGGCACAACGCAAAGCCGCAAGAGTCG
>Ga0315277_10010778_pt1 | contig 11557 bp, 8 predicted proteins | sample YL17G05_15_MG_FD_203695 | JGI IMG/M metagenome (GOLD analysis project Ga0315277, IMG submission 203695) | Sediment microbial communities from Yellowstone Lake, YNP, Wyoming, USA - YL17G05_15 | ecosystem: Environmental > Aquatic > Freshwater > Lake > Sediment | place: USA: Wyoming | collected...
GAAGGGGCGTTAGACGATATGGAGATACATGTGGAGGTCAGTGAAAAAGTTTTTTCTGATGAGGTGAGAAAACTGGAAAAGCTGGAAAAGAAGATACAGGAAGAGATTCAAGGCGTCCTGGGTCTGAGCGCCCGCATCAAGCTGGTTGAGCCCAGGAGCATTGAGCGCAGCATGGGCAAGGCTAAAAGGGTGATTGATGAACGTAAAATCTGATAAAAGGGAGGAAAAGGGAAAATGAAAGTTCAGCAGATTTCCATCTTTCTTGAGAATAAATCGGGTCGTCTTGCGGAGATTGCCAATATCCTCGCCAACGCCGTGGTCAATATCCGCGCCGCCTCTCTTGCGGACACAAGCGATTTCGGCGTGGTGCGCCTTATCGTTGATGATGTGGACAAAGCTGTTGCAGCCCTTCATGATGAGGGCATCACAGCGGTCAAGACCGATGTCATCGTTGTGGAGACCTCCGACCGTCCGGGTGGGCTTGCAAAAGTCCTCAATGTCATCAGTCACAAGAACCTGAATGTGGAATATCTTTATTCTGTCGGCACACGGGGCGACAAGGCATATATCGTCCTCCGCTTTGATGAACCCGACAGGGCGATTCAGGAGATGCGGGCATCTGACATAAAAATCATCAGCCGTGACGAGTTGAAGTCGCAGGATCTTGCATGAGACCCGTTGTCATGAGATGAGCCAATGCGAAGGAGAGGATGAGCGATGGCTGTCGCCGGCAGGCGGGGTGAGGGTGTTCGTTCGGATTGCTGGATGTCCCTTGAACTACAGGATTCCGGCGGTCTGGACATCTTTCTGAAAAGCAAGGTCGCCTCCATGTATGGAGAGGCAATAATGCGTCTCTGTCGGGAGGGGCTTTCCTTTTTCGGCATTGAGCATGCCCGCCTCGAGATTGATGATTCCGGCGCGCTCCCTTTCACACTCTCCGCCCGGCTGGAGACTTCTGTCAGGCGGACAAAAGCCGGTGTCACAAAAGAGCTCCTGCCGGAAATGTGTCAGGAGTCCCTGTATCAGAGCCCCCGCGAGAGATTCCGCCGTTCCCGCCTTTATCTCCCCGGCAATGAACCCAAATTCATGGTCAATGCGGGGCTTCACAAGCCGGATGGCATCATACTTGACCTTGAGGATTCCGTTGCGCCGTTGGAAAAGGACGCCGCGAGGTTTCTTGTGCGGAATGCCTTGCGCCATGTGGATTTTTACGGGGCGGAGCGCATGGTGCGCATCAATCAACTCCCCGCAGGACTTGAGGACCTCAAATTCGTCATCCCGCATAATGTCCACGTAATTCTGATACCCAAGTGTGAAAGCGCAGAGCAGGTGCGGGAGGTGGATGCCACCGTATCGAGCCTTGTCGCCGGCGCGGGTGTGGCTGTTCATGTGTATCTCATGCCCATTATAGAGAGCGCAATGGGGGCGCTCAGGGCGTATGAAATTGCGTCAGCAAGTCCCCGCAATGTCGCCCTCACGATTGGACTTGAGGACTACACGGCGGATATTGGTGCGGCTCGCACCGTGGAAGGGCGGGAGAGTTTCTGGGCGAGGTGTCAGGTGGTGAATGCGGCGCGGGCGGCGGGGATTCAGCCCATCGATTCTGTCTTTTCAGATGTGGCGGATGAGGCAGGACTGATGCAGGGCGTCCTTGAGGCAAAGTCGCTCGGCTTTGAGGGCAAGGGATGCATCCATCCCCGCCAGATTGCCGTGATTCACAAGGGATTCGCCCCGACGGATGCTGAGATAGAAAAGGCAAAAAAGATTATTACCGCATTTGAAGAGGCAAAGACGAGGGGTTCCGCCGTAACAGTCGTTGGCAGTAAGATGATAGACCCGCCGGTTGTCAAACGCGCACAGCGCATCCTCCAGCTCGCCATGGCGGATAAGGTATAATAACCAATATCATTAATAAGAATATCTCACGAAGAGAGCGCAGAGTTCGCAGAGATGAACGATATGCATTTTCTCAGGCTCTCTGAAGGAGATAGAACTTCATCATGGGAAAATCAGGCAGTGATTTTCTATTCACTGACAAACAGCGGCAGGGTGGCGTAAAAGGCGCAGGCGGTGCGCAAATCTTCAATCGGGCATTTATCCTGATTTGTATGGGCGAAGCGTTCCTCGCCGGGACCGAAGCCGATGGTGGGAATGCCAAGCCGTCCCATGCTGGAAACTCCGTTGGTGCTGAAGGTCCATTTGCCAATCTTCGGCTCGCAACCGAATAGTGCGAGATATGCCCCCCTTGCATCCTGAACCAGCCGATGTTCCTCGGGCAGAACCCATGTGGGAAAATATTTCTCCACATCAAGCGTCTTGCCGGTATAGGAAGGCTCGGCGAATCTGAGGACTTTTACACCGGCATCACTTGCGGATGGGAGTTCCCTTATCTGCCGGAGCGCCAATTCCCGGTCCTCGCCCGTAGTCAACCTCCGGTCCAGATAGATGCGGCAGGCATAAGGTATGCAGTTGATGGAGTCCGTGTCGCACTCAACTTTTGTCACGGCAATGGTTCCCTTTCCGAGGAAGGGGTCATCCTTCAGGTTGGCATTCAGCGCCTCAACCTCCTTGATGATGGGCGCCATTTTGCAGATGGCGTTATCGCCGCGTTCCGGCGCGGAGGCATGGGATGAAATGCCCGCTGTGGAAACCATAATTTCCATGCGACCCCTGTGACCCCTGTAAATGGCGCATCCGGTGCATTCCCCGAGAACCACGGCATCCACCTTTTCCTTTATGGAGTGCTGAATGGCGTGACCGAGGGCAAGCCCGTCGCATGCCTCCTCCTGAACACTCCCGACAACATAAACGGTGCAGGGGAAATTCCCGCCGACCAGTTCTTTCAAGACCTTCAGTCCGTAAATTTGCACAACCGGCGCCGCCTTGTTATCCGATGCCCCGCGTCCACAGACATAACCATCCTCCACCTTTCCCTTGAACGGGTCAAATGACCAGGCAGAGAGGTCTGCAACGCCAACAGTGTCAATGTGGCCATCAAAGACGAGCCGTGGCGAGCTTTTTCCAATGCGCCCGATGACCGAACCATAATCGTCAATAAATGCCTCATCAAAACCAATCCTGTCCATCTCCTCCCTGATGCGGAGTGCGACATCCCTCTCCTGCCCGCTTGGAGATGGCAGGGCAATCAGGTCGCGCAGGAAGGCCACCATCGCCTCGGTGTTTTCTTCCACTTTTTTCTTTACAAAAGACATATCAAAAGGAATGTTTTGCGTGTGCATTTCACATCCTTAACATAATTCAACAAAATACTATGGTTTAATACATTTTGATCATTCAAGTGTTTTTCCAAGCCAGGTTTCTCCATGAGAAAGATATATAGCGAAAAGGTATGGAGTCTGCTCTCCAAAGAGGACTATTTTATACTGTTTGTTGTATTTTTCTCGCTCAAGCCAGATGGGACGTTTCCATTATCCAAGGGGTTGTCGCCTTGGTGCTATGCCATCCATAATATTATTTTTGTCATCGCGTGCCTTGCTCTTATTATTGCCGGGTTGCGGGCGAAGAGTAAAACAATGAGTGTGGTGCGGTTGACCTTTTATTATCTGGCGCTGTTCATGTTTTGTCTGTCCGTGAATTTGCTTAATGCCCTGAAGTTCGGCAGTTTCGGATATCGGACATCCTGGTTCGGGATGATTATTTTGGGGGTATTATCTCTGCCAGTATTGGCATCACTGAAGATGCGCCGATTTTGGCTCTGCATCCTTTTTCTCCTTCTTCTCCGCGCCGGTCTGGATATGTATGCCATTTTCAGGTTTCCGCTTTCCCCTGAACGCTCCGACATGCTTTTTGCAGTCAGGGAGGCGGGTCTCAGATGGTTGAGGACGGGCGTTTCCCCATACGCCCCCATTCCATATAAAGGGGCAAATCTCCTCATGCCCTATCTTCCATTGAACTTTCTTTTTTATCTGCCAGTGAATCTATGGGGTTGGGATCCGCGCATTGCAAATGGCCTGGCGCATTTTCTGGCATTTTTTCTGTTTTATAGCCTATGCCGGCGTCAGGGGTATTCCCCCCAGCAGATTTTTCCATATCTTGTGGGTCTTGTTTTGATGCCTTACTGGATTTATCGGCATGATCTATATTTCTCTCTGATATTTGTTTTATTGATAATATTTATTGCTGCCGCTCAAGATAAAAAATTTCTGTGGGCTTATGGTTGCTTGCTTTTATTGATTCTCTATCGCCAGACACTTCTAAGTGTGGTTCCGTTCTTTTTGATGTATCATTTCTTTTCAACCTCGGATAAGAAGACCTTTTTTTGTGAGGCGGGGACTTTTATTACTCTGTTTATAGGGCTTTTCATGATATCTGCTTGGTATTTTCCCGGTATGATTCACACGACCATATCGTTTCATTGGGAGGGAACGGTTCCTTATGCGCTATCATTTATGGGATGTTTTGGATCGTTTTTGCCCCATGGACCAATTCTCTCCCGGGTGTTGCAAATTTTCTCCTTTATAGTCCTCCTGATTTTTTGGGGTATAAAATTTCGCCAGTGCTCCTCCCATAAGTTATTATTGGCGTCCGCGACCAGCGCCCTTTCAACATTTGCATTTTTCGCCCCCAAGGCATCGAATTATTTCTATCTGGAGGCGATTGTTATCCTGGCGTTTTTATTCCTTGCAGATTCTTCTCTGGGGCCAAGAGAGATTGACCAAAAATATGGGACGACCTTTTAATAACAGGGCGTTACTTCCTTGGATTATGGGGAGTGTATATTTTTTAGTTTTATCCTTTTGCGCCGTGCTTCGCGTGGCGAGCGGGGGGGTGGGCGTTTCCGATCTGGCGATCTTCCATTCGGCCTTCCTGATGACGTTCAAGGAACGGTTTTATTTTACCTATTTGCATCCTGAGGGGTGTCTTTTCTTCCAGCATTTTGATCCGATTATTATGTTCATTCTTCCCTTTTATGCCGTACTGGGAAAGTATGCGTGGCCAGTCCTGCCCATCTCCCAGGCGTTTGCCTTTGGACTTGCCTTCCCCGCCCTCCACAAAATCACCCGCATAGATGGAGTGAAGTCGGTATGGGCATATTTCCTTCTCGCCCTCATGTTCTTCAGTCCTGTGATTCACAATATCCTCATGTATGATTTTCATCCTTTTGTCTTCAGTTTTCCTCTGCTTCTCTGGGGATGGGTGTTTCTTACAGAAGGGAGGAATGTGAAGGGACATGCTTGCTGGGGACTTGCGCTTATGTGCAAGGAGAATGTCTCGCTCACTGTGGCTGCCCTTGGACTTTCCTTGTTTCTGGGAAAGCGACGAAAAGTGGGGCTTATCTGGACGGGGGCAGGACTTGCCTATTTCGTGATTGTCATGGGTGTGCTCCTCCCGTCTTTTCGTGAAATAGGCAGAGGCAACGTTTATCTCTCACGCTATACCTGGCTTGGTGGCACAACGGCTGAGATGGCACGAACCATACTTCTCCATCCCTATCATGTATTGAAGGTATTAACTTCAGACACAAGCCGGTTGGCATTTATAGAAAATCTGCTCCTGCCTCTGGGACTTTTGCCATTGTTTGCGCCTCGCCGTTTACTCGCCGTGCTTCCGGAGATTACTATCTTATTACTATCATCGTTTTCCGCCATGCATGAAATCAAATTCCACTATCCTGCTGCACTTATGGCAGTCCTTTTCATTGCGGCATCAGGAGGTCTTTCCTCTCTGATAGCCAAAAAGGCGAAAAAAGATAATGAAGCAAATCTGTGTCCTCCCAGACAGTATTGGCGCAAGAGGTTAGCACTACTTTTATGCCTTCTGGCAGCGGTATTCACCTTCCGGACACTTTATCGAGAGGATAGGGCATGGCCTCTCCGTCAGAATCGGCGGGAGGGTTATTACCGCAAGGAAACGCGCAGTGTTTCTATCGATAAGATGGGGCAATTGATACCCAGCGATTCCACCCTCTCACTTCCTCTGAACCTTTTAAATCCCACATTTCCCTTTGTGGAGCGTCCCTTGATTGCCTTCTTGCCAGACCGTGCCCGGGTTGCGGACTATGTCATATTTGATTTAAAAACCCGCTATTTTGGTGGGCACAAGGAGGAGGGACTTGATGACCTTTTAGCCACCATGAAGTCAGATAAGGTGCATGAAATAGTTTTTAAGGAGGAAGGGTTCATTGTCCTTCACAGAAAGGGTATCAGTCAGATAAACATGGGTGAGAAGCGCCGTGCCTGGAGGGAATATTCACCCGGTCTGTGAAATTATCCACCCGCATAATTGGTATGAGAACTTAATATAATTTTCGTTGATTTCTTATCTTGCGGTTCTGTATAAGAAGGTATCAAAATAATTGAGAACTCGCTTTGGGGGTTAATAACCGCCAATGGTACTTTTATATTCCACTCTCAAAGGTGCAGGATACAATGCCACCCCAACGGGGACAATCTCTCTACAGCATGACAAGATTTCCCCGGATATCTTCGGGGAGCTGTATCTTACAGCTATTTCTGCCGGGAAGCCGGAGGAGTTAGTGCCGGTCAGGGTGCGGCTTATTCGCCGAGAGGTGAATGACAACTATTTCATTGCCGAATCCCCCCTGCTGTCAGTTGATGGGCGGATTGTAACCATTTTCAATTCCGACTATCTCCATTTGCAGATTCGCCTCAAAATACTCAATCGGGGAGCGGAAGGCGCTTACAGTCTTGCGGTGCGTTTCCGTGCCCCGGCAAAGGGCGAACCACGTTTCATGATTCCGGGAATCTTCTATAAACATAACCGCTCGGCGGGATGCATCGGGAGATATCCCGCCTTTTCCCTGAATCCAAAAGGGGCAAGTGACCCCTATATTTCCAACTACTGGGCATTCCGTTCCGACCGTTCCTCCGCTCCCGCCGTTTTTGCATGGCAGGATGATTATCATTTTGCGCTTGCCACCCCTGCCTCCTTTGCCAAAGGGATGAGCGGTCTTTTCTTCAGCGCCGATGGCGAGATGATTGAGATTGGCTTGAATTATCCTTATAGCGAGGAACCGCTCAAATATTCTCCGTGCTCTGGAACGGACGTCACACCTGAGCACACATTTTTCCACCTGAAAAGGAGCGAGGAATTTTCCGTCACGTTTGACTTTGCCATTGGAAAGCGAGACCTCCATTTCTATGCGCCCTTTTTGAGGTTCCTCTATGAGCGCGAGCGAAAAGATATGACCACGCACCCATGGGTCAGTGCGGATGTCGCTCGCTTCCTCCTCTCCGATGGTTTATATCGCTGGCATTATGATGACGAGGAGGGAACTCTCTGGGAAACCGCCGCCTTTGACAGATATTTCGGCAAGAAGGACGGATATTTTGACCGTCTATGCATGCATGTTTCCTGGTTGAGCGGGGTGCCGACTGCCATGGCACTCCTCTGGCAGGGACGTCTGAGCAAAAATGACAACTATATCTGTGCCGCTATTCGCGTGCTGGATAAAATTGCCTCCGGCATCGCACCGGCGGGGACATTTTATCCCTGCTGGGTTTCCGGCAGGGGGTGGGCATGTGGCTGGGACCCCACCGAAAACCAGATACAGGCTCGGACGGTTGCCGAAGCGACCTTTTTCCTTCTCCGCGCCATCCGCCTCGAATGCAAATATGGTCAAACGCATCCCAACTGGGTTGAGGCGCTGAAAAAGAGCCTTGAATTTGCCGTCAGGATTCAGCGCGAGGACGGGAGTTTTGGCTCCTATTACGACGTCTTCAAGGGAGAAGTGACCGATTGGGACGGTGCGGGTGGTCTCTTATGGATAGCCCCACTCATTGGCGCCTATGTCTTTTTTGGTGACGTGCGCTATCGTCAGGCGGCTCTCAAAGCCGGCGCTTATTACGCCCGCTTCATTGAGGATGAATTCATCTATGGCGCACCGGAGGATGCCCATCTCACACCCACATCCGAGGATGGCTATAACGCCCTCATCAGCTATTTGCTCCTTGGCGAGATTGCGCGCGATGAGCGGTGGATTCATCTGGCGCGCAAGGCCGCCGACTGGCTCCTCACATTCCGCTTCAGTTACAACCTGCGCCTGCCGCAGAATACAATCCTTTCAACCTATGATTTTCACACTTTTGGCGGGGATGTCTCTTCTCCACTGAACCAGCATCTACATTTTTATGGTCTGGTCTGCCATCCTGAACTCATGCGGCTCGGGAAACACCTTGAGGACAATTACTATATTGAACGGGCGCGGGAACATCTGGAATTTTGTCATCAATTCATTGCGCGGGCGGATGGGGATTTCGGCGCACGGGTGGGGATGGTGCCGGAGCAGTTCTACTATACAGAATGGCGCCAGCCTGCGGGACATGTAATGCCGCTTTCCCATGCCTGGTGCGCGGGGCTTATCCTGTATGCCGACCTCTGGGAAAAGGAAACGCTGGGCGAGAGCACACTTCGTCTTGAAGAGAAGACCCATTCTATGCTTGCGGATATAATCACTCCAAAGCCCCTCACTCCCACCCCTGCGGAGGAGATTCCCCCCTCGGAAAGGGACACAATTTACGACCTCTGATAAAAGGTAGCATGATTAAAGAATCCCCAAGGCAGGTCATCATTGACACTGTCAGCTTTCAGCGTCCGGCGCGACTGGCAAGGGATTTGTGGGTTCTTCCAGCCGCGGGTAAGAAGTTTGAAAAGGAACTCAACGCCCTACAGAAAAAATATCCCTCCGATTTCGCCCCTGACGGATTTGAAGACCCCGCAGGGGGCTTACGTCTTTATGAGCCCGGGACATTCATCGACCCCTGGGGATGTGGATGGGAAAATCACACATGGGGACTTCTGGGGCAGGTAAGGCATTTCCCACTGAATGACTGGAATAACCTGAAACACTACCATGCCCCCCTTCATCTTATCGGCAGGGGATTTGAGCGTGTCCGTGAAACCCTTGCCGCTTCAAGCGATAAATTCCACTTAGGAGTCATACCGTCCCTCTTTCACCGCATGTGCTGGCTCCGCGAACCCTCGCTCATCTTCATGGACTTTTATACCAATCCGGAGGAGCTCAAGACCCTCCGCGACATTGTCCATGATTATAATATGCGCCATCTGAAGGAACTCTTGAAATACAGACATGAGTGCATCTTCATCGGGGACGATTGGGGCGCACAATCCCAGCTCTTCATCCGTCCGGAGATGTGGCGGGAGTATTTCAAACCATGCTATGCGGAATATTTCAGTCTGGCGCGGGATGCGGGAAAACTCATCTTCTTCCACAGTGACGGTTACATAATAGACATCGTTGAAGACCTGCTCGAAATCGGCGTTCAGGCGCTCAACTGCCAGGTTGCCTGCATGGGCGTTGAGGAACTGGGTCGGCGGTTCGCCGGACGCCTCTGCTTCTGGGGAGAGCTGGACAGGCAGCGCCTTCTGCCGAGAGGGATGCCTGAGGAGATTATTGCCGCCGCAAGGAAAAATCTGAAAAATCTCTCCACACCGGAGGGGGGTTATATCATGCAGGCAGAGGTCAATGCCGATGTGCCTCTGGAAAACCTCGTGGCTGTCTTTCAAACTTACGAACTCACCCTGTAAAGCAACACGACGGAAATAATAACAGTTTGCCGATTCCGAGTGTATATTAGCATCTCCATAAATCGTGAGGGGACCTTCACGCCGGTGTGTAAAAAAATCTTGCAATCCTGCTGGCTCTGCTGATTTGGTTTTTAATTTAGTTGTCTGAGAAAACAGGAGGTTTTTTTATGAAGGGGGTGATTCTTGCCGCGGGCGAGGGGACACGGATGCGCCCCATCACCTATACCACCCCCAAACCGCTCATCCCCATCCTTGGGAAACCTATCCTGCAGTATGATTTTGACATCCTGAAGGAATTTGTGGATGAAATTATTGTTGTTGTAGGGCATCTCAAGGAAAGAATCATGGAATATTTCGGGCGGTTTTATCAGGGCGTGAAACTTACCTATATTGTCCAGAGTGAGATTCGCGGCACTGCGGACGCACTGCGCGAGGTTGATGGGCGCATCACGGGGAGGTTTATCCTGCTCATGGGTGATAGCATTTATGACAAAAGAGACCTTGAAGCATGCCTGATGAGCGCGCCCTCTATCCTTGCCGTTGAGGTGGATGAACCGCAAAAATTCGGCATATTCCGTCTTAACGGTGACCGCATTGTTGAGCTGGTGGAGAAACCGAAGGAGTATATCTCCAACCTTGCCAATGCCGCACTGTATGTCCTTGACCGCGAGATTTTTGAGGAGATTGAGAAACTCAAGCCCTCGCCTCGGGGGGAGTATGAGTTGCCGGATGCCATCACAGCCCTTGCGGCGCGATGCAACATCCACTGTGTCAGGTCAACCGGTTACTGGATTCCCATCGGCTACCCCGATGACATCAAGAAGGCGGAAAAAATCATGGCACAGAACAGGGGAAAGTCGGAACGATAGAAATATCCGGTGAAAAACTTCTTATAATTGTTTGAGATTGTGTTGTGAGGATATCACCGATGAAAAAGGTGATAATTGTTATTGCAGTGGTTGTGTTGCTTGGCGCGGGCGCCTATGCCTGGTGGAGTGTGCCCAGGAAGAATCCTTATGCTCATGTTCAGCGAGAAAAAGCCAAAAGGGATAAATTTATCCTCTCCATCGAAGAGGTCGGGATAATCAGGGCAAGGAAAGTGGAGCCTATCTATACTCCATTTGGCGGAAAAATCACAAAAATCCTTGATAATGGCTGCACAGTCACCAAGGGGCAGATTGTGGTCTGGCTGGATACAGAGGATGTGGAGAATAAACTCAGTGACCAGATAATAAATCTAAAGTCCACCAAGACGGAACTGGAGTCCAATATTGAGCGGCTGATAAAAGGGATGCGCAGTAACACTCTCAAAGTGGAATCCTCAGCCGCCGACCTTGAATTCGCCCGACTGAAACTCCAGGAAGTCACCCATCGCCTGGAAACGGTGCAGCTCCTTGTGGATAAAAACATTGTGGCAAAGAGCGATGCCCAGACGCAGGAGCAAAACGTCCAGAGTGAGAAATTCAACACACTGAACACCGACCTCACATTTCAGAGGGATATCAAAGATAAGGAAGATGAGGAGATGTCCCAGGCGGCAGGTCTTGGCATGGTAAAACTGCGAAGCATAAGGGCTAAAAAAACCATCGAGGATGCACGCGCAAAAATTGCGGATGCCGAGATTAAAGCGCCCGCCAACGGGTTGCTTATCCTGACGGAACACTGGGAATGGGAGAATAACCGGAATTCGAAGCCCCAGGCGGGGGACCAGGTGTGGGAAAGACAATGCCTTGCCGAAATCCCCGACTTATCCACAATCATAGTTCTCTCACAAGTCAGTGAGGAGGACGTATCAAAGGTCTTCATCGGACAGGAGGCGCATATCACCACGGACGCCTTCAAGGACCTTGAGATAAAAGCCAAAGTCTCCCGTATCGGCATGGCGGCAATCCTCCGCTATGCCTCACCCGCGGGAAGTCTGAGCCAGTCCATTGAGGATACGGGTCAAAAGGTCTTTGAACTTGACCTCGCACCGGAAAAAACGGACAGCCGGCTGAGACCAGGTATGACGGCTAATATCTCCATCATT